>JAEEGL014510647.1_pt1 | contig 44657 bp, 37 predicted proteins | sample 9134231 | NCBI WGS metagenome assembly JAEEGL01 (sample SAMN16246548, study PRJNA631951) | gut metagenome | biome: gut microbiome; feature: rumen; material: fiber-attached | host: Bos | place: Iran: Karaj | collected 2018-10 | reverse complement strand
GACTGGACAGGCAGAGATTCTGCTGAACTTAAAAAGACAGCACCTGAAGAAATCGAGAAAAAGGGCCTTGGTAAAAAGAAAGTTAACTACAAACTTCGTGACTGGGTATTCTCACGTCAGCGTTACTGGGGCGAGCCTATTCCTATCGTTCACTGCGAAAAATGCGGTGCTGTTCCTGTTCCGGAAGATCAGTTGCCACTTCTTCTTCCTGAGGTTGAAAGCTACCAGCCTACAGGTACCGGTGAGTCACCGCTTGCGGATATCACCGATTGGGTAAACACAACATGTCCTTGCTGCGGCGGCCCTGCAAAACGCGAGACAAACACTATGCCTCAGTGGGCAGGTTCCAGCTGGTACTTCTTAAGATATGTTGATAATAAGAATGACAAAGCTTTGGTAGACAGAAAGATTGCGGACGAAATGCTTCCTGTTGATATGTATATCGGCGGTGTTGAGCATGCGGTTCTTCATCTCCTTTATTCAAGATTCTACACCAAATTCCTTAAGGATATCGGTGTTATCGACTTTGATGAACCATTCACCAAGCTCTTCAACCAGGGTATGATTACAGGTAAAAACGGTATCAAGATGAGTAAATCTAAAGGTAATGTTGTTTCACCGGATGATTTGGTTCGCGATTACGGTTGCGATTCGCTCAGACTTTACGAGCTTTTCGTAGGTCCGCCTGAACTTGACTCCGAATGGGACGACCGTGGAATCGACGGAGTTTACCGTTTCATCAACCGTTTCTGGAATCTTGTTATGGATAACAAGGATTGGGGTAAAGAAGCTACTAAAGAAATGGTTAAGACTCGTCCCCGTATGGTACACGACATCACACAGCGTCTTGAGTCATTTAGCTTAAATACCGTTATTTCAGGTTTCATGGAATACAACAACAAGCTTATCGACATTGCAAAACGCGAGGGTGGCGTGGACAAAGAAACATTAACAGCTTTCGTTAAGATGATTGCACCATTCGCACCGCACATCGGTGAAGAACTTTGGAAAGAGCTTGGCCATGAAGAAAGCGTATTTGACGCAAAATACGGATGGCCTACATTCGACGAAAACGAAATGAAAGACGACGAAATCGAAATCGCCGTTCAGATAAACGGAAAAACAAAAGCAACAACAACAATCCCTGCAGATTGCAGCAAAGAAGATGCAATCGCAGCCGGCAAAGCTGCCCTCGGCGACAAGCTTGCAGGCAACATAGTAAAAGAAATCTATGTACCGGGAAGAATAGTCAATATCGTGGCTAAATAATCATATCAAGCAAAAAAGCCTGCCATGTTTACATGGTGAGGCTTTTTTATTTGATATGTAAAAATCCATGAGGAAGTAGCCATTTGCATAGCAAATGAGCGGATTCTGAATGGATTTTAGAAATGCGAGAGCTTGAAAAGCGGAGCATTTCGTATTATTTAGCAAATAAATAAGCGAAACAATCCGTAATCACTGTCAAGAAGCGGACAAATGAGAAAATCGCCATTTAGACTATTTCTTGTTGTAAAGACACAAAAAATAATTTATAATTAATATGTACAAGTGGGGCAAAGCATTTTGCGAACGTCAAACATTACTTGGTAATAATTGGGAGCATAATTATGGATGAGTTCGAAAAGCTGGAAAAGTACACAGGGGAAGACGAAGAAACACCGACCAAAGCATCATCTGCTTTAGGTCTTAATCTTGATGACATTTCAGAAGATGAGCTGATGGCTATCTATGCCAAATTAACAGGCAAGATCCGCGAGAAAAAACAAGAGAAAAAACAAGAACATAAAGAAAAAAGAGAGCAATACTTTGCGGGCGACGAGGATGAACACGTAGCTACAATCGAGGCTGAGCGCGATGAAAACGGCCTTACGGTTACGGATTATTTAAGAAAAGTATCCGACGAAGACGACGAACTTGATACATCTCTCAAAGATTTATTCGATAATGTAAGAAGAGAAACAGGCATTCGCGTAGATGAAGATGGAATGCATGCTTATTTATATATGGAATTTTCCGAGTCTACACAAGCCCATTTCTACACGGAAGAGGAAATAAGTGTACTTATTCATGACAGCGGTATAAATACAGGTGTAATGAAAGAAGAACTGGAGCGCGCAATCAATGATCATCAATACAACGAAGAGGTTTTGATTGCCCAGGGCAAGCCTGCCGTTGATGGCATTGACGGACATTTTGAGTTTTATTTTAACGAAAAAAGCAACAATGTTCCTCGCGAAAAAAGCGACGGAAGTATAGATTACAGAAATGTTTACAATTTTGAATTTGTAAAAGAAAACCAAAAGATTGCGGAATATATTCCGGCAACCAACGGAACTTACGGGGTAACGGTCTTTGGCCAGCTTGTTAAGCCTAAACAGGGCAAAAATCTGCAAAGGCTCCACGGCAAGGGATTCAGAGTAGAAGAAAACACCTACTATTCAAACATGCATGGCATGATTGAACTCAGAGACGGAGACAACCTTTATATAGACAATGTCTTGGAAGTTAAAGGTGATGTTGATTATTCCGTTGGTAATATCGAGTTTGACGGTGATGTAATGGTGCGCGGAAGCCTTATGCGAGGCTTCGAAATCAAAGCAACCGGAAATGTTATCGTAGAAGGCATTGTGGAAGGCGCAACCATTGAGTCGGAACGTGACATAGTCTTAAGAAGCGGCATGACCGGCGACGGAATAGGTACTTTAAAAGCCGGCGGTACCATTGTGGGACGTTTCTTTGAACGTGTAAATATCGAGTGTAAAGAGGATTTGTTCTGTGATTATTTGCTTAATTGCAATGTGTCCAGTATGGGCGTTGTAATGGTCAGAGGTAAGGATTATACCGGAATTATCGGTGGTAATGTCAGAGCTCTTATGGGCGTCGATTCCGATGTTATCGGCAACGAAATAGAAATCAAAACTCACGTCAGCGTGGGTGTGGATAAAGAACTTGTACAAAAGCACAACCAGATTTCCAAGCAAATTAATATCGAAAGCGATGTTATCAAGTCTTTGGATCAAAAGATTAAAGTGGTTAAAGACAATCCGGATAAAGCGGAGTACTGCCTTGATTTGCTTAAACAGCGTATTAAGTCGGATAAATTAAAAACATCTCTTATGGATGAGCTTTACGAGCTGAAAAGGCTTATGGCCAATTCAACGAAAGCCGCCATTGCCGTTGGCGGTATAATGTATCCGCGAACCACCATTGAGATTAACGGCCAGGCAAGGTTCATAAAAGAGCAAATGCGCCGCGTGCTCGTTACGCTGGATGACGGTAAGCTGCAGTATTACAAGTATACGGACAATGTTGTGGCAAGAAATTTAAATGACAGAAATAAAGATAAAAAATAAAGGGTTGACTTACATTATGTCAACCCTTACTTTATCTATTCTTTTATTATCAACCGATTCAACCGAAAGCTTTACATTTCCTGTAAAAACCACATCTCCAACCTTTGGAATTCGATCGATTTTTCCCATTATATAACCGCCGATTGTTTCATAATCGTCAGATTCTAAGGAAGTGCCCAAATTGTCGTTAAAATCGTCAAGTCGCATCTGACCTTCAACCACATATTCGTTGTCTCCGGCCTGCTGCAGCTCGTCAAATTCGTCGGCATCGTATTCATCTCTAATCTCGCCCACAATTTCTTCAAGCAAATCTTCCAAAGTAATAATGCCCACGGCTGCGCCGTATTCGTCAATGACAATCATCATGCTGACAGCATCTTTTTTCATTTCCAACATCAATTCGCTAAGGGGCTTGCCTTCAAAAGTAAAGTGGGCCTCACGAAGAAAATCTCTGACATTGAAAGGCTCGTCTTGTTTATAAAGAACAAGATCTTTCATATTGATGATTCCCACAATGTTTTCCGTGGAGTCCTCATACACCGGCATTCTGGTGTACATTTCCTCTTTGAATATTGCCATAAGTTCTTCGTAAGAAGCGTTTATGTCCACGCAGGTAACGTCAATCTTCGGAACCATTATATCTTCGGCCTTGTCATCACCAAAATCTATAAGGTTGTTGATGATTTTCTTTTCCTGTTCCTCCAAAACACCTTCTTCGTGACTTACATCCACAATGGAACGAAGCTCACTTTCCGTAATTGCTTGCTCTCTGGCTTTGGTATTTATCTTAAACAGCTTCATTACGAAAAAGGCCAAGCTGTTTATTATCCAGATGATCGGAGTGAAGATAACTGTTGTAACATATATGATTCGTGCATATCGCAGTGCCATTTTCTCGGCGTTGATGCTGGCTGCCGTTTTCGGGGTTATCTCTCCGAAAATCAGCACAACAACCGTGATTATGGCGGTGCCGATGGTAATACCGATATTACCGAAAAGCTTTTGCGCCAAAATCGTGGTAAGAGAGGAAACAATAATATTTACGATATTGTTGCCTATCAAAATGGTGCTTAGCATTTTGCTTTGATTTTCCAATAATTTAAGCAAAAGCTTTGCTTTTTCGTTTCCTTCGTCCGCCAGATTTCGAATCTTAATCTTGCTTGCACTCATCATGGCCGTTTCCGCCGATGAAAAGAAAGCCGAAAAAGCGATTAAAGCAATGATTATTAAAAGAATCACTATAGAGACCGTGTCCAAATAAATCCTCCTTAAAATTTAAATACCGGCTCGCAAAAAACGAGCCGATAGTTATTAAACATTAAATCTGAACAATATAACATCGCCGTCCTGAACGACGTAATCTTTTCCTTCCATTCTGACAAGACCTTTGTCTCTTGCGGCCGCATATGTTCCGCAATCCAAAAGTTCCTGATAGTTAATGACTTCCGCTTTGATAAATCCGCGCTCGAAGTCGGAGTGAATTTTGCCCGCAGCTCCCGGAGCTTTGGTGCCTTTTGTAATGGTCCAAGCACGAGTCTCTTGCTTGCCGGCGGTTAAGTAACTGATAAGGCCAAGAAGTGAATAGCTTGCTGTGATTAACTTATCAAGACCTGATTCTTCAAGACCCAAATCAGCCAAAAATTCAGCTTTTTCATCATCGTCAAGTTCCGAAATTTCCTGCTCGATTTGCGCGCAAATCGTAAAGGCTTCGCTGCCGTTTGCTTTTGCAAATTCTTTGACTTTTGCAACGTGTGGATTTGAAGCACCGTCGTCCGCCAAATCGTCTTCCGATACGTTTACCGCATAAATAACCGGCTTGCCGGTAAGAAGATTGTATTCTTTTAACCAGCCGATTTCATCTTCGTCTTCTGTTTTATAAGTAATGGCAAGATTGCCGGCTTCAAGGTGAGCTTTTAATGCCTCCTGAAGAGCAAGCTCTTTTGCCAATGTTTTGTCGTTTCTTGCACCACGGGTTGTTTTTGCGATACGTTTTTCCAATGTTTCAATATCGGAAAACATAAGCTCTAAGTTGATGGTTTCTATATCGCGCATAGGATCTACGCTTCCGTCTACGTGAACAATATTTGTATCTTCAAAACATCTTACAACATGGACAATGGCATCAACCTCGCGGATGTTGCCAAGGAACTGATTACCCAGACCTTCACCTTTTGATGCGCCTTTAACAAGGCCCGCAATATCAACAAATTCGATTGTTGCAGGTGTGATTTTATCCGAATCGTAAAGATTTGCAAGCAAATCAAGACGCTTGTCCGGAACCGCTACGATACCGATGTTTGCATCGATTGTGCAAAAAGGGTAGTTGGCGCTTTCCGCTCCCGCCTTTGTAAGTGAGTTAAATAATGTACTTTTACCAACGTTAGGTAAACCGACTATACCAAGTTTCATATTTATAAAATCTCCTTAAATTAAGCAATAATCCATTCAATATATTAACACACAATGAAAATATTTGCTACCGACAATAAATTTTAAGCATTAAATTTCGACTCCCCAAAGCAAAGTTACATAATCATGAAAAAAGTTTAAATTTCCGCGAAAATATCGCAAAAAACACTTGATTATGTAAACGTTTTGGTGTAGAATGGTGGTAAGAAGTGGTAGAAAGTGGTGCTCTGTGGTAAGAAAGTGGAGGACGACTTAAGAACCACCGATTAGGAGTATGGGATGTTTATAGGAGAATACAATCATTCAATCGATGCAAAAGGCCGAGTGATAGTACCTTCAAAGTTCAGGGAGCAGTTAGATGATATCTGCTTTGCCACAAAAGGACTTGATGGGTGCTTGTTTGTGTTTCCTAAAACAGAATGGGAAGCCTTTGAAGAAAAGTTAAAAGGACTTCCGGTCTCCAACAAAGAAGCCCGTAAATTTGCAAGATTTTTCTTGACGGGCGCAGCGGAAATAGAAATCGACAAACAGGGCCGAGCTCTTATACCGGCAAATCTTAGGGAATTCGCAAAACTGGAAAAAGAAGTATGCTTGGTAGGCGTTTCCGGAAGATTTGAAATCTGGAACGCTAAGCTTTGGGAAGAATCAAATACATTTGACAACATGGATGAAATAGCAGAACACATGGGAGAATGGGGATTTGAAATTTAGTCATAAGTCGGTTTTGTTAGACGAAACCATCGAAAGCTTAAATATAAAAGAAGACGGAATATATGTGGACGGAACCTTGGGCGGTGGCGGACACTCATACGAAATCTTAAAAAGACTCGGGCCTAAGGGCAGGTTAATCGGAATCGATCAGGATGAGGATGCCATAAAAGCCGCAAGCGAGCGCCTTAAAGAGTTTGAAGACAAGCTTACAATCGTAAAAAGCAACTATTGCAATATTAAACAAGTCCTTGAGGATTTAAATATCGAAAAGGTTGACGGAATACTTTTGGACATCGGCGTTTCATCATATCAATTGGACAATTTGGAAAGAGGATTTTCCTACAAAAGCGATGCACCCCTTGATATGAGAATGGATAAAAGCGCAAGCCTTTCGGCAAAAGAAGTAATAAACGAATATGACGAAACAGAGCTTTTCAAAGTCATTAAAAACTACGGCGAAGAAAAATTCGCAAAGAATATAGCAAAGCACATAGTCTTGGCAAGGAAAGAAAAAGCAATCGAAACAACGGGAGAACTTATTGAGATAATCAAAGCATCCATTCCCGCAAAATTGCAAACAGGCGGACATCCCGCAAAAAGAACTTTCCAAGCAATAAGAATAGAAGTCAACAAAGAGCTGGAAGTGTTGGAAAACACAATAGATACAATGATTGATTTCCTAAAGGACGGAGGAAGACTTTCCATAATAACATTCCATTCCTTGGAAGATCGAATAGTAAAAAACAAATTCAGAGACAATGAAGACCCATGCACCTGTCCGAAGGATTTTCCGGTTTGTGTATGCGGCAAAAAATCAAAAGGCAAAGTAATAACAAGAAAACCTATTGTTCCGAGCGATACGGAAATCAGTGAGAACAAAAGGGCGAAAAGTTCAAAGTTAAGAGTGTTTGAACGAAGAAGTATAGAGTAGGAAGTGTTTTAAATGTCAAGGAAGAAACAAGCAAAATACAATGCAGAATTAAGAGAAATAATCAAAGTGGAAGGAAACACATTAAGAAAAGTTAATGCGGCTCCAAACTATGATGAAGATTATGACAGAGCGCCTAAAAGACAGCCCGCAAAGAGACATTCAAAAAAACTCGGTTTTGCACAGGTTGCCCTTGCAGCGGTATTTTTCGCATTCTTTGTGCTTGTTTGTGTTGGATATCTTAATGTAAATGCAGAAAATTCAAGAGTAAGATCCAACATTACATCCCTTCAAACAAAGCTTGAAACAATCACTGCTCAGAATGATTCCTTGGATTATTCCATCAACAGCTATGTTGATATAAATCATATAATAGATGTTGCAACAAACGACCTTGGTATGGTAAAAATATCTAAGGACAATATCAATACATATAAGAGTGCCGAATATGAATATATGCAGCAATATTCAAGCATTCCTACAAAATAAATGTATTGCATGCCTTAGGGTGGTTAGTGATGGAACAAAGTAAAAGCAAAAAAAAGAAGAAATATACCGTATCAAGAAGGATGAAAACAAAACTTACCATTGTGTTTGTTATTGCTTTTATCCTACTTTTTCTTTTAGTGGTAAGACTTACATGGATTAATTTAAATAAAGGTGACGAATATACACTCACCGTTTTGGAGCAGACTCAGTCAACCAACAGGAGTATCGCCTACAAGCGCGGTGAAATCCTGGACAGAAACAAAAATACCCTTGCAACCAGTACCAAAATCTACAATCTGGTGTTGGATCCAAAGGTTATTTTGGACAATGAAAAATGCGTTGAGCCGACATTGAAAGCGGTTTCCGAAGTTTTCGGCTTTACATACGAAGAGCTTTTGACAAAGGTTAACGAAAACGCCGACAGCAACTATGTTGTTATGAAAAAGGGAATGAATTACGAGGAAGTTCAGCCTTTTGAAGAAAAACAACAGGAAAACGACTTTATAAGAGGCGTTTGGTTTGAGGAAAATTACAAACGTAAATATCCTTATTCGGCCCTTGCATCCAATGTTATCGGATTTACCACATCGGAAGGCTCCGGTGCCATCGGTCTTGAGGCTTATTATGATGAATATTTAACGGGAACAAACGGAAGAGAATTTACATATACAAATGATGAAAATGTTCAAGAGACGGTAATTAAGAAGGCAACGGACGGATGCAGCATCGTTACCACTCTTGACAGCAATGTTCAAAGCATTGTGGAAAAATACATTGCCCAGTGGCAAAACGAATATCATCCAAAAAACATAGCTGTTGTGATTCAAAACCCAAACACCGGGGAAATCGTCGCAATGGCTGACAATACAAGCGTAGACCTCAACGATCCGCGTAATTTATCTGCCTACTATACACCGGAAGAATTAGGTGCGATGACTGACGAGCAGACGGTTGACGCACTTAACAGTATATGGCGTAATTACGCGGTATCGGAGGGGTTCGAACCGGGTTCCACGTTCAAACCTTTCACCGTGGCCGCAGCCTTGGAAGAAGGCACTGCAACAACGGCGGATGTGTACGGATGTGACGGTGGTGAACAGCTTCAGGAATGGTATATCGGATGTCATATCAGAGCGGGACACGGACTTTTAACCTTGAAAGAGGTTGTTATGCAGTCTTGTAACGATGCTCTTATGCAAATAAATGCAAAGCTTGGTGCGGAAGCTTTTACAAAATACAGAGAAAAATTCGGATTTAACGAATATACGGATATTGATTTGCCAAGCGAAGTAAGTTGCGAAAACATTGTTCATGAAGCGGCAAAGATGGATGAGGCCGACGTTGCGACATATTCCTTCGGTCAGAACTTTAAAATTACCATGGTTCAGATGACATCTGCATTTTCTTCCATTATCAACGGAGGTTACCTTTACAGGCCTTATCTTGTAAAGGAAATTTACAATGCGGACGGTGGAGTTGTGGAAACGGTGGAACCTACCTTGGTTGCAAGAACCGTCAGCAACGATACATCAAACTTTTTAAAAGAAGCTTTGAAAGATACGGTAATCAGCGGTACAGGTAAAAAAGCCGCGGTTGACGGCTATATCATCAGCGGTAAAACGGGTACGGCTGAAAAAGGTGATACGGAAGAAACAAACGACTATGTACTTTCTTTTATCGGCTTTGCGCCATATGAGAATCCTGAGCTTGTTTGTTATGTAATTGTGGATACGCCGGATGTGGAAGATACGGACAGCAGTGCTTATGCATCCAGACTTTTCAGCGCCATTATGGGTGAGGTACTTCCATACCTTAACATTATGCCGGATGCCGACGAATCCGTAGCGGAAGGCCTTGCAAACAACACCGTGGAAGACGAAGGTGGTGCGCACAATGCGCGTTAGCTTTTAACTTTTATAAACTAATTGATAAAAAATCAAAAAAGGTCTATACTAATTAAGTTGTGTATATGCAACCAAAGTTTAGAGTACAGGAAGGCTGATTATATGGATTATTTAGCTATATTGGCAGTGATTATTTCGTTTGCGATTACGGTAGTTTTATGCCCTATTTGCATTCCGTTTTTACACAAACTTAAATTTGGACAGTATATCAGGGAAGAAGGACCCGAATCTCATCAGAAAAAAAGCGGCACACCAACCATGGGCGGCGCGATTTTTCTTGTGGGAATCATAGTTACTTCCTTGATTTTCATAATAGGATTCAAGCGCACGGAGCTTTTACCGGTACTGCTTCTTACGGTAGGATTTGCGGCAGTTGGCTTTGTGGATGACTTTATCAAAGTGGTTCTTAAAAGAAATTTGGGCTTTAAAGCATGGCAGAAAATGCTTTGCGAAATCGTCATTACCCTTATTTTCTGCATATATCTTATGAATACGGTGGGAACGGAAATCATTATTCCTTTTACACACGGACAGACCGCTGATATCGGCGGATTGTACATCCCACTTGTTTTTGTTGCGGTTTTGGGAACAGTAAACGGATCGAACTTTACGGACGGACTCGATGGTCTTGCAAGCAGCGTTACGGCAGTAATAGCATTTTTCTTTATTATTGTTTCGCTTCTTATGACATCGGGATATATTTACATCAGTGCGGCGGTTTTCGGCGCTTTGCTTGCGTTCCTTGTATTTAACGTAAACCCTGCAAAGATTTTTATGGGAGACACCGGGTCTCTGGCCCTGGGCGGCTTTGTGGCCGGCGTTGCTTTTTGCCTTAAAATGCCAATCTTCATTATTCCGGTTGCATTTATTTACCTTGTGGAGATTTTATCGGTTATTATCCAGGTATGGTATTTCAAGTCAACACACGGAAAGAGAATTTTCAGAATGGCGCCTATTCATCACCATTTCGAGCTTGGCGGCTGGTCCGAAACAAAGGTGGTTGCCGTATTTACCATTATTACAATAATTACATGCAACATTGCATACTTGATTTTGTTTTAATGCGTAAAATCCCTTAAAGGGTATATTGTTAATGTTTGAGATTTAACTTAAAAGAGGTTTACATAAGATGAATTTAGATAATAAAAAGTTTTTGGTTGCGGGTATGGGAATAAGCGGTATAGGTGCCGCAAAACTCCTTAAAGAAATATCCGCGGACTTTGTTCTTTATGATTCCAAAAGCGATTTGGACAAGAATAAAATACTTGAAGAAATCGGTCTTGAAAAAGACCATCCTTTTATTTGCGGAGATATTAAAAAAACGGATTTTGATAATATAGATGTGCTTGTTATAAGCCCGGGTGTTCCCATTGACAGCGATATCGTGCTTTTGGCACGCGAGGCGGGATGTGAGATTATAGGTGAAATCGAGCTTGCCTACAGCGTTCAAAAAGGCAAACTTATTGCCATAACGGGAACAAACGGTAAAACCACAACAACGGCTTTGACAGGCGAGATAATGAAAAATTTCAATGCTCACACGCAAGTTGTGGGTAATATCGGTACATCTTACGCAGCGGCCGCAAATCATACATTTGATGACGGAGTGGTTGTTGCGGAAATCAGCAGTTTCCAGCTTGAGAGCATTGTAGACTTCAAACCGGAAATAAGCGCTGTTTTAAACATTACTCCGGATCACTTGAATCGTCACAAAACAATGGAAAACTATTCAAAAATCAAGATGGATATAGGCAAAAATCAAACTGCCGATGATTTCATGATTTTGAATTATGATGACGAATATTTAAGAAATGCCGCAAAAAACGTAAAGGCTAAAGTCTTGTTTTTCAGCAGTAGATGCGAAGTGGAAGAAGGTGCTTTCTTTAAAGAAGGCAATATTTACATAAATCTTAATGGCAAAAAAGAGCTATTTTGCAGCGAAAACGAAGTAAATATCCTGGGCACTCACAATATGGAAAACATTATGGCTGCGGTACTTATGAGTATTTGCGCCAAAGTTCCCATGGATATTATCAAAGAAAGCGTTAAAAACTTTAAAGCGGTAGAACACAGAATAGAATTTACAAAAGAAGTAAAAGGCGTTAAATACTACAACGATTCAAAGGGTACCAATATCGATGCCACAATCAAGGCGATTCAAGCTATGAGAGGCAAAAGCGTTCTTATTGCCGGAGGATACGATAAGGGTGCCGATTTCAGGGAATTGGTTCGTGAATTTAACGATGATATTAAATTGGTCGTTTATTTCGGCGCAACTGCGGACAAAATCGAAGCTGCCTGTAAAGAATTGGCCTTCGACCGCATAAAGAGAGTGGCAGATTTAACAGAGGCCGTGAAAGAATCGGCAAATGCTGCTATCAGTGGTGAAAATGTATTGTTTTCTCCTGCTTGCGCAAGTTGGGATATGTACAAAAACTTTGAGCAAAGAGGAGAGCATTTTAAGAAATTGGTTGGGATGCTTTAATGAGAGCTAAGAAAGGTCCGGTTGACTTTACATTACTGGTAATTATAATATTCCTTTTGTGCTTTGGCCTGGTTATGTTATACAGTGCCAGTTCTTATAATGCCCAGATTAAGTTCGGATCTTCGATTTGGTTCCTTAAAAAACAAGCTCTTTCAACGGTTGTGGGAATTATCGCTATGTTCATCGTAACGATTATTCCGTACCAGATATGGAAAAAATTCGCATTAATCGCTTACGGACTTGCAATAGTATTTATTCTTCTTACTCATTCGCCTTTGGGTATCGAGGTAAACGGTGCCAAAAGATGGGTGGGTATCGGACAGAGCCTATCTTTTCAGCCTGCCGAATTTGCCAAAATCGCCGTTATTATATTTTTGGCATATATCATTTGTAAAAACAGAAAACAGATTTCGGATTTCAAAACCGTAATTAAAATGCTTGCTTTTGCGGGAGTTTTGGCGGTTTTGATAGCTGTCATGACCTCTAACTTGAGTTCCGCAATCATTATTTTCGGAATTGCTTATGTAATGGTATTTGTGGCAAGCCCGAAATATCTTCAATTTGTGCTTTTGGCACTGGCGGTGGTTCTTATAGCGGTGCTTTTTATCGCTTTTGTAAGTTATCGTGCAGACCGTGTTGCGGCTTGGCTGGATCCGGAAAAATACTACTTGGACGGTGGTTTCCAGGTTCTTCAAGCTCTTTATGCCATAGGTTCCGGCGGACTTTTCGGCAAGGGTCTTGGTAACAGTATCCAAAAGCTTGGTTTTGTTCCGGAAGCTCAAAATGATATGATTTTTACCATTATTTGTGAGGAACTCGGCCTGTTTGGCGCGATTTGCGTTATTGTTCTTTTTATCTTTTTGGTATGGCGTTTTATAAAAATCGCACAAAATTCCAGAGATATGTTCGGAAGTCTTGTTGTTACCGGGGTGATGGCGCATATTTCGCTCCAGGTAATTTTGAATATAGCCGTTGTAACCAATTCGATACCAAACACCGGTATTACATTGCCTTTTATCAGTTACGGCGGTACGTCGGTATTGTTTTTGCTGGCAGAAATGGGGCTTGTGCTTTCCGTTTCGAGGCAAATGCAGCAAGAGGAGATAGCTGTGGATGATGGCAGATAATAAAAGAAAAATCATAAAAAGAATTATTATTATTGCTTTGATAGCTGCTATAGCCTTGGTCGCCTTTTTCATTCTTTACAAAAAGGGAATCATTAATTTCCAAAAAGAAGAGGAAGAGAGCGTAATAGATGCCGAAATCAGCGAAAAATACAGCATCGTGGGCTGCATAAAATACACGGACTTTTACATGTATTTCGACCAGGACGGAGTTGTGAGAACTTCCTCTCCCCAAAAGGATGAAAACGTTCCTTTGGTTTTGGGCTTGAATTTTGACCATGTGGCCATTAACGATGAACTTGATATTGCAAACGAAGATATATTTCGCTGGCTCTTGGAAGTTGTTCAAACTCTGAATAAATACGAGATTAAGTTTGAAAAAATATACATTTCGTCGGATTACGAAATGACTCTTTACATTGCAAATGTAAAGGTAGAGCTTGGAAAAAACGAGTATACGGCAGAAAAAATTGCGGAGCTCAGCAACTTTTACGACAAGCTTGTAGGCCTTTCGGGGACCCTTTTTATGCAGGATTTTGATTTAAATAACAAGACTTTTACTTTTAAAAGCAATCAGTAAAAATCGGTTGAAAAAAATCCTAAAAAAAGGTATTATAGAAAAAGAAATATTTAAAAATGAATATTATTGATTTTTTGTATATATGATGTGTTAAAAAAAGGAGGAGAAATCTTTGTTAGAGATAGTTACTAATTCTGAGAGCGGCGCAAAGATTATTGTAGTTGGTGTTGGTGGTGCTGGTAATAACGCTGTCAATCGTATGATTGATGAAAATATATGTGGTGTGGAGTTTCTTGGCATTAATACTGATAGACAGGCACTTAAGCTTTGTAAAGCTGCAACGACATTGCAGATCGGCGAGAAACTTACAAAAGGACTTGGTGCGGGTGCTCAGCCTGAAATCGGGGAAAAGGCAGCCGAAGAAAACATTGATGACATTGAAAAATTAATCAGCGATGCTGATATGGTATTTGTAACATGCGGAATGGGTGGCGGTACCGGTACCGGTGCGGCTCCGGTAATCGCAAAAGTTGCCAAAGAAATGGGCAAACTTACTGTTGGTGTTGTTACAAAACCTTTTAGATTCGAAGCTAAGATCAGAATGCAGAATGCAATTTCAGGTATCGAAAAGCTTAAAGAACACGTAGATACTCTTATCGTAATCCCTAACGACAAACTTCTTGATATTGTTGACAGAAGAACAACAATGCCTGAGGCTCTCAAAAAAGCCGATGAAGTATTACAGCAGGCAGTTCAGGGTATTACTGACTTAATCAATAAAGATGCATTAATCAACGTTGACTTTGCCGACGTTAAGACAGTTATGAAAGACAAGGGCGTTGCTCATATCGGTATCGGTACAGGTAAGGGCGATGACAAAGCGTTGGAAGCTGTTCAGGCAGCCGTTGCAAGTCCGCTTCTTGAGACAACTATCGAGGGTGCATCACATATCCTTATTAACTTAACAGGTGATGTTTCACTTGGCGATAACATGGTTGCATGCGATTACATCAACTCAATTGCCGGTGAAGATATTAACGTAATTTACGGTTTGTGCTACGACGAAACATACACAGACGAAATCGTTGTTACTGTTGTTGCAACGGGTGTTGCGGAACCTGAAGAAGGTGCAAAAGCTCAAAAACCTGCTCAGACAACTATCAACAAACCTGTTATGAATTCAGGTTTCAATGTTAAACCTCAAACAGCTGCAGCTGCTCCTCAGCCTGCTGCTACTGCAAGTGCACAACCACTTAAAGCACCTGAAGTTAAACCGGTTAACATTCAAAAACCTGTTACTCCGACTGCAACTCCAAGAACAAAACAGTTGGATATTCCTTCATTTTTGAAAAAAGATAAATAATAAAAATTTAAGGAACCTTGATTTCAAGGTTCCTTTTTTATGTCTTTGTTATTTTTGAAATGCGTCTTTCTTCTTCTTTTTATAGAAGTGAAGAATAACATTTTCTATTTTTCTTTTAAAACGAATGCTTTTCTTTTCTCTCGGATCGATATATTTAACCATTATGCAATGCATCCCGGCGCGTCTCGCACCAAGTACATCGGTTAAAATCTGGTCGCCGATAAAGATGGCTTCGTCCAATTTGATTCCCATTTTTTTAACGGATAGAAGATATCCGCCTTTTGAAGGTTTGTGGGCATCAAAGGTGTATTCCGAACCAACGGCATCCGCAAAAGGTTTAACTCTCTTTTCGTTGTTGTTTGAAATGATACAAGTTTTAAAACCGATTCGTCTAAGCTCTTCAAATAAAGCTACGGATTGCGCCGTATAAGGGTGATCGTGGGGCACAAGAGTGTTGTCGATGTCAAATACAAGGCCGCGATAACCCATATCGTAATACTTTTGAAAGTCTATTTTGTAAGTAGACTCCGCATATTCGTTTGGATAAAATAAACTCATAGTTACTCCTTAGTCAGCTTTTTTGATTAGTGCCATCTAAGAAAACTTTGATTTCGTTAATGAATGTATTTGCATCTTTGAATTCTCTGTAAACGGATGCAAATCTTACATATGCAACTTCGTCAACATCTTTAAGCTTGTTCATAACAATTTCGCCTATTGCCGAACTTGGAATTTCTTTTGCTTCCATGTTGAAAATCTGAGTTTCGATTTCATCCACAAGAGTAGTCATCTGTTCAGCGGAAACGGGTCTTTTGTGACATGAGCGCAAAATACCTTTTTCGATTTTTTGACGATCGTATGGCTCGCGGTTGTTGTCTTTTTTGATTACGATAAGAGGTATGGATTCAACCTTTTCGTAAGTTGTGAAACGCTTGCCGCAGGCGTCGCATTGACGTCTTCTTCTTATGGAATTGTTGTCTTCGGCCGGACGTGAGTCAATAACCTTAGTGTTTTCTTTGTTACAAAATGGACACTTCAAATGATTTCCCTCCGTTTTTTAAACTATACAGTTATATTTTGTTCACCCAAGCGAAATCCTCAATAAATCATAAACCTACAAATTGTGGATTAAATTTAAACAATAATTCGGATGTCGATTTTGTCGATAATCAATATGCTTAGATAAATCCACAATTTAATTATATGCTATAAATGTGGTGGAGGTCAAGAAAATTCTAAAAACTTTACTATATCTTGTGGTTTACATATTATTGGCATATTTATGAAGTGTGCTTATAACGGGGGAAAGAGGATTTATAAAATTGTATGAAATTGTGTTAATTTCGTGAGTTGTCAGACGATATAATCAATTTACGACAATTATAAATTAAATAAAGAAAAATATCAGAAATAGTATTGACAAATCAAAAAGCCTGTGATAAAATTATTCCATACTTAAAGAAAGTAATATATTTTATATATTATCATAATAAAAAAGGCTTGGAGGTGAACCAAAGGTTAATACGGATTTTGTATCTGCGAAATGATGATAGGCTTTGATATTGGCCGGTGAATGTAAGAGGACGAAAGCTGACCTAAATAAAAATCTTTACATACGGTGAGAAGTTGTGAGAAAGAGAAGCATTGATCATAGTTATTTAATCGTTAGATATAAATCCTATTGAAGCGTATTAGTATCTGGACCGAAGTGAGGTATTAATACATAAATCTAGGAAAGAAGAGGTATAGTCCATTGGGAACGGAAATTGAGTCAGCTTCGTCTATTTAAACCCTCGGTGTTACGAATGTAATGCCGGGGGACTTTTTGTAGTTTAAATTAGTTTATTTAATTGATAAAAGCGTGATTTTGTGGTATTCTATAAAGTGCTAACACAGCATGGATTTGCTGTGTTTAATGCCGCATTTAATACACGGACATAATAAATGCAGGCGATTATTTGGAGGAACAGTGTAATGAAAGTTGAACAACTGGTTGGAACCAGATTTAAAGAAAGACCTGCGGACTGTGTTATCGAAAGTCACGCACTCATGATAAAGGGAGGATACATGAAAAACGTCGGAAACGGCATTTATTCGGAACTTCCCATCTTAAGAAAAATCACAAAGAAAATCGAAAACATTATCCGCGAGGAAATGGATGCAATAGACTGCCAGGAAGTCTTGTTCCCGGTTGTTTTGCCGGCGGATCTTTGGAAAGAGTCCGGAAGATACGAATCTGTGGGAAGCGAGCTTGTAAGACTTTCCGACAGAAATGATTCCAAACTTGTACTGGGTATGACTCACGAAGAAGCTGCGGTGCATTTGGTTAGAGAATACGGCAATACTTACAGCAAATATCCTTTTGCGGTTTACCAGATTCAAAGAAAATTCAGAGATGAGGCAAGACCTCGTGCCGGAATGATCAGAGTTCGCGAATTCACCATGAAAGATGCGTACTCATTCCACACATCTCAGGAAGATCTTGAAAAAACATACGAAAAATACTACGATGCATATTTTAAAATCTTTAAAAGAGCCGGAATTCCGGAAGTTATTGCGGTTAAATCCGACTCGGGTATGATGGGAGGAAGCGTTTCCCACGAATACATGCTTCTTACGGATGCAGGCGAAGATTCAATCGTTATCTGCAATGATTGCGACTACAAATCAAATATGGAAGCCGCTGATATGATTGTGGAAAATACGGCTCTTCCGGAAGCAGAACTTAAAATGGTTGAAACACCGGATTGCAAAACCATCGAAGCGGTTTGCAACTTTTTGAAGAGTGATGTGAAATCATCTTGCAAAGCGGTTGTTTACCAGAAAAACATGACTGATGAATATGTGGTTGCATTTATCAGAGGCGATCTTGAAATAAACGAAACAAAGTTCAGAAACCTTGTGGGTGAAGAAATCCACGCTGCCGATATTACATCGGATTGCGGACTTGTTGCGGGTTATATCGGACCTTACGGAATTACGGATAATTGCACATATTATATCGATAAATCTCTTAAAGGCATCGGAAATGTTGTTTGCGGTGCCAACAAGGAAGGTTATCACTACACGGGCCTTAACTTGGAAAGAGACCTTGAAAATGTAGAATATTTTGATTTTGCCAAAGCCGTTGAAGGCGGCATTTGCCCGATTTGCGGCAAACATTCAATCACAATCAAACGTGGTATTGAAGTTGGAAACATCTTCCAGCTTGGAACAAAATATACAAAAACAATGAACATGCAGTACAGCGACGAAAACGGCGAGCTTAAATACCCGATTATGGGTTGCTACGGTATAGGCGTGGGAAGACTTGCGGCTTCTGTTTGCGAGGCACATCGCGATGATTACGGTCCGATTTGGCCAATCACCATTGCACCTTACGAAGTTCATATTTGCGCTCTTCGTGCTGATGATGAGGAAGTTAAATCCCTTGCCGACAGCATTTACGAGAAGCTGAAAGCCGATAAGGTTGATGTTATCTATGATGACAGAAACATCAGACCGGGTGCCATGTTCTCGGATGCGGACTTGATTGCCGCACCTGTAAGAGTAGTGGTTAGTCCTAAAAACCTTAAGGAAGATGTCGTTGAAATCTCCACAAGAGACAAATCGGTTCAAAAGAAGGTTTCCAAGGATAATGCCGTTGAGGAGATTAAAGCTTTGATTGCCGAGCTTTACAAAGCTTACGAAGTTTAAAACTTAATAAGGGGGTTATTATATGCATACTTTTCAACCAATAACACAGGATTTTATGGATGTTAATCCTTTTAACATGATTTCAAAGGATGGAATGCTTGTTACGTCCGGTTCGAAAGATGACTATAATACAACCATAGCAATCGGGGGAGGGCTTGGTGTATTGTGGGAAAGCGATGTTGCTTTTATTGTTATAAAAGACAGTAAATACATCAACGAGTTTATTGATAAAACCGGCAAGTTTTCGCTGACATTCTTTGACGGTAGTTTTTCGAAGGAGTTAAAATACATTGGTGCCGTTTCGGGCAGAGATGAAGATAAACTTTCGAATGCCATGATGAATATCAATTATCATGAGCCTACGGGAACACCTTTTATTGACGAAGGAAAAATGGTTCTTATATGTGAATGCGTTACGGAACTTCCGATTTCGGCAAAAAATATGGACCCGAGCATGGCGGGCAAAAACTTCGATCCCAACGATCAGAATGTTATGTATGTGGGAAAAATCGTTGAATTTATGGCAAGATAATTAAAGCAAAGGCTTTTTCAAAAAATGTATAAAAAAGAGGAAAGAGATGGAAAATACTAGTATTGAAAGCTGTAAAGCACCTTTTATGGTATTGCTTGGCAGCCCGGTTAATTTGAGCAAATCACCTCTCATGCACAATACCGCATTTGAGGAACTTAATCTTGATTACAGATATTATGCTGTAGATGCAACGGAAGAAACATTGCCCGAGGTTGTTGAAAAACTCAAAGCTCAGGGTGCTGTTGGCTGGAATTGTACCATGCCGGTAAAAACCAAAATGTATGAGCTGTGTGATGAACTCAGCACATCCGCAAAACTTATGAAAGCGGTAAATACGGTTGTTTATAAGGACGGAAAGATTATCGGTCACAATACCGACGGATTCGGTTTCGTTAATGCCGTTGCCAGTGTTGGTTTTCCGGTAAGCGGTAAAACTTTAACCATTCTCGGTACGGGCGGAGCCGCAAAGGCTATGATTACACAATCCGCACTTGACGGAGCCGAGGAGATTCTTGTTTTCGGAAGACCGGGTACGGGCTTTAATGCAATGAGAGAAATGCTTATTTCAGTCAAAGAACATACCAATTGCAAAATTACAATGTTCAAATATGAAAGAAATAAGCTTAACGAATGTATAGCAAAAAGCGATATTCTTGCCAATGCAACAAAAGTAGGTCTTAATGTACCGAATGTTTGCGTGTTAAGCGATTTCAGTGCTTTGAAACGCAATATGCTTGTATTTGATGCAATTTACGAACCTGAAATGACTTTACTTTTAAAACAGGCTCACGCTGCGGGAAGCAAGATTTTAAACGGTACGGATATGCTTTTTTATCAGGGAGCTGAAGCATTTAAAATTTGGACGGGCAAGGAAATGCCTATTCATATAAAGGAACTTGTTGAAAATTAGAGGTTTGTTATGATTAAAGCTTTGACTATAAAGAACGTGGTTATCGGTGAAGGCAGAACAAAGATAGCCGTGTCTTTAATGGGAAAAACCAAGGAAGAGATAATAGAAGAGGCTAAAGAGGCTGTAGACAGCAGATGCGATATTATTGAGTGGCGTGCCGATTATTTTGATAACGTCATGGATTTCAGCGAGCTTCGTCAAGTGGGCGAAGCTATTATGAAGCTATCTGTTAATAAGCCCGTTATTTTTACGTTCAGAACCATTGAGGAAGGCGGAGAAAAAGCCATTTCTCTTTCGGAATACAAAGCTTTGATGAATGTTGTATCGGAAGGAAAGTTGGCGGATTTGGTGGACATTCAAGCTTTCCTTTATGAAGATACATATATTAACGACGATATATTTAACTTGATTAAAAAAATAAAAGCTGACGGATTGCACGTTATTGTGTCCAATCACAATTTTATGAAGACTCCTTCTCAAGTTGAGATTGTTGCAAGATATTTGGGTATGCAAAAGCTTGGAGCGGACATTGTAAAAATGGCTGTTATGCCCGCAACCAAATATGATGTAATCACCATGCTTTCCGCAACGGAGGAAATGGTGGAAAATTACGCCAATGTACCCGTTATTTCCATTGTTATGGGCAAGGAAGGTATTGTTTCCCGAATCAGCGGCGAATTTTTGGGCAGTGCCATTTCTTTTGCGGCTCTTAAAAAATCTTCCGCACCGGGACAAATGAACGTTAACGAGCTTTTTATTATTCTCGATAAATTTCACAGAGCTTACGGCAATTATTCCGGAAGCGAAATCGAAGAAAGCCTTATTAATATTTTTATCGTTGGCTTTATGGGTACGGGTAAAACCGCGGTTTCAAAAGTACTCAGCGATATTAAAGGCATGGTTTATGTGGACGTGGACGAAGAAATCGTTAATGCCCTCGGCATGACCATTCCGGATATTTTCAAAGAAAAATCGGAAGAATACTTCAGAAGCGTCGAAACAAAGGTTTTAAGTCAAATTGCCGAAAGACGCGGACAAATCGTTGCTTGCGGCGGTGGAATCGTTTTGAAAGACGAAAATATCGAAATTATGAAAAAACACGGTATTGTAGTCAGACTCGATGCTCCGGCGGAAGAAATATATGCCAGAATTTCCGAAGATTCCAATCGTCCTCTTGCAAAAGATAAGGGCATTGATGGAATCAAAGAAATGTTAAATGAAAGAAAAGAACGCTATGATAAGGCTGCCGATATTACAATAGATACGGCAGGTATGCAGATTCAGGATATTTGCAGTGCAATCCTTGATGCGATTTATGAAAAGGACGAAAAATAGCTCAGGGCTTGAAAAAAAGGCTTATATAGTATAAAATATTATGGTAATTACACCGCTTGGCGGTATGTTTATGATATTCTAAATAGATTTTAAGGAGGAATACCTATGGTATCAGCAGGTGATTTTAGAAACGGATTAACAGTTGAAGTTGAAGGTAACGTATATCAGGTTATCGAGTTTCAGCACGTTAAACCGGGTAAAGGCGCTGCTTTTGTTAGAACTAAATTAAAAAATATTGTTTCGGGCGGTGTTGTTGAAAAAACTTTCAGACCGACTGAAAAATTTGAACAGGCTCATATCGAAAGAAGAGATATGCAGTACTTATACTCAGATGGAGAGCTTTACAACTTTATGGATGCGGAAAACTACGATCAGATAGCTTTAAACGCAGATACAGTTGGTGATTCATTAAAATTCGTTAAAGAAAACGAAACAGTTAAAGTTTGTTCATACAAAGGAAGTGTTTTTCCAATTGAACCGCCTCTCTTTGTAGAACTTGAAATTACTGAAACAGAACCGGGTGTTAAAGGCGATACAGCTACAGGTGCTACAAAACCTGCTATCGTTGAAACAGGCGCACAGGTACTTGTTCCACTTTTTGTAAACCTTGGTGACAAGATTAAAATCGATACTCGTACAGGAGAATATCTCTCCAGAGTATAGTTGTTAAACAACGACATATAAAGAAACTTAGGCGGGATTTTCCCGCCTTTTTTTGAAAAAACTCTTGACGTAAAAGAAAAGCTAAGTTACAATATCTAACGTATCGATTCTGATACAATTTTGGCAAAAGATTAATCTAAAGCTAATCGATTTAAGAATGTCTAAAGTAATTATTATTACTCATACTTGGAATTCAATTTAAATCACACCATACAATTTAATAATTTCGGAAGCATTAAAAAAGCCGGCGATTATTATATTTTTTAGTGTTTCCCAAATAATCACAAGAATATTTTCTGTATTTGGAGGATACTTATGAAGAAATATTTTACACAGTTTTTTTCTGATGTTTTCCGCAACAAGAAGAAGAGAATGATATTTATTGCGGTTGCTGCTGTTCTTGTATTTGCAATTGTTGCAAAAGTTGCCATATCCGTAAGCTTTAAGCAAAAAGAGGCGAAGCTGACTGCGGCGGCGGAAAATATTGCAAAAAAAGGCGAAAAGTTCGGTGAAGCAATAGAAAATTTCTTTGAAGAGTTTGAAACTGATGATAAAAACAAGGAGAAAGATTCAGCTGCCACAAAGGTTGGGCTTAACAGCGCCGGTGGATACACACCTGTTGCTGAAGAAGATTATAGCAGCGATGAAGCAAGCTCATCCGAAGAATGGAGCGATATGGGAAGCGGCGGATCTTCTTGGACCGGAATTAACGGAAAAGAAAGCGACGGAAACGGTCACTATTCCATTTGTCCCAACTATAGGGAAGTATTCGGAAGTCACTTGACGGATGCTCAAATTAATGATTGGATAGCTCGTCATCCAAGCGGTGTTTATGATAATTCAGAAGGTTGGGTTGTAAATACGCCTTATCCTGATCAGCCAATCAGCTCTCCGGAATTGTTGGCAGTTGTGGAAAGTACCGCGGATAGAGTGGCAAGAGAGGAAATATCGGAAAGAGAGGCTATGCAAATTATTGAAGCTGCTTACGGTGGAACAGCATGGGTAGGTTATGTTCCAAGAAACATGGGTCAACATTTCGGAGATGTATCTGCACGCATGCTTGTAGATGGTTACATCTATGATTATTGTTATAATGGAGTTTCAGAGGATACCTCTTTCATTAAGTTCTATGCAAATTACAATCAATCGGAAGATACGGCTGAAGTGAGAATTGTCTCGGTATTTCTTGAATAGGCCCGGGTCTGAAAGGAGAAATTATTGAAAAAGGCAGTTTTAAAATCGAAGATAGCCGTTGCAACTGTTTTCGTTATATCAGTTCTTTTGATAAATCCATATTATCTAAAGGCTCAATCTTCTTATTACAGCGGTGATGCATATAGCTTTTATAACAGTTTGGTTAACAGTGGCAGAATAAGTCCATATGCTGACTCATTTGCCATGGCAATGGATGAAAACATATATATTGGCGGATATGCTAATACTTATAGCCAAGCTACTGTTAGGTACAGCACCATAGGTCTCAGGGTTTATTTTGGGGACAGTGCCCAGTGGTATGTGGATATGCCATGTGATTATGCAAGATGCGCTTATAATGGCAACCAATTACTCGCATATATTTCTTCAAATGTTTTTAAAAGAGTTCGATATATGGGAGATCAAGTAGTAGGTGATAGGGTATATTCTTTGTTTATTTTGCCTTTCACCAACCTCCAGCGCCAAATTGTCGACTGCTACGGCGTCGGCAGCGCCCAGGCGCAGTGGATTGCTGCAAACAGCACTCAAACCGTAACAAAAAGGCTTTATATAGACCATATTTTTACAAAGAGTGTAATTTATGACTACAATCTCTATCCCGACAGCGGAGGGGCTCACATCTACAAAGGCTATTATGATGGATTTATCGGAGTTTATTATGATAACAATCCTGCAGCCTGCGCAAGCTTCGATCGATTTAGGCAATACTATTACAATAGCACCGGAGCTTGGTTAAATGATGATTTTTACTACTCAAACTACAATATTCCGTTAAGCATTACGGTGGACCCAAGTGATGGTCTTGCCTACAGGCAAATTGTCTATTACAGAAAAAAAGACTACAAAACGGGAACTTATAAAAACTTCAGCTCATCCGAAATCGGAGGGGCAGCAAACCCATCGTACTTTTACGCATCATATGGCTCATATTTTTATCCGAGCTATTTAAACAAAACTCCAAAAGGTTATAAAAAAGAAAAGATAAGTCCAACATACAAATTGATAGATCTGGAGGCGAATGATATTAACAGCTATTATGTTGATTATACGCCGATATCTTATAAAGTAAGGTTTAATCCAAATGGTGCAACAGCAGGCACTATGGAGCTTCAATCTTTGGTCTACGATTACAATCAATCACTTAATTCAAACCAATACAAAAAAGAATACAGCTTAAATTTCGACTATATGGGCGGAGAAGGAGACAAAAACTCTCTTTTATCAAGCTACATTTTTAAAGGCTGGAGCCTTAATAAAAATGATTCCGATCATGTTTTTAAAGACAAGGCGGGAGTCGTAAATCTTTCGGCAACGGAAAATGCCACGGTAGATTTGTATGCAATTTGGACAGGAGGAGATGTTTTGATGCCTGATGCAAATAAGCCTCACTATAGTTTTGTCGGATGGACAAAAGACAGGCAATTAGCTGAAAATGCCAATGAATCAGAGGAGTGCCCGGACATAAAAATTCACGAAAATCAAAGCTATATCCCCTCAGAAAATGAAAATTTCTATGCCGTATGGTATTCCTTTAAGCCTGAAATCAGTGCTGAAAAGTTTGTTGCCAATGAAGCGGACAAGCTAAAGGACGAAATATTGCTCGAAAATGTAATCGCAAGGGATGTTGAAGACGGAGATATTTCAAAAGAGCTTGTTATAACTGACTATGACGGCTTAAATCTTGACAAGCCAAAGGCAGGCAATTATTTGCTTCAATACAGCGTGACGGATTATTCCGGTAAAAGCACGACATTTGAAAGGGAAGTGGAAATCCAAAATGTTCCGCCGACTTTGGAATGCAAAGATGTTATTCAATACAATTTCGGCCGTGCAAAAATCACCAAAGAAAAGCTATTGAAAAAAATGCAAGCAAAGGCAGAGGATGTCTACGATGGCGACTTAACAAGCGAGATTGAAATAGTTGAAAAAAGCGGTTTGAAGTATGATGACAAATCAAACCCGCATAAAGACTATAAAATAAAACTTTCCGTTACAGATTCTAACGGAGCGGAGGTTACAAAGGAGGCGAATGTAAAGATAATATACAGATTTGTACATTTCAAAAAATATAAATAATTAATAAACTATTTGAACTAACAAAGAAATAACAAATAAGAAATAAAGATTAATTTGCAAATATCTTTACGAAAGAAGGAATTAAATGAATTACAATGAATTTTTGGATGCTTTGCTGGAAAGCGTAGAATCTTTAATGGGGGAAGAATATGATATTTCTTACCATGATATTTTAAAAAACAATGACAATTCACTTAAGGCAATGGTTATTAAAAGAGAGGGTGACCACATTTCTCCAACCATCTACCTGAAAGGCTTCTATGAAGATTATATCTATGGCAAATCTACACTCTTTGATATCAGAGATGAAATCGTAAGACTCTACAAGGACAATTGCAATGATGTCAGTATAGATGCCCAAAACTACGAAAATTTTGATTATATAAAAAGCAAAATAGCCTACAAACTGGTAAATGCCAAGTCAAACGAGAACATGTTAAAGGATGTTCCTTGGATTCCCATATTGGATCTTGCAATCGTCTTTTATGTGATAGTAAAAATCGACAAATCAGGTGCGGACGGAACAATTCTGATTAAGAACAATCATTTAAAAATCTGGGGTATAGATAAAGAAGAGCTTATTGAGCTTGCCAAAGAAAACACCCCAAAGATAATGCCTTCGGAGATTCGTACTATGAAGAAAGTTATATCGGATATTTTAAAGAAAAGAAATATCAAAGTATCGGAATACGAGTTGCCGCTTAATGACTATTTCAGCGAAGATATGTTTGTTGTTTCCAACAAAAAAATGTTATTTGGAGCGGCGGCCCTTATATATGACGGCGTTTTGGAAGAATTAAGCGAAAACATAGATGAAGATCTTTACATATTGCCAAGCAGCATTCACGAAGTTATTGTTTTGCCTTGCAGAAACGGTGATGAAGAAAGGTTTAACAATATGGTAAAGGCCGTAAACAGAGAAGAACTTGCGGCAAGTGATGTGCTTTCCGACCATATTTACAGATATTCACGAAAAGAAAAAGCATTGCAAATGCTTTAAATGCATCCGGCCGGAATCGAACCGGCATTACTGGCTCCGGAGGCCAGTGCTCTATCCATTGGGCTACGGATGCGTAAACTCACGAATCTTTCTTGATATTGAAAGCATATTGTATTTTTTGGCATATTCAATATTTGAAAGATCCTCTATATAATTCTTGTCAAAATTCTTTGAAAGACCGCGAGAATGCAGTATATCAACGGCTTTGTTATAGGCAATGGCCGCATTAACCTCGGATTTGTATCTTCCTATTATAATGTTTCCGTTGATGTGAATGGAAGCCGTGAAGAGACTTCTTCCTTTGTAGGTATTCTTTACAACACCTGTGTATTTATTGATAATTTCAATATTTTCATAGCGTAAATCGGTGTTATCTCCGTTTTTGAAAATATAATCTCTTCCTTCAACGGCGTATTTTTTAATGCCGTAGCGGGATAAAATGCTGATTTGCATACCATAATCGGAAACAAAAAGATGTTTACCGCGCTTCATTATTTTATGCGTGGAAAAATAAAACAAATCATCAACGTCAAATTTGTAGGTGATTTCGGGATCGTAGTGGTATTCGAAATGCTTTGGCTTCATGTAAATAGGTGTTTTGAAGTAAATATTGTTGTCTCTGTAATTAACAATGCAAACCCATTTTTCAAAAGAAAGAAAGCGATTTTGAAGGCCGTAATCATCAATGGACAGCGAAGATTCAATAAGGCCTTTGGCCTCGATATATGCAGAATTAGCGTCATCTTCATTGGAATAGCTGCCAAGACTGATGTGCTTGTTTTTGTAAGTGAACGAAGCACGATAGTAGATTTCACCGTTAGCTTTTTTAGCGACATATACACCCGAAAGTAGCATTAACACATCCCCCAATGATTATTATATCGTAGTAAGTATATCATAAAACAGCCTATTTAAAAACGGGATTTTTCGCAAAAAAAGTTCACATAATGACAAAAAAACGCGCAAATCACTTTTTTCTAAGCATTAATTCTAAATAAAGTCAAGTATGCCTCAGAATATATCAATGTTAAAATTGCACAAAATTATTTTGCAAATCTCTAAGAAATTGTGCAAGTTTGCATTAACAAATTTTAGCGCGTTAAAGTGGTTAGGGTTTATTACTGACAAAATTGCTTTTTTTCTATTGACGGCTTGTAACTATGCGCCTATAATGTGGCATGAGTTTTGCAAGTCGGAAGGATTTGCGAAACCAAACTAAAGGAAGAGAGGAAATATATGTTGAAACTTCATAAGTTAGTTGCTTCCTTACCGCAAAAGCTGTTAAGAAGCAGAACGACTTATAGAGTGTGCGCTATGGTCCTTCTCGGAGCAGTGGTCTGTTCTTTGGATGTGACCTCATCAACAGATGTAACAAATTATTCCTTTGCAAAAACTTCATATATTGCAGATGTAGATGATAATGGAAGATTATCACTTACTGATGGCAATGAAAGCGTAAACAGTGTTCTGAACGAAAAGAAAGCAGATTTTGTCAACCGGGAAGCGGAAGACGAAATAGTAGAGTTTCTGGCGGCCAACGATAAGGTCACTGACTTAGCTGCACGTAGCGAAGGTCAGGCGACGATTGAACAACAAGAGGTTGCCGTAACGGTGAGCAGTTCAGAGGTTATTAATAATTTAGGTTTGGAAATATCCGCACAGGATTATGATGCATTGTGCAGGATAGTACAAGCCGAGGCAGGTAATCAGGACGAAATTGGAAAGATTATGGTCGCTAACGTAATTATTAACCGTGTACTCGATTCGAGATTTCCGTCAACGATTTACGACGTAATATACGCCGGAAGCGACGGAGACACGCCACAGTTTTCACCAACCGCGAGCGAAGATTTTGAGTACATACAAGCAAGTGAATCAACCATAGCATGTGTCGAAAGGGCACTTGCCGGAGAGGATTATTCACAAGGAGCGTTATATTTTACGTCGTGTTATGAAGACACCAGCTGGTTCAATACGGCACTGACTTTCATAACACAAGAAGGTGCACATTATTTCTATAAGTAATCAAAAAAGGGAAACGACAGGTCAAGGAGCGGGCCTGTTTTTTCTTTGCTTATTTTCAAATAAAATCTATACAATTTTAGGGCAATATGTTATAATCACGTGAAAAGTTTTTAAATTATGCTATAGGAAAAGAGGTAATATTATGCAGGTTCTATATAAGAGCACAAGAGGAAACGGAAAAGAGACAGTTACGGCATCAGAGGCAATTTTAAAAGGCCTTGCTTCGGACGGCGGTTTGTTCGTACCGACTGAAATTCCAAAGCTTCCGTGCAATCTTGCAGATTTTGCCGATATGGAATACAAAGAAGTGGCTTACAATGTAATGAAAGGCTTTTTGGCGGATTTCAGCGAAGAAGAACTTAAATCATGCATTGATAAAGCATATGACGATAAATTCGATACAAAAGAAATCGCAGCCCTTGTAAAAAACGATGATGCTTTCTTTTTGGAGCTTTTCCACGGTGCAACAATAGCATTTAAAGATATGGCTCTTTCAATCTTGCCTCATCTTCTTACGACATCGGCAAAGAAAAATAATGTTACAAACGAAATAGTAATCCTTACCGCTACATCCGGAGATACGGGAAAAGCAGCGCTTGCGGGCTTTGCTGACGTTCCGGGTACAAAAATCATTGTTTTCTATCCAAAGGGAGGCGTAAGTCTCATTCAGGAAAAACAGATGCTTACACAAAAAGGCGATAATACATTCGTTGTGGGTATCAAAGGCAATTTCGATCAGGCGCAAAGCGGTGTTAAAGCAATTTTCGGCAACAAAGAACTTGAAAAAGAATTACTTGGAAAAGGATTCCAGTTCTCATCAGCCAATTCAATAAATATCGGAAGACTTGTTCCACAGGTGGCATACTATGTTTATGCATATTCAAGACTTGTTAAGAGAGGCGAAATCAAATGCGGAGACAAGATTAATTTTGTGGTTCCGACAGGTAACTTCGGTAACATTCTTGCGGGCTTTTACGCAAAGCAGATGGGACTTCCGGTTAATAAATTTGTTTGTGCTTCAAATGAAAACAAAGTTTTATATGACTTCTTTAAAACGGGAAAATACGACAAAAACAGAGAGTTTATTTTAACAACATCACCATCAATGGATATTCTTATTTCAAGCAACCTTGAGAGGCTTATTTACAGAATTGCCGGAAATGATGTTAACAAAAACAAAGAACTTATGGAAAACCTCATTAAAGAAGGCCAATACGAAATAACTGCCGACATGAAGAAAGAATTGGATGATTTCTACGGCAATTATGCAAGCGAAGAAGAAACATCCAAAGCAATCAAAGATTCTTTCGCAAAAACAGGATATGTAATGGATACACATACGGCTGTAGCTGCGGCTGTATATAAAAAATACAAAGAAGAGACAAAAGACGATACAAAGACGGTTATCGTATCAACCGCAAGCCCTTACAAGTTTGCTCGTGCGGTAATGACATCAATCAATGCTCAGTATGATAAAAAATCAGATTTCGAGCTTCTTGATGAACTTGAGATTGTGTCAAAAGTTAAACAGCCGAGAGCAATCGAAGAAATCAAGAATGCTCCTATTGTTCATGATACGGTTTGTGAAGTGAACGAAATGGAATCTGTTGTAAAAAAATTCTTAGAAAAATAAGGCAGGATAAAGACATATTATGGAACATATAGCAACAGCGCTTACGGATGCGATTTCCGGAGCTTTTGGAGACAAAGCGGTAGCTTTGATTCCGGGAATTATTTCCTTATTTCCGATTTTGGAGATGCGAGGTGGATTGATAGCTGCAAGAATACTTGATATTCCATACCTTCAAGCGCTTATAACATGCGTAATCGGCAACATAATTCCGATTCCTTTTATACTTTTGTTTATCAGAAAAATATTCTCATTCCTTAAGCGATTCAAGCATTTGGGAAAACTTGTAACCAAGCTTGAAGAAAAAGCAATGAGTAAAAAGCATAAAGTTGAAAGAAACTTATTTATAGGCTTAATCTTGTTCGTAGGTATTCCGCTTCCGGGAACGGGAGCATGGACGGGAGCCTTGCTTGCATCCCTTTTATACATGGACATAAAAAAAGCAAGTCTTGCCATACTTATCGGACTTGCACTTTGTGCCGTAATAATGAGTATCATAACTTATTTGATACCATATATAATTGCATCGGTATAAATAGCGTAAGCTATTAAATCTAAAACTATAACTAAATCAAAAAGGACCGTTTTCAACGGTCCTTTTTGATTGTATATCATCTGATTACACGTTTTTTAAATCAAAAGCAATTTCTCCGAAAGGATATAAAACTCTTAAAACCAAAGAAGGATCGTCGTTTACGAGCTTTCCTTTGGAAATTTCAGGAGAAGGAATCTCACGTTCGCCGACTACGTCGCATGTAAGAGAGTAGAGGCCATTGTGAAGATTTAAGAAATCAACTGCTCCGTTTTCAACTGTTGTGCTGTAGTCGCTGATGTTTTCGTTTAAAAATCTCGAAACAAAGTGAACCAAAACATCTCTTTCGGCATACATATTTGTCTCAAATGCAGGCACAATGTCCATAAGCTGCGAAATCTTAATGGTTCTGTCGGATATGGCTTCGTTGTAATCCAACAAAATAAAGTCGTCTCCGATAAATCTAACCAAGTTTCTGATGAGAAGAGTCAAATACTTAACATGCTGATGAGTTCTGTTGTCCGAAGGATCGACAAAACGAGAAACCATCTTTTGAAGCTCATCGTCGTCATAATTGGAGTCGCCGATCTCTTCTACGGAATATTTAAGTTTGAAAAGCTTAAGAGATTCCTCAAACTGATCGTAAGTAATTGCACTGATATCAAGAAGAGCCTGAGCTAAAAGCAGATAGCTTTTTCTTTGCTCTTGAATGAGACCTGCAACCTGATCGTGATTAAGATAACCCATTTCGATGGCAATTTCTCCGAAACGCATATCTACCTGAGTCTGTTTATCCAGTATTTTATGAACCTCCATAGCGGTCATAAGCCCCTTATTAATGGCAAGAACACCCATTTTAATACGGCTGTTCGATTTCTTTTCAAGTGCTTCTTTTAATTCTTGCTTTGTGATGATTTTATTGCTGTAAAGATAATTCCCAAAAAAATGTGTAAACATATAGTAATCCCCCTGCTGTCTGAAAAAAGTGTTATAGATAAAAATAATGCAAAAATATTTTGCAAAATTTTAAACACTATTTTAAGATATAACTATAATACTATACAATTCATCGTAATTCAAATAGATAATTTTAAGTTTTCTCTCACATAAACGTCACATTGTAGGTATATAGTGAAATGTGTAAGAATGTATATAAATTGTTAATTTTTTGTAAAAACGGAATATAAATAAATATTTTTAAGGAGAAGTTATGGCGAAAATTTTAGTAGTGGACGACGAGGAAAAAATCAGAGAAATAATAAAAAAATATGCGGAGTTTGAGAATCACGAAATATGTGAGGCCGCCAATGGAATGGAAGCGGTGGAAGCTTGCAAAAAAGAAGACTTCGACATCATAATAATGGACATTATGATGCCTGAACTGGACGGTTTTTCGGCCTGCAAAGAAATATTTAAAACAAAGAAAATTCCGGTAATAATGCTTTCGGCAAGAGGCGAGGAATACGACAAAATACACGGTTTCGAGCTGGGCATAGATGACTATGTGGTTAAACCTTTTTCACCGCGAGAGTTAATGATGAGGGTGAATGTGGTTGTAAACAGAAATGCTTCATCCGGTAAAGAAGAAGGAACTCCCGAACATGAAGTATTTAAGGCGGAAGGCCTTGTGGTGGATTTTACCGGAAGATTTGTAACGGTGGATGGCAAAAAAGTAGACATGACACCGAAGGAATACGACCTTTTGTTTTATTTGGTAAGAAACAAAGGCATAGCTCTTACCAGAGAAAAGCTTATTACGGAAGTATGGGGATATGATTATTTCGGCGATGACAGAACTTTGGATACACATATAAAACTCCTTAGAAACAGTCTCGGAGAATACAGAAAGTTCCTTGTAACACTCAGAGGGGTAGGATACAGATTTGAAGAGCAATAAGGCAAAAAAGAAACTCAGCATAAAATGGAAAATATTCGGCTATCTCATAGGTTTCATCGTAATGCTCCTTGTGATTTTGTGGATATTCCAAATAGTTTATCTGGATGTGTTTTACAAACATATCAAAACAATGGAACTTGAGGCGGCCAGCGATGAGATATTTACGGAGCTTGAAGCTACGGCGGATAGTGATGACTTGGCCCAAAGCCTTGTGGACATAGCCCAGTCCTATAACATTTGCTTGCTTATAACGGATGAAGACGGCCAATGGCTTTATTCGTGCGAAAGCACAATGGGATGTATCATTCATAGGTTGACACCTTTTGATATTCAGGCCTTTGCCCTTTTGGCAGCCGAAAACGGCGGCAGTTTGGACCTTGAGTTTCAAGGGATAAAAGAAACAAGCTTCCCGGATGCATTTGATATATGGGGCGAGGAAAGCGATTCCGACATGCCTTTGGATAAAAAAATACCGGAAAACGATCCGAACTATCAAAGCGATGATGAAAACAAGCAAAACAGCGGATTTTTTAGGAAAAGAGCCAACGATGATGTGGAAGGCGTCGTAAGGGTAGCGATTGTGGAACAAGAAAGCGGAGAGGAATACTATGTATTCATAAACTCCATCTTAACTCCGGTGGATGCCACGGTACAGACCCTTAAAGTGCAATTGCTTTATATATCCATTATTTTGATAATACTGGCCATATTTATTGCTTTGCTTATATCAAGGCGTGTTTCAAAATCCATAATAAAGGTAAACGAAAGCGCCTTGGAACTTGCAAAAGGCAACTATGATGTAAGCTTTGAAGGTAAGGATTATAAAGAAATAGAGCAGCTTTCCGATACGTTGAACAAGGCGGCCAAGGAACTTTCAAAAACCGAGAAGCTGCAAAGAGAGCTGATATCCAACGTATCACACGACCTTAGAACGCCTCTTACAATGATAATCGGATATTCCGAGGTTATGCGTGACATTCCGGGAGAAAACAAGCCGGAAAACGTTCAGGTGATAATAGATGAGGCCAAGAGACTTTCCGGCTTGGTTAATGATATTATGGATATATCAAAGTTGCAGGCGGGAGTCAGCGAGTTTAAGCCTACGGTTTATGATTTGACCGAAAGTATCGAAAAAGTAATCGACAGATATTCAAAACTCATAGCCCAAAAGGGATATGAAATAGTTTTTGAATATGATAAGCACATTTTGGTAAATGCCGATGAATTTAAGATATATCAGGTAGTTTACAATCTTATAAACAATGCTATCAACTACATAGGTGATGACAAAAAGGTAGTGGTGCGTCAGATTGTGAAGGAAGAAGTTGTGCGAATCGAAGTAAGCGACAAGGGTGCGGGTATTCCGCCGGAAAAACTTGAACATGTATGGCAGCGCTATTACAAGGTTGATAAAGAACACAAAAGAGCCGTTATGGGAACGGGCCTTGGCCTTTCAATCGTAGAAAATATCATGAAATTGCATCATGCGGATTACGGCGTTGAAAGCGAGCTTGGCGTTGGAAGCACATTTTGGTTTGAACTAAAATACGAAAAGTGAATAATGTGAAGATTTTAAAAGACTTTTATTTAGACAGTTTTTTAAAAGACATCAGATAGTTATCACATAGAGACTTTATAGTTAACTCAGGATAGAAAACATCCTGTGACTGTAAAGTCTCTTTTGCTTTTATAAAAGAATTATTTGAGGAATAATTAAACGGAGGTTTAAAAATGGCGATTGAAGTCTTTGACAGATATGAAAAAAAGTTTCTGCTAACAAAAGAAAAATATGAAATCGTTAAGGAAAAGTTAGAAGGCAAAATGGTTGCCGACAAACACAGCAAAAACGGCGGCTACAGCATTTGCAACGTCTACTATGATACAGAGCATGATGATTTGATAGCAAGATCCGTAGACAAGCCGGTTTACAAAGAAAAGTTAAGACTCAGGAGTTACGGTGTGCCAAAACTTTCCGATGACGTATTTCTTGAGATAAAGAAAAAGTTTGACGGAAAGGTAACCAAAAGAAGAATCACACTTCCTTTGGAAGAAGCTTTGGATTTTCTTAATAACGGCAAAAAGCCAAAACACAAAGTAAACGAACAGATTTACAAGGAATTATGCTATTTTACGCAGGTTGAATACGAGCTGATACCAAAGCTTTATCTTTCCTACGACAGAGAAGCATTTTTCGGAAAAGACGATCCGGACTTTAGAATTACCTTTGATAACAATATCAGAAGTCGCAGAGAAAATGTGGCATTGCAGGCCGGAAATTACGGCAGGCAGCTTCTTGGAGAAGATGTTCATCTGATGGAAATAAAAGTATCAAACGCAGTGCCTTTGTGGCTTGCAAGATTCTTATCGGAAAATGAAATATATTCACAATCATTTTCAAAATACGGAACGGTATATAAAAACGAACACGTAAACAATTTAGGTTTGGAAGGAGAAATAATATGTTTGAATCAATACTTAGCTCAAGCACCACAACAGGGCTTTCGATTTCAACAACACTCATTTGTATCTTAGTGGCATTGGGACTCGGATTTGCAGTCAGCCTCATATATATGTTCGGAGGTAAAGCGCGCAAATCCTCAAACTTCGCATTTACATTGGTTATTTTGCCGCCAATTGTAGCAATAGTAATAATGCTTGTAGGCAGCGATGTGGCCAGAGCCTTTTCACTTGCCGGTGTGTTTGCACTTGTAAGATTCAGGAGTATTCCTGGTGATTCCAAAGATATAGCCAGCATCTTCTTTGCAATGGCAGTAGGCCTTATGGCAGGTATGGGCTTTATCACATACGCGGCAATCGCAACGGTTGTAATCGGAGTGGTTTACATAATTTTACTCAAAACCGGCTTCGGCTCAATAAAGAATATCGGAAAAGAGCTTAAAATCACGGTGCCGGAGAATTTAAACTACGAAGGTGTCTTCACACCGATATTTGAAAAGTTTACAAACGGCGCAAAAATCAAGAAAGTAAAAACAACAAATATGGGAACACTTTTTGAACTTACCTATAATGTAAACCTTAAAGGAGATGTAAGCGAAAAAGAATTTATCGATGAGCTCAGATGCAGAAACGGTAACTTAAAAATCGCAATTTATGATCCGGCGGATAAAAATGAAGTGTTATAGTCGAAAAAAATAAGCTGACAGTATATAATTGTAATAGATATTAAAATTAAGTTTTTAATATCTATTACTTTTTTTCTTGGGGGTATTTTTATGAGAAAAATAACAGTCGGGGATTTGATGCATGCATATGGAGGTCTGGGAGATGTTGATTATAACGTAAGGTTGCATCTGGTTTTGGACCATAAAATAGACGGGGATATTTTGAAAAAAGCGCTTAAGTCTACAAGCAAAAGATATCCTTACCTTTGTGTCAGGATTTTAAAAAACGAAAAAGAATGTTATTTGGAAGACAACAAAGAAGAAGTGTGTCTTTTTAATACAAGCAATCAAATAAGGCTTAATGCACCGGAGAGCAATTATCATATATGGGCGGTTTGCTATGAAGATGACAATTTGTATTTTGACTTTTTCCACGGAATATGCGACGGAACGGGAATGTATTTTGTTTTGACGACGCTTTTGTATTACTATTTGTCCGAAAAATTCGGTCCCATAAGCAAAGAAGGGGTAAGGACCTTGGAAGATCCGATTGATGAAGCGGAATACACAGACCCAATGGATGCATTGCCGCAAATCGATTTGTCAAAAATTCCCGCAAGCAGTATCAAGCGTACCCCCGTCTTTTGCCTTTTGGAAGATGCCAAAATGACATTGTTGGAAAAACCAATCGACAGGGATTTGATAATTTCCGAGAAAGATCTTCTAAGGTTTACATCACAAAATGATGCAAGCCCGGGAACTTTAATTTCGCTTTTGCTTGCAAGAGCCGTGGATAAAGTAAATCCCAAAAGAGAAAAAGATATTATAAGCGGTTACGTAATAAACGGAAGACCTATGCTCGGAGCACCAAAGTCGCATCATAACTGTGTTACAACATGCAGTCTCAAGTTTTCGGATAAGATTAAAAATATGCCGATTGATAGGCAATGCACATCATACAGGGGTATGACCTTTTTGCAAAGCGATGCGGATGCGGTGAGAAAGCTATTGACTTTTTCGGCATCAAAATGTCGAGAGGCACTGGAGCAGCCTTCTTTTGAAGCAAAAAAAGAGGCATATACAAATATTATATTAAGTGGGTCACAATTTTTTACATTTATAGTAAGTTATGTGGGTCAGTGGAAACACAAGGAAATCGGGGCACATATTAAGGAATTTTGGACACATATCCCTGATACAAAACGCTGTGTTGTCGAACTTGCGGCGGTAAACGGTCAAATATTTGTTTCTATGCTGCAAGGCTTTAAGGAAGATGTATATTTTAAAGCGTTTTTGAAAGAGTTGGATGATAACAACATAAGCTATAGAGTGAAGGCGGCAAAGGAAAATGATGTGGCGGTTTTTGTTAAGCCATGAATGAACCGGTTACAATCACCGAAAGTCGCAACAGCGACATTTCGGGATTGTATGCAGTCGTCAAATGCACTTTCTTGCAAGCAAGAGTGCATTTTCCTCGTTGCATGTCAAATAACAAGAGGTCGGCAATGCCGACCTCTTTGAATTTATTTACCCATAAGTCCGTTTATATAATTTGTCATATACTGTCTGTCATATAAAAGTTCCGGATTTGCTATGTTAAAGTCCGGTTCGACACCTTGGTCAATATCGTAAAAGGCACCGTTTTTGGTGTAAGCTAAGCGCTGCGGACCGGATATACTGAAAACATTTCCGTCAGCGGTGGAGAGGTTTTGAATAACGCAAGCGCCGCCACCCGTTGTTTGTCCTATGAGTGTTACAATGTGGGATTCCTTAAATACGCTTGGCACAAGGTTTCCGCAGGAAAAACTGGTAGGGGATATCAAACAAAAGAGATTGTAATCCATAAGATTGTCTTCTTCATCAAACTCCCTGTCCAAATTGGCATCTACCTGAAAGTTTTGGGTTACCATGGAACCGGACAAGGTGTTTTGTACGCTTATACTGCCGTCTCCAAGGAATGTTCCGATTACAAAGGCTGCTGCATCGCAATGTCCGCCCAAATTGTTGGATAAATCAAGAACCACGTTTTCAATAGGGCTTCCTTCTCGTTTTATCTGTTTAAGAGAATAAATCATCAAAGAAATAGTATCATACAAATTCTCCGCAGCATCTTCTTCATAATAATCCATGCCGCTTGCATAGAAATTATCAAATGTTATATATGCTGTATTGCCAACCTCTTCGTAAGGTTTCGGGCCATCGGGATAGTATTTTTCTCTTGCAAGAGCGTTTCTTACATCATTTATGTTACTTGAAATCCAGGATGGACCGTAGTTTGTATCCGGCTCGTAGATGCTCATATAGCCTCTTGATTTAAAACTGCTGTGTATATCATCGAAATATTGGTAGCAAAGGTCTGCAAGAGCCTGAGAGAAATATTGCGGATCACCGGCGGTCAAATCCATGGATAAATTGCATTTAATAAAGAAATCCGAAAAATTATCTATTTCGTGCTGATCCTTCAAACCATAGTAATTATCCAAAACAAAGCAAAGTTCGTCGTATGTGAATTTTGTCAGGTCGTAGCTTCGCTCTTCGGGAACATTATCCGTATAATATTCCAAGGCTATTTCGTCTATGCTTCCGGCAGCAATAAAGGCCGATTCGCCGTTATAAAGCGTAAAATAGTTGTAGGGTGCCAAAAATACATCACCGAAAGTTTGAAAAGGTATGTAGAAGTTATTTCCGCTTTTTTTGAATTCGATTTCATATTTTCCAAGGTCGAATTTTACATTATTACCGTATATCTCAAATGAGGAATCGCTTCTCTTAAAGAGGTGAGCTTCGCCATATTCGTTATAACCGGAAAATGACACTATATCTATTAAGTCCTTGCTGTCATTGATGCGTAAAAATGCGTCATAATCAAGAAAACCGATTGTGTTGTCATCAAAGTCCACCGTGGCTATAAAGCCGTTTTCTCTTGTGAGAACAACCACGTTATCGACTACTTCGTATTCAAGATCGTAATTATTTTCGCCGATTGTAATAAACAAACTTATCATTATATCTTTGGCATCTTCCATGGAAATATAAGGTATGTCGTTTATTCCGTCAAAAAAAGCCAAGTCCACGCCCAGGCAATCTTCTTCGAAAAGGTCCAAAAGGTAGAGCGGTGTTTCCTTAATTTCGGCCTTTGAAGCGCTTGCGCAAGATGAAAGCGTGCCCATGCAGAGTATGGCAATAAGCGAAAAAATAAGTATCAGTCGTTTTTTCATATTTTCCTCCCATAAAAACATTTTCTAAAGTAATTATGTCATAGCTTTGGGGGATAAATCAACAAAAAAGATATTGTTTACATAAAGATATTCTCATTGATTAACGAACGAATGTTTGTTAAAATGTATAACAAACTAACCACGGGAGAATGATTTTTATGGATACGAAAGCCAGCAATTTTTTCTCCATGCTGTCCCGCATGAAATACATTAATCGTTGGGGACTCATGAGAAATACCATAACGGAAAACATTGCGGAGCACAGTTTGGATGTTGCCATTATTGCGCACGCTTTGGTTGTTATAAGCAATACTTATTTCGGCGGAAACTTTAATGCGGAAAGAGCGGCGGTTTTGGCCCTCTTTCATGATGCGTCGGAAATCATAACGGGAGATTTGCCGACGCCCATTAAATATTTTGCGCCGGAAATTAAAGATGCATATAAAAATGTTGAGGGCCATGCGAAAGTTCAACTTACAAAGACTTTGCCCGAAGAAATGAAAGAAACTTATCTTTCCATTATGGACGAGCCTTTGGACGGTAAGGGTAAGGAAGCGGATTTGTGGCGCTTTGTTAAAGCTGCCGACAAGCTTTCCGCCTATATTAAGTGCCTTGAAGAAAAGAGAATGGGCAACAAAGATTTTGAAAAGGCCGAAAAGTCCACACTTAAGGCTGTTAAGGATATGAAGATGCAGGAAGTGGATTATTTCTTAAAAGTCTTCATGCCGGGTTATAGCTTAACTTTGGACGATCAAGGAAAATAAAATATGGGAAAATCATTATTTATAGCGGAAAAGCCAAGTGTTGCAAAAGAATTTGCAAAGGCGCTTAAGATAAACGGTTCCGGATCCGGCGGCTATATAGAGTCAAAGGATTATGTGGTTACTTGGTGTGTGGGACATCTCGTTTCCATGAGTTATCCGGAAAAGTACGATGAAGCTCTTAAAAAATGGAGAATGGACACACTTCCTTTCGTTCCGAAAGAATATAAGTATGAAGTTATTGACGGTGTCAAAAAGCAATTTGACATCGTTAAATCTTTGTTAACCCGTCAAGATGTGGACACCATCTATGTTTGCACCGACTCGGGACGTGAAGGTGAATATATCTACCGTCTGGTGGAGCAGGAAGCCCATGTGGAAGGAAAGGGACGTCGCCGCGTCTGGATCGATTCTCAAACGGAAGAAGAAATAATAAGAGGCATAAAAGAAGCCAAGGATTTAGCCGAATATGACAATTTGTCGGATTCGGCTTATTGTCGTGCAAAAGAAGATTATCTTATGGGCATTAACTTCTCAAGAGTTTTGTCTTTAAAATACGGCAACAGTATAGCTGGCTATTTGGGCCTTAAGTTTGCCTCGGTTTCCGTAGGTCGTGTCATGACCTGCGTTCTTGGTATGGTTGTTAAGAGAGAGCGCGAAATCAGGGCATTTGTTAAGACACCGTTTTACAGGGTTATCGATAAAGCCTCTTTGTTGGATGAGGGCAAAGGCAATATTGAGTTTGAATGGAAGGCTGCGGAAAAATCGGGCTATTTTAATTCGCCTTTATTGTACAAGGAAAACGGCTTTAAAGAGGAAGAAGATGCTAAAAACTTGATTGGGGCCATAGGCAAGGCGGCTTGCGAAAAGGACGGAGACGCTGCCGTGCCGAAAGGCAAGGTTGTGGCCTTGGAAAAGAAAAAAGAAAAGAAAAATCCGCCTCTTTTGTTTAATCTTGCGGAACTTCAAAACGAATGTTCCAAGCTCTTTAAAATAAGCCCGGCTCAGACTTTGGAGATTGTGCAGGAATTATACGAAAAGAAGCTTGTAACCTATCCGCGTACCGATGCCAGAGTTTTATCAACAGCCATTTCGAAAGAGATTCATAAAAATATTTCGGGACTCAGAAACTTTTCAAAGCTTTCGGCTTTTGCATCCGAGATTATGGAAAAAGGCTCTTATAAAGGCATCGAAAAAACAAAATATGTAAACGATAAGCTTATTACGGACCACTATGCCATTATTCCTACGGGACAGGGCATCGGCGGCTTTAACAAATTAAGAAGCGAGGCACAAAAAGTTTACGAGCTTATTGCAAGACGTTTCTTAAGCATTTTTTATCCCGCTGCGGTTTACAACAAGGTTAATATGACTTTGGAATTTGATGCCTTGTTTGAAGGAGAAAACGGCGATAAAAAAGAATCCGTCGAAAGCTTTTTTGCTTCATCGAAAGTGCTTTTCGAAGAAGGATATCTTAAAGTCGCAAGTGTTAAGAAAAGCGGCGGAGCCGAAGGAAGTTTGAACAAAGAAAGCGATAGCGAATCGGACGACAATGGCTCCGATGAGCAATCATCATCGGAAAATGATGCAAAACTTGGGGAACTTGTTAAAAACCTTAAAAAGGGAGATTTGATCGAGTTTAACGAATTCAGCATAAAAGAAGGGGAGACATCCCCGCCAAAAAGATACAATTCGGGATCCATTATCCTTGCCATGGAAAATGCGGGCCAGCTGATTGAAGACGAGTCCCTTCGTGAACAAATCAAGGGTAGCGGTATAGGTACCAGTGCCACAAGAGCGGAGATTCTCAAAAAACTGGTTAACATAAAATACTTAGCACTTAACAACAAAACTCAGATTATCACCCCGACTCAGATGGGCGAGATGGTTCATGATGTTGTGGCTTTTTCCATCAAACAGCTTTTAAATCCCGAGCTTACGGCCAGCTGGGAAAAGGGCTTAACTTACGTTGCGGAAGGAACAATCAGCGGAGACGAATACATGGGCAAGCTGGAAGATTTTGTTAAAAGGCGCGTGGACAATGTAAAAACAAAACCTATCGTGAACTTAAAAAAATACTTTGATTATGCTGCGCAGTTTTACAAATAATCAGGGCTTATAAGCCTTGGCCCTTTGTTTACAAATGCAGGCAAATGTAGTAAAATGGATAGGCTGTCTTAAGATGGCAAATTATATTGGATTTAAAGGAAATTATTATGGGTAAATATTTTGGAACAGACGGATTCAGAGGCGAAGCAAACGTTGGTCTTAACGTTGAGCACGCTTTTAAAGTCGGCAGATTTCTTGGATGGTACTACTCAAAAGAGGGTAAACCGGCAAGAGTCGTTATCGGCAAAGATACAAGAAGAAGCAGCTATATGTTTGAATATGCCTTGGCTGCGGGACTTACATCATCGGGTGCGGATGCATATCTTTTGCATGTGACCACAACTCCGAGTGTGGCTTATATCGTAAGAACGGAGGATTTCGATCTGGGTATTATGATTTCCGCAAGTCACAATCCTTTCCATGACAACGGTATCAAAATCGTTAACAAGGACGGACACAAGCTTGAAGCTGATGTTGAAAACAAAATCGAGGAATATATTGACGGTCTCATTCCGGAAATTCCTTTTGCCACAGGTCTTAATATAGGTCGTACGGTAGACTACTTTGTGGGAAGAAACCGTTATACGGCATTTTTAATGAACCTTGCTTCATCATCATTGGAAGGCAAGAGAATCGGCCTTGACTGCGCAAACGGCAGTGCTTTTACAATAGCAAAAAGCGTTTTTGACGCATTGGGCGCCAAAACTTATGTTATAAACAACGAACCGGATGGTTCAAATATCAACAACAATTGCGGATCGACTCATATCGAGGGCTTGCAAAACTTTGTTATCAAAGAAGGTCTTGATGTTGGTTTTGCTTACGACGGCGATGCGGACAGATGCTTGTGCGTGGACGAAAACGGTAAAGTTGTTGACGGCGACGGCATTTTATATATGTGCGGACGTTTCATGCACGAAAAGGGTGTTTTGACTAATGACACCGTTGTTACCACGGTTATGAGCAACATGGGTCTTTACAAGGCTTTCGACGAGCTTGGTATCAAGTACGAACAGACTCAGGTTGGTGATAAATACGTTTGCGAAAACATGATGGCCAACGGTCATTGCATCGGCGGCGAACAAAGCGGTCATATTATTTTCAGCAAACATGCCTCAACGGGCGATGGTATCTTAACTTCTCTCAAAATCATGGAAGTTATGATTCAAAAGAAATTGCCGATTTCGGCTCTTATGAACGGATTTACGGTTTATCCTCAGGTTCTTAAAAATGTAAGAGTTACCGACAAATCCGTTGTTTTGGAAGATGCTGATATCAAAGCCGTTGCGGATGAAGTTTCAAAAACACTCGGTGACGACGGCAGACTTTTACTTCGACCGAGCGGAACGGAACCTCTTATTCGTGTTATGGTTGAAGCAAAAACAAAAGAAATTTGCGAAGAAATGGTTGAAAAAGTGGTTAAAGCCATTGAAGATAAAGGCTTTGCCGTAAAATAGTTTTTTGATTATAAAAGGAGTATCGGCAAGGACCGGTAGCTTGGAATTATGTTAACTATAAATGATTTATATTCACTTGATGAAACAATTGCAAAAGATGTTTTTGAAGGATGCACTTATCCTTGGGAGGTTCTTCCCAAAATCAGCGCTTTTATTATAGAGCTGGGAAACAAACTTCCTTCGGATCTTTTCGAAAAAAGAGGCGAAAACATTTGGGTTGCAAAATCAGCGAAAGTTGCCCCTACGGCTTGTCTTAACGGTCCTTTGATTGTGGATGAGGAAGCGGAAATCAGACATTGTGCATTTGTAAGAGGCAATGCAATCGTTGGAAAAGGTGCGGTTGTTGGCAACTCCACAGAGCTTAAAAACGTTATTTTATTTAACAAGGTACAGGTGCCTCATTACAATTATGTGGGGGATTCAATCCTTGGTTTTAAGGCTCATATGGGTGCAGGCTCCATTACATCAAACGTTAAATCCGACAAAACTTTGGTTGTGATTAAATCGAAGGATGAGCAGATTGAAAGCGGCATCAAAAAAGTGGGAGCAATGCTTGGGGACAATGTAGAGGTAGGTTGTAACAGCGTGCTTAACCCGGGAACAATTATCGGTAAAGATTCGCAAATTTATCCGGTTTCGTGCGTAAGGGGCGTTATCCCCGCAAACTCGATTTATAAATCACAGGATAATATTGTAACAAAGCATTAAATATAAAAGAAAGAGAAAAATTATGTGTGGAATAGTTGGATACGCAGGAAAAGAACAATGTGCGGACATTTTGATTGACGCACTTTCAAAGCTTGAATACAGAGGTTACGATTCGGCAGGTATCGCGGTTTTCGAAAACGGCGTTATCAAAACCGAAAAATCAAAGGGTAAGCTTGCAGATTTAAAAAATAAGCTTGCAGCCGAAAACTCAAAACCATCGGGTACGGTGGGTATCGGTCATACAAGATGGGCAACTCACGGTGAACCATCGGATGTCAACTCTCATCCTCACGGCAATGCCAATGTAACCATCGTTCATAACGGTATTATTGAAAATTACAAGGAAATCAAAGATTTTCTTCTTAAAAAAGGCTACAATTTCGACAGCGAGACAGATACGGAAACCGTAGCAAAGCTTCTTGATTATTTCTACGAGGGCAATCCTTTGGAGACAATTATCAAGGTTATAAGCGAAGTTCGCG
>JAEEGL010825958.1_pt1 | contig 44657 bp, 37 predicted proteins | sample 9134231 | NCBI WGS metagenome assembly JAEEGL01 (sample SAMN16246548, study PRJNA631951) | gut metagenome | biome: gut microbiome; feature: rumen; material: fiber-attached | host: Bos | place: Iran: Karaj | collected 2018-10 | reverse complement strand
TAAGCACCTGATTCTCTGCATCACCCTTCCAGTAAGCACCTGAGTGCTTAATAAGCTTGAAATAACGGCAAAGCTTAACATTATCAACGTGAGGTCCACGACAAAGATCAGTGAAATCCCCCTGATCGTAGCATGAAATTGTCTGAGTATCCTCATCCATGTTATTAATTAAGTCAATCTTGTATGGGTCATCCTTGAACATCTCAAGAGCCTCAGCCTTTGAGATTTCTCTTCTGTAAATCTTGCATCCAGACTTTGCTACCTTCTTCATCTCTTTCTCGATTTTAGCAACGTCCTCATCTGTAAGCATAACATCTCCAAGATCCATATCATAATAGAATCCCTCGTCTACTACTGGACCAACCCAAAACTTTGCGTTTGGATAAAGATGTTTTACAGCCTGTGCCATCATGTGAGCACAAGAATGATTGAGAGTGTTTAATGACTCATCTTCTCTGAAATTAACCATTGTATTTCTCCTTTTACTAATGAATGAAAAATGTATATAACTACTGGTACTAAGGGTACTATTACATTAAAAAAGCACCCAAGAAAACGCCAAATTAATTGGCATTTCCTAAGGGTGCATATCAATCATAAAATAGCACGGTTCCACCTTAGTGTTTCACTCATTTTGTCTTTAACGGAACTACCCGGAGACGCTTCGCACAAAATGTGTTTCTACGTTCAGCTCGAGAATGGTGTTCATATAAGCTTCCACTAGACGCTTCCAGCCTAGGCGTCCTCTCTCTTAGCTTCTGCAAATACTACTGTTTCTGTCATCGCTTTTACGGCTTTTATCCTACCACAAAAGCCTGCGTAAATCAATCTGAAGGAGGCACTTTATTATTCCAAATATAAATCCACACCATGCTCATCAACTCGCACACGTCCACTGATCATCGTATAAAATATTGACGAATCAATGCTCTTCAAGCGTTCCACTGCTTCATCCGCAGGATGGCCGTAGCGGTTTTTCTTTGCACAGCTGATTATTGCCACATCTGGTGACAAGACCTGCAGAAAAGCCGTGTCTGAACTAAAACGACTGCCATGATGACTGACCTTGAGAAGATTCACATTACCAACAAGGCCACTAGAGGCTATAATCTGCTCCTGCTCAGCAGCGATATCCCCTCCAAAGAAAGCAGTATACTCTGAGACACCATCGCAATTCCTGTCATAGCCCATCAAAAGTGATAGAGAAAGAGCATTGACGTCATCAGCATATAATCCTGCCACCGAAGCGCCTGGGTATACGCATTTAAAACTTAGATGTTTTGAACCAATAATATCCCCTTGCTTCATGTAAAGAATTCTTGAACCAGAATTCTCAGCCAGTCCAGTTATCTTTCCGAAAGCTTCATTGTCTTCCTGTGGAATACAATCGGTAAATACGATATTTTTCACTTTATATCCTGATTCCAGCAGTTCTATCAATCCTGATACATGGTCCTCATCTGTATGTGATACAAACCAGTAATCAATTTTATTAATTCCCTTTGCTTTAAAAAACGGTAACAACGTGTATTTACCCACTTCTTTTTCAGATGTACTGCCACCATCAATAAAGAATCTCACTCCATCTCCTGAATTAATATATATTCCATCCCCCTGTCCCACATCTAAAAAATCAATTTCAAAACTTCCACTTCTAGGAAATATCCATATAATATTCAGCGTTAATGTTAATGCAAAAAATCCAAGCATCCATTTTCGCTTCATGGATAATCGTTTCTTTGGCGCAAGCTCCTCCAAATCATTCACATGAATTTTGATAACTTTTAGGAATCCAATTATCAATAAATAATAAACTAGTATAAAAATAGTTTCTTTGTCACTTACAAACACTAGCGAGTTCGGAATTTTATTGAATGCACCTGCAACCTGTTCCATGTAATTAATAATAAAATGGCAAGGCACCAAAAGGATAACCCCAGCTCCTACTGATACTAGTCCAACAACTCCACCCACAAATCCAATACAAAGAAGTAAGGGCATCATCGGTAATATCAACAGATTAATTATAATTGAATACATCTGAATCTGATTAAAACAAGCCGTTGTTATTGGAAGCATTGCGACATTAATACCAAAGGAAAACACAAGTGAATTAAATAAATATGTGAGAACCTTCATGCCTTTTACTTCTTTTTGAGCAAAACCATTTTTTGTGTTTCGAATTCTAATATATTCTCTCCAATATGACTTAAATAATCGATTACAAGGAAGTGCTATTAGCCAAATCCCCATCACCGCTCCAAAAGACAATATAAAGCTTATATTCCCGGCATAGCAGGGATTTTGTATGAGCAATACACAAGCAATAAAGCTCACTGCGGTTATCATGTCATAGCTTTCTCCAAAAACCTGAGCCACAAGAAAAATCAAAAACATTCCAATTGCGCGAATTGAGGATATACTTCCTCCTGTGAGAACGCCATATAAAATACTAATAAGACCAGCTGCAATTGCACTATAGCTAAAACGTATGCCAAAACGCCTCAACAACCGATACAATGCCATACATATTACTGATATATGAAGTCCCGATACCGCCAATATATGCGCAATTCCAGCCACCTGAAAATTGTTTTGTATTTCTTTATCCAAAATACTTTTGTTTCCAATTACAACGCTAGATAGGACGCCTGCATCTTCTTGGTTCATGCATTTAGAAAACGAATTTACGAGTTCTTTATTGAGCTGATAAAAGAGTTCCAAACTAAACCAACTGTTTTTACATTCGAAAATCTCTACGTTATCAATTTGAAAATATACACCTAGGGAATTATAGTATTTTTTTGCATCAAACTGCCCATCATTCCTCGCAGTTGAAAAAGGGCTTACAATACCATTTATTGAAATATAAGAATTAAGCGGAATATAATCTGAATTAGATTTGAAAATAAAAGAAGTATTTGAAAGAATGCCCTCATTTGATTTTGCAGTAGCATTCTTTACATAGTAAAGAGTTTTGTCATTTTTAATTTCCTTGCGGTAAATAACACCTTGGGCCTCTACTTGATAAGCATCCACCAAAAAAACCTCAGCTGCATTTACCTTATTATTGAGCCCCAAGAAATCTCGGGGCCCATATGTACTAAGCATTATCACTGCTATTATCAGCAAGGAAATCTTACAAAGTATGCGACCTTGTAACATCTTCCCTCCTATTCAGTTTGCTCTTCTTCAAACTCTAGATATACTGTGTCGTCTTCGAATGTTTCATCTATGTATTCTTCACCATCATCCTCAGAATCATCAGCATTAACATTTATAATATCCTCGTTTCTTGATATCGGAGAAGATAAATCAACATCGAGATTAGATAAATGTGGAGTCTCGCCGTTAACAAGAATCTGCACCTGTTTTATTGAATCCAATTCTGTAAGAGAGTCAACAATAGAATACAAAGTAACATTCTCTGTTACACCTGAAACAGCAGTCTCCAGGGTACCGTCAAAGTTAACTATGCATACACCATTTTCAGAAACAGAAATAGAATTAATCTTTGTTCCTGATGGCAACGTAGAAAGCAAATCTGTGACATTCGTCCCCTTTATTAGTTGTTCCACAACTACTTTCTCAATTGAAACATTGCGGCTGTAGTACACTGTTCTTGTCTCTGGTACCAATGAAACACCATCAGCACTTGAAAAATATAATGTAAGATCTGTAGTAAGCAGCGAATCTGTTTCCTGACCAAAATCATCTATAAAGGTATCTGCAGTCATTGAGCCTACATTTTCACCATTTGAATCTGTATATGGGAATCCATTCACAAACAATGATACTGAATCTACACCATCAAGCTGAGTCAATGTCTTTACCATTGCTGCGCGAACTAGAATCTCAGTAAATACATCCAGCTCCTCATAAGCCCCAGTGATGTATAGGGTAAGACTTGAATCGTCCAATTCCCATCGCTCCATGTCCACACCTGAAGGAATTGTAGCAATGTAATCTACCTCACCTGGATCAGAAGCCAACTTTTCAAGAGCCTCATTAATCTGACCATTCGTATCTGTCGCTTCGTAATCATAATTAACTGCTGACAATCCATCTTTATCCGTATTTACGTAATAAATCTTGTACTCGCCACTCTCATTTTCCTTGCCACAACTGACAGTAAGAAGTGATAGTACAAAGATTAGGGCTAATGTAATAATCCTCTTCATTATAGTTTCTCCTTCTCAATATAATTTAGAGGTATTCTAACATCAAAGGTTGATCCTTCTCCCAGCTTTGAACGCACCTTGACCTCTCCATTATGCATAGCAATAGCACTCTTTGTAATAGCAAGTCCAAGACCCGTGCCGCCGATTTCTCTAGAGTGTGACTTGTCTGCTCGATAGAATCGTTCGAAAACATGATCAACTGATTCTTCTGGAATTCCCAGGCCATTATCCTCAACCTTTATGTAAAAGAATTGATGGTCTGAATTTAAAGTAATGTGTACCCAACCACCATTGTTATTGTATTTAATAGCATTCTCCACTAGATTTGTTACTACAAGAGAAAACTTTACCTCATCCACCTCTGCAACAACTGGTCTAAAGGATTCAAATACAACCTCAATATCTGCCTTCTCAGCAATTGGCTTTAAGCGCTTTAGAATATGCTCTATAAGCTCATTAATATTTACCGCAGAAACATTTAACATTGCACCAGTCTTGTCCATTCGAACAAGGGATAATAAATCATTTATAATCTTTGTCTCGCGGTCAATCTCATCTCCAATGTCCACCATAAATTCCTTGTACATCTCGATTGGAACATCCTCGGAGCCGTTGAGTGAATCAGCAAGGACCTTCATGGATGTAAGTGGCGTCTTTAACTCATGTGACACATTTGAAACAAATTCCTGCCTAGACTCATCGATAGATTGTAGCTTCTTGATTACCTCGTTAAATTTATCTGCGATTTTCTCCAATTCCACAAAAGACTTTTGCTCTGGAAGCTCAGATGTATATTCACGAATGATTCCATCAAGAGAATCAGACATCTTTTTCATTGGTCTTGAATAATGGACTGCAGTGAACACCGCAACAATTATTGAAAATACAATAATGATTACACCAGTAATGAGCATATAAGAAAGGAATACATCAACATTCTGCTCAACGTAATCCATAGATTTATTAAGAACAAGAGCTCCGACAATATCTCCGTTTGAATTTGTAAGTGGAACCGAAACAATAACTGTCTTGGTAAGCTCATCATAATAATAAAGCTGCTCCCCATGAAGGGTCTTGATGATATTTTCCCAAATAACAGTCTTACCTACGTCAGCTGAAAATGAATCACGAACAATCTTTAGAGAAGAATTTATTACAAGCATACGACCATTATTGCTGTTGGCCACTGCCTTTAGTGCTGCACTAAGTGTAAGATTCTCTTCTCCAGCTATATATCCACTTGTAACAATTTGATTGTTGTACTGTAGGGCTTGAGCCATAAGATTAGTGGCATCCGTGCGGATAGCCACAGCCTGATATGCTCTCAAAGAAATAGGCACACAAACCATAAACGGAATGATGCCTACAAAAAGAATAAAAAGTGCAATTTTAAATTTTAAACTATGATAAACAGAGGATAAACCAAATTTATTTTTCATTAAAATAACTCGCTTTACGTAAAACTAACATCAATTATTGATAATAGTATCCTACTCCCCACTTAGTACGAACGTATTTTGGTTCCTTAGGATTTGGCTCGATCTTTTCACGAAGACGACGAACATGAACATCAACTGTACGCTCATCACCTGGATAATCAGAGCCCCAAATTGTATGTAACAAATCCTCTCTTGAGAATACCTTTTTAGGATTAGTAACAAGGAGTAAAAGCATATCAAATTCCTTGGATGTAAGATTGTATTCTGTACCTAGAATTGTAAGTCTACGATTGCTCTTATCTAAAACCAAATCACCATTTTCGATAACTGATGATTCTTGTTTTGGCTCAGCGTATACAGGCTGAGCTGCTGAGGCTCTACGCATAATGGCTTTAATTCTAGCTTTTACCTCTAGAATATTAAATGGCTTTGTAATGTAGTCGTCTGCACCATATTCAAGTCCTAGAATCTTGTCCATATCATCACCCTTTGCTGTAAGCATGACGATAGGAACATTAGAAAACTCTCTAATGTTTTGACAAACCTCAAATCCATCAAGCTTTGGAAGCATAACATCCAATAGAATCATGTCATAATGATTTGCAGTAGCTAAATCCAATGCCTCCTGCCCATCAAATGCACAATCAACCTCCATGCCATCCTGCTCAAGGGAGAATCTAATTCCCTTTACTATAAGCTTTTCATCATCAACTACTAATACTTTTTTAGCCATATCCGTCCTCAATTTTTTATATTTTAATAAGTGAATTAATCTGATTGAAAATACCATCTCCTATGCCTGAAACATTCTTGATATCTTCTATTGATGAAAATCCACCATTTGAATCTCTGTAAGAAATAATCTGATTTGCCTTTGCCTCTCCTATGCCAGGCAAAGATGTGAGTTCTGAAACAGATGCAGTATTTATATTGATAAGTCCATCATCCACACTCACTGCCATAAGCGACTGTTCTTCCATTAATTGTCTCTCATCCTCTGTGTAGATTTGGAGTTTTTGACCATCATCAAGAAGTGCTGCCTGATTAAGGTCTGAATCATCAGCATTTTCAAGAAGACCTCCCGCTGCATCAATTGCCTCATAGACTCTTGAGCCACTAGGCAACTCATACACTCCCGGCTCAACAACTGCTCCTGAAACTTGAACATAAATCAGTTCGGTCTGGACATCCTCCGCCTCATCGGGAATCTCGGATGAGTCTTCCTCCACCTGCTCATTTGATTGATAATATGATGTCTGCCCACAAGCTGTAAGCAAAAAAATGCTACAACAGGCAAGACTTAATAGTTTTTTCATGAATTCCTATTTACACCATAGGAAAAGCTAGTATCGTCTTGTCCATTGTAGCGAAAATACAAAAATATTACAATAGTTTTACAGTTTTATTTCAAAAAATATTTCTATAAAAATGAATCAAATACTTTCTCGATTTTCTCCTTAAATGCATCGATATCATTTTCATTGATAACCAGCGGAGGCAATAATCTAAGGACATCAGCGCCTGCTGATAACACAACTAAATGCTCTTCTAAAAGTGCTTTATTTACAACTTCCTTTACAGGAATTGTAAGAACTAATCCCTGCATGAGACCTAAGCCTCGTCTTTCTGTAACAAAATCGTATTTTTTTACAAGTGTATCTAAAACCTGTTCTAGGTATGGCGTAATCTTTTGAACATGGTCAAGAAGTTTATAATCCTCAAACATATCAAACACCTGAGAAACTGCAGCGGTACATAGTGGATTTCCACCATAGGTAGTTCCATGGTCTCCAGGTACCAACGACTGCTTAGCTACGTTTTCAGTTACCGCAAATGCGCCAACTGGAACACCATTTCCAAGAGCCTTTGCAGTAGTTAAAATATCAGGCATTATTCCATACTGCTGGTAAGCATACATACTTCCTGTACGGCCCATACCGCATTGAACCTCATCCAGAATAAGGAGAATATCCTCTTCATCGCAAAGCTGGCGAACCTTCTGTATAAATTCCTTGTTGGCTGGATACAAGCCTCCTTCTCCCTGAACCGTCTCCATAATAATGGCGCAAGTTCTGTCGCTAAGATTTGCAAGAATGCTACCAAAATCATTGAAGGTTGCAAATTTTACACCTGACATAAGTGGGTAAAATGGTTCTCTATAATGGTCAGTTCCTGTAACTGAAAGTGAGCCTACTGTTCTACCATGGAATGAATTCTCCATAGCAATAACTTCGTACTCGCCAGCTCCACGCTTCGTATATGCGTATTTTTTGGCAGTCTTTAATGCTCCCTCAATAGCTTCTGCTCCAGAATTAGTAAAGAAAACCTTGTCCATTCCTGAAGCCTTTACAAGCTTCTGTGCTGCCTCAATCATTGGAGAATGATAATAAAGATTTGAAGTATGTGTTATCCTTTTTAATTGTGTTATTAATGCATTTTCATAGTCCTCATTACCATAACCAAAGGCCATAACACCAATACCTGAAGCAAAATCCAAGTATTTTTCATCAACTTCATCATAGAGATATACGCCTTTTCCATAATCAAATACTACAGGAAATCTGTTATATACATGAAAAAGATTCTTTTCGGCTGTGTCAATTAATTCTTTTTTATTCATTACAATACCTCATATCCTTGTTGCTAATAATTGCTGTGCCAATACCTTTGTTTGTAAAGAATTCAAGAAGAAGACAATGTGCAATTCTTCCATCCAATATATGGACACGATTAACTCCCTCTTCTATAGCTTCAATGCAATTTGTAAGCTTTGGAAGCATTCCACCACCAATATAGCCTTGACCGATAAGCTCTCTAGCCTCATCAACTGTAATCTCAGAAATCAATGTATCCGGATCATCCTTATCCTTGTATACACCTTCAATATCAGTCAAAAAAGCAAGCTTTTCTGCATTCAATGCCTTTGCAATTGCACAAGCCGCATCATCAGCATTGATATTATAGGTAACAAAATTATCATCCATTCCAATAGGGCAAACAATCGGTAGAAAGTCTCTCTCCAATAAATCCTCAAGAATCTTTGGATTTACTTCTGTTATTTCTCCAACATATCCAATATCCTGACCATCAGAATATTTTTTCTCCACCTTTAAAAGACCACCATCTTTTCCAGAAATGCCAACAGCATTAACACCAAGGGCTTGGACATTTTGAACTAAAGATTTATTAACCTTATTCAAAACCATTTCAGCAATCTCCATGGTTGCTTCATCAGTCTTTCTGAGGCCATTGATAAATTCAGGCTCCATTCCAGTCTTCTCAACCCATTTGCTGATTTCTTTACCGCCACCATGAACAATAATTGGCTTGAAACCAACAAGCTTCAAAAGTGTGACATCTTGAATAACCTGCTTTTTAAGCTCTTCGTCAATCATGGCACTGCCGCCATATTTAACAATCATAATCTTGCGATTAAAGCGCTGAATATAAGGCAAAGCTTCTATCAAAACCTGAGCTTTATCCATTACCTGCTTTATCATTTCCTCTTCCATGTTTGCCTCCTTATCTATTCCTATAAATGCATCAGTTAATTATCGAGCTTAGCTACGATAATCGGCATTAATCTTTACATAATCATATGTTAAATCACAACCCCAAGCTGTTGCCTCAGCATCACCTTCATTCATGTTAACAAATACTGTTACAGCATCAGCTTTCATTATTTCTAGAGCCTTATCCTCATCAAAAACAATTGGCGTGCCCTTATGAAATACCTCTAATTTTCCATTTACGCTTTCAAAATATAACTCAACATCATTCTGATCAAAATTTGCACCAGAATATCCCATCGCACAAAGAAATCTACCAAAGTTTGCGTCACAACCAAAAATTGCTGCTTTTGAAAGATTTGAACCTACTATTGCGCGAGAAAGGATGCGAGCATCCTCCTTTGACTTTGCATTTACAACCTTTGCCTCAAACAATTTGCTAGCGCCTTCTCCATCAGCAGCCATTCTTTTTGCAAGACTTACACAAACGTAACTTAAAGCAGCTTTAAATGCCTCATAATCTGCATCCTTACAAATAATTTTATCGTTATTAGCAAGGCCATTAGCCATACAAAGCAACATATCATTTGTCGAAGTATCACCGTCAACAGTAATCATATTAAAGCTATCCGCAACAACCTCGCTAACTGCCGATTGCAATAATTCTTTTTCAATAGAAATATCAGTGCCGATAAAAGCAAGCATGGTGCACATATTTGGATGAATCATTCCTGAGCCCTTGCTCATTCCGCCAATAGTGACAGTCTTTCCCCCAATTTCTAGCTCTACAGCAATTTCTTTATTTACTGTATCAGTAGTCATAATAGCCTTTGAGGCAGCAGTCCCCGCCTCTATACTGCCATCAAGACTCTTTGACATTTCTTCAACGCCAGCAACAAGCTTATCTACAGGAAGCTGCATTCCAATTACACCTGTTGATGCAACGGCTACTGTATCAAATGGAATCCCGAGGGCCTTTTCAACTCCTTTTGCAGTTGCCTCGCAGGCATCAAAGCCTTCTTTTCCTGTACAGGCATTTGCAATTCCTGAATTAATAACTACAGCCTGCATAGGACGATTCGTATTTACGATATTCATATCCCATTGAACGCAAGCAGCCTTAACCACATTGCTTGTAAAAGTACCGGCGCTGATACATGGTTCCTTTGAATAAACCATAGCCATATCGGTCCTTCCCTGATATTTAATTCCCGCAGCACAACTGCTTGCTTTAAATCCCTTTGCGGCTGTAATACCACCAATTATTTCCTTCATCATTTTCTCCTACTTATTGAAAGCTGTTATATTCTCATCATTTAAAATAAAATCATATACATTTAAGTCAGACCTTTTTATCCATTGCTCTGCTTGCCAGAAGCTGTTACCAACTTGATTTTCTGTAAAAGCCACAAGTTGAATCTTTGTGATTCCTTCATCCTTAAGCTTTAGCATTGCTTCAGTTGCCATAGCTCTTCCTATACCGTGTTTACGATAATCCTCATGAACACACACATGATAAAAACAAGCTCTTCTACCATCATGTCCAACAAGGATTGCTCCAACAATTTTGTTATCAGCAACTGCCACTACTGAAAGACCTGGATTTCTATCAAGCACACGCTCAACACCTTCTTTTGAATCGTCAATTGATCGCATCGCGAAGCCATGAATCGAAGTCCACAGCTTATAAACTTCATCATAATCAGTCTTTTCCATGGTCCTAATTTTGTAATTCATATGCACTCCCAAATCAACAGATATATCAAATTTCTCTTGCGTAATCATATCTTCACCAAACTCTTCCTATGGGAACATTGGAGCAAAATCAAGTCCCATCTTTTCATCTAAGCCAAAAAGAATATTCATATTTTGAACAGCCTGTCCTGCAGCCCCTTTAACAAGATTATCAAGAGCTCCCATCATAACAACACGTCCTGTTCTCTCGTCAATCATGCAGCTAACATCAACGAAGTTGCTACCTTCTACCCATTTTGTTTCTGGGCACTCGCCATAATTCAAAACGCGTACAAAGAATTCACTGTCGTACATTTCATGGTATGCCTTCATCAATTCTTCCTTAGTTGGAAGCTTTCCGTCTTTTTTTACCAAACTTGCATATTCTGTAACAAGAATTCCACGATTCATTGGAACAAGGTGTGGTGTGAAGTTAATCATTATTTCCTGTCCACAGGCATAGCCTAGTTGCTCTTCGATTTCTGGTGTATGGCGGTGTGTGGTAACGCCATATGCCTTTATACTCTCATTCACCTCACAATAAAGATTAGGAAGCTTTGCACCACGTCCAGCTCCAGATGTACCAGACTTTGCATCAACTATTAAAGTAGTTGGATCAATTAGTCCTGCCTTTACCAATGGATAGGCTGTGAGAATTGAACAGGTTGTATAACATCCTGGGTTTGCAATAAGTCTTGCCCCCACTTCTTTTTCTCTATTAATTTCACAGAGACCATAAACAGCTTCCTCTATGAATTGTGGGCTCTTATGCTCTATTCCGTACCATTTCTCATAGGTTGTAACATCCTTGATTCTGTAATCTGCAGATAAATCAATGACCTTACAATTATTTAAAATCTCTTCTGTCAAAACTCCAGCAAGATACCCCTGAGGTGTTGCTGTAAAGATCACATCCACCTGCTTAGAAAGCTCCACGATATTGTCATCAAGACATTTATCTTCTACCAATGTGAACATATTCTTATATATAGAAGCAAATCTCTCATCCACGTATGATCTAGAACCATACCAAACTATTTCAGCCCGTGGATGGCTATATAACAATCTAACAATTTCTGCTCCGGCATAACCAGTTGCACCAATAATACCTACCTTAATCATGTTGCTCTCTCCTTATTACTCATTAATACAAAGCAAGTTTTTGAACATAAGCTTTGAATAGATTCATTTTATTACTTCACTTTCGCAAAGTAAAGTGTTGCAGCGCAATTTTATGAATTAATTTTGCATAAATATACACCGATATTGAATATATTTCAATATAAATTTACCAAAATTGATATTTATACTCTATTTATGCATAAATTCACACTTGAATTTGTCAGTTTAATGTTGTAAAGTATTGTCAGATTACAAATAGACGGAAACAAAATTCCAAATACATTTTCAAAAGGAGATATTAATTATGGCACAGGAAAAAGTTGTACTTGCATATTCAGGTGGTCTCGACACAACAGCAATTATTCCATGGCTTAAAGAAAACTATGGCTACGAAGTAATCTGCTGCTGTATCGATTGTGGACAGGGTGAAGAATTAGATGGACTCTCAGAAAGAGCAAAAGCTTCTGGTGCTTCTAAATTATATATAGAAGATATTGTTGATGACTTCTGCGACAATTATATTGTTCCTTGCGTACAGGCTGGTGCAGTATACGAAAACAAATACTTACTTGGCACTGCTATGGCTCGTCCAGGCATTGCAAAGAAACTTGTAGAAATTGCTAGAAAAGAAGGTGCTGTTGCAATTTGTCACGGCGCTACAGGAAAAGGAAACGATCAGATTCGTTTTGAGCTTGGAATCAAAGCCCTTGCTCCAGACATCAAGGTAATCGCTCCTTGGAGAAATGACAAATGGAAGCTCCAGTCTCGTCAGGATGAAATTGATTACTGCAAGGCTCACGGCATCAACTTACCATTCTCAACAGACCAGTCTTACAGCCGTGACAGAAACCTATGGCACATCAGCCACGAGGGACTTGAGCTTGAGGATCCTTCATTAGAGCCAAATTACGAGCACTTATTAATGCTCACTACTCCACCAGAGAAAGCTCCTGAAAAGCCAGAATACGTCACAATGACCTTTGAAAAGGGTGTACCAACTAGTGTAAACGGAAAGCAGATGAAGGTTTCTGATATCATCAAGGAATTAAATGAAATTGGTGGCAGAAACGGAATCGGAATTGTAGACATAGTAGAAAACCGTGTTGTAGGAATGAAGTCACGTGGCGTTTACGAGACACCAGGTGGAACAATTCTTATGGAAGCACATGCGCAACTTGAAGAGCTCTGCCTCGACCGCGCGACAATGGAAATGAAAAAAGAGATGGGCAACAAGCTTGCACAGGTTTGCTACGAAGGAAAATGGTTCACACCACTTTGCGATGCAATTCAGGCATTCGTAAAATCAACACAGGAATACGTAACAGGCGAAGTTAAATTCAAGCTCTACAAAGGAAACATAATCAAAGCCGGCACAACTTCACCATACTCACTCTACTCAGAATCACTTGCCAGCTTCACAACAGGAGACCTCTACGACCACCACGACGCTGAAGGCTTCATCACACTCTGGGGCCTCCCACTCAAGGTACGCGCCATGAAGCTCCAAGAAAACCAAAACAAGAAATAATTTTCACACACTCTGTGGCCCTTCTTGTAGGGGGCCACTTTTTTTGTAAAAAATTATTTGTTCTTTTGCCCACGCTTGCACTGGTGGATTCTGTCGCACATTTGAAAAGAATAATAGATTTTCTTATTGCTGAATATAGAGCTTCTGTGGGTGTACTTTTGCTGATTTTGCACTTTTAAGCTGCTGTATGTATGCTACAGACACTTTATTAATAAATATACGCTTTCAAACAGACTTTAGGACAATTGCGTTCATAATCCGTTTGCTAAGTGGAATTTAAAAATGAGTTTTTCATGTATAGGCATCGTGCTCCATGCAACGTCGTGTTGCTGAGCACTTGAGCTGCCATCCGTGGCAGCTCATGCCTATACATTGTAAAAACTCTTTTTTATTCCACTAAGCTCACTCCAAAATCACGCAATTATTCCTAAATCTGTTTTGAAAGCATGAACTAACACAGTGTAGTGTCTGTAGCATACATACTGAAGCGCAAAAAGTGCAAAGAATCAAAAGAACACCCACAAATAAAGAAGCGATATACAGCAATTAGAAAATCATTATTCTTAGAAGTGCGCAGAATCCACCAGTGCAAGCGTGGGCAATACAAAAAATAGCAAAATAAATAAAAATGTGGCCCCATATAAAAAGGAGCCACAGAGTGTGTGAAATTTTTTATTTTTCTTCGGCGTCAAGGGCACCGTCAATTGCGCTGATGAGTTCCATGGCGCTACGGAATGTGATTTTCTCGTCGCGATCAGCCCAAGTAAGTTGGCCTTGCCAGCTTCCGTTTTCTGTTTTATTTACTCGTACTACGAATGTAGCCTCTTTGTTGTCAGCCATTATAATACCTCCCGTTATAAATTAAGTCTATTTTAGCATATTAAGAGTTATATGAAACATTATATTTACTGAAAATCTAATTCAATTGGGCAATGATCTGAGCCAAGGATGTCGGTGTGAATCTTTGCATCATTCATGCGGTCTTTTAAATCCTCAGATACTATGAAGTAGTCGATGCGCCAACCTGCATTCTTTTCACGTGCCTTGAAACGATATGACCACCAAGAATAAATATCCGCCTGGTCAGGGTAGAAATATCTAAAGCTGTCGATAAATCCTGCTCCAAGTAACTCTGTCATCTTTGCGCGTTCTTCATCCGTGAAGCCTGCGTTTCGACGATTGGTCTTTGGATTTTTAATATCAATTTCTTCGTGGGCAACATTCAAATCACCACAAAGAATAACTCCCTTCTTCTTGTTTAGCTGGCAAAGATAATTTCTGAAATCGTCCTCCCATGTCATACGATAGTCAAGGCGCTTGAGCTCATTCTGAGAATTTGGTGTGTAGCAAGTAATAAAATAATAATCCTCGAATTCAAGAGTGATTACTCGACCCTCGTGGTCATGCTCTTCGATTCCAATACCATAGCTGACTGAAATTGGCTCCTGCTTTGTAAAAATAGCAGTTCCTGAATATCCTTTCTTTTCGGCATAATTCCAATAGATGTGATAACCTGCCTTTTCACACTCTATCTGGCCCTCAGAAAGCTTTATTTCCTGAAGACAAAATATATCTGCATCTATGCTATCAAAGAATTCCCAAAAGTTCTTGCCTGTTACAGCACGAAATCCATTTACATTCCATGAAATAAATTTTTGCATAAAATCCTCCATTAAGTTAGCTTTTATAAAGAAAAAACCGTATACACGAATTTTATTCGAGTATACGGTAAATATCAAGCTTTGATAAACTAATTTGTTCGCAGAGCATCGATTGGATTAAGATTTGCAGCCTGATGGCTTGGTAAAATACCAAATACAATTCCAATTACCATCGAAAAAACAACAGCAACTATAGCTGCTGGCCAGGATATGGCAACTGGTGTGCCACTCATCATGGAGATAATCTGGGCAAGTCCAATACCACTTGCAACACCTAGAACACCGCCCATAGAAGTAAGCACCGCCGCCTCAGTCAAGAACTGAGCCATAATCTTTCCTTTTCTAGCGCCGATAGCCTTTTTCAAACCAATCTCAGCAGTACGCTCAGTAACAGAAACAAGCATAATATTCATAACACCAATACCACCAACTAAAAGGGAAATTGCAGCAATCCAAATCAACATTGAGTTTGTAGATGTTGATAGTTGCTGAAGTCTCTGTGCTTGTTCAAGTAAATCCTTCGACTGGTATTTTATTGTTGTATCTGTTGGATGAATATTTCCATTTAAGATGTCAGCTGTTTGTTTACCTGCCGCTGTCATATCGTCAGTTGATGTAGCCCTAACAAGAACATTTTCAGGCTCATCATATCTGTAGCATATTGGCCAATCAGAAAGAGGTATATAAATTGTACCACTCTCATCCTGATTATATGTTTCATAGTCAGAAATAGTCTTTATTATCGGTGTGAATGTGGAGCGGCTCTCTACTACACCAATAATAACAAAAGAATCTGTTCCTATTTCTAGTACCTTTCCTATTGGATCTTCGTTCTGAAGTACTTGAGAAACAATTCCATCATCAACAACGCAAACCTTCTTAAAATTCTTAAGATCTTCATCTGTAAAAATACGACCTGATTTTACAGTGAGATTTGCTGTGGTGAAATAGTCTTCTTCAACGCCCTTTACATATCCACCAGACATAGAGTTATTTTGATAAAATACTCCTCCGTAAATCTGTCTATAAGTGTATTTACTAGCAAATTTTACTTCATCAAGGGCCCTGATACTTTCCATGGTTTCATCAGATACCTGGACCACTCCGTAGGGGGGCTCATTATAGTCCATTTCGAATGGCCAGTCATTCTGATATAGCTGAATATCAACTGTATTCGAGCCAGAGCCTATGAGGTTTTGTTTTATCTGCTGATTAGTGCCTTCGATTGTGGAAACAATTGCGATAATAGCTGCAATACCAATAATGATACCAAGCATAGTCAAAAAGGACCTAAGCTTGTGAGTCCAAATACCTCGAAAGGCCAATCTCAAATTTTCAAACATAGCTTCTCCTTTTTGTTAATAATCAAGCGAATCTACAATCTCGCAATTCATTCCTTCAACTTCACCATTACCGTATGGAAATGCGATGTAGTCATTCATTGTGATACCATCTTTGATTTCCAAGTAATAATCCCAAAGATTTCTACCAACCTTTACATACACCTTTTCCAGCTGGTTGTTATCATTCATCTTCATAACAAAGTTTCCAGAATTGTCCTTTCGAACAAATTCCTTTGGAATATAAAGACCACCAGTCTCCTGGCCGGCAGGTGAAAGTGTAATATTAACTGCTGAACCAATTTCAATTCCGCTGCTCCTATCAAAATTGGCTTTAAATTCATAGTTACTTACATTAGTGTTGCCATTTCCACCACCAGAATAATTGTCTTCGGTATTAGGAATATCACTTATTGAAGAAATCACTGCATCAGTGGTAAGTCCAGTGTCCCAAGAACTAATTGAAACAGTATCTCCTATATTAATACTATCCAAATAAAACTCGCCAATTGAGCCAGTAATATAATATTCATCTGTGGCTGTAACAATTACAAATGGCTGTTGCGTGTTGTAATTATCCTTGTTTTGAACCTTTGAAACTGTACCTGAAACCTTTGCTCTAACAGCTCCACTGTCATCGGTATTTTTCATTACCTCAAGCTCAAGTGATTTTATCCTGTAATCCAAATCAGCTCTCGCCACTTCTTTTTCTGCATTCTCAACAGCTTCCTTTAGCTCACTAGGCTTGTAGCCCTGTGGTGGCGGATAATTTTGACCACCTGTCAATGATTCATAACCAATTATTGCACCAGTTTCTGCATTATAATAAAACTTCCCTACTGGCTCCTCGTATGTACCTTCTACATCCTCACCTAACTCTTCATCGTAATAGATATAGGTTCGTGTACGAGTATCAACAGATGAAGAAATATATTCTGGAATAGGAACAGTGTTCTCCAAACGATCTAGCTTATTCTGAGCTGCCACAAGTGTTTGCTGAGCCTTCTGCACTTGCAATTCTTTACCTGTTATATCCTGAGACTCTTTTTTTACAGTTAAAAGAACATCCCCTTCATTAACATGGTCTCCCGCAGCAACATTTACACTGACAACCTCTGTACCTGAGGCTATATAAGCTGTTTGCGCTTTGTCGGAGGTAACCTGACCATAGCTTTCTACACTATCGCCCCAAAAGCCATCCATACCATAATAAGAAAGAGGTACAACCTGCGCTACCTTCTTACCATTGTTATATTTGTATCCACCATAGACACCACCTACAGCAAGACCGCCTATTATAACAAGAATAATGAGAGTCTTAATTACCTTTTTCATTCTCCCACCTCCTGCTCAAGGCCATCGTAAAGTCTTCCGTCTACTATTCTGTAAGTCTTTTTTGCATGAGCAGCGATATTTGCATCATGGGTAATCATGATGATTGTGGTACCCTCATCATTTAACTTTTGGAACAAATCCATTATCGCTGCACCTGATTTTTGGTCCAATGCTCCTGTTGGCTCATCTGCCAGCAGCACCTTTGGATTATTAACAATTGCTCGTGCAATTGCCACACGCTGTTTTTGACCACCAGACAACTGGTCAGGTCTAAATTTTACTCTGTCTGCAAGTCCTACTCGAGTTAGTGCCTCAACTGCTCTTCTCTCCCTTTCTCGCTTTGGAACTCCTGCATAAGAAAGAGGCAATGCCACATTTTCGGTTGCACTCTCCTCGTTCATTAAATAAAAGCTCTGGAATACAAATCCTATAGAATGGAGTCTAAGATCTGACATTTGCCTGTCGCGAAGCTTTAAGACATCCTTGTCCTCAAACATATATTTTCCAGAAGTAGGCTTATCCAAACAACCAATCACATTCATTAGGGTACTTTTGCCTGAGCCTGATGGCCCCATAATAGCAACATATTCCCCTTCATTTACTGTAAGAGATACATCGTTGAGTGCAGGGACTGAAGTTTCTGACCCAGACTCTCCGTATACCTTAAAAATATTCTCAAGTCTAACTATCATAACTATTCACCCTCGTATCCACTAACTGTCTTCATTCCCTCTGTATAATCCTCCATTGGAAATGCAATTAATGTATCTTTATCAATTCCCGAAATGGCATATACCATCTGCTCTTCATAGTAGTCTCCAAGCTCAATACTTTGTTTTGCAAGTCTACCACTATCATCTATCCATACAAATGGTTCTCCATTTTCGTCATAGGAAATATAATAGTCATATAAATATGTGCCATCGGAAAAGTCCATTTCAGGCGCATCTGTCGCTCCAAGTTCAATATACAAATGCTGTCCCATCATAAGCCCCTCAGTTTCATCTAGGGTAACGTAGAAAGGATACTTTGTAGAAGCGCTATCAGAGGAACCACCATAGTAATTGTTTGATTGATCTTCCTGCTTTGACTCAGTATCAATCTTTGTGATGGTACCAGTCCATGTTTGAGTACTATCAACACGAGAACGAATTGTAACAGGCTCACCTACATTAATGGCCCATACATTCTGCTCATTAATCTGTCCCTTTACTCGCATTTCCTTTGAGGCGAGAATTGTAATAAAAGTACCATCAGTTGTATAGGGATTTGTGTCATCTGCAATCTTTGTAATTACGCCAGATACCGGAGAATTAACTACAGAATTGTTAATCTTTTTATTATTCTCTTCGATTTTTGCATTAGTCTGAGCAATAGAATTCTCAGTAATTGCAATATCAGTAGTTAGAGCATTAATCTCATTTGTAAGGCGTTCCTTCTCGTTCTTATCTTCCTCAGTGTCCCCCTTAATCTTATCAAGCTCCGACTGTTTCTTTGTAATATCATCATTGTAGCTTTGAATATCCAGGTTGTAGCCCTCGATATCGTAGCCATACTGAACATTTTGATCCTCATATGTATCTGTCTTATATGAGAATAATGGGTCTCCCTCAGAAACAGTATCACCTAGAGAAACAAAGACCTGATTCAACTCTCGCTCTGAACTCTTTGTAATACTAGAGGACTCCTGCCCCTCGACTACTCCCATAAATACATCAGAAGAATAGCTGCTGTTTGCCCCCATAATATCTCCAAGTGACATAACATAAACTTCCGAAGAATCATCGCTCACAGGATTTTTTCCATTAAAAAAGCCCTTCTTGTATGCAAAAAAAGCACCACAACAGGCAATAATAATGATTAGTATAAAAATGATTTTCTTTTTCATAACATTCATCCTTTCAAAACGAACCTTTAAAACAGCTCCCAACTGTTCTAGTTCTTATAATACAGTTATAGCATTATTAAAGGGGTAATGCAATAGAAAGCAATACCCCTTTTTAATTAATTTATGTAATTATCTACAAAGCAATGTTTCCTTTGTAGATACAAATTTATCAGCAACGCACACAATCCAAGCCTCTCTGCTTCTCGGAAACTTTGTTAGTGTAAGCGGCCACATGTGACTCTCAATAACCCTTTGTGTACGCTCTCCTATCCCAAAATGTTCTATAGCATTTTCCTTTGCGGTATTAGAATGGGAAAATCCATGAAGACCATGTCCGTAATCAGAAATGTGCCAATCATAGAGATAATAGTCGTGTAAAAACGCACCTATAGCAAGAACTCTATCGTCACCGCCGAGATGCAACCTTTTATTAATCCAAAAACTAAGTCGTGTAACACTCTCCGCATGATCAAAAGTGGTGATCGTCCCATGTTGAATGTAATCCTTCATTCTTTGGACTCTGTGATCACTTTTAAATGGAGAAAGAATATTATTTAAAACAATGTCTTCTTCTGGTCTAAGCTTCATAAATACCTCTCAAATAACTCTACCGAAGCTAGACAGATATTATCAAAGAATTATGTCAATGATGTGAAATTATACTAGCATTTTACCTAAATTTATAATGGCAATCTGTCCTTCGCCCATCGTTGAAAGAACCAAGCACAAGAATCGAACCATTCTCGCTAACCTCAGCTAATCCGACTCTGGCTGAATACTCTTCAATGTTTGTAATATAAAATACATAAACTGGCTCAGTGAAGAAATAATCATAACATTCTTCCTCTGTAAGAGTATCCTCAAGCTCCTCGCAGCAATCACCCTTATTAAGCAAAAATCTACCTACATATTCTTTGTCCTGCCTTGCATAGACAATAGAATACCCCATGTCTTGAGGAAAATCCATAGATAATTGCTCAAATGCAGCATTTTGGTCAGAAACTGTTTGCGGTTCATATTCAGATACTCTTGCTTCAACAGTTGGATTGTAATCAGGCAAAAAAATCCATGTAATCAAAAGACTCGATTGGATAACAAATATTATCAATAAGCAAAATATTAACAGTAATTGAATTGACTTCTTGACATTTATATTTTTGGAAATTGAAGAAAAAACTGCCTCAAACGGAATATTAATTCTACGCTTTTTCTTGGCTTGATTTTTAGCATAATCACTTTCAAGAATAGAATCCATACAGTTTTTACAGATACATTTATTCTCAGCAGGCTTGCCACAAATAACACAACTATCAGTATCATTAACACCAGCAGCTATATCAAAAATCCTAGCCTTAAATCTTGTGCCAAAAACAGAAGTGAGAATCTTTCTCTCATTTTCCTGGCGCAATATTTCTTCTACTAAAGACATTTGACTAAAGTCATATTTTGAAGCAAGCTTCACCATATAGAACAGCTCTTGTTTTAATTTTTCATCTCCCATAAAAATCCCCTGTCATTTAGCATTATTATGCTTATCATCTAGTCCCTTAAAGCACAAATATGCCAATAGCTTTGTGTCCTTCTCAAGTATCTTTCCTGCGTAAAATACACCTTCCTTACAAACCTCTGCACGATTAATCTTTGCAGACACAGCCAAACTAAAGTCTGATTCATTGGCAGTATCCGCATAATTTATCTCCACCACATCCCCTATCGTAAAAGCATTTGAATTGCCGATAAAAGATACTCCACTATCACTAATATCCAAAACATCAATGGATATTCTCTTGTCCTCGTAACAGCTTGCAGAACCTGGCTTATTTACATGAGTTCTAACATCTTCACGGCGCTCACTAGAGGCTGCTATATGCCCAAAGTTCTTTGAATCAACAGCATAATAATCCACACCTCTAAAATTTATCAGCGTCACTACAACATTTTTCCAAACAACTCTCCCCTTAGTCTTTGAATCAATACAATGCAAATAAAAGTTCATACTCTTTGGAGAGCCCGCACTAAAATCCACAACAGTACCATTATAAACGTAAGGTTTTAACAATACCCCTGTGCTTGCATTTGTCCCAACGACTTCAGTCTTAAATTCAAAAGAGGAACCGCCAATCAAAACCTCCAACGTCACCTCTTGCCCTGCCACAAGTTCTTCAATAATCATAGTCTTCTCCCACAATATATAGATATCCTAATTATATAATAAATCGGGTAAATTTTATCTATTTTTTAGAAAATATCTGCTACTATTCTTCGTTTAAAATAGTATTTTTAGCGGCTGATTCAATTACGTGCTTTACTAGGATACTGGTTGTTACTCCGCCAACGCCTCCTGGGACTGGGGTAATGGCATCAACGATAGGCTCGGCCTCATCGAATATTACATCGCCGCAAAGCTTGTTCTTTTCATTGTTCCAACTAATTCCAACATCAATGACTGTTTGACCTTCTCGGAGAAAGTCTGCCCCTACACTTTCCATCTGGCCTGATGCTACCACAACGATGTCAGCTTCTTTTGTGATGCTAGGAACATCTATTGTGCGAGTATGGCAAATAGTTACTGTTGCATTTTCATGCATGAGCATCATAGCAACTGGGCGACCAATAACTAATGAACGTCCAATGACAGCAACCTTTTTTCCTGAAACTGGTATTTGGTAGTGCTTGAGAATTTCCATTGCGGCCTCGGCTGTACAAGGTGCAAAGCCCTTTCCGCTATTTGTAAATACTCCAGCAAGAGAAAGATCTGTACAACCATCTACGTCTTTTTCAACTGATAAAAGTGCTCTAGCCTTCTCCTCGTTGATATGCTTTGGAAGTGGTCTAAACATAAGAATTCCATGGATATTTATATCTTCATTTAACTTATTCAATTCTCCAAAAAACTCATTTTCCGCAATATCAGCTGGTAGAGCAACAACCTTTACTTCAACTCCAACCTGCTCGCATCGTTTCTTGGCTCCTCGTTCATAAGAAAGATCATCTTCTCTCTCTCCAACGCGAAGAATAGCAAGAGTTGGAACAACGCCTTGTGCCTTTAACTGTTCAACCTTCTTTGCCATTTGCTCATTTAATGAATCAACAACTTCTTTGCCTTTTAATAGTATTGCCATCTAAATCATTCCTCTTTCTTACATGTTTGCCAAAATGTCACTATATAGCTTATCAGCCTCAGAATAGCCCTTTACTAAATTCTCGGCCTTTGAGTTTAGAGCATTGGCATATTCTCTATCCTTCATCAGCTTGGTATTAATACGTACATTAATATAAGCACCTCGCATTGAGGCTGAAAGCATTGCTGCGCCAGTTGCAGCATCACTTATCATAAGTGTAGAACCCTTCTTAGCAAATCCTTGCATAAGCTGTAGGGCCTCGCAGGACAATTCTAATATTTTAAATGGAACAGCTGCAGCATCCCTCAAGCATTTTTCCATTATTTCGTCTCTTGTTGGATCATCCTTTGGAATTGCATATGCCTTTGAAAGTGGTTCGAAAGCCTCTGCATCTCCTTCGATACACTCCAAAAACTGAAGACGCAATTCTTGGGCTTTAGCCATCAGTTCCTTTACATCATCCTCTACATCTGCATACTTTTTCTTTCCTATGGTGTATTCTCCAACCATGTCCCCTAGCGCAATGGCAATTGCCCCAACTAGCGCAGATGCACCACCACCTCCAGGAACCGAAGTTTTTGATGCAATTTCTTTTGTAAAGTCCGTTACAGTTAATTCATTTAATGTCATAAGCAATTCTCCTATAAAACAAAACTCCAAAGCCTTGAATAAACAAGGCTTTGGAGTCTATTATTCCTTAATATAATCAAATATAGTCATCTGATTGGCATCCGCCAAAAGACTATTATATAATTCCTTTTCTTCTTCAGACAATTCTCGATGATAAACATATGTCTCTTGATGAATCGCACCATTCATATCGAAAAACATTTGTCTGTATGAAGTATTATTCTCCTCTAACATTATCCATTGCCCATTCTTTAGTATCAGCCGTAAAACAGCCATGAATAATTCTAACATAATGAGCAAAAAATTCAATTAGATGACCGTCTTTCATAACCAGTTTCTTCGTAATATTTGTTTTTATCGGTGTACATTTTCTCATCTGCTACCTTTGCTAAATCATCTATTGAATAGAATGGGAAATCTCTGTATCTGGCGTAACCTATGGCAACGCTAATGCTATCAACATATTTGCCCTTCCAACTTGCGAGGAAAAAACTAAAGTTATTCAACCTTCTTTTAATTTCTGCCTCAGAAGCAATTACAAGCACAGCGAACTCATCTCCGCCCATTCTACTCATTATGGCAGTAGATGAATTATGGAAAGCACGGCGTAAACATTCTGCCGTACCAACAAGAAGCTCATCTCCTGCATCATGACCTATATTATCGTTGTAATATTTCAAACGATTTACATCAATTGCAATGTAGGTTAAATCCTGTGGTAGCTTATGTTTCTCATAATCTTCGATTACGCCTGTAAAATGTCTTCTATTTCCAAGCTTTGTAAGTTCATCAGTGAATGCGAAAATCTTAGCCTGCGCAAATTCCCTTTCTTCCTTAACATTAAGACCTATGCGACGATAAATCAGTCCCACCTGTGCCATAATGTAAATCATCATATCAATGATAATCAGAAGGATATAATTTGAATGAATATTATCAATATATTGAACCAGCGCAAAACCTGCCACCAGCAAAAACAATCCATTGGCTATAGCGATTCCAGTTCTTGAAGTAACTTTGTGTTCCTCTTTTACACTTGCATATGAATAATAACCAACAATAATCATCACAAGAACATCCAGTGCATGGGCTATGTAAACAATATGGCCCCAGTCTATTATTCCACGTAGTGCTGCTACGCATGATAATAAAACCGTCATTGCAAAAACGAGATCGATTATATTATCCACCCTGTTTACACGAAGGAAAATTGCTCTTGATAATTCAAAAAACATTAAAGGCATCAGCAAAAATGAAATAATTGTAAGTACCGAGAAGCCAGTCATATAGCCAAAAATGATAAAAGGAATTCTCGTCTCACATATAATCCACTGGGCCGAAATAATTGAAAAGCACCCTGCATAAAACAGTGCCTCAAAGGTGAGTTTTCTTATTAGATTAGCTCGTTTAACAATAAAGAATCCTGCGATACAAATTTCTATAATTCCTGTAACTGTAAACACAATGTACAAAATCATGGATGGAACATTCTTTTTCATTTGCATGATTCCATATCCAGACCTTGTGGTAATAAATCCCTCTGTCACTTCTGAACCGTATAATGAATCCTGTAACTTAAGCTCGATTGCGACCTCCGCATCTGTATAATCAGGCGAAAGCGGTATCCAAATTTCTTTTTGACCAACCTCTGTCTTTACTCCAAATAATTTATGGTCTCTATTTTCAAGAATCTGCTCTCCATTAATATAAACCTTATAGTAGTCGTAGTAGCATCTGAGAACTAGCATTTGGTCCCCATAAACTTGTGGTAACGTGTTGGTCAAAGTAAACTTTTCATGATGGCTGTATGGAAATGTAATCAACTTACCATCTGATTTCCAATATTCACTAAAATATACAGAGTTCTCCCTGTATTCACCAGTTGTTTCATTTGAATACCCAAATCCGATACCTATAAACATGAGTAGTACTAATGTATAGGTAAATGCAATAAGCCGTCGTACAAAATTCCACTCCATAACTCAACCCGCTCCAAGTAACAATCAACAATTACTAATAAAGACTATTTTGTAGGAACTTCAATTCCGAATTCACTAGGTAAAAATCTAGGACATACGTTGTCTGATGTAACAATAACTGATGCTGCAAGAGTAGAACCAATCTCGCACGCTTCCTCAAGAGACTTGCCATATGTAAGACCAATTGTTACACCTGCAAAGAATGAATCCCCTGCTCCTGTCGTATCCTTTACATCAACCTTTCTTGCTGGAACAAAACCTGTATTTCCATCGATATCTGCATATACAGCTCCTTGTCCACCAAGAGTAACAATCATCTTTTGAATTTGAGCGCCCTGAACCTTCTTTGAGAGAATCTCCTGCATCTCATCAGGAGTCTTTTCTGAATAGTCATCCATAAATAGGATTCCTGCCTCTTGCTGGTTGCAAACAAAACACTCAACAGTCTTTAAAAAGTCTCTACGCTCAACTGCGATACTCATATTAGAAACTGCAGCATAAACCTTTAAATTATATTTCTCAGCATATTTGAATACTCGTTTTATAGTATCCTTTTCCATGTCAATTTCCAAAGCAATACTATCTGCATCTTTGAAAATTTCATCCCCTTGTTCATCCAAAATGTCATTGATTACAGATAAATCAGGTCTCTTTGAAATAGAAGCAACGACATCGCCATGATTATCAAATACCGCAAGCCACTTTCCCATTCCGTCTGGCGTTCTGCGAACAAATCTAGTGTCTACTTTGTGATTATTAAGCTTTTCAAGTACGCCTGTACCAATACCGCTCTCATCCACAAGACTTACAAATGTTGGGCGAAGCTCAACATTTGCTATATCTTCAACAACATTTCTACTAACGCCGCCATGAACCTCTTCTACAGTTCCAACATTTCTACCAGCTGGAATATAGCTAGCTGTAGAATGTCCTTTTATATCAATAAATACTGCGCCTAATACAACGATTCCCATAAAAATTAATACTCCTTTTAATAAAATTAACTCAAACATTTTATCATTATTATTTTCTAATGAACAGTAGAATGATAGCAAATATTTGTGTAGAATTATTGTAAAATTCAATTGTTTTAATACGGAAAAGGACAAATTATGATAAAAGTCGATTTGATAACAGGTTTTCTTGGAAGCGGTAAGACTACCTTCCTAAAAAAATATGCAAAACACTTTATAGATCAGGGTCAACGCATAGGTATTCTTGAAAATGATTATGGTGCAGTAAATGTTGATATGCTTCTACTAAATGAACTGCGTAGCGACAACTGTGAATTGGAAATGGTTGCCGGAGGTTGTGATGCTGATTGCCACAGGCGACGTTTCAAAACAAAGCTCATATCAATGGGAATGAGTGGCTATGATAGAGTAATCATCGAGCCATCTGGAATATTCGATGTGGATGAATTCTTTGACTCCCTGAGAGATGAGCCACTAGATAGATGGTACGAAATTGGGAATGTAATTACTATTGTCGATGCCAGATTAGAAGATAGCCTCTCTGACGATTCCGATTTCTTTTTGGCTTCACAAATTGCAAATGCTGGAATGATAGTTTTATCACGGACACAACTTACTGAAAAAGAAAAAATTCAAAGTACTATCAATCATCTAAAGCTAGCTGCATCTAAAGCAAAACTAGAAAAAGATATTGATACTATTATCTTTGACAAAAACTGGAATGATTTATCTGAAGATGATTACCTAAAAATTGCCAACAGTGGATTTACAAAGCATTCTTATATAAAGAAATTAGGAACAGATGATAGCGGCTACAAAACCGTGTATTTCCTAGAATTAAAAATGTCCAAAGAAACCATCGAAAGCAAGATAACAACTCTCATGAACGATAGCTCCTTTGGAACAATTTTACGTGCAAAAGGCTTCTTTAAGGAAAACGAAAAATGGTATCAATTTAACGCCACAACCCAAGACTTTCATCTAAATGAAATGCCTGTTGGGCAAGAAGTCTTTATTGTCATTGGTGAAAATCTGAATTCAGATAAAATCAAAGATTTTATGAATTAGCCTTTTCAGCAAAATATAGTCTAGCCCCAAAGTCTGGGAAGTAACGAACCTGGTCATTATAGCCTGTTCCTACAAAACTTTGGGCCAACTTTACTCCTGAGTTATTTAGGACATCACCTGTGGTAACAAAATCCTCAGTTTCTCCAGGCATTTTTACAAATTTTGCAACAATATTGTGCACAACTGAATCCTGTTTGATGTGGATTGGAGAAACAGTATTTACCAAATCTCCAAATCCCTTCACATTGTATTCAAGCTTTCTACCAAAGAAATGATATTTGCTTTTTGAATCAAGGCCTGTCTGAGCAATTCTTAAATATTGCTCTCCCGCCTTGATTTCTTTTTGCATAAGCATAGTCACCGCACATTCTTTGTCCTTGTCAACAATACTCCACTCAAAAATATTCCCATCCATATGACGATAGAAATCTCCAAATTGAAGTGTCTTTCTGTATTGTTTGTAAAGCTCTATCTGCGCTTTTACTGCAGCAATATCCTCTTTCTTTGCATCATTAAGGTTCAACTCATACCCAAGGACTCCAAAGCTTGCCACTGCAAATCTTGTCTCAAGAGGTGTAACTCTCAAGGTCTGATGGTTTGGACAAGCAGAAACATGAGCCGTAAAAGTACTCTGAGGATATCCATAGCTATAACCGTTTTGAATATCAAGTCTGCTGACTGCGTCAGTATTATCGCTAGCCCAAATCTGTGGATAATAACAAAGTGCTCCCAAATCAAATCTATTTCCACCAGAAGCACAGCCCTCGATAAGTAGTTCTGGGAAAATCTTTGTTAATGTCTTTAGTAATTGATAAAGACCAAGTACATATCTATGAGAAACTTCTTGCTGCTTATCTGCTGGTAAATACTTTGAATAGTAATCTGAGAAGTTTCTGTTCATATCCCACTTTACATATGTAAGACCAGGCGTAGCAAAAATCTCACTCATCTTATCAACAAGATATTCAACAACCTCTGGATTACATAAATCAAGAATTCGCTGTGTTCTTCCTTCTGAGTGATCCATTCCAGGAATATCCATTGCCCAATCAGGATGCTTTCTATATAGTTCAGAGTCTACATTTATCATCTCTGGCTCAACCCAAAGACCAAACATCATTCCTAAATCTGTAATCTTTCTAGCAAGTCCCTCTAGGCCATTTGGTAGCTTCTTTTTGTTTACTATATCCCAATCGCCAAGGGCTCTATGATCATCATTTCTATCTCCGAACCAACCATCATCCATAACAAAAAGCTCAACTCCTGCATCCTTTGCAGTCTTTGCCAGCTTAAGAAGGGATGATTCATTGAAATTAAAGTAAGCAGCCTCCCAACTATTAATGAGAATTGGACGTTCCTTCTTTTTCCACTGTCCCCTTGTAATATGCTCTCTGACAAAATCATGCATATTTAGACTCATCTGTCTAAAACCATTTGCAGAATATGTCATAACTGCCTCTGGAGCCTCAAACTCCTCATCCTCTTCCAATGTCCATGAGAAATTTTGAGGATTGATTCCGTAGGCCACTCTTGTCTTGTTCCATGGAGAAACCTCAACCGCAGCATAATGATTTCCTGAATAAACCAAATTATAGCCATAAACTTCACCTGAAGTTTCTGTAGAATCAGGTTCAGAAACCATAAACAATGGATTTGTTCTGTTGGAACTTGTGCCTGTAAATGAAGAATTTACGTACTTTCCAGCAGGAAGAATCATGTCTGATTTATTCATCTCTCGAGTCCAACTACCATGGAAAGATGTAATCTTTAATCCAGCACTATCAAAATCCATAAGCATAGATAACATACGTGTAATCTTTACCTGACCGTTACCAGAATTAATGAATTTTGCAGAGCGAGTAATAACATCGCAATCCGTATATACGAAGTAAGACAGAATCAAAGTATACCCATGATTCTTATCAATCATCTTTATGTTTAATGTCTCTACATCAGTATCATCGCCATAGGATCCTGGCAATGTATTAAACTCTTTCTTTCCAGCCAAAATCTCATAGCTGTCATATACAAAATCCAAAGAACTACTGCCATCTGGACAAATAACCTCTACCATAGGCTCTCTAAAATCGCCCTTTCCAATGGCTGAAGTCTCAAGTCTTACATCCTCTAGAGTAAGCTCTGGATGATCATTGTTATAGCAAACAGTGTTTCCTGGAGCAAAGGCACGCTTTTCCACAAGCACAGATGGCTCATCCATTTGGATGAGCCTTCCGTAATACAAATGTTCAAGCTGACCTGTTTCCATTACGCGAAATGCGTAAGTTGTGTTCTTAGAGTTTAAGAAAAAATAATTGTCTTTTACATTAATCATTGTATAACCCCATAACTATTCTTGTCTTAATTTTATTTGTTCTGTAATCTCTTCAATCTTTTCATCAGTGAGAATATATTTCTTTTTAAACCATATTATCGCAAATACGATTCCAATTATAGGAATTAGTGTCATTGTCATTCTAAGTCCCATTTTTTGTGCAGCATCAACGCCAGCAGAATAGTCAATCTCTGTTGCAGTCTCTGCGGTATCATTTGAAAGGCTAAGGACCTGAAGCGCAATAGCTGCTATCAATGCTGAAACTCCAGATGCAAGCTTTACTACGAAGGTCTGCATAGAGAAAATGACTGATTCATCTCTTCTATTATTCTTAAGCTCGCCATAATCAACTGTATTTGCAAGGAATACTGTTGTAATAACTGCAAGCATACCATTTGCAGCAAATATAAAGAAAGCTGGAATGAATAATAAGTAAACACTGCTCATTGAAGTAGAAGCAAGTATTAAAAGTGAAATGTAACCAGCGATTGCCATTCCCATACTAATAAAGTAAATCTTGATTGATGTAAAGAACTTTCTAAGTACTGGATACAAAATCATCATGGCAAGAATCTGAATTCCGCCACCAAATGTTGAGAATAATGTATAGTCACCTCTCCAACCAATTCCACCAAAATCATATTTGAAGAAATAGATTACCAAGTTTGAAGTAATGTAAATTGAGCAGTTTACAATTACAATAGCGACAACTACTGCCATTGCCTGATCGTTTTGGATAAGAGCCTTAAACATTTCTCCAATTGAGGCAGTTTTCATATCTACTGTAGACTTTTCTTTTACGAAAATGCAGCAAATAACTGTAAAAAGTACAAAGAGTACCGCAATAGCAATAGCAAAATATGAGAAACCAACTCGTTCAACTTCTCTATCAGAAATACCACTTCCGCCAAACATATGGCCCAGTGCTGATACTGACATTACAGTAATGATTGTGATTATGGCTGAACCTACGCCCGCACAAGAACGAGCAAGAGTTGTAAGGCCTTCTCTCTCCTTGCCACCCTCTGTAAATGCAGGAATCATTGACCAATATGGAATATCCATCATTGTGTAGGTAACACCCCAGATAATATATGTAACAGCTGCATATGCAACTAAGCCGCTTCCTTCTAGTGTTGGTGGCGCCGAAAACATTAAATAAAGAATAACTGCATTAGTAATAGTTCCAATTAAAAGCCAAGGTCTAAACTTACCCCATTTAGTTTTTGTCTTTGCAACAATTGCCCCCATAATAGGGTCATTAAATGCGTCAAACACACGAGCTACCATCAGAATAACACCCATAGCTGCTGCGCTAACACCTAGAATATCCTGGAAATAATACAGTACGTAGGATGCTGAAAGCATGTATACCATATCCTTTCCTACTGCCCCAAGTCCGTAAGAAGCCTTGGCTGCCCCTGACAATTTAATCTTTTCTTCCATTATTAATTACCTCCCTTTAGCCCCATAGCAAGTTCTACTACCTTATAAGCCCCATCATAGAGACCGATAATCTTATTTGTCTTGATGCTTTCACACATTTCTGTTAAAAGCTGTTCATCCTTCATAAACATATCAATCATCTGTAGTGTATGTGGAATATCACGGCACTCTAAAGTTCCGTCTCCCATTTCTGCAGAATGAATTGCTCCCCACATTTCATGCTTTCCTACTCGCTTGATGAAAAGCTTTGGAACTGGATAAAATGCTAATTCCGATGGCTTTGTAACAAGTACGTCACAGCTACGCATAAGTAAGTTTGTACAGTAAACTGCGTCGAAAATATTCTCATGGTAAAATCCATGAATTCCCTCAACATTTCCATTAATAGCCATTTCCGAGAATCTTGTTGTCTCATCAAAATCATTAAAATGCTCTTGCGTATATTCCATCATTTCAGGAATCTCAGCCATCAAATCATCCCAAACATTCTTGTAATCACCCACATTTACATAAAGCATTGCCTTTTTATCCTTTATTGCAGGAAGCAAATACTTGATAATTGCAGCGAAAATTTCTTTTTGAGCCCCAGCTCCACCGATTGTGAGTAGGAATCTCATTGGCTGTCCGTTTTTCTTGCGAGCAATTCTAGCATCACAGTCTACCTCAATATTGCTAACAAGCTCATGGTCGATGTAATGACCTGTGTACACAAGCTGATCATTTGGAATAGGATTGCAAACCTTGTCTCCATCCATTCCATTGCAGATTCTGTATCCCATGTATGCATTCTTACACTGGATTGCGTGTACTGAGCCCTCTGCAAAATGAAGCGCCATTGGCCAATTATCAGGAATAGCATTTACAACATGCTTCATTCCTGCGTGAACAGCTGCCTGAGCTGGCCAAGCATGAGTTCCGATTACAGGAATTTCCTTTGGAACGTTTTTGTATACAGTGGCCATTATTTCAGCATTTTTCTGGTCAGCAGCATTGTAAGAAAGCTTTCTGAATCCCTCATAATTAACAGGTTCCCAAACAAACTTGTTGAAAAGCTTGAATCTAGATAATCGTGAGCCCAAAGAATATAAATCATTCTGATGACTAATCACTTTTGTACAGCTTGTCTGAGGATAACCATTCAAATCCATCCAATAAGGAGTATATCCCATAGCTTTTGCTGCAGATGCCATTGCCATTGATATTCTATAGTGGCCGAAGCCCATACGAATATTTCCTACGATAATTCCCTTTTCAGTGTCAAACTTTTCTGATGACTGACCATCCTTTAAAAGGACATCATATACACCAAGAGAATCTCCAATGTGTTCATTCTTTTGAATTACTACATTGTAATCAACATTTGAATCGTCACCATATTTCTTTAAATTCTTTGCCTTAGTTTTACATGCTTTTTTGTAATCTTTGTCAGAAATTCTGTTTCCAAAAATTACTCTACTCTTATCAATCATTTTCTCCTCCAAATTGCTATTTTGTTAAGCACTCTACTGAGAGGCTTATTTTGACTGGCTCAAGCCCATCACAAGTTATAGTGAGGGAACCATCACCGTCCTCACCAATTGATTTGACGTATACTCCCGTACATCCTCCCATTGGTGAAACTGTCTTAGGTCCAATTATTTCAAATGGTCCATCTACTTCAAAGCTAACTGGCTGACTGAAGTAATACAGCTGATTATTATTTTGATCAACCATCTTAATGCGGGCAAAAGCAACATCATAAGTATGAAGCTCTGTCAGCAATGTATGGCTAACCTTGCACTCAATATGTGGAACTGTTGCCGTTGTCTTTGTAATTGACTTTACAACCTGTCCATTTTTAATTGCGTCAAATCTATATTCTCTAGATTCGCCACCCCAGTCTCCAACAAACTTGTTGTAAATTGGAACTGCCTGTTTTGGACTAACTCTATGAAGCACAACCAGCCTAAATGCAAGCCATGCAAGTGATGGTGTAATCTTGAAGCCCTTCAAGGTAACCTCATTTAGTGCCTGCTTAATAAGCCTTGCCTGAGCTTTTGTATAGCCACCATCCTTTTCAATGGCATCACCAACAAAATCATTGATTAAAATAGGACCATGCTTCATGTTTTCGAACTCAGAATCCTCTGGGAAATATTCCTTAATGAGATCATTGTTCTTGTACATTTTTACCGAGTCCGCATTCGTGATAATATAGGACTTTCCTCTGTTGCAGGCTGGATGCTCTCCTATATCAAAGCTTGATGTTACCTCAAGTACGTTTTCCGATTCAGAATATGCAGAATATACCGACGCAGCCAGTTTTGGATTTCTAAACATATCCAGAACTCCGTGATAGCAAATCCTATCACCTGAACCGAAATCCTTATGTGTGTTGTAATCAAACATACACCAACCAAATGAACCTGCTATATCGGGTTCACCGGCAATTGCATTTAAGACATTTGCATGGCGGATTGCATGCTCCTGTCTTTGCTCCTCATCGTCAAAAGCCTTTGTAGGATACATATGTCCATTGTACTCACTTACTAAATAAGGCTTTTCATCATTTGAGGTAATGTCCGCCTTCTTTGAACAGCCCTTATTATTGCCAGCATGAACAAAATCATTATATGTATATACATCTTCTAAAAGAGAACTCTTTGCGATGCAGCGCACGCCACCAGTCTGCCTTGTTGGGTCATATTTGTGGGCAATTTCATTTGTTCTCGTATAGAATTCATCATTATCCGGAGATTCGTTTATACGTACTCCCCAGAGAACAATTGAAGGATGATTTCTATATTGAACAACCATATCCTTTGTATTCTCAAGTGCAACATCCTGCCAGCTTGCATCTCCAATATGCTGCCACCCTGGAATCTCAGTAAACACAAGAAGACCAAGCTTGTCGCATTCATCGATAAAATGCTGTGACTGAGGATAATGTGAAGTTCTTACTGCATTTAATGCAAGTTCCTCTTTGAGAATTCTCGCATCAAATCTCTGCATCGACTCCGGCATTGCATATCCTACATAAGGATAAGACTGATGCCTGTTCAAACCTCTAAGTTTAACTTTTCGACCATTAAGATAGAAGCCATTTTTTTTGAAAACTGCACTTCTAAAACCTACTGATGTGACAGATTCATCCACAACCTTTTCATCCACTAAAAGCTGTGTCTTTACCTGATATAGTTGCGGACTCTCTATATCCCAAAGCTTCACAGGCATAGGTGCCGACTTTAATTCAATGCGATAGCCATCCTCTGCCTCCTCAAGACCATTTACTGGTTGGGAAATAATCAATTTGTCGTCTAAATATTGATTAATGAAAACTCGCTCGTCTATAGCTAGCTTGTTAATATTCTTTGTAATAATACAATCAGTTTTTAGGATTCCCTGTACCTTCATTACCTTTATCTGTTTAGGAGTTCTCTTGCTAGTGGAAATCCTTTCTAATAATGTAGGTTGCACAAACAGGTCGTTAAAATGAGTTTTCTCTTTTATCTCGAAGTAAACATCTCTATATATACCGCCATAGGTCATGTAGTCGATTACATATCCAAATGGTGGCAAGTTTTGTGTTTCTCTGGAATCAACTTTTACAGTAATAAGATTCTCTTCCCCAAATACTAGAACTTTGGTAAGATCCACGGTAAATGCAGTGTAACCACAATCGTGATGGCCAACATGCTCACCGTTTACATAGACATCTGCAGAATGCGCAACCCCCTCAAAAGTCAAGCAAACAATTTGATTCTCCCACTGCGTTGGTGCAAAGATACTCTTTTGATACCCGCAAACAGTTTGATAAATCGATTCATCGAAATACGAAAGCGGAGTCTCCATGGTAGTATGAGGAATATTAACAAGCACACTGTCGGTCATAGGCTTGTTAATCATTTCCTCGCTAAAATTAAAATTGAATCTCCATTTTCTGTCCAAATATATTTTCTGTGCCATAATTCATCCCTTTATTAACTTACTTCACAATGCCATCTACCATAACATCAACAACTTCTGTAAGGGCCTCTGGATAATCAATCTTATTTTCCCTAAGGAAATCGCCCATCAAAAGTCTATCAACGCAAGCCTCATACATAAGTTTGAATACATTTACATCAAACTCCTTTAACTCGCCCTTATCGATTCCTATTCGTATCAACTCAATTGTCTTGTCCCAGCCACTATCAAGTCTGAATTGCATCTTTTCATATGCTTCAGGATACTTCTCAGCAAGCTGATGCATGGCAGTGTAGTCAAATCCATAGTGTGACTCTGGAAGCACCGCCAATATTCCACGAATCTTCTCTACGGTAGAAAGCTCTTCGTTGTAATAAACCTTGTCCTCTGCTTCCTTTATAAGATCAAACGCGTAATCCATCATTTCGCACATTAATTCATTCTTGTCTCTGAAAACTGTGTAGATAGTTTTCTTGCTCATCTTCATTTCAGTAGCCAAGTCATCCATTGTGAATTTAGGCCCCTTGGCTCTAAATACATTTAATGCACCTTCTAATATTCTATCGTTCATACGAGTCTCCCAAAAACTGAAATAGTTGATAATAGTTTCCTTAGTTAAATTGTATCATTGCTTGGAAACTAACTCAATACAAAATCGTTTATACATATTTCACAATTTCTTTACAAAGTTTTTGTTGACAAGATACAAAGGAAGGTTTATTATATGCTCGTAACGAAGAAAAAGAAGAGATTTAGGAGGAAAAAAGAATGTTCGAAGAAGTATCATTCCAGATGTACAGTGTTTATTCAGATTATGAGAAGTATTGCAGAGCTCAGAAGAGAGAAGGCAAGGAGCCAGTATCATTCTTCAAGTATGCATTTGGTCAGTACTAATAGCATATAAAAAGGGTCCTAGTTCATTCGAACTAGGACCTTTTTATTTGCCACGACACGCCCTCTTTGCACGAAGTGCAATCTCAAATGGGCGTGTCTTCCCTTCTTCCCGCTCTTTCTTATCCACGACACGCCCCTCTAATAAAAAAGTGGCCATCTACCGATGACCACTTAGAAACATTATTAAATTATAGTAGGGAATGAAAGAAGTAAATTAGTTATTTGTGTTCTGCTCTGCTTCTGTGAATGTTGCCTCTGAAACATATCCAAACTCTGTCTCATCACTAGATACTGCAACTGTTACTGTTACAGAACCGTCCTCGTTCTCAACGATTTCTCCACCGTATGAGTACTCTGTGTCTGCTGTACCATTAACATCGACACCTGTCTCATATGTCTCTGTATAATCGTTTGTATAACCATTTGCTTCACACCAAGCAGCACGCTCCTCTTCTGATTCAAATGTGTGATGCTCTGTTCCCTCTGCATTTGTATAGTAACCTGCAAGAGTATCTGTAAACTTGTAATAGTCTGTAGCTGCTACAATTGATGAATCTACTGTTTTATACTCAGAATCAGATGCATAAGTATTTACAGTAACACCAGACTCTTCTGTTGTTGAATCATACTCAACCTCATAATATGGACGATTAGTCATGTCGGATGTAGATGGAGATGAAGTAGACTCTGATGGTGCTGAAACATATACATAAACATTTCCGATAACCTCTGCGCTATCTCCAGCCACATAATCTGATGTCTTAAATACTGGTGTCTTATCTGCTATATCGAAGGATGACACATATTCATCATATGAAGCATATCCTGTCTCTCCCTTTACAACATAAAGAGTTACAGTAACATAATTGCCCTCTTCATCAGCAACCTGCATAGTACCAACTGCTTCGTATCCGTTTGCCTCTGTATAAGCCTCTGTATTTGAGCCCTCTGGAACAACTACAACTGCTGTACCATTATCGGTAACAACTACAGCACCTGAATTAGACTCTGTCTTTGTAGCATTTGAAGGTGTACCTGTAGAAGCGCTAGAACCAGATGCAGAACCTGAACCTGATGTTGACTGGCTAGCTGCAGCCTTAAGAGACTTCTCTAATGCCTTGTAGTCTGTTGTGCCAAGCTTTTGTGCAAGGTAATAGATAGCTGGTGAAACAGCATTATCTGGATTTGCTAAAGGAGTAACTGTGATACCCTTTGTTGCACAAGCTGCAACTGTTGTAAGGTCTCTACCCTCTGTCATACCAATTGCGAAATAATGTCTGTAAACTGCCAAGATGTCTGAACCACATGCAGATTTTACATCATCGTATGCACTTGCATAAGCAGATGGATCAAAGTTTGCATTGCATGTTCTACCCTCGAAAACACCACATAATACGAAGTGCTTGAATAATGTAGCTGTGTCATCACCAAGAACATCAACAACATCCTGATTGTTTGCCTTGTAGTACTCTACATCAAACATTGATGCGAGCATCTCGATGTCCTCTGCTGTAGCTGTACCGTAAACTACAGTATCAGGTGTCTCAGCCTGTGTAAGTCCCTGTGCGTTAACACAAAGTGTTGTTGCTCCTGTTGTACCCGCTAGAGCAAGAGCGATTGCGAAAGCTAAAAACTTTCTCTTTTTCATATTACATATCCTCCTATGTCGGTTTAGATTTATTAAAGTATTTTTTTAATACCGACATGATTGAATATATCACTGTTTTAAATTGATTGCAATACTAGATTTGCACTTTTTTATATTTTTGTAACTTTTGTATCATTATACATGTTATGTCCAATAACTATATACTCAGGAGAGTTTTATTCCACGAAAAAACCACCGGTAAATCCGGTGGTTTTCAAATAATATAAAACAACTATTTAGTTTTAAAATACTCATCAATGGCAGCAGCTGCTGTCTTTCCAGCACCCATTGCAAGAATTACTGTAGCTGCACCTGTAACTGCATCGCCACCTGCAAATACTGCATCCTTTGTAGTAGCACCCTGCTCTGTAGCAATAAGGCATCCCTTCTTATTTGTCTCAAGACCAACTGTTGTGCTTGAGATAAGTGGATTTGGAGATGTACCAAGTGACATGATAACTGTATCGCACTCAATTTCATACTCTGAACCTGGAATCTCTACTGGACGACGACGTCCTGATGCGTCAGGCTCACCAAGCTCCATCTTGATAACACGGCAGCCGCGAACATTTCCATCTTCATTAACAAGAATCTCGACTGGATTCTGGAGAAGATCAAAGATAACGCCCTCTTCCTTTGCGTGATGAACTTCTTCTGCTCTAGCTGGAAGCTCTGCCTCAGAACGACGGTAAACAACATGTACCTCGGCACCAAGTCTAAGTGCTGTACGAGCAGCATCCATTGCAACATTACCGCCACCAACTACAACGACCTTCTTGCCTCGAGCGATTGGTGTGTCATAGCCTTCCTTGAAAGCCTTCATAAGGTTGTTTCTTGTAAGGTACTCATTTGCTGAGAATACACCATTTGCCTGCTCACCTGGAATGTGCATAAACATTGGAAGACCAGCACCTGAACCAATAAATACAGCCTCAAAGCCTTCTTTTTTCATAAGCTCATCGATTGTAACTGAACGACCGATGATAACATTTTTCTCAAACTTAACGCCGAGAGCCTTTACATTCTCAACCTCAGCCTTTACTACCTTGTCCTTTGGAAGTCTGAATTCAGGGATACCATATACAAGAACACCACCCATTTCGTGAAGTGCCTCAAATACAGTAACATCATAGCCAAGCTTTGCAAGGTCTCCAGCAGCTGTAAGGCCTGAAGGGCCTGAACCAATAACTGCAACCTTGTGTCCGTTTGGAGTTGATGTGTTCTTTGGCTTGATTCCATTTTCTCTAGCCCAGTCAGCTACGAATCTCTCAAGCTTTCCGATTGCAACTGCCTCGCCCTTGATTCCACGGATACACTTGCCCTCGCACTGTGATTCCTGTGGACAAACACGACCACATACAGCTGGAAGTGCTGATGACTCAGAGATAATCTCATAAGCCTTTTCGAAATTGCGCTCTTTAACCTGCTCGATAAATGCAGGAATATTGATAGATACAGGACATCCACCTACACACATTGGCTTTTTACAATTGAGGCAACGTCCTGCCTCCTCTACTGCCTCTTCCTCTGTATATCCAAGACATACTTCCTCGAAGTTTGTAGCACGAACCTTTGGATCCTGCTCTGAAATAGGTACTCTAACTAAAACGTCTCCCATTACTTGTCACCTCCACAATTTCCGCAGCCGCCATGGTGAGTATCACCTTCCTGGGCCTTTAATAATGCTCTGCCCTCTTCAGTCTTGTACTGCTTTGCACGAGCCATAGCCTGTTCGAAATCAACAAGGTGACCATCAAACTCAGGTCCGTCAACGCAAGCGAACTTAACCTCATCGCCAACCACGAGACGACAAGCACCGCACATACCTGTACCATCAACCATGATAGGGTTCATAGATACAACTGTAGGAATGCCAAGCTCCTTTGTAAGGAGACAAACGAATTTCATCATAATCATTGGGCCAATGGCTACACAGTGATCATATTTCTTTCCTGAATCAACAAGAGCCTGAAGCTGTTGGCATCCATTACCATGGAATCCATAGCTTCCGTCATCTGTTGCAAGATAGAGCTCATCTGCAACCTCTCTCATTTCATCCTCATAGAAAAGAATATCCTTTGAACGTGCACCGATGATAACTGTAGTCTTTACACCGTGCTCCTTGAGCCATTTAACCTGTGGATAAACTGGAGCTGTTCCAACACCACCAGCGATAAACACAATACTCTTTTTCTTTGTTTCCTCGAGATTCTCCTCGATACATAATTCTGAAGGCTGTCCAAGTGGGCCAACGAAATCAGCAAAGCCTTCTCCTACTTCTAAAAGTGCCATGCGCTCAGTAGATGCGCCAACTGTCTGGAATACAATTGTAATTGTACCCTCAGTTTTGTCATAATCACAAATAGTAAGAGGAATACGCTCTCCTTCCTCGTCAATCTTTGCAATAATAAACTGGCCTGGTAAGCAGTTGTCAGCAACACGATGTGCCTTAACTACCATGAGGAAAATCTTGTCAGAAAGCTTTTCCTTTTTTAAAATTTCATACATAACTTAGACTCCTTATAATTTTTGCATTGTTATAATTATACACAACACTGTCGCGTTGTAAAGTGTTAAAGTAAAAGAATCCTATATAAATATAGTAAAAAAGTTACTATCCGAAAATGAATAGTAACTTTTATAATTAACTAAAATAAACTAACTCATCCTCTGGCTTTTCAGCTGGCTCAACTGAGATTGGATAAAGTACTGGGCCTCTACCCTTATATTCCTTTGCAAACTCAACCTTTACCTGAGCTTTGATATCTATCCAGCTACGGTGGCCAAGAGTTGAAGCCTTATCCCATTTACATTTCATTCCAAGGAACTGTATATCCTCCACGCAACATGTCATTGCAAATCTACCTGGAATAAATACATCTTTGCGAAGCTTTCCATCATTTGGATTGTATACAAGACCCAAGAAATGGATTTTCTTGCCATCGTACTTCTTTGGTGTCTCCATGCAATCCATAAACCAAAGCGCATAATCTGCATCTGTAATTTCAATAACATCTGCATTGATATCAAATGGAAGCTCCTCTGGAGAATCATCAATAGTTCCATCTGCTCTCTCGTACACGATCTGAGCAGGTCTATTCATAGATTTAATTTGACCTCTGAACTTTGTCTTTGGTGTATCATCTGTACAACGATTGATAATAACAACCTCAGCTTTAAAGAGCTGTTCCATCATCATCGTACGCATATTATTAAGATACATTTCAAATGTAGTCGCATCTACTGTAGCAAGTGACTGAGCTGGAACCCATCCCTCTGGAAGTGGCTCATCATAAATATGCTCAACGCCCCATGTACCATTGTACTCCAAGAAAATAACATCTGGATTGTATTCATTTGAAATACGTGTAAGATTCTCAAGATTAAACTCTTCCTCAGAATCAATTGTAGCAACCTTTGCATTTATAGTCTTTAGCTTTTCGATGTCGTACTCAACATCTCCATCCTCACAAGACAAAATAAGGATTCTATCCTCTCCGCCTGCAGCGAAGTCATTTTCAAACAATGTCTCCTGGATAAGAGTAGTTTTTCCACTATCCATAAATCCAGTAAAGACATAAACTGGTATATCTTTTGCCATAAGTACCTCTTATAATCCGAATAATTCCTCTAACTTGTGCTCATCAACATCTGCACCAATTACAACAAGACGTCCTGTATAATCAGGCTCACCGTCACGAAGCTCATACTCACCGTCAACAAAGTCAAAGTAAATCCAGCCGCCCTCAACAGCCTCAACCATACCCTTTGAACGGATAATTGTACCGTAGTCTGTCGTATTAGCAAAAGCCTTCATAGCCTTTTCGATTGTTGCGCGCTCAAACTTGTGTGGAGTCTCCTTGCCCCATGTATTAAATACTTCATCAGCATGATGGTGATGATGGTGCTCATGGTCGTGATCGTGGCAGCCACATGTGCAGTGCTCACCGTGTTCATGTTCATGCTCATGATCGTGATCATGGTGATGATGCTCATGCTCTTCATGATCGTGGTCATGATGGTGATGCTCGTGCTCTTCATGATCGTGGTCATGATGGTGATGCTCGTGCTCTTCATGATCGTGATCGTGGTCATGGTGATGATGCTCATGCTCTTCTTCCTCGTGCTCGTGAGCTTCTTCAGCAAGATGCTTCATATCAGCAGCAAGGTTATCCTGGCCTTCCATTACGGAAAGAAGCTTTTCTCCTGTAATTTCATCCCAAGGAGTTGTAATAATAGCAGCCTTTGGATTGAGCTTCTGAATCTGCTTTACACAGAATTCGAGCTGATCCTCTGTTGCTGTCTGTGAACGTGAAAGTACAACAGTTGTAGCAAACTCAATCTGGTTGTTAAAGAACTCTCCAAATGCCTTCATCTGCTTTGAAGCCTTGAGAGCATTAACAACTGTAACAAGTCCACAAAGCTTTACATCCGCAGACTCCTCTAACTTGATAACAGATGTCATAACATCTGAAAGCTTACCAACGCCAGATGGCTCAATAAGAATACGGTCAGGGCTGAACTTTTCAAGAACTTCATGAAGATTCTTATCGAAATCTCCAACAAGTGAACAGCAAATACATCCTGAGTTCATCTCAGAAATTGTGATTCCAGCATCCTTGAGAAATCCTCCATCAATGCCAACCTCACCAAATTCATTTTCAATAAGAACGACCTTTTCGCCCTTGTATGCTTCTTCAAGCATTTTCTTAATGTAAGTAGTCTTGCCAGCTCCTAAGAAACCGGAAATTATATCAATCTTTGTCATAATAATACCTCTTTCTCAAAGAATTAAATTTTATCCAACCGAATTATTCTATCATATTTTTGTAAAAAAAAATAGCCCGCTTAGTAAATAAGCAAGCTATTTATGTTACAGATTAATCCATCTCATCAAGTGCAATTCTTTCGATATGCATTGCAAGATATCCGATTTCTGCGCTGTGAATTTCTTTTTTAAGACTTTTACTCAATTCATCACAAACCTTTGTGGCCATCTTGAACGAATTTGCTGCAGTAGCGTTAATGTAATCGTTCATATCAAGTTTAATAACCTCGCCCTTTAAAGTACGAGCAATCATATATCTAATATGATTTAACAACCTATTATATGACAATGATTGAATGTCAATCTTCTTGCCAGTCTCAGCCTCTACCAAACCTACGCACTGTCTAACTGCCTCTGCCATTTGCATAGCTTGTGAAACAGCCTGATCCATAATTGATGAATGAATATGAAGCGCTATATATCCTATCTCATCGTCGGTTAGATGTACGCCCAAACGATTAAATATGATATCCTTGGCCTTTTCTGCTACCTTAAACTCTGCATGAAACAACACTCGTATATCATCAGTCAAGGGGTTTCTAAGTTGTTCGTTATTTTTACTTCTCTTTACAGCATATTCAATATGGTCTGCCAGAGGCAGCATTACATCTCTATCAATAGTCTGAAATTCTGCCTCCGCCCCATCTAAAAGTTCATTTGAGATTTCAAGATATACTGGATCAATACTAGTAGCTAAATCTTTTTTATCTCCGCGTTCTGTGGACTCTTTTAGGGAATAAATCTTGCAATCATGAGCGATTTCGATAGTCTCACTAACGTGTTTTCCAAAACCCACTCCCTTGCCCAGAATCAAAAATTCCTGTGTTGTATTCTCAGGTATTCCGATAAGAGCGTTGTGATTTAACACTTTCTCAACTCGATACATTTGAAAACTCCCTAAATAAGTCTACTCGTAAAAATCTACTGCAAGTAAATCATCACCAGCATTGATGTTGCCATTGCCAAGACGACGAAGCTTCTGGTTAGCCTTGAGCTCTGTGCAAAGAACTGGTGTAGCTATTGAAGGAGCATTCTTAGAAATGAAATCTAAATCTGCCTCCATAAGGATATCACCCTTCTTTACTTTCTGGCCGTTTGTTACGTTAACCTTGAAACCTTCACCCTTAAGCTTAACAGTGTCAATACCAAAGTGAAGAAGCATAGCTACATCATCATCTGTCTTGAATCCGATTGCATGCTTTGTATCAAAAACAAATACTACTGTTCCATCAGCTGGAGCAACTACCTTACCATCATTAGGAGTTACAACAGCACCATCACCCATCATCTTCTGTGCGAAAACGTCATCTGGAGTCTCTGCTAAATCAGCAGCTACACCTGAAAGTGGGCTACCAAGAACAACTGTCTTTACAACCTTGCCTGTAGGCTCTGCAGAAACCTCTGCCTCAGCCTCCTCAGCAACAGTCTCATTTGCTCCATTATATTCTACATTTGGAGCTGTCTCAAGATAATCTTCAAGATTTGACTTGATAACTGTTACGTGTGGTCCGTAGATAATCTGTACGCCGTTACCCTTGTGAACTACACCTGAAGCACCTGTAGCCTTGAGCATTGCATCATTTACAAGCTCTGACTTCTTAACAGTAATTCTAAGTCTTGTTGCACAACAGTCAACATCAGAGATGTTTGCCTTTCCACCAAGGCCATTTGTAATCTTTTCAGAAGTATTGTCAGAAACTGACTCCTTCTTTGCGTTGTAATCAGAACGTCTGTAAAGCTTAACTTCTTCATCAGCGTCACGACCTGGTGTCTTGAGGTCGAACTTCTTAATAAGGAAGCTGAATAAGAAATAGTAAACTACGAAGTAGCCTACACCTACAACTGGTACCCATAACCAACTTGTCATAGCGTTTCCAGGAAGAACACCGAAAAGAATTAAGTCGATGATACCGCCTGAGAATGTCATACCAACACCAACGCCAAGCATGTGCATAAACATGTAAGCTGCACCAGCAAAAATACAGTGGATACCGTAAAGAGCTGGAGCTACGAATAAGAATGTAAACTCGATTGGCTCAGTAATACCTGTAAGC
>JAEEGL010313467.1_pt1 | contig 44662 bp, 37 predicted proteins | sample 9134231 | NCBI WGS metagenome assembly JAEEGL01 (sample SAMN16246548, study PRJNA631951) | gut metagenome | biome: gut microbiome; feature: rumen; material: fiber-attached | host: Bos | place: Iran: Karaj | collected 2018-10 | reverse complement strand
CTAATAACATTTTTTCATAAAACAAAGCCCGGCAGTTACCCTCCCCCTCTACCGGGCTTCTCCTCTGTCTAAATGTCTTTTGATCTTTCTTTTCCGTGCTTCTCCTCTGTTTAAATGTCTTTTGATCTTCCTTTTTCGTGCGTCTTCTCTGTCTGAATGACTTTATTGTCTTCCTTTTGTTTATGCTTCCTCTTCGGGTTATCACGCGGGACCGACATTCTATCAGGAAATTTCTCCGCTCTTCCTGCTCTCCGCCACCGCATCGACGATCTCTTTCACAATATCGTAATCAAATTCGTTCGCCGCATCGATCGCTTTTTCAAGGCTTCTGCGAGTGTCACCCTTCATCGCTTTTTTGAGGTGATCGAGTCCTTCGAGTACAAAATCAACCTCAAACCTTTCAAGCGCTTCGTAAGTGTACTTGAGAACCTCATCGAATTCCTCATCGCTGAGCGGCTTCTCAGCAACACGGTTATATTTTTCTTCATGAGCGATCCTTAAGTCCGTTTCGTATTCCGAAAGGGCATCCTCGAGACTGTCAAGCGTTACGGCGATTTTCGAGAGATAGGCATCGAGACCGATTCTGAAACCGTCGGTTCTTTCACTCTCGTGACATGAGAACTCTTTGACCGAAATCTTTTCCATGAGCGCCGTTTCAAGCCTCAGGCTTTCAATGCCGATATTAGCGAACACGCTTTTAAGGCTGTGAAGCGCAATTCTGACCTGATCAGGCTTCGTGGTGTCGGGATAGCCGCGAAGAACCTTGCTGTACTCACGGATGTTGCCGATGGAAGCCCTCAAAAGTCGCTTATACGCTTCCGTATTTCCGATTATATTGGAAAGTCCTGTGTTATAGTCGAGCTGCGGCACCTTTTCAAGATATGCCTTTAAATCGATTTCACCGCTTCTCTGGGTGGCTCCCGAATCTCCGCCGTCTCCGTATTTTTCACGAAGAATGTCCGGAATCGTGTATTCAGACTCGGAAAGATTGTCCCTGATTATGTCAAAAAGCTCGGTGAGCTTGATAGGTTTCGTGAGAGCGCCCGTCGCACCGGCATTCATAAAATCATGCAGCAACTCCGAGCCGAGATCGCCTGTCATGGCGTAGATCCTCATGAGCGGTTTGATCCTGCAGATTATCTTCGTTGCCTCGATACCGTCCATCTCAGGCATGACATAATCCATCAGGACAAAGATATAATCATTGTTGGAGACCATGTCGATGGCCTGTTCTCCGGACTCGGCAATGTCCGAATCGATCGAAAAGCCTTCAAGAAGGTCGTGGATCAGCATAGCATTGATCTCATTGTCATCAACTACGAGTGTTTTTACAGCCATACCCGCTCCTTTTTCTGTAACAATGCCCGTTCCGATCACTTGAAGCCTTGCGGACGGCTCCGCACGGCTCTATTCCTTACGTGAATTACTGAGATAATCAATCAGATGGAAGCTTTCGTTTTTGTGTGACACAAAAAGCGTTCCTGTCCTTTCTCCATTAAGTATCCTGCTTATGATGCTCATGTCTCCTGCGGGAGCGATGATCATGTCCGCTCCGGAATCGGTCGCAATCCGTGCCGCTTCAATCTTTGTGTACATGCCGCCTGTACCGACAGCGCTTCCCGCACCCTTGCCCATGGCAAGTATCTTATCGTCGATTTTCTCGACCACATCAATAAAACGTGCATCCTTGCTCTTTTTGGGGTCGTCGGTATAAAGACCTTCGATATCCGAGAGAAGTATCAAAAGATCCGCTCCGACCAGAGCAGCAACAATCGCCGAAAGCGTATCATTGTCGCCGAACTCGATCTCATCGGTCGATACCGTGTCGTTCTCATTAACAACCGGGATAACGCCCATCTTCAACAGCTCCGAAAAGGTAGCTCTTGCATTTCTGCGACTGACATCCTCTATCATCGTATATTTGGTGATGAGAACCTGAGCTGCGGTCACGCCGTACTCTCCGAATATCTTCTGGTAGAGCATCATGAGGTTTGCCTGACCTACTGCCGCGCAAGCCTGCTTACCCGACTTTTCCTTCGGCTTTTCCTTAAGCCCGAGGCGCTTCACGCCGACAGCGATGGCACCCGAGGAAACAAGTATGACTTCCTTTCCGCTGTTATGGAGGTCCGTGAGTTCCCTCACGAGTTTTTCGAGCTTTCCGAGATCCATGAGCCCTGTTTCTTCATGAACAAGAGAGGATGTGCCGACTTTAACGACAATCCTCTTCTTCTCTTTCATTGTTTCGTTAACCATGATACTTTCTTCCCCTCCGCCGTGACGCATCCGGCGGTATTTATTTCTTTTTCGGACTCCGTCCTTATTCCGGACGGACGCGATGTTTTGTCAGATCAAAAGCTTAGGCGACGATACCTTCTTCTGAGCCATGAGCATAACAGCCTCGCGGAAAGGATCTTTATTTAGAGGCATCTGTACTATCGCCGTATTGGAACTGAGGCGTTCCTTTTTCACGATGTCACTGTCCATGTTTTTCGACAGAAGAACGATCGGGATTGAGAGCTGTGCGGCCGTGTTTCTGACATGATTGAGTATAAACGCCGAGTTGTCGATATCGATCACTATAACATCCGGATCTACCTCTTCGAGATGGTTGTTCGAGCTGACAACCGACTCACCTCTGACAACATCACAGCTGTCCTTGAGGAATCCGTTTATAAGCGAATATGTGAAATCCATTTCCTCGAACACATAAACCGTTCTTCTTGCCTCAGTCGAATTTGAAAGAGCCTCTTCAACTCTCTCAAGAAGCACGGGTTTCTGGAGCGGTTTGATGACGAATCCCGCCGCTCCGAGCTTCACGCACTCCCTGACCGTGTTGATGCCTGCCATGCCGGTCTGGAAAAGGATCGGTATGGACTCGCATCCCGGGATATCCTTGATCAGCCTGAAAAGCTCCTTGCCGTCGATCTCCGGCATGGCGATGTCAAGGAGGATAAGATCCGGCTTATATCTTTCAAGCCTTTCAAGTACATCGTACGACCTGTTCATGGTCGTGACGTTGTATTTGGCACCGAGGTAAAGCCTCGTAAGATCGAGAACAACAGGATCATCGTCGATAACCAGTATCTCCTTCCGGCCCGCCTCATCCGAAACCTCAAGCTTTTCGATAGCCCAATGACAGATTGCTTCCCAGTCGAGCGGTCCGAGCTTATAATCGGTTATCTCATCGGACGTGCGCTCCCCGAGCTTTACAATCGCTTCATTGTCCGCGATGACAAGAACGGGCGCGCTTCTTGAAGCCTGCATGTTTCTGATCCTTTTAAGAACCTGTACATGGTCGAACCCGTTCCCTGTATGTATAACAATCGCATCGGGGTTTATGTGAATTATGCTGTTAAACGCAGCGAGCGGAGAATCGGCAACACTGACTTCAAAATCAGCGCCGCAATGCATTCCCAAGCCCGTAGTCAGCGTAGGATCGTTGATGACTAATAACTGTATCATGTGAGTCCTCCTGTCTGAAATTTTCCGAGAGCATGGAGTACACCGTCTTTATCTTCTTCAAGAAGACCTCGTCGCATCTCATCTATAAATGATTCCATTTCTTTCGGCAGATTAAAGAAAGCAAGCACCTCAAAAAGATCGGAAGCATCATCAAAGCGACCTTCCAGGACGCAAGCTTTAATCTCCTCGAAGGAACGTGCGATCTCTTCGTCTCCCGCGACAAGTCCTTCTTCCTTATCGATCAGCTTAACGGTCTTTTTAAGGTCCTCTATAAAGGAGCCGTAGTCTTCCGCAAGTACCAAACCGTCCTCGATCACACCGTCACGTTTGCCCGATCTGCAGCGCTCCTCAAGTTCTCTGGCTCTGTGCGCAAGCTCCATGGCTCCGACCGTAGCAAAATTGTTCTTGAGCGCATGAACCTCCGTCAGAAACTTTTCATAATCCCGTTCCTGCATGAGCCTCAACAGCTGCAGCTTCTTTTCATCCCCGTACCGGCAGACGATCCGTACCGCCTCCCTGTACTGTTCTTCTTCGTCGCCACAATTACGCATGCCTATCTCGGCATCAACGTATGATGGCATGTACTCTCTGATGTCAGCCAATCGATCACCCCTTTTCTCCCAGACTGATTGATGCACCCTTTATATACATATCATAAAAACGCTTATGCAATAAACTACGTTTAATCTTCCTTCCGGCACCGCTCATTCATGTTTTGCACATGCAACCGGTTTAACTCTTTTTCCTTACATAAGTGCAGAACCTGTAGCAAAGATCGTAATACGTCTTTTCCTCGGACTCCTCCGTGCATTCCCACTCAGGGTCGTCATCGAGATTCGGAAGGAAGGAATCGGCAGCGAATTCGTAATCGATCCTTGTTATGTATGCAATATCGCATCTGTCGATGAACTGCTCATAAACACTCTGACCGCCAATGATGTACACACCATCGGCGTCACGTTCTTCAAGGAGCTTCTCGAGTTCATCCATTCCGTGAACAACAATCGCGTCACGATTCGTGTAGGAATGATCCCTTGTGAGAATGATGTTCTCACGCTCCGGAAGAGGTCGTCCCCCGGGGAACGTGTCAAGCGTCTTACGCCCGAGAACTACAGTCTTTCCGACGGTTTCGTTCTTGAAAAACCTTTGATCGGAAGGGATGCTCACGAGCAGATTGCCTTTGTACCCGATTGCCCAATTGTTGTCCACGCTTGCGATAAGTTTCATCGGAATTTGACCTTTCGGTAAAAAAATGCTGAAAATCTTTCAGATTATCAGCGGTTGCTTGACGCTATTTTAGCATAGAAAACTTACAATTACAATATACACGGTGTAAGTATTTGGAAAGGTCTTGGTCAGAATCTCAAGTTCCCGCTTCCTTGCGCTTTGAGCTTCGGATAGACCCTTATCCGGTGTCTTTTTGCGTGCCATATACAACCTTCTCCTTAATAAGGAAATCTCCTCATCCATCATAAATCAAGGTGAGGAGATTGTCAGGTAATAAACTTAGTGCTTTTATATTTACCAAATAGTCTTAATATCATAATTGGGAATGATGGTGTCTTTGGTAACCAACGCCATCCCTTCAGCTGTCGCTTGTGCTATGAGCAGTCTGTCAAACGGGTCTTTATGGATATCCGGCAGCGTCTTTATGCAATCCAGATGGTCTGGTTCGATTGGAAGGATAAGGATGTTCGCATTACCGCATTTTTCCGAGATTTCCTTCACCGAATAAGCTAAATCAATCTTACCAAGAGATTGCTTAATCGATAACTCCCATAAAGAAGCGATGCTGACAAAGACCTTATCTTCTGTTTTTATGGTTTGCAGAGCGGTCTCAGAGAGTTTTGAGTCATCGAACATAAACCATATCAAAGTATGTGTGTCTAATAATACCATTACATATACTCCTTAAAGCAATCAGGGGTCTCGTCAAAATCATCTGCCATATACTTCAAACCGCCCTTAAGAAGGTTTGACTTTCGTTCTGTTACGCTTTTTTTCTCTTTTGCTTTCAGAAACAGAATAAAATCAAGAACCTCTTGAGAGCTTTCCTCGGACAGCTCTTTTGCTTCTTTTATAATCTCTGCATATGCCATAACTTAACTCCTTTCACGTATACCTATTATATCGGCAACGCATAACTTCTCCCATATACATTATACCACGGATATAAGAAAATTTCTATTTTATTACTGGTGATAAGGATTTTTTGGTTCTTGAAATCGATAATCCCCATATTATGACTATGACAGATTTTCTTGAGCATAATCAATAAAGCGAAAAAGACTCTTCCTACAAGGATGAGTCTTTCTTATCGAGCGGAGAAGATGGGATTTGAACCCATGCGACGCTATTAACGTCCTACTCCCTTTCCAGGGGAGCCCCTTCAGCCTCTTGGGTACTTCTCCATGCACTGATCGTGGTGCCTCATTTGACAATCCAATGCCGTCTTCGAGCGGAACGGTGTCGCCCGGGGCACGCCGGGCATATTCATATTTAATGTAATGCGGAAACCTCTCGGTTCCCGCATTTTACGGAGAATGTGGGATTCGAACCCACGGTCCCTTGCGGGATCACTGGTTTTCAAGACCAGCGCCTTCAACCACTCGGCCAACTCTCCTTCTTGAATCCGAACGATGTGCGCACGCACACTCTCATTCAAACACGCAACAGTAATATTATCATTGCATCCGTGGTTCGTCAAGTTTTTATTTTTATCAATCCGGCATTTTACCCCTATTTTTCTAGATTCAAATTCTGAAACAACAATAATAAGTTTACTTTACACATCCATGAAAATCACATATAATAATCTAAAATTTGTCCGGAGGAGGTCTATGTTCAGATGAATTCAAACGAAATCGCCGTCAGAAGACAAAAACAAGCGAATGCGGTCACACGCAATTACGATTCAATTCTCCATCTGATCTATGCTATCATTTCACTTGCTTTTATAGCTTATTTAGTTTTCTTTGTTTTTAACGGTCTTTTGGAATCGGATTTTTCCTATACCGATACTGCGAAAACGCTTAAGGCCGGTCAGGATTCGGATTCCATTTTCCTTTCGATCTTCCTTGTTGTTCCTTATGCCATCTGGCGTCTGCTCAGAAGTGTCTCTGCTCTAGTTCTTTATTTTTCGGGACGTAAGGCTGCATCGGCAGGCACCACGATCAAACGTACCGGTATTTCACTTTTCTCGGCGTTCACCAACGGTGAGAGCATCACGCTCATCGCCGTCCTTGCTCTCGGGGGATTCTACACAATCCTCATGAGTTATTCGTTCTACGCACTTATCGATAAGAAAACGAAAGAGGCTGTTTACAGCCCTGTTGCATCTTATCTTCCTTTTGTATTGTTCGTTGTCTGCATGGTACTCGCTGTGGTTGCGTTGATGTTCCTTAAATCTTCGGCACAGACTATGCTCCTTATCCTTGATAACAAGGACACCTACAAGAAGTTCTCGGCTGTACCCGCTTATATCTCATTTGTCGTTGCGGTACTTCCCATCATCATCGCTTTTGTGTTCAATCCCTCATACAACAGCATTACCGGGGATATCGTCGCCAAGAAGGATCGTCTCGTCACGCTGGTAAATCTTGTTTACAACGAAGGATCGTTCACGATCGGCTTCATAATCCTGCTTGTGCTTTTTGCAGCAAAGTATGCCGTTTCCGGTCTCGTATATTTAAGGCTTTCCAAGACGGCCGTTTCTACTTCGTCTGTCGAGCCTCTCGACGAAGTTGCCTGAGGATCGGCAAAGAGACGGATCCGGTCGCGATGATCGCGAGCGCAATCCACTGCGATGTGCTCAAAGGTCCCCAGATTCCGCGGATCAGGTCACCGCGAAGGAATTCGAGATTAAACCTGGCAAAACTGTAAATCATCAGATAATAAAAGGAGAGCTTCGGGCTCTTCTTTTTTTTCTCCACTTTCTTCTCCACAATGAGAAGCGCGGCAAACAAAAGAAACTCAAAAGCCGATTCCGCGAGCTGTACCGGAAATCTTCTCACGCCGTCCATAACGAAGCCGAAGCTTTCGACCTCGATGCCGTAGCAGCAGCCGGCACAAAAACATCCGATCCTTCCGAACCCATGAAAAAATGCGAATGCAGGGGTAAAGAAATTGAGAACAGGACTCTGTGCGATATGAGTCATTTTGCAACACACAAGAAGCCCTGCATAGGCTCCGAGAACCCCTCCGTAGAAAACATAACCGGCCTCGATGAATTTACTGATGTATGTACCCGCCGTAACGTGGTTTTTCACCATATCGGGCAGCTGAGTCAGGTAAAAAACGATCTTTGAACCCAAAATCATCCCGGCAACCGCCGAAACGATCAGAGATGCGAGGATCACTCTGCCGACCTCAAGTCTTTCTCTCCTCATGATCAAAAATGAGATCGCGGCAGCAAGCCCGATCGCACACATCAGAGAGTACGAATCTATTCCAAATAATTCAGGGCACATACATTTCCTTCCGTTGCGGGCGAGTCTTTTCAATTATTCCTCCGCAAGCCCGTCATTCACTCCGTGATGTCTTACGGATACTCTTTTACAAGCCCGTCGCTCACTCCATAATGTCTTTAAGATATTTCTCCGCAAGTTCGTCGCTCACTCCATGATGTCTTTAAGGTATTTCTCCGCAAGTTCGTCGCTCACTCCATAATGTCTTTAAGGTATTTCTCCGCAAGTTCATCGCTCACTCCCTTAAGCCTCACGAATTCGGCAGCAACCCTCGCAGTTCTTCCGACGAATCGGGACTTAAACTTCTCCACTCTTCGCTCCCACGTCGAGTAATTAACGTAGTAAACGCCTCCGCTCGAGTCCTTGCGAGGTCCCCACATTTCACAGCTGCGCTCCATGTCGTGGTCAATCCTGTTCACGAATGCGTCGATCATCGGCAGAACCTTTTCCTCCGAAAGGATCGTTCCGTAAAGCAGCTGCATTCTCGAGAGGTACAGCTCCATGAATTCGGGATTTTGCAAAAGCTTGTAAACAAGTGCATTAAACGTATATAGTCCCTTGTTGTATCTTCCGAGTATAAATGAAGGTCCATCGGTTCCGTCATCGTTAAGCGTCAGATCAAGATCATAAACGGCGTATCGCCACTTGTCGTCTCCTGCTTTATAAACGCGGAGGTTATCCGGATCGATGTTGTGAAGCCACATCTGAAGCACATAATAATCGGCAACGCTTTCGAGCGAAACGATCGACGCCACATGCTCGTACGCTTCCTTCTCTTTCAGATCGTTCTTCGCGACAAAGTCCCACAGATCGGTCCATTCTTTTCCGGCGCTGCCGCATTTAACTTCCTTGCACTGTTCAACAACAGTCACATCTTCCTCGTCACATCCGTAATGCGAAGCTATCATCGGTCCGTCGATATGCTCGCGGATGTAATAGAGTCCGCGATATTCACCGTTTATGTAGAGATTTACGGGGCGATACCGCGTCGTGAGCACTTCGTCGACGAGACCGCCCTGCCTCAGGATCTGAGGCACAAGCTCGTCTTTCATCATGACGTCCTCATTGTCCTGAGAACCGCCGCGGAGCACGAGCGAATCAAAGCTGTCGATGTCGAGGTCGTCGAAAACCTTGTAATGCAGCCTACTCTCGCCGTACTTTCTTGAGAACTTGAGCCTGTAGCTCTTTTTGTCATAAACGGCACTAGTGTTTCCGTTTGCATTCATGCCGCATGTCACGTCGAAGACCTTGCTCCCTTCATGGTACATGGCAACGCTGGCAGGGTAACGTGTGCTGCTGCGGGGATGTGCGTTGATGCTCGACAGATTTGATGCACTGATCCCGACGCACAGATCGTCAAGCGTTGCCGCGGGCTCCCCTACGAAGAATGTATATGAAGCAGTCTCCTCCGCTTTCCCGTCGCCCGACTGTTCGGATGCTTCTCTCACCAGGATGCGGATCGTCGTGGTTTTCGTGATCCTTAAGGGTTTGCTGTACCTGCCCGATGACTCTCGCGGCACACTTCCGTCGGTTGTAAAAAAGATCTCTGTTCCTTCACGGGGAAAAAAAATGATCTCAAGCGGTTCCTCTGCCCTTGTTCCGTCTTCGGGGGTCACTTCCGGAAGGATGGTCTGTGTGCTTCGGAACACGTTGTCCGCACCCATGGTCACACAGCCCGTTATCTCGAATCCCGTTTCGAAGGAATCGCTTCCCGATCGGTCTGCGTTTGACGACTGTCCCGCACCTTGTCCGGCGGCTGCAATCAGTCCCGCAGCGGTTTCATGCTGTCCCTGCGGGATTTGGTTTTTAGTGCTCTTTCTGGCATAACTCACGTTTTTTTCGAGTTCCGGAACCTCAACCGTCTCGACGATGTTTCCCGCTCCTTTTGTCAGTACCAAGGTTTCTCCCGATGCCGAAATCTTGAAAGGAAGCTCGTTCTTTTCAAGCTCCGCGCCTTCTCCTACGCAGTAAAACACCGCAAAGCCGCCCTTTTCTATCGTACCGCCGAGTTGAGCCTTCATCGGATCAAAAAGAGTGTCGGATAAGTGGTAGTCACTGAGATTCACATCCTCGTCCGAGATATTGGCAAGCTCGATCATATCGCAGAATTTACCGTCATGCTCCATATACATCGAATTTGATGACAGTATTTCGTTGATAACGATCTTGTGTTCTACTCCGGTAGTTCTTGTATTCATGCCGGTTTCGGCATTTAATTCGTTCTCTGTGGCGATGCTGTCCGCGCGTACATCGTCATTTGTCGTATCCGGCTTATTTTTTTCATTTCCGTTTTGATCCGCGCTTATCGCTTCGGAAGTCGCTCCGTTTTTCGACTGACCGGTGTCTGTCCCGGCGGATGTCACTCCGGTTTCCGACTGACCGATGTCTGATCCGGACGTCACAGCACTCTCCGACAAAGCGGTGTCCGCTTCGGATAATGCCCGGTTATCGGTTTTTGTAAGCAGTTTCTTCTCTACACTTGTAGTCTCACTTCCCGTATCACCGCTGCCTGCGCCGCACCCCGCGAGCACCAAAGTCAGCGACACGAGGCAGGCTGTGACCGCTCTTCTTTTCCAAATCCTGTATTTCTTCATCTATTTAATTCTGTCCTGTTTCCCGATATTTCAAACCGCGTCGCTTTTTTTCCCGCGCCACGCTTTCGACGCCTCACGTTCTCACGCGTCACGCTTTCGACGCGTCACGCTTTTGAACGCCTTACGTTTTTTCAATGCCTTGCATTTCACCGCGTCACGCTTTCAACGCCTCGCGTTCTCACGCGCCACGCTTTCGACGCCTCACGTTCTCATGCGTCACGCTTTCTACGCCTCACGTTCTCACCACGTCGCGTTTTTCAACATACATTCCGCAAGTTCAAAGTCCGTCGGATATGTGAGTTTGAAGTTTCTTCTGTCCCCTTCGGTAAAATTAATATGAACGCTTCCGTCAAATTTCATCACAGCCTCGGCATCATCTGTCACCGAGCCCTTAAGCTTTTCATACGCATCGCAGATAAGCCCCGCCTCAAAACCCTGGGGTGTCTGGACCAGCCTTACCTTCTCCCTTTCAAAGGTCACAACGCCTTCATCTCCTTCGAGGCGTATCGTATCCGCAGGAGCTACCGCAGGGATAACTGCCCGCTGCCCGCTTTCAAGATCGGAAATGATGCTGTTTATGAGGAGCGGATTAAGGAGCGGTCTGGCCGCATCGTGAATCAGTACATTCGTACCAAGCCTGCCCGCGATCCTGATTGCTTCTTTTATCCCGAGAAAACTCGACCCACTTCTCTCTTTTGCTCCGGTGATCACAGATCTTACTTTTCGAAGCTCATACTTTTCGACTATCTCTGCCCAAACAAATTCTTCTTCGCCATCCGAACAAACGATGATAACATCACTCACATAGCTCTGTTCAAATGCCATCAGACTATAAAACAGCACAGGATGCCCAAGTAACATCCTGTACTGTTTCTTCGTTGTTCCGCCCATTCTTGTGCTGCTTCCCGCAGCAAGTACGATTCCGACGTTTTTCATCCGATCCCCCTCCGTGAAAACCGCGAATTTCTCGCATTCATTACAGTTTCTGTCCGAGACCGAGACCCGGCACTGCATTAAGGTCAAGTCCGTGACACTTTCCCTCAAGGTAATCATAATAAGCGGCGCACCCAATCATTGCCGCATTATCGGTACATAAAACCGGTGACGGATAAAAAAGCTTCAAACCTTCTTTCTCGCAGTCGCACCTCATCCTTTCTCTGAGCGCACCGTTGGCGGCAACACCTCCCGCCATGGCCACCTTTTTTATCCCAAGGCTCTTTGCCGCCTCGATAGTGTGTGTCACAAGCACATCGACGACCGCCTCCTGAAACGAAGCCGCAACATCGGCAACCGTAACACCCGTTTCCTCATCGATAAGTGCATCGGGATCAAAATCCGCGTCTCCTTCACGCTTCTCCCTGAGGTCCTTCACGGGTCCGCCCTGCTTCATTGCGCAAGAATTGAGGTAATTAAGCACCGCTGATTTAAGACCGCTGAAGCTGAAATCAAAATCGTTGCCGTCCACATGCCCTCTGGGGAATGCGATCGCATCCTTTCGTCCCCCCGCACGTGCGCACCTGTCAACCTTCGGACCTCCGGGATAACCGAGTCCGATAGCTCTCGCAACCTTGTCAAAGGCTTCGCCCGCCGCATCGTCATGGGTGGTTCCGATAAGCCTGAACTTCCCGTAATCCTCTACCACAACAAGCTCTGTGTGTCCTCCCGAAACAACAAGACAAAGGAACGGCGGCTCAAGCTCTTTACTTTCGATATAATTGGCTGCGATATGTCCCTCGATATGATGTACACCGATGATCGGAAGCCCTGCGGCATATGCATAAGCTTTCGCATATGCAACACCGACGAGCAGCGATCCCACAAGTCCGGGACCGGCTGTGACCGCCACGGCGCTCAATTCTTCTTTTTTCACTCCCGCTTCCCTGAGCGCAGAAGCAACAACCGGGTCTATCTTCTCTATGTGCTTACGCGAAGCGATCTCCGGAACAACTCCGCCGTACATCGTGTGTATGTCGATCTGGGAATATATGACATTCGAGAGGACCTCCCTCCCGTTTTTCACAACCGCAGCCGCTGTTTCATCACAAGAACTCTCAACAGCAAGTATGAGCGTGTCTTTTTTTCCCTTTTCCGGAACGCTTTCGGCACACGGGTTCCCCGCAATCTGCGCGGACGTATCATTCTGATTCATGATCCCTCCAGCCAATGATCTTAAATTCTCTGTTGTCGTCTTCTTCAAGAAAGATTTCCTTGGGAATTCTCGAATTTGCCTTTCCCCTCAGAGTAAAATGAAATTCCACATTGGCTCTCTTTTTACCTGAAACCGTTGTATATTCTACATCTTCCGCCGGTTCAACGACGAACGATGCGATCTTGATCCCTTTGTCATTAAATTCGTCTATTTCTTTCTCGAGTCTGTAAAGCATGTCATTAAGAGGATTGCTTTCAAGAAGTTCCTTGGAATAAAGCGCGCGCATCTGTCCGCACAAAGTAAAGAGTTGATCCTCGGTAAGATCCTGCGTGTACATGCATTTGACGATCGAACAATAAACGTTTGCCACCTCCGCGGGTGTCTGAGGATAGTCCTTCGAGAGATCCCGACTCGTCACTTCCTCGAAAAGCGTCGCACCCGATGTGTGATTCACTGCAGGTCTGATGGCATTATAATAGATAACGATCCCCGCACAGATAATGAAAGCCACAAGAATTGCCGTTGATGATAAACTCATCTTTTTTTTCTTAGCCGGTATCGTACGCATGTGGCACCTCCTCTACGTAGCGGAACTAACAAACTTTCTTACACTTATTGTACCTGATTAATAAAATATGGCAAGGGTGAATATGACCCATGGGGACGGGGGGGTGGTCCACAACCCGTCTCCTGCCACGAACTGTTTTCCGAAAGTCGTTTTCACTCTCGGTCTCGCGTAACGGTACATAAGCGCCCTTGAATACGGGCGCTAAGTGCCGACGCTCGACAGAGCTTTCGGAAAACACTTCGGGCGCGGAGATTTGTGTGGTCCACAACCCCCGTCCCCATGGGTCAGTCTTCGAATTTGAGCGTCAGGCTCTCAAGATCGCGGGCCGCCCATGCACCCGGGAAGATGGCGGTTGCCACTCCGATATAGTCCTTGGCTCTGACGAGCGACGGACTGTAATGCGTGAGCCACAGTTTACGGACATTTGCCTTCTTTGCGAGAGTTGCCGCCTCGGCAAATGTCATATGCTTGTGCTCTCTGGCTTTGTCTTCGCTTCCTTCTTCGCCGTACATGCCCTCGCAGATGAAAAGATCAGCGTTCTTAGCTGCCGTCACGATTCCGGCAACAGGTCTTGTATCTGTGCAGTACGTCACTTTAAGACCCTTGCGGGCAGGTCCGAGGATCATGTCCTGAGTATAGTGCCTTCCTTCAAAGTCAACCTCTTCACCCTTCTGAAGTCTGCTCCAACACTTAAGCGGCACATCGTTTGCTTTCGCCTTCTCGGGGTCAAACTTCCCCGCACGTTCTACAACAATAGAATATCCATAGCAGACAACATTGTGATTCAATCTAAAGGCTTCAATCCTGCATCCGCCAGCCTCAAACGCGGTCTTATCGCCGCCGATCTCATTTATGTATATATCGTAAGGCAGCTCGGGAGCGATCGTACGTAATGCACCGACGATCCTCGCCGCCCCTTTCGGTCCGTATATATAAAGAGGTTCTGTCCTCTGGGCATTTCCTATTGAAAGAAGAAGTCCCGGCAGTCCGCTCACATGATCGGCGTGAAAGTGCGTGAGCAGAATAACGTCTATATCATGAAAGCTCCAGCCCTGCTCACGGATGGCAACCTGTGTTCCTTCGCCGCAATCGATGAGGATGCTGCTGCCGTTATATCTCGCCATGAGAGCAGTAAGCCTGCGCGAGGGGAGCGGCATCATGCCTCCCGTTCCAAGTAAACAAATATCAAGCATCCCGACCTCCCGGATTTCTGTATCGTGTAAGTTTCTGTCTGTCAAACTGATATGCGGGGTTTCCCGATTCAATCCCGTCCGAACGGAGTTACATACAATCAAAGCCCGGATTGTACGGTTCTTTATTTCGGAAGTATTATCAGCGACAATTAATTTCTCTCAGCATAATAATAGCGTCGTCTTCAGGTTCGGAATAATAGTTCTTCCTAAGCCCCGCCTCTTTGAATCCCACGCCGGCGTAGAGCGCTCTTGCCGGTGAGTTGTGCGACCTCACCTCGAGGAACATCTTCTCTGCTCCGTCAGCAGCGGCAGCTTCAAGTCCTCTTTCCAAAAGCAGTCGGCCTATTCCCTGTCTGCGTGCTTCACTTTTAACGCATATCCTGAAAAGTTCGGCTTCCCCTGCCAGACATCTCGTGACGATATATCCCAAGAGGGAGCTGCCGTCCGTGGCTATAAGCGTCAGTGTCCCAAAGGTGTCACACAGCGACTCCTCCGACCACGGATCCGAAAAGCACTCCCGCTCGAGCGCCGCGATCCCTGATATGTCACCTTCCCGTGCTTTTCTTATTTCCAAGCCGACCTTTTCCTCTGCATATTTTTTTATCATTCAATCGTTTTCCCTTGCTCGAGCCTTTCGCGTTCTGCGCTTGAAAGCCTCAGATAAACGGGAGTATGATCTGAGCTTTCGATGGATTTCCCTTCTTTAAGCATGTTAAGCCCCACGGTCGCAACACATCCTGCCCTCAGATCCCATGCCGAAAGAGGCGCGATCGTGAACCTGTCCCGTCCCACAGACTTGATCCTCTCTTTATGGATTCTCAGCGCGTCACCGACAAACACGACATCTCTGTTCATGGTCATAAGTTTCTCAAGAAGTGCTTCCATGCTTAACGCCCGCTCTTCTCCTATTTGCCTGAGAAGTCCGCTCGCAGTGCATGCGCTCTTCTTCCCGCCCGCTTTATCATCGCTTTCATCGGAGACAGATTGACTTGCTTTGCCTTTATATGTACTATCTTCCGGATTTTCGACATTGTCCGGGAGTACTTCTTCGTAAAGCGCTGTATAAACCTCGTTTCTCCTGGCATCGATCACCGGACAGATAAGCCTTCCGCCTGCATTACCGACCCCGACCGCGAGAGCTTCAAGAGTGGGAACATCAGCGATCGGAATCCCCGCGGATGCCGCAAGCCCCTTTGCCGTAGCGCTCCCAATCCTCAAACCCGTAAACGATCCCGGACCTCTCGATACCGCGATCGCGGACACATCGTTCACGCTCATCTCCGCATCCGTAAGAACACGGTCGATCATGGGAAGCAGCGTCTGCGAGTGCGTCTTCCCGATATTCACGGTATACTCTGCAAGGATCTTACTGTCTTCCGCTACAGCAGCCGAAGCCACATTTCCGGAACTTTCTATGGCGAGTATGTACATATGCTGTCACCTCTGTTTTATATTTGTGGTAGCGGATGGACCCTTGGGGACGGGGGTTGGTGGACCACAACCCCCGTCCCCAAGGGTCCCCTAGTTTCCATCCACTGTGATTATTCTTGCGTCCGCGTCACCATGGGGGTCGCGGTTTATCGTGACTTTGATCGCATCCTTGGGGATCAACCCGGGAATCAGCGTCGACCACTCGATGATCGTGACACCGTCTCCGCGCAGGTATTCCGAGAATCCGATCTCCTCCATCTCGTCCTCATCATCGATCCTGTACACATCAAAGTGATAAAGCGGAAGCCGCCCGTCATCGTAGATGTGCATCAATGTGTAAGTCGGACTCGTAACAAGAGCCTTCGAACCGAGCCCCTGTGCGAATCCTTTCGTAAATACCGTCTTGCCGGCTCCCAAATCCCCGTCAAGGCACAACACGGTGCCGGGGGTGGCTGACTCGCCAAACCCGGCACCGATGTTAAATGTATCAGCGCTGCTTGCGCTATAAAACTCCTTTATCACTTTTCACCTCTCAGCACACGCTTTCCATACTTTGTCCGTACATGTGCCTGCGCATTCACCGTGCATATGACCTCTTTCCATGTACATGATCATTTATCGTACTTAAGTGAAAGCTTGCCTGTGACGCGCTGTGCGAGAAGGCTTCTGAATTCATCAAGAGTCCCTCCCTCAATATCGGCTTTCGTAACAAGGAATGCCGAACTCTTCGCGAAATAAATAAAGAATCCGGAGCGTCCCTCGTGGCACTTTGTGATCTTGCCGTAATCAAATGCTTTGTAGGTGTCCTCGCCCCTCTGCACATCAAATCCCGCATCACTGAACCTGTACACCGTACGGTTCTCGGGCAGCTTGCAGCTCTCCGCATATTTCTTCGCGCGAAGGTACAGACTGATGGGACTGTTGACTATGAAGATGAGCGCTGCGAGTGAGAAAAGAATGATCTGGAAGATCTCCTTATCCATAACGCTTATGACCACCATCACGATCGCCGCAATACCGACAAGTACGGCAAACACGCCCATGAGGTTCATATACGTGTGATAAAACATGAACCCGTACGTGTCACGCGCTGTGGGCTTAACATCCGCCGTAAAGATCTGACCCCTGTGAACAAGCTTCTCGGGCTCTTTTTCCTGTTCTGCTCCGGGTACGCCGGCGGTGACATCGATCTGAGATCCTTCCATGGCTTCCCCATTCTCAATTGCGTCTGCCTGCGCTCTTGCATCTTCCGCTTCCTCTTCCGAAAGAGTGGACATGTGAGCCAGATCGCTGATTGAAAATGATTTCTTTGTTTCTTCCTGTCCGTTCATTACAATTCTTCCTTGCTTTAGCTGATTTTTAGACAATCACTGCTTGTCTTTAACACTTGTGATAAGCTTACTGATCGGCTTATAAATGAATGCCGTAACAAGCGATACCGCTGCAGCCTTAAGAAGATTGAAAGGCGCCACCGCAAGAAGCACGAATGTCGTCATGTCCGTGATAAGCGAATTAACGGCAGTTCCGGCTCCTATAACGTCCATGTGGAACATGTTCGCATATACGGGTATGAGCACGAAAGCATTCATACAACAAGCCACGATAAGATTTACCACCGTACCGACAGAAAGCGCAACAAGCGCTCCTTTTTTGGTACGCTTATGATAATACACTATTGCGGCCGGGATTACAAATGCACATCCCACAACAAAATTGGCAATTTCACCGATAAATGCGGTTGCAGTGCCGTTTATAACGAGATTGAGAAGAATTTTGACAGCCTCGATCGTTGTTCCGGCAACCGGTCCGAGCGCAAATGCGCCGACAAGCACGGGAAGCTCACTAAAGTCAAGCTTATAAAAGCCGGGGGCAAACCAAAGCGGGAAACTCAGAAGATTAAGAATGACCGCTACCGCCGAAAGCATCGCAATAATGGTGATGCGGTGGATTTTGAAGCTTTTCTTTTCAACTCTCTCATTTGCCCTGTTGATGATCTTCTCAGCCTGAAAAGCGATGAGAAAAACCGCTACAATGATGGAAACGAAGATGGCAACGGTGCCGATGTTTCCTGTGATCGCGTCCCCAAGTTTGGAAAGCGAAAAATCGAACATGATCATAATTTTGAAAACTCCTGTCCTTACATAAATTATTTTTCCACGTTAATCAAAGCGATCAAGGCAACTGAAACACCGAAAGCCAAAAGCCCCGTCCCTCGGCCGATTGATCGGACCGGACTGATGATCATGCCGTAAATCAGGTTATCTCGAAAGCTTCTTTGACATGGTATAAAGGTAAGTGTCGGGCGTCTTTTCCATACGCATAGCCTTTTCGAAATCGAAATCGACAAATTCACCGTTACAGAATGCGACGATCCTGTTACGACCCCCCTTGTTAAGCGCCTCGACAGCTTTTCCTCCCATAGCACATGCGAACACCCTGTCCATACAGGTCGGACGTCCGCCACTCTCTACAAGGCCGAGAATGTTGGCGCGTGTCTCGAGCCCGGTTGCGAATTCGATGTTTTTCGCAAGCGCGCCGGACCTGCCCACACTGTGAGCATTGACGATCAGATGAAGCCTCTTTCCGAGCTTCTTTTTGCTGATGATCTCGCTTATAATGCGCTGCTCATCCCTGTCATAATACTCGGGGATGATGATCTCCTCAGCGCCGTTTGCGATACCGCACCAAAGCGCATTGAATCCCGAGCGCTTTCCCGCAACTTCGATCACGCTGCAGCGCTCATGCGACTGGGATGTATCTCTGATCTTGTCAATGGCCTGCATCGCAGTATTTACTGCGGTGTCAAAACCGATAGTATATTCTGTACACGCAACCTCACAGTCGATGGTCGCGGGAATACCGATAACATTGACGCCCTTCTTGATGAGGTCGAGCCCACCTCTCATAGTTCCGTTTCCTCCGAGGACGATGAGCGCGTCAATCTTGAGTTCTTTAAGAGTCTCCACGGCCTTTTCCTGTCCTTCATCCGTGAGGAATTCGGGACAGTCCGAAGCGAGAAGCTGTGTTCCTCCGAGCTGTACCGTCTCGGACATGGTCTTGTTCGTCATCTCAATGTAATCCTTCTCGATGAGACCGGCAAAACCTCTGCGGAATCCGAAAACTCTCATGTTGTAGCCGATTGCCGATCTGACGACAGCGCGGATGGCTGCGTTCATTCCGGGCGCGTCGTCACCGCTCGTGAGCACGCCGATGGTCTTGCATTTCCCGGTGGTCGCATCCGAAGGAAGCATGCCCTCTCTGAGGAGACCCTTGCCCTCACCCTTTCTCGTCAGCTTGCCGAGCATATCGACAAGGAACGGATCGAGGTTCTTTTTCATTGCGAGCGCTTCCTTCATGTCAAAATCACAGAAGCCGCCGTTTTTGTAGGCAACAACCCTGTTGCTTCCGCCCTTGTAAAGGATGTCGACCGCTTTCGCACCCATGGCCGAAGCATACACTCTGTCCTTACATGTAGGACTGCCGCCGCGCTGCAGATAACCGAGGATCGTCGCCGAAGTGGACATACCGGTCGCGTACTCGATGCGCTTTGCCATGCCCTCGGAATCGCCGATGCCTTCGGCATTGATGATTATGTAATGCTGTCTGCCGTTCTTGCGCTTAAGCTCTATATCGTCAATAAGTTTCTTTTCTTCGTAATTATAAAGTTCTGTCGTGAGCACCGCTTCCGCGCCGTTTGCGAGACCGCACCAGAGCGCGATGTAGCCGGCGTGGCGTCCCATAACCTCGATGATCGAGCATCTCTCACGTGATGTCGAGGTGTCTCTGATCTTGTCAATGGCTTCCATGGCTGTGTTTATCGCCGTATCGAAGCCGATAGTGTATTCTGTGCATGCTATGTCAAGGTCGATCGTTCCGGGGATCCCGATAACGTTTATGCCCCGCTCCGCGAGCGACAGGCAGCCCTTGAACGAACCGTCGCCGCCTACAACGACGAGCGCATCTATTCCCTGCTCGATGCAATTCTTCGCCGCAAGATCCTGCCCCTCTTTGGTGATCATCTCGGGACATCTTGCAGTAAAAAGGAAAGTTCCGCCCTTTGAGATCGTGTCCGCGACGCTTCTGCCGGTAAGAGGAACATAGTCGTTCTCGATGAGTCCCGAGAATCCGCGCTTAATGCCGACAACCTCCATCCCGTAATTTATCGCGGTTCTGACCACCGCGCGCACCGCTGCGTTCATGCCGGGCGCGTCGCCGCCGCTCGTCAAAACTCCGATCTTCTTAACCGTTTTTCCCTCACCCATGGGGATTTTCTCATAAGTCTTTATTGCATTCTCAACTTCTTCCGTAACTGCCTTTGTTGTCTTTGCTTTAGCCATAGCAACCTCCGTTTCTCAGTTCTTCCAATATTTGCCGACCGACACGACCACATTTTCCTCTCCGAACTTTTTTCTCAGCGCTTCCAGCAATTGCGGAGTGGCAAGCGTCCCGCTGTCATCGAACAGGATCTTTCTCTTCGTTTCTTCAATGTAAACAATGCATTTATCGTGTCCGAGCCGATCCTCAAGCTCTGTTCCGAGAAATACTCTGCCGTTTTCAAAGGCCGCCTCGTCGTTAAATTTCACCCAGATCGTCTTCGGGTACGAGGTGAGGTCTGTGAAGTCCGAGAACAAAAGAGTCGAGCCTTTTTCCTCATCCACGCTTGCGGTTCCTTTTATAAGCACCTTGTCGTTCACATCGAGCTTGTCCCCGTACTTTTCGTAATCCTTCGGGAACATGAGCACCTCGACCTTTCCGTAAAGGTCCTCAACCGTAAGGAACGCCATGAGAGAACCGGATCTTGTGGTCTTAACACTTTTGTTCGAAACGATCCCTCCGATCACGACTTTCTGCCTGTCTTCAAGATCAACCTCTCCCGTTTCCTCATCAAGCAGGAAATTAAGGCTAGTCGCAGTAACGTTCTTATCAAGGATTTCCTTGTAGGCATCGAGCGGATGACCGCTGACGTAGATTCCGAGCACTTCCTTTTCAAGCTCAAGCTTTTCGGAAACATCGTAATCCGGAATATCCGGAAATTCCTCTGTATTCTCCCGTGCCAGCCCCGCGTCGCCGAGGTCAAACATGTTCATCTGACCGGTAACGGTCTTTTTCTTTTCGATCGCAACGCCTTCAAGAATGTCCGTATAAACAACCATCTTCTGTCTTCTCGAACCCGGCAGACTGTCCAGCGCGCCGGCCTTGATAAGACTTTCTATAACACGTTTATTGCTCTCCTTTGACGAGAGCCTCTCCATGAAATCCCTCAGGCTCTTAAATTTCCCGCCGCGGGATCTTTCCTCAACGATCACATCAACAACAGCCGTACCGAGCCCCTTAATGGCGGAAAGCGAATATCGCACATCTTTTCCGCAGGCTGTAAAAGTGCTTCCTCCCTCATTGACATCCGGAGGCAGAAGCCTGATCCCCATCTTTCTGCATATAAAGATGTAATTGGCAACCTTGTCGGAATTTTCCGTGACGGACGTCAAGAGCGCTGCCATGAATTCAACCGGGTAGTAGCATTTGAGGAATGCCGTCTGCATCGCGACCACCGCATATGCCGCCGCATGCGCTTTATTGAACGCATATTTTGCGAAGTCGATCATTTCGTCGAATATCTTATTGGCGATCTTCTCCGGGATTCCGTTTGCTTTACATCCCGGAACGCCTTCCGCCTCATTCCCGCCGACGAAATTCGCTCTCTCCTTATCCATGACCGACTGCTTCTTTTTTGACATGGCGCGTCGCACAAGATCCGAGCGACCAAAGCTGTATCCCGCAAGGTTTCGCACTATCTGCATGACCTGCTCCTGATAAACTATACAACCGTAGGTCGGCGAAAGGATCGGTCTGAGCTCCTCACATTCGTACATAACGCTTTCCGGATTCTTCTTTCCCGCGAGATATTTGGGGATAAAATCCATCGGTCCCGGACGATAAAGCGCGATGCCTGCGATAATATCCTCAATGCACGAGGGCGCAAGCTCCTTCATGAACGAAGTCATTCCGCTGCTTTCAAGCTGGAAAACGCCCTCCGTCCTGCCTTGCGAGATGAGCTCGTAGATGTTCGGGTCGGCAAGGTCGATCTCATTTATATCAAGGTTTCTGTCGGGGTAGGTCTCGTTTACCGCGCGGACTGTGTCCTGTATAACGGTCAGCGTCCTGAGCCCCAGGAAGTCCATCTTGAGCAGCCCGAGCTCCTCAAGAGTTGTCATCGTATATTGTGTTGTTATTGCTCCGTCGCCCGACCTCGAAAGCGGAACAAATTCATCCGCGGGAGCCGGCGCTATAACCACTCCGGCTGCATGGATCGATGTATGACGCGGCAGCCCTTCGAGTCTCTTAGAGGTATCGATGAGAGTGTGAACATCCTGTTCTTTCTCGTAGGCCTCGCGCAGCTGCGGATTAACGCTGAGCGCCTTGTCGAGCGTCATATTGAGTTCCATCGGGATCATCTTTGCGATCCTATCGGTCTGCGCGTAGGTCATGTCCATTGCTCGTCCGACATCCCTTATCACGCCTCGAGCCGCGAGCGTACCGAAAGTAACGATCTGGACAACTCTGTCGGCGCCGTATTTTCGTGTAACATAATCGATAACTTCGGGTCTGCGCACATAACAGAAGTCAATGTCGATATCCGGCATCGTAACACGCTCGGGATTGAGGAATCTCTCAAAAAAGAGCGAAAATTTGATGGGATCAATGTTTGTTATTCCAAGCGTATATGCCACAACGCTTCCCGCCGCACTTCCACGACCGGGTCCGACCGCTATGTCATTTTCACGCGCAAAATGAATGAAGTCCCAAACGATCAGGAAATAATCGACGAATCCCATATTGCTGATGGTCTTAAGCTCGAATTCGAGCCTTTCCTCAAGGGAAGCAAATTTCTCCCCGGTCTCTTTGCCGTACCTCTCCTTGAGTCCCTTCCTGCAAAGGCTCTCGAGATATGTGTACGGAGTGAATCCGTCCGGAACATCAAAATGCGGGAGCTTGTACTCATTGAAGGTGAACGTGACATTGCACCTTTCCGCAATCCCCGCTGTATTGTCGATCGCTTCCGGCGCGTATGGGAACAAGCTTCTCATCTCATCCTCTGATTTGAGGAAAAACTGTCCTCCGTCATATCGCATTCTGTCTGTGTCGCTGACCTTTCGCTGGGTCTGGATGCAAAGAAGCACATCATGCGGTCCCGCATCCTCCGCATATGTATAATGCACGTCGTTTGTCGCAACGAGCGGGATCCCGGTTTCGTTTGACATCCTGACAAGTTGTTCGTTTACAAGCGCCTGCTCGGGTATACCGTGGTCCTGAAGCTCGAGGAAGAAATTTCCTTCTCCGAATATATCAAGCAGCCTCAGCGCCGCTTCTTTGCCCTCATCATAAAGCTGCCGTCGAAGGTAATAAGCAACCTCTCCCGCAAGGCAGGCTGAAAGCGCAATGATTCCCTCATGGTATTCGCGAAGCACTTCCAGGTCCACTCTCGGTTTATAATAAAAGCCTTCCGTAAAGCCCTTCGAAACGATCTTGATAAGATTTTTATAACCGTCATTGTCCTTCGCAAGAAGTATCAGATGCCTGTACCGGTCATCTCCGGTACTTCCTTCCTTTTCAAAGCGCGATCCCGGAGCGACATAGATCTCGCAACCGATGATCGGCTTTATTTCCTGCTCAAGACACTTTTTATAAAACGCAATGGCTCCATACATGACCCCGTGGTCAGTTATGGCAAGCGAATCCTGCCCAAGCTCCTTTGCATGCCTGACGATCTCATCTATCTTGGATGAGCCGTCAAGAAGACTGTATTCCGTATGGACATGAAGGTGTGTAAACGCCATATGTACAAAACTCCTTTTTAGGCTTCCGTTCCAACGCCGCGGATCCTGAGGTAATTGTTCTGCGATCCGGAAAGCACGGACTCCCGGCGTACCGTTCCAAGGTGCCGTTTCTGTCGGAATTGCGCGGACCCCCGGCGTACCGTTCCATGGTGCCGTTTCTGTCGGAACTGCACGGACTCCCGGCGTACCGTTCCAAGGTGCCGTTTCTGTCGGAACTGCACGGACCCCCGGCGTACCGACTGCAGCATGTTACTCAAGAGCGGGTCTGGTTTTATCGAGGATCTTAGCCGAGTCAAAGAAATAATCAAGCTTGTTCGGCGTCTTGACCATTCTTTCGCCATCCGCATTGATGCGACCCATGCGCATGTAGCCATCCTTGATCTGGATCCAGTATCTTGATGCATCAACATTGCAGAAGTACCAGAAACCGGCCTTTTTAAGGTACTCATATTTATCGCCCTTGTAGCCTCTCCAGTCACAGATGTCACTTCCGAAGGGGTAAATGTAGAGATCCGTTTCACCGAGGATCGGCTCTACCTCGCGCTCCCACTTGTCGGTGTCATATTTAACCTTATCCAAGGAATTTGTCTTCATGTCGGTGTGCGTGTAGCTGTGGCTTGCGAATTCCCAGCCGTCCGCCTTTATGGCGTCCGCAACCGCTTTTGCCGCTTCCTGCTGCTCTTTAAGCTTGGCAGCCTCTTCGGGGTTGTCACGATCGTACATGTGCCATCCCGTATCATATCCGAGCGCACCCTCATAACCGGTTACAGCGAGTATTCCTTTTGCTCCTCTGTACGAAAAATCCGGATGCTTAAGAAGGAAATTGTCAACTATCGGAAGAACATCATATTCACCGTATGAAACGGTGCCGTCCGTGTCTGTGTACTGACAGGTCGGTCTTCCGTCCTCGCCGATCACGAGTCTGTCGGCGAACCCGTCATTATCCATATATGCATAATAATTAACATCGTCCTGCGACAGAACAAAAGGCGTCTTGCCTGCGGGAAGGTAAATCGGCTTCTTGCGAAGCTTCTCAACTCCGTCGGCATCAACGTAACGCTCGGCGATATCATGCATGCTGACAAGCACGTAGCCTTTCTCGTAAAGAGACTCAAGCATTGCCTTAAATTCTCCGACCGTGGTCATGTACTTATTGTAGCCGACAGGCTGAGAACTCCCTTTTCTGAATGCCCTCGCCGTATCGACGATAAGTGAGTGAACAAACAAATGGCTGATCTGAGTATTGTCCTCCCATTGAACCAGCTTGTCGCGCGCAGCCTCGTACTCGCGAACGGTCGCCTTGAGCTCCTCGCTCTTATCAAAATCGGGAATCGCTTTAATGATGTCTATGGCGGCGTCGTAGTCATACATCGCTGCCTTGAGCGCTGCTTCGTTCTCCGGTGCGGATCCTCCCGTAACACCTATCCCCGAAGACATGTATTTGCCGACGTCGGCATTCCCGACTTCGACTTCAATCGTGGTTTCTTCGGACATTATGCCCCCGCCATGGCCCGGATTACCGGGAATTCCGCCGGCTCTGTAAGGAATTTCCATGCCGGTGGCAGAATCTCTTGTGGGATATGCTTTGTCCGTGGAATTTTCACGAAGGACAGATGTGTCGAGAGCTTCATCCTCTCCCTCTTTTACATCCGAGGTCTCCTCATCTTCCGCTGTGACTCCGGCAGTCCGTTCCTCCCCCGGCGGCAGAATACCGCCTTCATGCGAAGCCCTGACGACCTCAACGGTATCCGCATTTACCGATGTCACGGAATTCTTCGGAGTCAAGATCACAAGTGCCAAAACACAGATAACAACAAGCTCACCCAAAATAACAAGTATCCTGATCCTGTCTTTGCTCATACTGCCTCTTTCTCTGTCGATACAGAATAATATCACACAAATATATATTATTGCAATATATATTTTTTTGTTATTTATATTTTTAAGGCTCGACTGCCGTCAAATCCGCTTCACTCAAGGCTTCGCGGCACTTTTCACATGTGGTAGGATTCCCCGACATCCGGGATACTTCCAGGCCGAACGGTCGCGGTATCACCGAGAGTGCGAAAAAACCTGAAAAGTCACCAGCGATTTCACAGCAATTTCCCTACATAATATTATAGTAAAAAAACAATCCATTACCACAAAAAAATAAAAATAACATCGGTAAAATGAGATGAATAAAATGTTAAATTACATCGGTAAATCTTGACTGCTACAGAAATAACAAATAAAAATACATGGGTAAAATGAGGTGAAAAAGCATAATTTCATCGGTAAAAATGAGAAGCAATATAAAAGAACCATCACCGGAAGAACAGATAACACAGATCGAGTAGGCTGACTCCTACTCGATTCGACGGGACATCTCGCGTACAAGTCCGCTCGATGTCCGTTCACTCAGCCGTCTGTTCACAAGCAAGCTTGCAACAGACGGCTTTCGTTTATCGCACAAAAACGCACCGCCGCAAACCGGCAGTGCGTCCCAAAAAAACAAGTATTTCTCATCGAAAAAGCGGTTCCCCGATTTTAGTCACGGGGGTGTTAATTGAAGAATGAACTCATGCTCTTTAATGCATCATCTTCATCGGTTCCGTCGACGCTGAGCGTGATCTTATCGTTTGCCTCGAGTGCTTTCTTCATGATGCCGATAAAGGTCATCATCCCCATAATGCTTTTGGCATTAACGTTTTTGTCCTTGTACTCAAAAAAGATAGAGCTCGAAAACCTGCTCGCCTCCTGTACAAGCTTTGCAATCGGGGGATTCTCGGACTCCCTGCTCACGTCTATTTGCATTTCCTTGCGAAGCATTTTTAATCTCCTCTTTAGAAGTGGCTTCAGCCACTTCTGATTTCTTGCCGGATACACAACCATGTACCAAGCCACTCTTTAGAAGCGGTTTTACCGCTTCTGATCTGTTACAATATTTCCCTATCAATCCGGCTACGACCTTCTTTTTCCGGCTTTTTCCGCGAGTTCGCAAAGCCTTCTCAGTCTGTGGTTGATGCCGGATCTGCTCACCGATGTCGGATGCAACATCGCAAGCTCCGAAAGCGATACTTCGGGATGTTCGAGTCTCAATGCCGCGGTAACCTTAAGTTCCTCGGGAAGTTCGTCAAATCCCGGCTGGGAAGCCAGAAATCTGATATCCTCCACCTGCTTCGATGCCGCGCGAACAGTCTTTTCGATGTTCGCCGTCTCACAATTTACGCGTCTGTTCACGTCGTTGCGCACTTCCTTGAGGATCCTGATGTTTTCAAGATCCATAAGCGCCACATGCGCGTCGGTCAATGTGAGCAGCATCGCTATCATCTCGCTGTCCTTTATATAAAGAACATACGTCTTTTTTCGCATAACAGTTCCCGTTTCGACAGAAAGCGAAGAAAGAACCTCCCTCAGCATAAACGCCTGTTTCTCATTTTTCAGAACGAACTCAAGATGATAATCCTTCTCGGGGTCGGAAAGCGACCCGCATGCCAGAAAGGCTCCGCGCAGGAATGCACGCTTACAACATGTCTGCGTGCACACAAGCATCCCGGGCACAATATCGTTTCGCAAAGTATTATGGATATTTTGTCCTTGCTTGTCAACAGAAAATATTTGAGAATCTCCTTTTTTCACTTTGAGCGCCTCTAAGATCTCCGTCATTTCGGGCTTTGAGCATCTCAGCGTGAAAAGGTTTCTCCCTGCAGCTTCCCCTGACTCGAATTTGAAAATCCTATATATGAGCGTTTGAGCTTTCAGTCCGGTCATCCGATTATCAAAACAAAAGGCATCCGCCCTCACCTCGGTCGCTCCGAAGCCGATAAGTGCCGCCAGCTCTGCTATTCTGCAATGTCGTGCCTGCGGGAGCACTTTGAAAAGTTCTTCCTTTACATTGTTTGAGAAAGACACTTCATTACCTCCCTTTCGCTCAGACTTTTTTCTCAGCCCCGATTTTTCATAATCGGTCTTACACTGTCTCGCTCAACTTGTCAAAGACTTGGATCAACAATGATTCTTGATTTTTCGATCTGCATATGCACATTTCTCATCGTTTTTCATCCTTTTACATAAACCTTACTTCCGGCTCTAGTCTCACGCCGCTGTACTCAAACACACGTTTGCGAACTTCTTCTATAAGAGACATGATATCGGCCGAGGTCGCGCCTCCCTTATTGATCACAAATCCCGCATGCTTCTCGGAAACCTGTGCGCCCCCGATACCGAAGCCCTTAAGTCCCGCATCTTCGATAAGTTTACCTGCGAAATATCCTTCCGGACGTTTGAAAGTACTTCCCGCGCTCGGATATTCAAGCGGCTGTTTCTCTCTGCGCTTCGCGCCGAGCTCATCCATCATCGCGAAAATGCCTTCCTTTTCACCTTTCTTAAGTCCAAATTCAGCTTCGATCACAACAAGCTTCTTTTCGGGAATAATGCTGTGCCTATATCCGAGTTCAAGCTGATCCGCATCCATTTTTATCGTAGCGGTACCTTCATTATTCATAACCGTAACGCACATAAGGGAATCCTTGATCTCTCCTCCGTATGCGCCGGCATTCATAACTACCGCCCCTCCGACGCTTCCGGGAATTCCTCTGGCGTATTCGAGCCCCTTAAGGCTGCACTTGGCACACTCCATCGCGAGCACCGAAAGCAATACGCCCGCTCCTGCTTTTGCGATTCCCGTTTCTTCATCAACGGTAATCCCTCGCAGTTCCGAAGTAAGTATCACAACTCCCCTGTAACCTTCATCCGATGCGAGCACGTTTGTCCCGTTACCGAGAATATAAAAAGGAACGCCTTCCTGCCTGCACAGCGAAAGGAGCTCCCCAAGCTCTCTGCAATCCCGAGGGTAAGCAGCTGCATCCGCCGGTCCCCCCGTTCTGAAAGAAGTGCAGGACGAAAGGAGCAGGTTTTCCTTAACCCTCATCCCCGGAATCTTTTCCTCCAACAACGCAATTGTCTTGTTCATATCGTCAAACGATCTCCGTCCACACATTTTCTTTTTCCGCCGCCTTCTCGGACGGGTTTTCCCCGAAATCAACAGCGGGATTCTTCCTGAATTCAAGCACCGAAGGCGTCAAGCGCACTGTACGCTGCGCCGAAAATTCCCGCATCGTTTCCGAGCGTGGCAAGCTCAAAGGCGGGATTCTTCAGGACATTCATGTTCTGCGGAACGTAATACTTCTTAACAGTGTCGGTGATAATGGAACCGGCCTTTGAAACTCCGCCTCCGATGAGGAACACCTCGGGATCAACTGTTGCGGCAATCCCGGAGAATGCCTGTGCGAGATACCTGCACATTATCTCAACGGCTTCCTTTGCGAGCTCATCTCCGCCTTTTGCCGCGTCAAACACGATCTTTGCCGACATGATTTCAGGGTTGAGTTTAGTCTTTAGCTTTCCCTCTTTGATAAGCTTCCGTGTTACTCTGCAAAGACCCGTTGCCGAAGCATATTGCTCGAGATGACCTTTGCATCCGCAGCCGCAGACATCTTCTTCGTCCGGTTCAACAAGGATATGTCCGATCTCGCCGCCACCGCCGTGAGTTCCGCTGATAACCTTTCCGTCGATGATGATACCGCCTCCGACACCCGTTCCGAGCGTTACGAACACGAGATTTTTGAAGCCTTTTGCGGTTCCCATCCACATTTCACCGAGTGCCGCAGCATTTGCATCATTAAGGGCGGTACAGTTAATTCCGGTGAGTCCTTTCATTCTATCTCCCACATTAAAGATGCCCCAGCCGAGATTCGCGCATTTCATGACCGTGCCGTCGGATTTGACGGGTCCGGGAACTCCGACACCCATACCGATCACATCTTTAATGTCTATGTGCCGCAACCCGAGCATTTCCTTAACGGTAGTCGCGATGTCCTGCGGAACTCTTTCTCCGCCGTCGCTTCTGTCGGTTCGGATCTCCCATTTGTGGACCAGTTGGCCTTCTTTCGTAAAAAGACCGAGTTTGACGGTTGTGCCGCCTATGTCGGTGCCGATGATAAACTTTGACATGTTGTTCTCCTTTGTGATATTCCTCTTACAGACTTCTCCTGTCACTCATAAAATGTCTGTATTCCTCTTACAGACTTCTCCTGTCACGCATAAAATGTCTGTATTCCTCTTGCAGACTTCTCCTATCACTCATAAAATGTCTGTATTCCTCTTACAGACTTCTCCTGTCACGCATAAACATTTGAAAACCGCTCGCACAAGCTTGCTCGCGTGATTTGTTTTCAAATGTTTTGCGGCCGCGGAGAAGTCTTCATCCAAATACCATAATGATATGAAACGATTTCTTTCGGCTTTTACATACCGTCGCAGGATTCTCCGCGCCCGTCAAATGGTTTGAAAACAATTCGGCGTCAGCGTTTTCAAACCATTTCGGCGTGGCAGGAGAATCCGTATGCAACAAATTACATTTGGATTCCGCCACCTCCGAAAGCACGTTGATAAAGTTCCTTCGCCGCATCGTACCCCATCTTCTTCTGACGGCAATTAACAGCTGCGGACTCGCAGATGATCGCGAGATTTCGTCCGGGTCTTATGGGGATGTTGTGAGCAACGACATTGTTGCCGAGGAAGTTCACGTAGTGCTCTTCAAGCCCCATTCTGTCGTATTCCTTATCTCTGTTCCATTCTTCAAGATTAATCACGAGGTCGATCTGCTGAGTGTTCTTAACCGACTCAACGCCAAAGAGCGCTTTAACGTTAATGATCCCGATTCCGCGCAGCTCGATAAAGTGTCTTGTCATCTCAGGTGCCATGCCGATGAGCGTATCGTCGCTCACCTTCTTGATGATGACGGCGTCATCGCTTACAAGTCGGTGACCGCGCTTGATAAGTTCAAGAGCCGCCTCGCTCTTACCGATTCCGCTCTCGCCTGTGATAAGGATTCCTTCACCATAAACATCAACAAGCACGCCGTGGATCGTCATACTGGGCGCGAGCTGGACATTGAGCCATCTGATGATCTCAGCCATGAAGTTGGATGTTGCTTTGTCAGTAAGAAAGATCGCAACGCCGAGCCTTGTCGCCTCGTCGATTATCTCCTGCTCAACCTCAAAACCACGGCAGTAAACGACACAAGGGATTCCGAGTTCCAGAACCTTCTTCATACGCTCAAGTCCGTCATCAAGTCCCTGCATGTAGGAGTGCTCCACATTTCCGATGATCTGCACACGCTCCTTGTCAAAGTCCTTCATAAAGCCGGCGAGCTGAAGCGCAGGTCTGTTGATATCGGGCTTCGTAATGTAGATACTGGAAATATCAACATCGGGAGTCAGATTCTTAAGCGAGAACTTTTCCACGAGCTCTGTTAAAGCAACCTTATCTTTTTCTTCCATCAAGTATTCTCCTCTCTGATCGCGGTTTTTCGCCACCGTTTCCACGCCGGATACATGACATGCAGCGGATTCACTTTAGCGGCGGTTTTTCGTCACAAGTTCCACCGTAAACTAATCCATGTGTCAGCTATATATCACAGCAGCAGGTAAAGCAGCGCTCCCGCGGCGATCATCACATCCGCAAGATTAAAGAAGATCTTTTTTAACGGCGCGATGCTTATATAGTCAACTACAAATCCGTGACGTATCCTATCATAGAGATTTCCGAGTGCTCCCGCTAAAAGCAGTGCCGCCCCGGGACGCTTTCCTCTGCTTTTTTCATCTTTAAGCGCTACCCCAAACAAAAAAACAACGGCCAAAAATGCTACGATACTTACCGCTATGACAAGTCCTCTCCTGCCTTCGCATTTATTCATCGCAAAACCTTTGTTGGTCGTCTTTTTGATCGTGACCTTATCTTTTAAGTACGTACGTTTACAATCGCTGCCCGAAGCAGCTTTTTTAAGAAATCTGTCGGCAGCGAACCCCGCCGCGGCAGTAATAAAAGTAATCGGACAATTCACGCTTTTCTCCTCAGCCCGCCTCTCAGCATTTCTCCACAAGCCCGCTCCAAGGTACAAGATCCGCAAGCTTGCGCAAATGCGGCATTCTTCTGAACGACGGATAATGAATGCAGGTTTTCCCCGATTTTTCGGGTGTTTCAAGCCTCTTCTCAAGAAGCTTCATTTCGGGATCATAAACAATAAAAACATTCTGCTCCGACAGCAAACCGGCATCCGTAAATGCACAGTAAAGCTTTATGATGTTCATGTCGCTTTCAAAAACAGTGATACGTGCCGACGGAGCAAGACCGGCGAGCTCAGCAACATGATACCCGAGTCCGAGACCAAGAACGGCATATTCCCGGGTTTCCTCGTCATACCACGAATTCGCAAGTAAAAATCCTTCGCTCACCACACGCATATTTGTGTGAAGATATATGCTTCCTGCGTTATCGTCGGAAGTACCTCTTCTCTTTTCGCGCCTGTCACCGAACGTACCCGATTTGAGCGGAGCCTTAAGCGTCATAAGCCCCGAAGAGGTGAATTCCACCGTATAACCCTGATACAGAAGCTGTTCGGGAATCATGGGTTCCTCAAGAAGAGCGTTTCGATTCACCCTGAACCTTTCGCGGTCATCCTCGTGCGCGAGGTGTTCTTCTGAGCCGTGCTCTGTGGGCGCGGAAAAAATCTGATCGTAGCGGAGCATTGATATATCAAGCTTCGCACGCATGGTTTTGATGTTCTTTTTATATGTATCCTCGTCAAAAACAAGGAGATCTTCTCTTTTGATTATCATCTCCTGAACGGAGCAGACCAGCGGAATAAGCTGCATCTCATAAACATCTGCAAGAAGTGTGTAATCACGGGCTTTCTTGGCCTCAAGTAACTTACTTAGAATTTCCTCAACAGATTGTGTGGCTATATCACAAAAATAATCCCTGTCCCCGATGACAGCGTCGCAAAGACCGCTGATGCCATCCCCGGTAAGGGATATCATTTCAAGCGCCCTGTCATACATGCTCATACGAAAACAGCATATGGCTCTATCTACATATGCCAGAAGCTTTATATTTGAAACAAACAAGTCATGAAGCTTTTTGTCCATATCTTATCTCGCAATTCCGGAATCTTCCAATCGACGAACTCCATAAACAGATCGGTGATCTCTGCCACCCTCCCGACATCATGCAGCTTACAATAAATCACTCGCCCAGCATCCTGCGTTTTTCGGCAAGCTGCTTAAAAGCCACATACTGCGACAATACCTGAGGTGCATTGACCACAAGGCATCCCACTTCGATACGCCCATTCTGCATGACGCGTGAACGAACCTGCTTGCATTCAAGCGAAAAACGATATTTACCGTTCTCATCGGTAAAATAGACTATCATTCTTCTTCCGTTTTCAAATCCGGCGACATTATCAACGATAAGACCGATTCCGTTGTTGCTGACATCTCTGACGATCACCGGAACCTTTTCGGAACCGAAATGCTCCGCTTTTCCTTCGACACCGATATATTGTCTGTAGTCTTTTCTGCGGTTGAATTCAATGCCTTCACCGTTTACGTAAATAACATGGCAAAGCTTCTTTTTCTTATAATACCCGGCTTTGATCTCGATATCTTTCCAAATGATCATCTTACCGATGGGCTCATGAAACAGGGATATATTCTTTCCGATGCCGGGAATATTAAAATTAACCATTTTCCCTTCATACAGAACCGGCTCGACAACTACCGAATTGTCGAACCTGTCAACGACTGTCGTCGGGAACTCTGTTTCGTTTTCTCCGCGTTTAACCTGTATCAACAGGGTTTGGCCCGCTTCAATGATTGAATAATCCATGGTTTTCCCCCTTCACCATGAAAACCGGACGATAGATGCAACAAACCTTGCCCCCGCGTACCCTCATACACACTACCGAGCTCTGCTCAGTCGTGATAAGTATATCACGTGGACGCCCTTATGTAAAGTGGACCCATAACCCCCGTCCCCATGGGTCCACACCCCTGTTCACCAACCCCCGGCAAAAGATGGACCCTCGGGGACGGGGGTTGTGGTCCATGCACTTCATGGTCCACAACCCCCCGTCCCCAAGGGTCCATCGCCTCAATATCACGCGAAGTGAAAATTACTTATTGATAGTTCTCTTTACATACGATGTATGAAGAATCTCATGAGCCTTGTGGCTGCCGGGCTTCTCGAGATACTCGGCATAGAGCTTCTTAACCGACTCATTCTCATGCGAGAAGCGGATCGTGTTAGCTTCGTCGATACTGTAGAGTGCCTTAGCACGCATCTCACGGATGTCGTTGAAGTTGCGGATGTTTGCGGGAACTCTGGGCTGTCCGCCACCGTTTACGCAACCGCCGGGACAAGCCATGATTTCGATGAAGTGGTAGTTCTTCTCACCTGACTTAACCATGTCGAGAACCTTGCGTGCATTTGCAAGACCCGAAGCAACCGCGATATTAACCTTGATACCTGCAACGTCGTATGTAGCTTCCTTGATGCCTTCCACGCCACGAACTTCCTTAAATTCGATCGGGCTGCCGTCCTTCTCGCCAGTGAGCTTAAATACAACTGTACGAAGAGCAGCCTCCATAACGCCGCCGGTTGCACCGAAGATAACTGCTGCACCAGAGCCCTCACCGAGCGGATCGTCAAAGCCTTCATCGGGAAGGTTATTGAAGTCGATACCGTAACGCTTGATGAGTCTTGCAAGTTCACGGGTTGTGAGCGAGTAGTCAACATCAGGCACACCTGCTGCGGACTGATCTGCACGACCAACCTCAAACTTCTTGGCTGTACAAGGCATTACGCTGACGCACACGATCTTCTTGGGATCGATGCCCATCTTCTCTGCGAAGTATGTCTTTGTAACAGCACCGAACATCTGCTGGGGAGACTTGCAGGAGCTGAGGTTGTCGATCATGTCGGGATAATAATGCTCGCAGAACTTGATCCATCCGGGTGAGCAGGATGTGATCAGAGGAAGCTTGCCGCCATTCTGTACTCTCTCGATAAATTCTGTGCCTTCTTCCATGATGGTAAGGTCGGCACTGAAGTTTGTATCAAATACCTTATTGAAGCCGATACGGCGAAGTGCTGCCGCCATCTTGCCTTCAACGTTTGTTCCGATCGGGTATCCGAATTCTTCGCCGAGACCTGCACGAACTGCGGGAGCTGTCTGAACAACAACATATTTCTCGGGATCGTTGAGATCGGCAACAACCTGATCAACGAAGTCTTTCTCATAAAGAGCGCCTGTGGGACAAACAGCGATACACTGACCGCAACATACACATGATGTCTCTGCAAGACCAACTTCGAATGCGGAACCGATATTTGTCTTAAATCCTCTCTCGTTGGCGCCGATAACACCGATACCCTGAGTCTTGGCACATGCTGCAACACAGCGTCTGCAGAGGATACACTTGCTGTTGTCACGGATCATGTGAGCGGCTGTTCCGTCGATCTCGGACTCATTTACAATGCCGTCGTACATATGCTCATTATCAACGCCGTACTGCTTGCAAAGCGTCTGAAGCTCGCACTGACCGCTGCGTACGCAGGAGAGACAGCTCTTGTTGTGGTCCGAAAGGATGAGCTGCAGTGTCTTCTTTCTTGCATTCAGGACTCTGGGACTGTTTGTCAAAACTTCCATGCCTTCGTTTATAGGATAAACGCAGGCAGCGACAAGGGAACGTGCTCCCTTGACTTCAACAACGCAGATACGGCAAGCGCCGATCTCGTTGATCTCTTTCATGTAGCAAAGGGTAGGAATGTCGATGTTGTTGAGCTTGGCAGCCTGAAGGATCGTTGAACCGGCGGGTGCCTTACATTCCATGCCGTTAATCTTTAAATTAATGTCAGCCATAATATCCTCCTCGATCACTTCTTTGAAATAGCGCCAAACTTACACTTATCCATACAAGCGCCGCACTTAAGGCACTTATCTTTCTGGATTTCCATAGCGGGAAGCTTCTTGCCTTCGCCGATGTAGTCTGTTTTAACGATAGCGTTAGCGGGGCACTGTCTTGCACAAGCGCCGCATCCGATACACTTCTCTCTGTCGATGACATAGGAAAGAAGGCTCTTGCAAACGCCTGCGGGACACTTCTTGTCAACCACGTGAGCGATGTACTCATTGCGGAAGTAACGAAGTGTTGAAAGTACGGGGTTGGGAGCTGTCTGACCAAGACCGCAAAGTGCGTTGTCCTTGATGTAGTAGCAAAGCTCTTCCATCTTGTCGATGTCTTCGAGTGTGCCCTGGCCCTTTGTGATCTTGTCGAGCATCTCGTAAAGACGCTTTGTACCGATACGGCAAGGCGTACACTTACCACATGACTCGTCAACAGTGAACTCAAGGAAGAATTTGGCGATATCAACCATACAGTTGTCTTCGTCCATAACGATGAGTCCGCCCGATCCCATCATGGAACCGATGGAGATAAGGTTGTCGTAGTCGATCGGGATGTCGAGGTGCTCTGCAGGGATACATCCGCCTGAAGGTCCGCCTGTCTGAGCAGCCTTGAATTTCTTGCCGTTCGGGATGCCGCCGCCGATATCCTCGATGATCTCACGAAGTGTTGTACCCATGGGAATCTCAACAAGACCTGTGTTCTTGATCTTGCCGCCGAGAGCGAACACCTTGGTGCCCTTCGACTTCTCTGTACCCATCGATGCGAACCACTCGGGTCCGTTAAGGATGATCTGAGCGATATTAGCGTAGGTCTCAACGTTGTTGAGAATCGTAGGTCTCTCGAAAAGACCCTTGACTGCAGGGAACGGAGGACGGGGACGAGGCTCACCGCGGTTACCTTCGATGGAGGTCATGAGCGCTGTCTCCTCGCCGCAAACGAATGCGCCGGCACCGAGTCTGAGCTCAATGTCGAAGCAGAAATCTGTTCCGAAGATGTTATTGCCAAGAAGGCCGTACTCTCTTGCCTGCTTGATCGCGATGTTAAGACGCTCTACAGCGATGGGATACTCCGCACGAACGTAGATATAACCCTGTGAAGCGCCGATAGCGTAGCCGGCGATCGCCATTGCCTCAAGTACGGCATGAGGATCACCCTCAAGAACGGAACGATCCATGAATGCACCGGGATCGCCTTCGTCAGCGTTACAGCAAACATACTTCTGTCCGCCGTCCTGAACGAGGTTCTTTGCGAGCTGCCACTTCTTTCCTGTGGGGAAACCGGCGCCGCCACGTCCTCTGAGGCCCGATGCAAGGATGCAGTCGATAACTTCATCCTGGGTCATCTCGGTGAGAACCTTGCCGAGTGCTTCATATCCGCGTGTTCCGATATATTCATCAATATTCTCGGGATTGATAACACCGCAGTTGCGGAGCGCGATACGGTGCTGCTTTTTATAGAATGCAGTGTCGTTGAGGGACTTGATGCCTTCGCCTGCCTTATCCTCGTGATAAACAAGGCGCTCAACAACTCTACCTTTCAAAAGATGCTCAGTAACGATCTCGTGAACATCCTCTTCCTTAACCATTGAATAAAATGTTGCGTCGGGATAAACGATCATGATGGGGCCAAGGGCGCACAGTCCGTGGCAACCGGTCTGAACGATTGCTACCTCTTCGGTAAGGCCGGCAGCAGCAAGCTCTGCCTTGAGCTTTTCCTGAATCTTCTGGCTTCCCGAGGAAGTACATCCTGTTCCGCCGCAGACCAAAACATGTGAACGATACATATGATACCTCTCTCTCGTAATTATTTGGCAAGTGCGCCGATTGTATATTCAGTAACTACATTGCCGCCGATAAGATGACGGTCAACCACCTCGAGAGCCTTCTCAGGTGTCATCTTTACATAGGTTACTTTTTCTTTTCCGGGCTCATATACTTCAACGATGGGCTCGTACTGGCAAAGACCGATGCATCCTGTCTGTGTAACTGCCACATTCTTAACGGCCTTGTTCTGGACAGCATCCGAAAGGGCGGTAAGAACAGGACGCGCACCGCTTGCGATACCGCAGGTAGCCATACCGACTACTACTCTTGTCTGGTTAGAGTCATCACTGCGAAATGCAACGCTGCCCTGCATCTTTTCTCTGATAGCTTTTAATTCTTCAAGAGACTTCATGTGGATTCCTCCTTAAAAATCTTATAGTACTGTTCCGTTTTCTGACTCTTTGATATTCTCTCTGAGATACTCTTTTATGTACTCCGACACCTCGGGTTCCTTAAACGAAACGCCGCCGAGGATCTCACGCATTTCACGTGTGTCGAGCTCAAATCCCCTGTCATCAATGTGATGCGAATAAACAAAATCCGTTTCTTCGTTCTGGGTGACGATCATGTGGATCGTCCCGGCCATATCACCGAGAGGCATTCGGTCAATGTTTGAAAGACCGAAAACCGCGGTCACCACCGTGCCCTTTCCGGGTTCGGACCTGATGTCGAACGACCCGCCGCTCTGCAGCGCCGCCATCTTGAAGAAAGGTACTCCGAGTCCGACCTTTCTCGTGGTCCGGGTGGTATAAAAAGGATCGGTAACACGTGCCACCTGTTCCTCAGTCATCCCGCAGCCGTTGTCTTCGATGCACACGGTGAGCGTGTCAGCCGATGTGTCCGCCTTAACGCTAATGTGCACAAGGCTTGCGCCGGCTTTCACCGAATTCATGGTAACGTCGAGAATGTTGAGGGAGATCTCAGGCATCATGGTCAGTTATACTTGGAAAGAATCCCGTCGATCTGGTCGGGAGTAAGCCTTCCGTAAACATCATCATTAATGGTCATGACGGGCGCAAGACCACAAGCGCCGACACATCTGCAGGCCTCAAGTGAGAACTTGCCGTCTGCCGTACACTCACCGCCTTCGATTCCAAGCTTTTCAACAAGCTTGTCGAACACGGAACCGGAGCCCTTAACATAGCAGGCTGTTCCGAGACAGACAGAAATCTTGTATTTTCCCTTCGGATAAAGTGAGAATTGTGAGTAGAATGTAACGACACCGTAAATCTTCTCGATGGGGATGTTCATCTCATCGGAGATGATCTTCTGAACCTCGTAGGGAAGATATCCATAGATGTCCTGTGCTTTTTGAAGAATCGGCATGAGCGCGCCTTTTTCGTTCTTCAGCTCAGCAACGACTCTGCGGAGAGCGGCCTCCTGGTCGGCTGTGCCGTTAAACGGGATTTTCTTCTTTGAACCCATTGTCAAACCTCCTTGTGATAAAATCATCAACTGATTCTCCTCTTTAGCGGCGTTTGCCGCTGATTCCTCGCCCAAATCGTGTTCCGGGCTTATCTTTCGAAGCGGTTTTCCGCTTCCGTTTTCTCGCCTCCGCAATTCCCGAAGGAACTGTAACAGGCCTTTAGGCCCAAAACCATGACCGCACACCGGCTTTCAAACGGCTCCGACCGCTCCATACCGCCGTCGCGCCATCATCCGACCAAATATCGGTTTCATCCTGCGGAACAAAGGAAACGCGCTTTACACGCAGTTTCGAAGCCCACACGGAGTGAGGGCATAAGGGTAGATTATTAGGAGAATCCACAGTTATAGTCAGTATATCACGGTGGAAATAAGAAATCAATAAAAAACAAATGCTCAGAATCCCTGATCGATCACCGGAGGTACATAATTATTCGAGAAGAGCCCCGTCGATGAAATATCAAAAGGCTTGACGTTTCCGCTCACTTCGCCCGAGAGAGCCGACACGGGCGTGGGAACCCAGATCCCCGTTGCTTTGTGTCTGCGGAAACCGATCCTTAAGACCTGATTGTGCTCGATATAAACGGGCTTTGCCGTCTCGGTATCCTGCTCCATGCTGTAGCGCTGGGGGCAAACCGTTATATATCCGTTGTCAATGTCGCCGTTGTAAACATATTCATCAACCACTATCTGCCACTTCGTTTTATCGCTGCCGCCGGCGGGAGTGTAGTTGTTTTCCGGCGTTGCGCCTTTCATATATGCACGCGGAGCAAAGTCTCTCACATCAACCGTCGAACCGCCGTCAACGACGACTCTGCCCATGCCGTAATTGACGTTTATGCGTCCCACAGCAAAGTTGTCAAGCTTATAGGCGCTCCCGTCGAGAATGCCGGCGCCCGTGTTGATGGCTTCGATCATGGCGAAAGTGACAGGCGAGCGATCGTTCATGTCCTTGCCCTTTTCATAGTTGTCGGCAGCAACGACGAAGAGCGCTGCGATCACGTAGGGATCGGAATAATTCTTTATGACGTACTCAACCTGAGCAACCGTTGTCGGCCAGGGTGCAAAGCTTATGTACTTGCGTGTGAGGTCATTCGCCTCGAGAACATCCGTCTTTCCCGTAGAATCGTTCTTAACCGCATACTTGCCGGAGAATGTCTCCGATGTCACAGTAACAACCACTTTCTCGTCTGCCATAGCTTTTTCGTCCTTTCCGGCTTTACCGCCGTTGTTTGTTTCGTTCTTTCCGTCCTCATTGCTGTTGTTTGCTCCGTTCTTTCCTGCTTCAGCCTTGCTTTTACTTTCATCATCGTGGGTGCTTTCTTCCTGCCCGGCGCTTTCTGCTCCGACAACAACCTTGATCTTCCGTGTAAGCTTCTTTCCCGAAGCATCCTTTCCTTTCGTTTTAACGGTCACAACGCACTCTCCGCCGGTCCACGATGTGATCGTGATGTCCGTTGTTCCCTTCGAAACCTTCGATACCCAAACCGTTGCCACGGAACTGTCGGAAGACGTTACAGACACCTTCTTCGAAGCTTTTCCCGATGTCGCGACCTTCGCCTGAACAACAATTTTCGCGCCTTCTCCCGTAAGCACAACCTTTTCGGAAGAAACGGTGAGATCCTTGACATATTTCGATGCCGCTTTTACCGCGGCGCTTTCTCCGAGCGTCATAACGATTGCTGCCGAAAGAACGATCGACGCGATCCGCATTACATATTTTTTAAAACGATCCATATGCCCTCCTCTATAGATTTTGTAACTTAGGCTCGACACTATGTAGCAATGTAGATGACCCACAACCCCCGTCCCCCCGGTATCCGGTCATCGATTCATTGTAATACATCAATATGTGACAGGCTCAAAGCCGAATTCATATTGTACGGCATAATCTTTGGCATTTTCGGATGACTGACCGCCAAATGAGCTTACCGCACAATCAATGTTTTCTCCGACATAGAAGAGGTAGAAGCTGCTGCCGCCGTCCCAATAAGCGATGAAATTATCGGTTCCGACATCATCGGTGGGAGCATAAAGATTCAGGTTAAATGTTCCTTCGCCGTTTTCAATAGGTGTGGAAAAGATTTGGCTAAATGACGTATCCTGACTCAGCACCGGTGAGAACAGCCTTACACTTGTTCCCTGGCTCAGCCCGTTATAACTGCCGTCCCAATCGGGATTAGTCTGCGAATACGAATATGCATGTGCCGTATCGCAGTTAAATATCGTTACCGATCTGTACGGCCTATATTCAAAGATTCCGGCGCCGTCGTCACTAAAGTTTCCGAGAATGTATTTGAGTATCGTCTGACTGCTTCCGGGCATGAATTCGGAAGTCAAATAAAATCTGTTCAGATCCATTCCCGAAATCAACAATCCGGTTTCGGTCGTGTACGCCGTCCTGTAGTCATCGCCACCCGCCCAGAGTTCGTTGCCTCTGTAATAAGGCTTTATATTTCCGCCGTAGCGCGATATATCATATTGATCCACACCGACAAAATCCCACATCATACCTGTGAACGCAGGCTTCGGGAAGGCCGCATCAGCCACTGTAAATGTTTCTGTATTGTCAAACACACGTCCGATCTTTTTAACATTATTGTCGGTATAAACAAAGCACGAATATTTCTTCTCCTGTCCCGAAGCAACCTCCACATCGATCTTGCCGGGACAATAGGTCGAATAAGTGACAGGTGTTTTTGCGAGACCTCTGATGAAGGCTTTTTCTCCAAGTTCCGAAGAAGATTTATTAACAGCCATTTCTCTTAATTTACAAATCTTAACACTGCTTAAAGAAGTCGGGTCATGAGGGTTCGACTCAACACCGTACGGGTTGGAATAATGCCAACTGCTTTCCTCCTTGCCCAATACGGATGATATGTTCTGCTCGATAAAAGGCGTAATGCTGTTTTCCGCAGAATCGATCATGCAATAATCGAGCTTAAGGCTCTCTATATCGACAGTGCCGGTATCATCACCGTAGAATCCCTCAAGCTGGAGCATAAATCCGTCGTCTGCCCTCAAAGCAAAATCTGTCTGCGAAGGATATCCGCCGTAATATCCGCTCGGGTCGATCTGCGGACTGACGTACTGCAGGCTCGCCGTAACCTTTCTGACAGGAGTAAACACAGGTTTGACTGTGACCGGGTATGTACCTATCGGAGCCAGATTGTCGAGAGGGAGAACACTTCCGCAGCTGTTGCCCGACTGATCCGTGCACGGAGCAGCCGTCCATTTAATATCATCTTCCGTTTCATTAAGCCTGAATTCTTTGGTATTGTTAATGTTGTAGAAAAAGCTGACATCGAATCCCGAAAGTCTGTATCCTTCCACTCCCACGAAGGAATAAGACTTTCTGATGTTCTCATCCATTGCGTTGAACACGATCTGAGGGTTATTGACACTGACTCCGGTCCTCTTTTGTCCCGCGCTGTTCCAAGGATAGATCACATCGTCGGGTGCGAAGATCGTCATATCATGACTTGTCGAGGAATCAAATTTTGCAGTCTGAACCGTAACATTATAAGGGAACGAGGGTTCTGTATTCGGCTCCTTATAAAGGTCCTTCGGATTGACAGCAAGGCAGAAGTAAAAATCAGACGATGATCCGGATCCTGTCGGGATCACATAAGGATTATTCTCGCCGATACTGAATACATAATTCGTTTCCAAAAAACTCGAGTCCACCGACAGATCAAGCATCACCCAGTCGACAAGCTGCATGGTCGCAATAAACCTGCCGTCTGTCGATGTGTCCGTTATAGACATGGGAGAACTTCCCGAATTCTCATTATTGAAAGCGATCACATGCTCAACATCGTCGGCCAAAAATGTGGTCACGAGTCCGTCTCTCGAAGTCTTATAACTGCAGAGCATATACTTGTCGTAGTCTGCTGAATAATTATGCTGGTAATTCACATAAGGAAGAGCGAAAGAATGGTCCGATGCAAAATGATCGAAGTACACAGTTTCCAATGTGTACACATAATTCTGTGCCTCCGTGACATGCCAAAGCTGTCCGTCTTCACCGGCTCCCGGAAGTCTTGCAGGTCCCTGCAGTGCACCACCGATGAATTCGGCAAGACCCGTTACATCATTATCAACATCATTATTGTTTTCGTGTATGTAAAACCTTGACAAATAATCCGATCCTCCGACCGCAATTCTCACCTTAACGGGCGAAGAAAAGATCATGTCAAGACTGTGTACATTGTCCTCATCCGATCCCGTACGGCAGGTAAAATTACCGGAGGTATTGTTATCCGTGTAATAGAGCCTCAAGATCTTTCCGCTCGGATTCGAGCTCGAATAAGCCGTGATCTGGGAATACGTGTTCTCTCTCAGACACTGCTCAAGCACATAACTGTAAGGATCGATCTCGGCCTCATCGAATTCGGAGCTGTCCATGTAGCAATAGAACTGCGTATATCTGCCGACTCCGCTTTCCTTTGCAATATAAGGATAATCGTGATTCGTGGTGTCACTCGCTTCATCGGGAAGGATCACATCCTTACCGGAGATCACATAGAAATCAACGTATTCACTGTTCACTTCATAATCGACTATGGCGTCGGTTCCCTGGGGATTCCATCCCGTAGGAACCACCACATGCGCGGTCTGTGTGGACGGTATGCGCACAGTCGTGATCAGATCGATTCCGGCGTAGATATCAACCGGGTGTTCCTGAGGCGTAGACGCCACATTGGTAACACGGTAGCGGTGATCCGAGGTCCGCGCGGCCTCTTCGGTACTGTACCAGCCCGTGAATGCATAATAGCGGTCGTAATTCTCCATTACCGAAGACTCGGCCCATGTTTCCGTCTGTGCGTTAAAGGCATCCTCATCGATGCTCACATCCGCGCTTCCGTCATAAGTTTTATATCCGGGCAAAAGCGTTCCGGGCGAAAGCGAACTGATCGCCGCCGAAAGGTCGTCGATCCCGATCTCGGTATTGTTTGCCCCATAATACCTGAGTCCGATCTGATAGTGGCTGTCCGCAAAATCAAAGGCATCCTTCCTGAAATCATGACAAATGTATATGGTACTTGTGATCGTCCTTCTGATACCGGGATAGATCGTCCCCGTCTCGGGCACTTCCGTGAGAAGATACTCCGGGTTCAGGTTATCGGCAGCAGCCGAACTTGAATACCATCCGGCAAACTCATATGCGTAATTACTCGGACAGGTATTGGACGTCTCTACCGTAACCGTGATCCCGCCTGTTCCTCCCGACGATCCCGACGAAGCCGCAGGAAGTGCTGCTCCCTTCGTTGTGGGGAGGTCACTGATAGAGAGCACATTTTGATTGCTGTCACGGAACTTAAGATCGACTCTCCAACCTATGCTTGAGGATGCTGTAGTTTCCGATATTTCCCAGAAAGTATCCGAGTACTGTGCTGTTTCAATGGTCTCTTGTATTTCGGAGGTTCCTCCGCCGCCTTGCGACGGATTGGTTTGCTGCTGTTGACGGGCAGCTTCTTCTGCCAGTCTCTGCTCTTCGGCAATTCGGGCAGCCTCTTCCTCTGCCGCTATCCTCTGCCTCTCTGCTTCCGCTGCCTCTTCAGCAAGTCTCTGTTGTTCAGCTTCTTCAGCGAGACGCTGCTCTTCGGCGAGACGGTCGGCTTCCTCTTGCGCACGCCGTGCTTCTTCAGCGAGGCGATCGGCCTCTTCCTGCGCGAGACGTGCTTCCTCTTCCGCGAGTCTCTGACGTTCCGCTTCCTCTGCTGCGAGACGCTGTTCTTCTGCAAGTCTGTCAGCTTCCTCCTGCGCGCGGCGTGCTTCCTCAGCGAGGCGATCTGCCTCTTCCTGCGCGAGACGTGCTTCCTCGGCGAGACGTTCCGCTTCCTCACGATCCTTTTGTTCCTGTGCGAGACGTGCTTCTTCAGCAAGTCTGTCAGCCTCTTCCTGTGCGAGGCGCTGTT
>JAEEGL013136778.1_pt1 | contig 44663 bp, 46 predicted proteins | sample 9134231 | NCBI WGS metagenome assembly JAEEGL01 (sample SAMN16246548, study PRJNA631951) | gut metagenome | biome: gut microbiome; feature: rumen; material: fiber-attached | host: Bos | place: Iran: Karaj | collected 2018-10 | reverse complement strand
TTCCGGGTCTTACTACGAAAATGCTGGAGAAGTATGCCGACAGGATCATGGTGGGCTTTGAGGAATGCCGGAACCACTACAGAGATCCGGATAAGATCGTTGTTACCGGCACGCCGGTTCGCGGGGACTTTTTCGAACTGACGAAGGAAGAGGCCAGGCAGAAACTGGGACTGACAGATGACCGCCCCCTGATCGTGTCCTTCTGGGGCAGCCTCGGCGCCAGCGGCATGAACGCAAAGATGCTGGACTTTTTCAGGAGAGAGCGGGATGCCGGAGAACCCTTCCATCACATCCATGCGGTGGGCAGGACCGGGTGGGAAACCATGAAACGCGAACTGGCGTCAAGTGAGCTGGATAAGTGCCCTTCACTGGACGTGCGGGAATACATCTACGACATGGCGGTAGTCATGCGCGCGGCGGATCTTGTGATCTGCAGAGCCGGAGCATCCACTGTCAGCGAGATCACGGCGCTGGCTGTTCCGACTATTATTGTGCCGTCTCCCTATGTGACGAACAATCACCAGGAAAAAAACGCCAGGATTCTGGAGAAACACGGCGGAGCCGTCCTGCTTCTGGAGCAGGAGTGCACGGGAGACAAACTGTTTATGGCGGCTCGGGATATCCTCTGCAGCAGGGAGCGCTGTGAGGCGATGAGCCGCGGCATGGCGGAACTGGGTATACTGGACGCCACGGAGCGCATTTATGATACGGTCATGGCGATCGTAAAATGACCTGAGCCCCTGCGGGGCAGAAGAAAGAGACGGAGAACGACAGACGAAGGCTTCTCCGAATGAATAGCGAGAAACAGGAGATCCGGAGCACACTATGGGCAGACAGAGAAGACGAAACCGAAGAAGCAACAGGGGAAGGTTTTCCTTCCTCTATCGCCTGCTGACTTTCGTTGTAATCTGCGGAGCCATCGTAGCGGCGCTGGCGCTCTTTTTCAAGGTAGAGAGGATCCAGGTCGACGGTGCGGAACGATACACCGCCGAGGATGTGATAGATGCCAGCGGTATCCATGTGGGAGACAACCTGTTCCTGATGGATAAGTATGAGGTGGCTTCCCGGATCCACTCCACGCTGAACTATGTGGAAACGGTGCAGATCAGCCGGCATCTGCCGAGCACGCTCCGTATCACCGTGACGGAATGCAAGGCTACGGTGGCGGTGGAACAGGAGGAAGTCGCATTTCTGATTTCCGGAAGCGGAAAGATCGTGGATACGGTGAGCATCGATTCGGCCGGAGAATATGCCCTGGTGACGGGTCTTGCGCTTGAAAAGCCTCAGCTGGGAAAGACGATCCAGGCGGACAAGGAGAACGAAAAAGGCTGCCAGACGCTTCTTCAGCTGCTGGACCGGCTGTACAAAAAGGATATGCTTTCTGATGTTCAGGCGATCCATCTGGAAGACGCTTCCCACATCACGATCCGTTATCTGGACCGGTTCAATGTGATTATTCCGTGGGGCGCGGACATGGATTACAAGCTCAATTATCTGCTGGCCGTAGTGGAGAAGCTGGAGGATAATGAGCGCGGAACCATCAATATGACACAGGACCGGAAAGTAAACTTCATTCCGGAATGACAGGCAAAACACAGAAGTTTTTTGAGAAAAGGGCTGCAGGATACTTGACCTGTAGCCCTTTCCGTAATACAATAATACAAACCACTCTATATTGGGGTTAAAGGCAGAATATTGGGCTTTGAAATACAAGAGATAGCAGGAGGAACCGTTATGAGTTTTGGATTGGAAACCGGCGTTGAAAATGTCGTCGGACTGAAAGTAGTCGGTATCGGCGGCGCCGGCAATAACGTTGTAAACCGCATGGTGCGCTCCGGCACCAAGGGCGTGGAATTTATCGCCATCAATACGGACAAGCAGGCACTGAACGCCTCCAGCGCTACCTATAAGATCCAGATCGGCGAAAAGCTGACGGGCGGAAAGGGAGCAGGTTCCAATCCTGACGTAGGCCGCAAAGCCGCTGAGGAGAGCCGCAACCAGATTTCCAAGGTGCTGGAGAATACCGATATGGTGTTCATCACTGCCGGCATGGGCGGAGGAACCGGTACAGGCGCTGCCCCTGTAGTGGCGGAGATGGCCCGGGAACTCGGCGTGCTGACAGTAGGTGTCGTTACCAAGCCTTTCGCCTTTGAGGGCCGCCGCCGCATGACCCAGGCCGAGCAGGGCATTGAGGAGCTGCGGGGCAAGGTCGACTCTCTGGTGATCATCCCCAACGAGAGACTGAAATTCGCCACCGATGAGAAGATCACCTTCTCCAATGCCTTTGAGATCGCGGATGATGTGCTGCGCCAGGCAGTGCAGTCCATCTCCGATCTGATCCGGGATACCGGGTTCATCAACCTGGACTTCGCCGACGTGACCGCCGTAATGAAGGACGCAGGCCTGGCTCACATGGGCGTAGGCCGCGCAGCCGGGAAGAACAAGGCGGAAGAAGCTGCCCGCATGGCGATCTCCAGCCCGCTGCTGGAGACTTCCATCAACGGTGCCAAGGGCGTGCTGATCAACGTGACCGGCTCCATGGACATCGGCCTTGAGGAGGTCGAGCAGGCTGCCACGCTTGTGCAGCAGGCCGTCCACCCCGATGCCCTGACCATCTTCGGCGCCACATTCGACGAGAAACTGGATGATGAGATCCGTGTCATCGTCATCGCTACCGGATTCGAGGATGACAACAAACCTGCGGTAGACAAGAAAGACGAGACCCGCAAGGGAGGTCTGGAACCTCTGGATGAGAAGGCCGGCGAGAAAGTCGAGAAGAAGACGGAAGAGGACTCTTCCTATGAGGACATTCTGAAGATTTTCCAGCAGGGGAACCGGGGTTTCTGATCAGACCGTAAACATCAGCCGGACGCCGGAAAAAGCATAAGGCATAAAAAGACAGGGAGCACTGCTCCCTGTCTTTTTATACTATTGAAAACTGTTAAGGAACCGGGACCGGCCGGCATCCGGTCATCTCCACTTAAAGGTGACCAGACCGTAGATGTAGATCCCCAGAACGCATGCGGGGACCAGGAATTTGAAAATGGGTTTCATCCATGGCTTGATTTTCATGCCTTTGCCGGCATTTGCTTCCGCCACGAACTTATCCCAGCCCCAGCCGATTTTGTAGCAGCAGAACAGGGAGAAGACCAGGGCGCCGACAGGAAGCAGATTGCTGCTGACGATGAAGTCCCAGAAATCCAGGAAAACGGTTCCTTCCGCAAAGGGCTGGAAGTGGAGAACGCTGAAGCCCAGGGCGGTGGTCAGACTCAGAAGAAAGATGCCGATGCCGCAGATCAGGCAGCCCTTAGGCCGGCTCCAACCGGTGAGTTCCCGAACGCAGGCCAGGATGTTCTCGAACACCGCCAGTTCCGTGGAAAAGGCGGCGAAGACCATGAACAGGAAGAAGAGGGTGCCCCAGATCCGCCCGCCGGACATATTGGTGAATACCGTGGCCATGGTGTCGAACAGCAGGGAAGGCCCTGCCGTGACTTCGATACCGTAGGTGAAGCAGGCGGGAAACATGATGAACCCGGCGATGATGGCCACGAAAGTATCCAGAACGATCACATTGACCGACTCGCCCAGCAGAGAACGGTCCCGCCCGATGTAGCTGCCGAAGATAGCCATGGATCCGATGCCGATGCTCAGAGTGAAGAAAGCCTGATTCATGGCGGCTACGACCACCTTGCCGGTAATCTTTGAAAAATCAGGGATCAGATAGAAGGAGAGACCGGCTTTGGCCCCGGGCAGCAGAGCGCTATGGACTGCCAGCACCACCATCAGAATGAACAGGGCCAGCATCAGGTACTTGGTGACCCGTTCCAGGCCGCTCTGGAGGCCGAAACTCAGGATGGCGAACCCCAGTACAACGGCGATAAACAGATAGACCACGTTGACGGTGGGATTGCTGACCATGGCACCGAATCCGAGACCTTCTGTCTGACCGGTGAGGAAGCATACGAAGTAATAGATCATCCATCCGGTGACCACCGTGTAGAAAGCCATCAGCGCTACATTGCCCAAAAGCGCGAGGACGCCGTGGATGTGCCATTTCTGACCGGGCTTCTCCAGCTTCTGATACATTTTGACCGGGCTTGCCTGAGAAGCTCTGCCCAGGGCAAATTCCATCGTCATGGCAGGCAGACCCAGCAGCAACAGACACAGGATGTACACAAGGACAAATCCGCCGCCGCCGGACTGACCGGTCATCCACGGAAACTTCCACACGTTTCCGCAGCCGATCGCACATCCTGCGCTCAGCAGGATAAAGCCCAGACGGCTTCCCAATCGCTCTCGTTTCTGACCCATGATAAGACCCCCCTGATATAATTTCTTTCGCACTTTAAACAAATATAGACATAAAGAGACGAAATGTCAATACCCGGTCAGCCCTTTTTTCTGTTTTGTACAATGGAAGCGGATGATCGGGGAGAGAACCTATGCACCCCGCCGATGATGCCGCAGCCCCTTGACAGACGTGGTACAATGGGTTGGAAAAGTACGGAAGAAAGGAATCGGTTATGACTTACACATATACACCCCGGAACGTGTGTTCCCGGCTGATGAAGATCGAACTGGACGGCACCGTGATCAGGAACGTGGAGGTCCTGGGCGGATGCAACGGAAACCTCCAGGCGATCTGCCGCCTGGTGAAAGGGAAGGACGCGCGGGAGACGATCGATCTGCTGGAAGGCATCCATTGCGGCCCGAGACCGACGTCCTGCCCGGATCAGCTGTCCATCGCACTGAAGGCAGCCCTGGCAAAGCAGGAGCAGGAAAACTGAAAAAGAGGAGTTTTCACACGAGGTGAAAACTCCTCTTTTTTATATAGCTCATGTCACAGGGACAGGCACCTGCCAGTCATGTTTCGGGGGAATATCAGGCGAGAGAATGGGTGAGATAGACGATCCCGTTCAGTTCCTTGAAAAAGACGGCGTCTTCCTGCAGGATCAGATATCCGCGGTGATCCGTGTTCTTGGGCAGGGAGGGAGAACCGGGGTTGAGATAAAGAAATCCGGGATACTCAACGCATGCGGGGAGATGGGTATGTCCGGCAAGAAGGATGAAGCCGGGAGACATTACGGGCGGATGTTCCGGTGTCCAGATATCGCCGTGGGTGGCAAATACCGTTCGTCTGCCTGACTGCAGCAGAAGGTATTCGGCCATGATGGGAAAGTCCAGCACCATCTGATCCACCGCCGCATCGCAGTTTCCCCGGACACAGAGGATCCGGTCCCGGCAGGCGTTGAGCATCTCGAAACACCGTCTGGGATCATATCCCTCCGGCAGAGGATTGCGGGGACCGTGATAGAGCAGGTCTCCCAGCAGAAGCAGCCGGTCTGCCCGCTCCCGCTCAAAAGCAGTCAGTACGGCTTCGCATACAGCCGCGCTGCCGTGAAGATCCGATGCGACCATCCAGGTCATATCATTCGCCTCCCTGTCTGCTGTCACTGCTGTTTTCCCCGGGCATCTGCGGAGGGGGAAACAGATTCCATGGATACTGATCCGGCGGAAGGCAGGCCACCTCCACCGGTTTCCGTTTTACGGGGTGTAAAAAGCTCATGTGCCAGGACCATAAAGCTGCTGAGCAGCGGGGGTCTTTGCTCCCGTATCGGATGTCTCCCAGCAGGGGGAGCTGACGGGAAGCAAACTGTACCCGGATCTGGTGGGTCCGGCCGGTATGAAGCCGGACCTGCACCAGAGACAGATCCTCCGTCCGCCCCAGTTCCCGGTAGTCGAGAGAAGCCTCCCGGACGCCCTTCCGCATCCGCTGTACCACATAACTCTTGTTATGCGCCGCATCCCGGAACAAAAGGTCTGTCAGAGTATCCTCCGGTTTTTCGGGATGGCCGCGGAGAACAGCCAGGTATTCCTTCAGGATCTGTCTGTCCCGGATGGAAGCGGTCAGCCTGCCGGTGATCTCCCGGCTGCGGGAGAAGATCATGACGCCGCCGACCACCTTGTCCAGCCGGTGGACAGTGGCGATGTAATCGCTCTGCCCCAGCGAACGGTAGCGTTCACGGAGCAGTTCGGGCATGGAAGCGCCGGAAGGGCTGTCCTCCGAGAGGACACCGACGGGTTTTACTGCTGCGACCAGCCACTCATCTTCATATAGAACGGTGAGATCCCCCACGCAGATACCTCCTCTGAAAAGGCTGCCATCCCCGGGGGGACGGCAGCCGAACCGATCCGTCAGTTTCTTTTTCTGCCTCTGTATTTCGCAGGGCGGTAGCGCTTTCCGCCGCGGCCGTACCGGCGCCGGGACCGGAAGAATTTCAGCCAGATCCACAAAGCCAGGATCAGGATCAGAACTGCCGCAATGGCAGCCTTCACGATGGTTCTGCTGAGAAATTCCAGTACGATCTCCTTCCAGGTCAGGAAGGTGGAGGCTGACACGTCGCTCAGAGCCAGCAGAGGAACCTTGGCATATTCCTGCCCGTTATAGGAGACGGTAACGCTGCCGAGCACCTGTCCGGCAGTGACGGGGGCGTCTACCTGTTCCGGCAGATCTATGGTATAGACCAGGTCCTTCTCAAGATCCAGCCCTTTGGGGAGAGTTACCTGCGTCGTGGTCTCAGGATGGACCATGACCGTGTCGGTCTCCTTGGACAGAGCCACCGGCAGGGCATACAGCTTATCCTCTTCCAGAACGGTGACCGGTTCGAAGTTATCGAAGCCCCAGTCAAAGAGCCGCCTGGTCTCGACAAAACTCATGATCTTGCCGTTGCTGTCCACCTCCGTGCCAAGAACGACGCTGATCAGGGACCGGTCTTCCTGGATGGCGGAGGATACCAGACAGTGGCCGGCTTCTTCGGTAGTGCCGGTTTTGATGCCGTGGGCATATTCATAAAGATAGTCCAGAACATACCAGCCCGAGATGAGATGGTTGGTGCTGTGGTAATACCGTTCACCGCTCTTATTGGTGGCCGGTATGGTAACGGCACTGGTGTCGGTGATGGTGACGAACTCCGGGTGCTTCATGGCTTCCCTGGTGAAGAGGTAGATGTCCCAGGCGGAAGTGTAATGCTGAGGATCGTGGAGCCCGGAAGTGTTGGCAAAGTGCGTGTTTTCGCAGCCGAGCTCCTGAGCCCGCCGGTTCATCCGCTCCACAAAAGCGGGGATGGATCCGTCCAGCGCTTCGGCGAAGATGTTGCCGACTTCATTGGCGGAGACCACCATAAGGCAGTACAGCAGCTGCTCAACCGTCAGGACTTCGCCTTCCTGGATATCTGCGGTACTGCTGTCCTCTGTCAGGTCTGCCAGGGCACGGGCGGAGGCAGTGACCTGCTGGTCCATCTTCAGCTCACCGCGGTCTACTGCTTCCAGAACCAGCAGGGCGACCATGACCTTGGTGATACTGGCCGGATACTGCTGGGTATGTGCGTTTTTATCAAACAGGACCAGACCGGTTTCGCCATCGACCAGCAGCGCGGCCTTCGCGTTGATCTTAGGGTAATCGACGGCATAGGCCGCGGGCACGCCGAACAGACCGCTCAGCAGGGCGGCCAGCAAAAAAACAGCTAAAAAGCGGCGTATTTTCATGTGCTTTTTTCTCCCTGTATGCTATAATGACCTTATATATGGCCATTGTACGGCCGGAACAGTCTCATGAATCGCCAGACCGTGGATAACGGCGATGCAGCAGTGTTATTATATTCAAAAATCGCGGGGTAGTCAACTGTGAGGAAGCCGTTAAAAATGACAAATAGCGAGATATTCCTGCTGGCTGCGACCCTGGTTTTCGTGGCGCTGGTGACAGCTGTGCACCTTACCCGGGTAACCGGCCCGTCTCAGGGCCGCTATACGGTGACGCCGCAGCAGAATACTCCGCAGCCGCAGATCCGCGATGTGCTGATCGACATCAATACGGCAGATGCGGAGACGCTGCAGAGCCTGCCGGGGATCGGAGCTGCGATGGCGGAGCGGATCGTGGCAGACCGGGAGGCAAACGGACCGTTTGCCGACCTGAAGGATCTGACACGCATCAGCGGTATCGGCGAGAAAACGGTGGAGGCGATCGCCCCTTACGCCATAGCAGGGGACACAGGAAACGGGAAAGGAGATGAGCCGAGTGAAAATACTGGTGGTCGATGATGAACAGCTGCTTGTCAAGGGGATCCGGTTCAATCTGGAAAACGAAGGCTATCAGGTAGAGGCGGCCTATGACGGCATTACCGCTGTGGAGATGGCCAGAACAGGCGGTTTCGATCTCATTATCCTGGATCTGATGATGCCCGGCCTTTCCGGGAGTGAAGCGTGCATGAAGATCCGGGAGTTCTCCGACGTGCCTGTGATCATGCTGACGGCCCGCAGCGAAGACGCGGACAAACTGATGGGGTTTGCCTGCGGCGCTGACGACTATGTGACAAAGCCGTTCAATATCATGGAACTGAAAGCGAGGATAAGGGCGCTCCTTCGCCGCGCGGGCAGTGCCCGCCAGCAGCAGAGAGACGCCGCGATGCTGACAGTGGGGCCGGTGAGCCTGGACACGGAGCAGAGAGTCGCTGTCCGGGACGGGCAGGTCATCGACCTGACTGCGAAAGAATACGATCTGCTGGAGCTGCTGATGAAGAACCCCCGCAGGGTCTACAGCCGTGAAAACCTGATGAACCTGGTCTGGGGTTATTCCTATGTCGGAGACTACCGGACGGTGGATGTCCATATCCGGCGCTTGCGGGAAAAACTGGAGCCAAATCCTGCTGAGCCGGCTTATATCCTAACAAAGTGGGGAGTGGGTTACTATTTTCAGGGGTAGAACCAGCCTCCAGTTCAAGTTTGGCATGAGCTATATCGTCATTATCCTGGCGGTGCTGGTCCTGCTGAACTCCTATCCGCTGCTGGTGTCGCAGAACCTTGTATTCCGGTCCAAGGAGGCGTCCATGACCAGCAGTGTAAAGGTCATCGAGTCCTCCCTCTCCGGGCTGGCGGAGCTGACGGAGGAAAATGTGGCACAAGCCCTGAGCGAACTGAGGGACACCGGCGTCAGCCGTATTCTGATCACCGACACGGCAGGCCGCATCCTCTATGACTCCCGCGAGACAGGCGGAGCGAAGGGCCTTGTGGTCTTCTATACGGAGGTAGCACAGGCACTGGCCGGGAATGACGCCTTTTTCTGCCGTTACGACAGCGAGGCGTTCCTGAGCCGCGCCGCAGCCCCGGTGGTCTACCGCAACCAGATCGTCGGATCTGTATACGCCTATGAGTACGACGCGGAACAGGCGGCTCTGCTGAAGAACCTCCAGAAAAACCTGATGGCCATCTCCGCCCTGATCGGCGTCCTTGTGCTGCTGCTGAGCCTGGTCCTGTCCAGACTGTTCACGAGGCGAATCAGCGATCTGCTGCAGGCGATCCGCAGCGTCCGGGAAGGCGCCTACAGCCGCCGGGCAAACGTGAGGGGCAGCGACGAGATCGCGCAGATCGCGGCGGAATTCAACAGCCTGACCGACCGGCTTCAGACCACGGAAAGCGCCAGGCGCCGGTTCGTTTCTGACGCGAGCCATGAACTGAAAACGCCCCTTGCCGGTATCCGTCTCCTGACGGATTCGATTCTTCAGACCGACGGCATGGACAGCGGAACGGTACGCGAATTTGTCAGCGACATCGGACAGGAGGCTGAACGGCTGAGCCGCATCAGCGAAGACCTGCTGCGGCTGACGCGTCTGGACAGCGGCGCCATGGATGAGGCAAGACCGGTGGCTGTGGCTCCGGTACTGGAGCGGGTAATACGCATGCTGAGTGTGGTCGCGAAGGAAAAGGAGGTCTCCCTGTCCTGGGAAGCGGCCGAGGGGGCAGTTGTCATGGCCACGGAGGATGATATCCATCAGATCCTGTACAATCTCATTGAAAACGGCATCAAATACTCCGGCCAGATGGGATTTGTACACACGTCTGTCCGGATTGAGGAGCAGATGGCAGTCATCAACGTGGAGGACAACGGTATCGGCATTCCCGATGAGGACCTGGATCAGATCTTTGAGCGGTTCTACCGGGTAGACAAGAACCGGTCCCGCAAGGTGGGGGGCACCGGACTGGGCCTGGCTATCGTGCGGGATACCGTAGTGCGCAGGGGCGGAACAGTATCCGCGCATCACCGCCCTTCGGGGAACGGAACGGTGTTTACGGTATGCCTGCCTCTGGCGGAAGGAGGCGGAGCCCAATGAAAAGACTTCTCATCTTCTTTCTGACGGCGATCCTCCTGGGAAGCGTTCCCGGCTGCGCTGTTGCCAGCAGAACGCCGGAAGGGGAAACGCTGGGCATCTATTATGCGGCGGATCCCGCCGCCGCCCGAGGAGGCGATATCCTCACAGCCGCGCAGGTGGACTGGAGCGGCTGCACCGAACTGAGCCCGGAAGAACAGGGGCGCCTGGCACTGGAACTGCTGCTGGGAGGATGCCAGGCGGATAACTTCGTCAGCCCTGTTCCCAGAGGGACTCAGCTTCTCAGCTGCTCGGTGGACGGAGGGCGGGCGGAAGTGGATTTCTCCGGCGCCTATGGTCAGCTGTCCGGCATGAAACTGTCCATCGCGGACTATTGCGTTACACTGACGCTGACCCAGATCGGAGGGATCTATTCGGTTCACATCCTGGTCAACGGAAGGGAGCTCCCCTATCGGAAAAACAGCGTCTTTCTGGCAGGAGACGCGCTGCTCAGCAGCACGGACGACGTGGTCAGGTATTTTACAGCCCGGCTCTTCTTCATCGGGGAGGACGGACAGCTGGCGGGAGAAGACCGCCTGCTGACTCTGTATGAAGGCCAGACGCGTGCTGCCGTGGTGATGGACGCTCTTTTGAACGGGCCGGAAGATCCGAAACTGCAGGCTGTTCTGCCGGAGGGGTTCGCGATACTGGGCCTGCGGCTGGAAAACGCGCTGTGCTATCTGAATCTGCCGGCATCCGACGAGCCCCTGCTGCCGCCGGATCCGGCTGAACAGGAACGCATTATCCGAAGTATGGTCCGCTCGCTGTGCTCCCTCAGCGGCGTCAGTGAGGTGCAGCTTCTGGTGGACGGCGAATTGAGGACTACTTTCGGGATGATCGACATCAGCCAGCCGCTGACACCGACGAGATGAATAGCAACGACCCGCTGAAAGGAGCCTTTCAGCGGGTCGGCAGTTTTTATCGATCTATTTTGCCAGTACCATGGCAAGCCCGAGGACAAGCGGCATGGTGAGTACGGACAACACCGTTTCCGCCGCAACTACCGCGGCAGGAAGAGCCTTCTCCTGACTGTACTTATCGGCCATCATGGTCAGCATGGCAGCCGCCGGTGTGCTGGCGGCGATGACCACGACGATCAGGACGGTCCGGTCCAGCCCGATGATCAGGCAGAGCGCCAGCGCGACGGCGGGAACGATCAGGAGCCGCAGGGCGGCGGAAAGCCAGAAGAAACCGCTGCGAAGCACGGAACGGAAGTCCACCCGGGAAAGCTGATAGCCTACGACCAGCATTGGCACCGGGGTGTTCAGGGAGGAAAGGTAGGTCAGCGGCGTCAGGATCAGAGACGGCAGGCGGATCTCCGACAGATACAGGATCAGCGCGACGGTAACGCCGATGATCCCGGGATTGAACAGCAGCTTCCGGGCGGGAAAACGCCCTTTTGTCCCGGAGATGAGCCGCAGACCGTAGGTCCAGACGACCAGACTGAATATGGTGGTATAAGCCGATCCGTAGAAGATCCCGATGGGGCCCAGAATGGCTTCTTCCAGCGGATAACCCAGGAAACCGCAGTTGGACATTACGACGCTGAAGCAGAAAATGCGCCGTTTCTGATCATCCGGATCTCTGATGAGCAGATGAGCGAGAGCAATGCTTACCCCATGAATGACAAGAGAGAGCGCTGCCGTGAGGAAGAAATTGCGCAGGCCTTCCGCATCCCGGGGCCGCTGAAAAGAAACGATGGTCATGGCGGGGCCGACCGTATAGAGCACCAGTTCGCTCAGGCCCAGGGAGACCTTGTCGTTGATCATCCCGACCTTTCCCAGGACGAAACCCACCAGGACGATAATAAAAAGGCAGACGACCTGCTGCCCCACCGTCAGAAATGAATTCAGCACATTCCGCGCCTCCTCTTTCCGGTTTTCCACCGAATGAGTCTACACAGGAAAAGGTTCCGTGTCAAGACATTGCGGTTGTTTTACGGAGGAAAAAGAGATATAATATTCTTTACACAGCGATAGAAAACAGGGAGGGATCGCCCTTGAAACTGATGGTCTTGGACGGAAACAGCATCATCAACCGGTCCTATTACGGGATCCGCCCGCTAACGACCCGGGAGGGGCTTTATACCCATGCGGTATACGGCTTTGTCACCACGCTTCAGCGGCTGCTGGATGAGGAACAGCCGGAGGCTCTGTGCGTTACTTTCGACAGGCGGGAGCCGACATTCCGGCATCAGGCGGATGAGAACTACAAGGCGACCCGCCACGGGATGCCGGAGGAACTGGCGATGCAGATGCCGGTCCTCAAACAGGTCCTGGATGCCATGTCTGTTCCCCGCTACGAGCTGGCGGGATTTGAGGCCGATGACCTGATCGGAACCATTTCCCGCCGCTGCGAAACGGAAGGATGGGAGTGCGTGATCGTTACCGGCGACAAGGACAGTCTCCAGCTGATCACAGACCGGACCAGAGTGAAGCTGGTATCCACCCGTATGGGTCAGACCACCACAAAGGACATGACCCCAGAGACTTTCCGGGAGGAATACGGCTTTGAGCCCATCCACATGATCGACCTGAAAGCGCTCATGGGCGACTCGTCGGACAATATCCCCGGTGTTCCCGGTGTTGGAGAGAAGACCGCCATGACGCTGATCCAGGAATACCGGAGCCTGGACGCCATTTACAGCGCGCTGCCTGAAGTCCACGCCAAGCCGGGGGTCATCAAAAAACTGACGGAAGGGGCCGAAAGCGCCCGCCATTCCTATTGGCTGGCGACCATCGTTACAGACGCTCCACTGGATTTCGAACCGGCGGACAATCTGCGCAAGCCTTTCCGCCCGGAACTGTATGATCTGTTTCTCAAACTGGAATTCAAGAAACTGATCGACAAATACCACCTGAGCCCCAGCCATGAAACGGAGGAGCGGGACCAGGACTATACGGTGACGGTAGAGAACCTGACAGAGCCTGACCGGGCGGAGGAGCTTCTGACCCGGTGGAGCGGGGCGGACTTCGTGACGGTCTACGCCCTGCCCGATCTGTCCGCGATCGCTGTGGAATGCGAGACGGGGGAGAAGACTTCCCATACAGCGAACCTGATCGCCGACCGTTATAACGGTTCCTGGAGCGACCTGCTGGGACGCTTGTTTTCCCCTGATATCAAAAAAGTCTCCCATGATGTGAAAGATCTGATCCGGACACTGCTGGAACGAGGCCTTCCGGCGGAGGGGTTTGTCTTTGATACGGCGCTGGCGGGCTATCTTCTGGATGCCACCGCCGGAAGTTATGAGATCGACCGGCTTTTCATGAGTTACTACAATCAGGAACTGACCGGTGCGATGACGCTGGATGCCGCTTCCTTTTCCCCGCTCGCCGGCGACACGGCCGCGGCGGAAGCCGCCCTGGACAGCCGCTGCAGCGCTGTTGCGGCTCTCCGGGAATTCCAGGAACCCCGCCTCAGGGATCAGGAGATGTGGAGGCTTTTCGCTGAAGTCGAACTGCCGCTGTGCCGGGTTCTGGCCGAGATGGAACTGGCAGGCATGCGGTGCGACGGAAAAGCCCTGGGCATCTTCGGGGAGTGGCTCCGGGGACAGATCGATGCGCTGGAGAGGGAGATCTTCGCGGAAGCGGGCTGTGAATTCAACATCAACTCTCCCAAACAGCTGGGAAAAGTCCTGTTTGAGGATCTGCGTCTGCCCCACGGGAAGAAGACCAAGACCGGCTGGTCTACCAGCGCAGACGTACTGGAGAGCCTGAGGTTTGAAGCTCCCATTGTGGACAAGATCCTGACGTTCCGCCAGTACAGCAAGCTGAAGTCCACTTATGCCGACGGGCTGGGAAAGGCAATCGGTCCCGACGGACGGGTCCATACCAGTTTTCAGATGACGGTTACCGCGACCGGACGGCTCAGTTCCACCGAGCCGAATCTCCAGAACATCCCGACCCGAACAGAACTGGGGAGCCAGATCCGGCGCCTGTTCACAGCTGAAAAGGGCTGTGTTCTGGTGGACGCCGACTACTCCCAGATCGAGCTGCGTATCCTTGCCCATATCGCCGACGACGAGACGATGCAGCAGGCTTTCAACGAAGGCGAGGATTTCCACACCGTGACGGCGGCGCGGGTCTTCCATGTGCCTGCCCAGTCGGTGACGCAGGAGATGCGCCGGAGCGCCAAGGCGGTGAATTTCGGCATCGTCTACGGCATCTCCGCCTTCTCGCTGAGCCGGGACATCGGTGTCACCGTGGCGGAAGCGAAAGACTATATGGAGCGCTATTTCAGCACCTACCAGGGCGTCAGGAAGTATATGACCGATGTAGTGGAGCTGGCAAGGGAGCGCGGGTACGTCGAGACGCTCTGGCACCGCCGCCGCGCCCTGCCGGAATTGAAATCCTCCAATTTCAATATGCGGTCCTTCGGAGAACGGGTGGCACTGAACATGCCCATCCAGGGTACTGCTGCGGACATTATCAAACTGGCGATGGTCCGCGTCCATCAGAGACTGAAGGAAGAGGACCTGTCTGCCCGCCTCATCATGCAGGTACACGACGAGCTGATCGTGGAGTGCCGCACCGAGGAGCAGGAAGCTGTGAAAAAACTGCTGACAGAGGAAATGGAAAGCGTGGTTTCGCTGGCTGTACCCCTGACTGCGGAAGCCCATGCCGGGGTGAACTGGCTGGAGGCGAAAGGATAAACGAATGGAACCGATGCGTGTGAAAATCGTCCCCATGAGGGAGGACCATCTGGAGGAGCTGGAGCGGTTGGAGAGGATCTGCTTTTCCCGCCCCTGGTCCCGGAAGATGCTGGCGGAGGAACTGGAGAACGAGTGTGCGGCCTTCCTGGTTGCGGAGGATCCCCGGACGGGAAAGGCGGTGGGCTATGCGGGCCTGCTGGTGGTGGCTGACGAGGGGTATATCACAAACGTGGCCGTCTTTCCGGAATACCGCCGCCGCGGTGTGGCGGGACAGATAATCGCTGTGTTTGACAATTTTGCCAGGGGCAACCATCTGGCCTTTCTCACACTGGAGGTGCGGCCTTCCAACAGCGCCGCGATCGCTCTGTATGAGAGCTTTGGCTTCTCCGAAGCGGGCAGACGGAAGAACTACTATGATCTGCCGAAAGAAGATGCCCTGATTCTGACGAAGTATTTTGAGGAGGAAGAAAATGGAGATCCGGCTGCTGAATGACCGGGAACTGGCGGAAGTTTACCGGCGGCATCTGGAAAAGGCCTTTCCCGCGACGGAACTGCGGCCTTTGAATGCCATGCGGGAGATGATGCGCCAGGGGATCTATCGCCCCTGGGGCCTGATGGACGGCGATGACATCGCAGGAGAAGCCCTCATATGGGCCTGCGCGCCGGGCTGGGGGCTGTTTGACTACCTCTGTGTCTCTCCGGACCGGAGGAACGGAGGACTTGGCGCCGCATTGATCGGCGCTGTCAGAGAGGCGGAACAGGGCGTCACTCTCTTCGGAGAATCGGAAATACCGGAATACGCGCCGGATCGGGCTATGGCTGAGCGGCGGCTGGCGTTCTACAGACGGTGCGGAGCCCGGCAGGCAGGTTATACCGCCGCCGTATTCGGCGTACCGTACCACATACTGTACCTGAAGGAAAAACAGGTGGATGAGGCGGAAATGATGGCCGTCCACCGGCAGGCCTACCGGGACCGGCTCCCCGGAAAACTGTTTGAGAGATTTATCCGCATTCCCTGGGATATCTCCATGGGAATGCCGGAAAAACATCCTTGGGAGGAGTGATACAGATGATCATCCTTGCCTTTGAATCCTCCTGCGATGAGACCGCCGTCGCGGTGGTGAGAGACGGGCGTACCGTCCTTTCAGACGCCATCCTGTCCCAGGCGGACATGCACGCTCTCTACGGCGGCGTAGTGCCGGAGATTGCTTCCCGCAGGCATGTCGAGGCTATCGCCGGGCTTGCGGATCAGGCGCTGGCAGACGCGGGCATTTCCAGAAAAGATATCGACGCTGTAGCCGTTACCTACGCGCCCGGCCTGATCGGCGCGGTACTGGTAGGAGTCAGCTTTGCAAAATCGGTGGCTTACGCGCTGAAAGTGCCGCTGATCCCGGTTCATCATATCCGCGGTCATATCGCTGCCAACTATCTGGCTTTTCCGGAACTGGAGCCCCCGTTTGTGGCGCTGGCCATCTCCGGCGGAAACACTCTGATCGTGGACGTGCGGGACTATACGAACATGGAAATCCTGGGGTCTACCCGGGACGATGCCGCGGGCGAGTGCTTCGACAAAGCGGCGCGGGTCCTGGGACTGCCTTATCCCGGGGGAAAACCCATGGATGAGCTTGCTCAGAAATCGGAAGGCGGAAAATATGACCTGCCCAGGGCCCGAATAGAGGGGGCGGAGCTGGATATGAGTTTTTCCGGCCTCAAAACGGCGGTGGTGAATCTGGTCCACAACGCACAGCAAAAAGGGGAGGATCTGGATGCGGCAGCCCTTGCCAGAGATTTTACCCGCGCGGTCAGCGATGAGCTGGTGCCCCGCGCCATGCGGGCGATCCAGATCACAGGACATACCAGACTGGTGGCCGCCGGCGGAGTTGCGGCGAATTCCATCATCCGGGCGGATCTGGAGGCGGCCTGTGCCGAAACGGGCACAGAGCTGTACCTTCCGCCCCTTCGCTGGTGCGGGGATAACGGTGCGATGATCGGCGCCCAGGGGTATTACGAATACCTGGCCGGCAGCCGGGCTGATCTGGATCTGAACGCCTACGCTACCATGGACCTGGGGGAAAACCGCAGACAGTGATAAAGAGCGCGCCCGGAGATGAACCTCCGGACGCTTTCTGTTTTCACGGACGGCGGATCTGCGGATGCGAAACACCAGTCTATTCTTAAAATGGAAAATGCCGTTAATCGGATATGATGCTTTTTCCAAATGATTTCTTTCACGCGATCCGTTTTCCATCCGATTTTCGTCCGTTTTCTGCGATAATCCGGCATAAAACCGCAATTATGTCGGGGGTCACTCAAAATATCCGATATATCGGAACAATTGCGGCTGGTTCCGTCAAAAAATGCATTATGTAAAATAAAATGCCGGGGAAAGAAAGAGGGTTATCTGCGTTTCCGGGATTTTCAAAAAACGGTCAAAAACAGCGCAATCCCTTTTGCGAGAAGGATTTGCGCCATGTGGAAAAAATCGTGGAAAATGTGGATAACTTCTTGTAGAAGGTTATCTGACAATATATTATGTAGATAGCTCCGGGGAGAATATGTCAAGGTGCGGGCCTTTAAAAGTATGAAATCCGCCCGATTTTCCCGCAGCGGGGCTACATTTTCGAAAAGGTTTTCCGCATGAAAAAATGGCAAAAAAACGGAAGAACGAAAAAGCGGGCCTGAGACGATCAAAATCCGATTGGTTGATTACGTTTAGTAATATTCCGAATGCGCAAAGAGACTGGTTTTTTTGAGTTGACAAAGGAAGCAAACCGCGGTAATATATAAAAGCTGTTTTCCGGAAAGAAGACTCTGACGGAGAACTGCTGGATTAGCTCAGCCGGTAGAGCGCCTGATTCGTAATCATGAGGTCGCGGGTTCGAATCCCGCATCCAGCTCCAGACAGCAGAGCTGTGAAACCGCTGGTTTCACAGCTCTGTTTTTTTCGGGATGACAGACCTGATGCCGAATCAACATTTGGCCTTTTATACAATTATTTTACCATATATTTGGATTTTCATAGAGAAGATGCTGTGATATAATATAAAGGTATGGTGGTGTGCCGTACGCACACTGAATGAATTTGAATTTTGAAACAACAGGAGGCATCTCATGGAAAACGTAAAGGTTATCATCTGGGGTCTTGGCGCCATGGGCGGCGGCATGGCTGACATGCTGCTGAAGAAACAGGGTGTGGATATCGTCGGCGTAGTGGGCCGCGGCAAGAAGATCGGCACCAGCATGTACGATTACATCAAGACCGAACGCGGCGACCGTCCCGATGTGATCATCGGCGCAGCTGAAGACGTCATCAAGCCCGGCGCTGCCGATGTGGTTCTTCTGTGCACCGATTCCTTCACCAAGGAGGCCTTTCCGCGCCTGAAGTTTATCCTGGAGCAGGGCATCAACGTGATCACTTCCGCTGAGGAGATGGCGTACCCCAAGGCTCAGAACCCCGAACTGGCTGAGGAACTGGACAAGATCGCCAAGGCCAACGGCGTGTCCGTCCTTGGAACCGGCATCAATCCCGGCCTCATCATGGACCTCCTGGTCCTGATCTGGACCGGCTGCATGGAGGATGTGGAGCACATCGTATCCCGCCGTGTCAACAGTCTGTCCCCCTTCGGCCCCGCTGTCATGACAGAGCAGGGCATCGGCATCACTGAGGAGGAGTTCTATCTTCGCAAGGAAGGCAAGGGCTCCGGACATCTGGCCGGTCATGTGGGCTTTGCCGAGTCTGTGGGCATGATCTGCGACGGCATCGGCTGGGAACTGGATGAGTTCAAGCAGGATATGCAGCCCATCGTCACTGACGTGGACCGCAAGAGCCCCTACGGATTCGCTGCCGCAGGCAACGTTGCCGGTGTTGCCATGAAGGCCTGGGGCTATAAGAACGGTGAGTGCCTTATCGAGATGGACCATCCCCAGCAGATCGAGCCCGAGCAGGTCGGCGTTCAGACCGGTGACTATGTCATCATCAACGGAACTCCCGCCGTCAATATGCTCAACTCTCCTGAGATCGACGGAGGAATCGGCACCATCGCCATGTGTGTGAATATGATCCCCCAGATCATCAACGCCGAGCCCGGCCTGCATACCATGCTGACTCTGCCGGTGCCCCGCGCCATCATGGGCGATATGCGCAAGCGCATCAACCCCGACAAGAAGATCGTAAAGTAATCCGTCGGATGACTGCCGGTGTTCAGCCGGCGGCAGGCGCAGCCGGCCGCCGGCCAGGCCGCAGAGAACAAACATGGAGGAGAAAATGGCAAAGAAAAACGATTGGGTCCGGATCCACCGGAACGTCCTGGAGCCCCAGGAGCGTACCGGCAAGCTGCCGGATGACACCAAGCAGGTACCGCTGGAGATGTGGGTCAAAGGACGTCTCCAGAATGAAACCGCAGAGATCGGGGATGAAGTGACGGTAGTGACGGCCGTAGGACGTACCGAGCACGGCACGCTCATTGAGGTCAATCCCTGCTATACGCTCAACTATGGCGCTTTCGTGCCGGAGATCCTGGAGATTGATGAACAGCTCCGCAGTGCGCTTTTTGGAGGTGACCGGGCATGATTAACGGAATGATCGTGGATAAGAGTTATCAGGCCGTCACCGGCCGGAAGGGTGAAATCGTCCAGAAGGCCATGGGAGTGGATTACAGCAAGTATGAGCGCGACGGTGTGGTCTTCGACTATGAGGCCATGATGAACGACACCGGCTATACGCTGGAAGACCACATCCGCATCCAGAGGCTGTACAACGTCGGCAATACCCCGGTTTTCGAACTGCACAATCTGACAGCTCTGGCCCGGAAATATGCCGCCCCCGGCAAAGGCGCCCGCATCTTCGTGAAGGACGAGGCGTCCAACCCTGCCGGCAGCTTCAAGGAGCGCCGCGCCGCCGCCTCTGTGTACCATGCGAAGAAGATGGGCTACAAGGGCGTCGTCGCCGCCACCAGCGGCAACTACGGCGCTGCAGTGGCTTCCCAGGCCGCCATGCAGGGCCTTAAGTGCATCATCGTCCAGGAGTGCTATGACTCCCATGCCAGCGGCCAGCCGGAGATCATTGAGAAAGCCCGCAAGTGCGAAGCTCTCGGCGCGGAGGTGCTGCAGCTGACGGTAGGCCCGGAACTGTTCTATGAGACCCTGCTCATGCTGGAAGAGACCGGCTACTTCAACGCGTCCCTGTATTCCGCCTTCGGAGTCGGAGGCGTGGAGACTCTGGGCTGGGAGCTGGGACACCAGTTTCTGGAGCGCTACGGAAGACACCCCGACGTGGTGGTCTGCGCCAATGCCGGAGGCGGAAACCTGACCGGTACCGCCCGCGGCCTTATCAAGGCCGGATGCCCGGCGCAGGTGGTTGCCGCCTCTGTGGACCTGAAGGGCCTGAGCATGGCTTCCGACAAGCAGTTCAACCGCAAGAGCTTCACGACAGCCCACACCGGGTTCGGCGTGCCCTATGCTACCGATCCCGACCACAGCGACGTGCCCCGCAGCGCCGCCCGGCCTCTGCGCTACATGGACCGCTATGTGACGGTTAAGCAGGGCGAGGTGTTCTACATCACGGAAGCGCTGGCGACTCTGGAAGGCATGGAGAAAGGCCCCGCCGGCAACACCAGCCTGGCCGCGGCATTCTCTCTGGCTCAGGAACTGGATCAGGATCAGATCATCGTGGCGCAGGAGACTGAGTATACCGGCGCCGGCAAGCATATCCAGCCGCAGCTGGCCTTTGCCCGCCAGAACGGCATTGAGCTGCTCTTCGGCGATCCCGCAGAGGAGATCCCCGGCACCAACATCGTATTCCCGGCCAACCCCGGCCTGCTGAAAGCCCGGGACGCAGATCTGGATCATATGCGTGCCAGTCTGATCAAGCGTCAGATCCGCAATGCAGCCGGTCCCCTTACCGATGCCGACATCGCCTACCTTGCAGAGGAGACCAAGAGCGATGAAGCCTTCGTGAAAAAGGTCCTTGCCGCCCTGTAAGGACTGTTCATTCCTTTCAACCATCTGCTGAATATGGAGATATTATGAAGAGAAACGACGATTATCTGGAGCGCAGAGCCCACCTTGCCGGCCTGACGGACAAGGAACTGGAGGAGCGGTTCTGGGAACTGGCCAACAAGCTGGTGGATCCGCTGCTGCAGATGGGCTATGAGTACACCTCGCCCGCGGTGGAGCGTTCCGTCCTGCTGCGCATGGGCTTTTCCTCCATCGAGGCAAAAGCCATCGTTGAGGGATGCATCGAGCATGACCTGATGTCCCACGGCGCAGGCAATGTGGTCTACCGCCTGTCGAAGGCGGAGAACATGGAGCTGCGTCCGGCCGGCCTTGCCCTTGCAGAAGGCCGCCTCTGGGATGAAGCTGAAAAGCTGTTTGAAGGGGGGAACGAGGAATGAGCGACTACAGGCTTGAACCCAACAAGCCCATCAATGTGGCTGAGATCCTTAAGGATCTGGAATCCTACCGTCCCCGCCGCAGAGGCTGGACCTGGCGTAAGCCGGTTCCGGATCTGCACATGGGACCGTTCACCTATCATGACTGCACCGAACCGCTGAAAGCGGGCGTGCCCCTGCCCCCGGCCCACTACTTCGGTGATATCGACCCTCAGCCCGGCCCTGTGATCACGACCGAGATCGCCTCCGGCCGTTTCGAAGACGATATCCGCAGGATGCGCATGGCAGCTCACCACGGCGCTGACCACATCATGGTCATCCGTACTGCCGGCCAGAGCCACTTTGACGGCCTGATCGAGGGAACCCCCCAGGGCATGGGCGGCGTGCCGATCACCCGCAAGCAGGTCCGCGCCCAGCGCAAGGCTCTGGACATGATCGAAGATGAAGTGGGACGTCCGATCAACTATCACAGCTACGTCTCCGGCGTGGCCGGTCCCGACATCGCCGTGATGTTTGCGGAAGAGGGCGTCAACGGCGTCCATCAGGATCCCCAGTACAATGTCATTTACCGGAACATCAACATGATCCGTTCCTTTGTGGACGCATGCGAGAGCAAAAAGCTGATCGCCTGGGCCGGCATGGCTCAGATCGACGGCGCCCACAATGCCAACGCCACCGCCCGGGAGGCGTGGAAGGTCATGCCGGAGCTGATGGTGCAGCACGCCATCAACGCCATCTTTTCCGCCCGGGTGGGCATCCCCAAGAAGAGCATCTGCCTGTCCACCGTTCCGCCTACGGCTACCCCGGCTCCCTGTGTGTACATGGATCTGCCCTATGCCGTGGCTCTGCGCGACCTGTTCCATGAATACCGGATGAGAGCGCAGATGAACACCAAGTACATCGAGTCCAGCACCCGCGAAGCCACCGTGACCCATGTGCTGAACATGGTGATCTCCAAACTGACCAGCGCTGACATCCAGAGCACCATCACCCCCGATGAAGGACGCAATGTGCCCTGGCACATCTACAACATCGAGGCCTGCGACACTGCCAAGCAGACCCTGGTCGGCCTGGACGGCCTGCTGGAGATGGTGGAGCTGAAGAAGGACGGATATCTCCGGGAGAAGGCACGGGAGCTGAAGGAGCGCGCCGTCCTCTTTATGGAGGAGATGCTGGAGCTCGGCGGTTATTTCAGCGCTGTAGAAGAGGGATTCTTCGTGGACAGCGGTATCTATCCCGAGCGAAACGGCGACGGCATTGCCCGGAAGATCGACGGCGGCATCGGCGCCGGAACGATCATCAAGCGCGCGGCTGACTATATGGCTCCCGTCACCGCCCACTACGGCTACAACAACGTGGCACAGTACGGTGAGGAGTTCGTGGGCAACCCCTCCGCGCTTATCGGCGGATGCACGCTGGAGTGCCCGGAGAAGATCATTTATATCGATGAGCTGGACGAACAGGACAACGTCAACGTCCGCATGGAAGAGGTCAAGGACTTCGTTCCCGGCGGCAAGAAGATCCGGCCTGAGATGGAGTGGCTGGCAGACGGCACCGTTATGCTGACCATGTTCTTCCCGGCACCGAAGCCCATCGCCGAAGCTGCGGCGCTGGAGTGCGCCAAGCGGATGAACCTCACGGAATGCGAGGTCATCAGCCGCGAGATCATGCACGGCGAGGAAGGCACCCGCATCGAGGTCAAGGGCAAGGTCCCCTTCGCTATCGATGTGGACTCCCTGGTGATCCCCAAGGAACCGGACGTGCTGTCTGATGACGTGATCCGCAAGGACATCGAGCGCCGGCCTATGAAGATCGTCGCCGCGACTGTCGGCGAAGACGAGCACTCCGTCGGCCTCCGCGAGATCATCGATATCAAGCACGGCGGCATCGAGAAGTATGGTATGGAAGTCGTGTATCTTGGCACCTCCTGCCCGCCGGAGAAGCTGGTAAATGCAGCCGTTGAGCTGAATGCGGACGCCATTATGGCTTCGACCATCATCAGCCACGATGACATCCACTACAAAAACATTGCCAAGATCGACCAGATCGCCCGGGAGATGGGTATTCGGGACAAGATCATCTTCATTGCCGGCGGTACTCAGGTCACACCGGAGCTTGCCAGAAAGGCCGGCGCCGACGAGGGCTTCGGCCGCGGCAGCCACGGCGTTCATAACGCCACCTTCCTCATCAAGCGCAGATGGGAGATGGAAGCTGCGGAAGCGGCAAAGAAGGCCAAGAAAGAATAAATACAGTCAACCTATGCGCGGAGCGGCACAGCCCATGGCTCTGCCGCTCCGCACCGCTTTTCACGGATGGTGCAGTATGTTTATTGATATTCTTGTGGCGGAGATCGGTTCCACCACCACACTGGTCAATGGATTTGCCAACATCGGGACAGATCGGCCCCGCTTTATCGGCCAGGGGCAGGCCCCTACCAGCGTGCTGGAAGGAGACGTCCGGGTCGGCCTTCGCGGCGCTGTAGAGGATCTGGCAAAGAACCTGGGTGCGGATACTGTCGAATACGGAGAGATGTTCGCCACGTCAAGTGCTGCCGGCGGCCTGCGTATGACCGTCCACGGCCTGGTGTATGACATGACCGCGAAAGCCGCTCAGGCGGCAGCCCTCGGGGCAGGCGCTATCATCAAACTGACCACGGCGGGAAAGCTCTCGGAATTCGATCTGGAGGACATTGAGGCGGTGCGTCCCAATCTGATCCTTCTGGCGGGAGGCACCGACTACGGTGAACGGGAGACGGCTGTCTACAATGCCAGACTTCTGGCGGCGACCGGACTCAAAACGCCGGTGATCTACGGAGGCAACATCCAGAATCAGCATCTCATTGAGAAGATCTTCCGGGAGGCGGACGTCCCCTGCTATATCACGGAAAACGTTTATCCCAAGCTGGACCTGCTGAACATCGAGCCGGCCAGACGGATCATCCACAGCGTCTTTGAAGAGCACATCGTCAAGGCGGCGGGCATGGAACATATCCGGGATATGGTCACGGGCAATATCATCCCGACTCCCGGTGCCGTGATGGAAGCCGCCCAGATGCTCTACGGCGAGCTGGGGGATCTGGCTGTCATCGACATCGGCGGCGCCACCACCGACGTGCACTCTGTCACGGCCGGATCGGAAGAGATCGCCGTCCTGCAGACAACGCCGGAACCGTTCGCAAAACGGACTGTGGAGGGAGATCTGGGGCTGTTCGTCAACGCCGGGAACCTGATCGGCATGATCGGAAAAGACCGGCTGCAGCAGGAACTGAATATCGACATGGATGCCGTGATGGCCGCCTATAAACCCATACCGGATACGGCGGAGCAGTTCAAGCTGACAGAGCGGCTGTGCCTGGAGGCGGGCATCACTGCGGTGGAGCGCCATGCCGGCCAGCTGCGCTACATCTACACCCCGAAAGGCCGCCAGACCATCGCGGAAGGGAAGGATCTGACGATCCTCAAGTATATCATCGGGACCGGCGGCGCTCTGACCAGGCTGCCCCACCGGGAAGAGATTGCCAGAAAGATTGCCGACTGGAACAAGAGCGGAATGATGCTGTACCCAAAGCCGGGAAAACTGAAGCTCCTCTACGACAATCATTACATCATGGCTTCTCTGGGCGTGCTCAGCAAGCGCTATCCGGAAGCGGCACTGAACCTGATGAAGCAGAGCCTCGGTATATGAATGAGACGGCGAAAGAGGGCCTGCCCGGGCGGGCAGGCCCTCTTTCGGTTTTGCGGAGAAACAGGAGAAGACAATGAGAGGGAGAATATTCTGCGTGGGCGTTGGCCCGGGAGACCCGGAACTGATGACACGCAAGGCGGTCCGGCTGATCCGGGAGAACCGGATCATCGCCTTCCCGGGGGAAAGACCGGAGCGATCCGCTGCTTTCCGGATAGCCGCCGCCGCTGTGCCCGAGATGGCGGAAAAAAACCACGTTGCTGTTTCCATGCCGATGACCCGGGATCCGGAAGTGATGGAAGAGGGACACCGAAGAGCTGCGACACTGCTGGAGAGATATCTGGATCAGGGGGAGAATGTGGTCTATCTGACCCTCGGGGATCCGACCGTTTACAGCACGTTCAGCTATCTTCAGCGGCTTCTGGAGGAGGACGGATATCCGGTAGAACTGATACCGGGCGTTCCGTCCTTCTGTGCCGCGGCAGCGAGGCTGGGGATTCCTCTGGCGGAATGGGATGAGCCGATCCATGTGATCCCCGCCCTTCACAGGCCGGAAGAACCGCTGGATCAGCCAGGCACCTATATCCTGATGAAGGCCGGGCGCCATCTGGCGGAGATCAGGGAGAATCTGCGCCTCAGCGGACGGACTGCAGCTGCCGTGGAAAACTGCGGCATGGATGGGGAGAAGACCTACCGGCGGGCGGAGGACATCCCTGACGAGGCAGGCTACTTTTCCCTGATCATTGCCAGAGAGGGGAAAGACTGAGATCCCGGAGACCGCTTCCGCCCTGCCCGGCGGGGCGGTTTTTCCTCTGTGGAAAACCAGGCTCCGTTGACATTTGGCGGCGGAATTGCTACACTATTGTAGGCGTCTGGAGAAGACGGATCTCAACAAAAAGCGAGTGAGAAATATGCGGAAAAGCGGTGTTCTGATGCCCATGACGTCGCTGCCGTCCCCTTACGGGATCGGCACCATGGGCGCTGCAGCCTATCATTTTGTTGACTTTCTGCGTGAGGCAGGCCAGGCGTACTGGCAGCTGCTGCCGCTGGGGCCGACCAGTTTCGGAGACAGCCCATACTCCTCCTTCTCCACATTTGCCGGAAATCCCTACCTGATCGACCTGGATCTGCTGGTGAAGGACGGACTCCTCCTGCCCGGTGAGCCGGAAGCTTTCGATTGGGGCGGTGATTCCCAGCGGGTGGACTACGGAAGGATCTATCAAAGCCGGTTCACCGTACTGCGGCGGGCGTTCGACCGGGGCCGGGAGCGGTTCGCCGGAGACGTGGCGGCTTTCCGCCGGGAAAACCGAGGCTGGCTGGAGGACTATGCCCTCTTTATGGCCATGAAAGTCCGTTACGGCATAGTGAGCTGGACGGAGTGGCCGGAGGAAGACATCCGTCTCCACAGGGCTGAAGCCGTGGAGAAGTACAGCCGGGAACAGGCGGACGAGATGGATTTCTGGGTTTTTCTCCAGTTCCTGTTTTTCCGTCAGTGGAACGACCTGCGCCGGTATGCCAGGGAAAAAGGCGTCCAGTTCATCGGGGACGTACCCATTTACGTGGCGCTGGATTCTGCCGATGTGTGGAGCAATCCCTCGCTGTTCCAACTGGATGAAGAGAACATCCCGAAAGAAGTTGCCGGTGTTCCGCCGGATGCGTTCACGGACGACGGACAGCTTTGGGGCAATCCCCTTTATGACTGGGACGCCATGCGCGCGGACGGTTTCGGCTGGTGGATCCGCCGGATCGAGGGGGCTCAGAAACTGTATGACGTGATCCGGATCGATCATTTCCGCGGGTTTGAAAGTTACTGGGCTGTTCCCTACGGAGACACTACCGCCCGCCGAGGCAGGTGGAAGCCCGGACCCGGCATGGACCTGGTAGGCGTTCTGACAGGGTGGTTTCCCAGCCTGCGGTTCATCGCCGAAGACCTGGGATATACGACTCCTGAAGTGGAAAAACTGCTGGCTGACTCAAAACTGCCGGGCATGAAGGTGCTGGAGTTCGGTTTTGACCCCCAGGGAGAGTCCGGATACGTTCCTCACAACTGCCAGAAGCACAGCGTATGCTATATCGGCACCCACGACAACGAGACCGTGCGGGGCTGGGTGGCGAGCGGACGCGGAAAGGCTTATATCCGCTACGCGAAGGAGTATATGCACATCACCCGGGAGGAAGGCTGGTGCTGGGGAATGATCCGTACGGGCATGTCCACGGCATCGGAACTGTTCGTCATGCAGATGCAGGATACTCTGGAACTGCCCGGCTGGAGCCGGATGAATTCCCCCGGAACTGCCGAGGGCAACTGGCAATGGCGTATGAAGAGAGGCGCAGACAGCAGAGAACTGGCCAAAAAGCTGAAAAAGGTCACACATATCTACCGAAGAGTCTGACTGCAAAAACAGGACGCCGGGATGGCAATCCCGGCGTCCTGCTGTTTTTTCAGACACGCCGGTCAGGCCGGCGGATCAGATGCGTCTTCAATCAGAATGGAAACGGTTCCGCCGCAGGCCATGCCCTCTTCGGCGGCGATGCTGTTGTCCATATCGACCCGGATGACGCGGCTTTTACCTGTCCCGATGAGTTCACGGGCTGCAGCAGCGGCCTGGGCTTCGCCCCAGCCGCCTCCGACTGTGCCGTGGATCCCGCCGGAGACGCTGACCGCCATCATGGCGCCCGGCTTTGCGGGGGTGGACCCGGAAGCGGAGAGCACGATCGCCAGGGCTTTGGGCTCCGGATTGTCTGCCAGGTAATCCAGAAGAGCGGGGTTGGAGCCAGTCTGCTCCAGCAGGCCGTCCACCCGTTCCCGCCCGGTCCGGCTGTTCCGGTGCTGAACCAGCTGGGCGCAGATGGACACGGCGATCTCTGCCGGGGTGATCGCCCCGATGGGCAGGCCGATGGGGGTGTGGATCTGCCGGATCCGCTCCGGATCGAATCCGTCTGCAGCCAGATGCTCCAGCTGGGCGGCGACCCGGCGATGGGAGCCGATCATACCCAGGTAGGAGGGCATGCAGCCCTGCAGGACCCGGCGAAGACAGCGGTCATCCCACCGGTGACCGCGGGTAATGATACAGACATAGTCCCCGGAGGAGACACGGAGGGAATCGATGGCTTCCTCAAAGGGGCCGCAGATTACATTTTGCGCCACGGGGAATCTGGACCGGTCCGCGAACTCCGGACGGTCGTCTACCACGGACACGGCGTAGTCCAGCATGGCGGCCATGGCGCACAGCGCCTGGGAGACGTGTCCGCAGCCCAGAATGATGAGGCGCTCCGGAGAGAGAAAACGACGCACGTACCGGACGCCGTCCGCTTCCTTTACCAGATCGGCTGCGAGACCCCGGGATATGCGGGAACGGATCTGCTGAAACTCGATGGTTGACATAATATGATCCTCCTTCGCGCGGGTTCAGGGACGGTTTCCCAGAGCACGGGAAAGCTCCCTGGCGAACAAAACGGTCTGCTCTACGGCGCGGGAAAACTCATCGCTGCTGATGCGGCGGAAGAGGCCTACGGCGCCGAGGGCATAGCGGATCTGACCGGAGCGGTCATACACCGGAGCGGCTACGGACCGCAGTCCGATTTTGTATTCACCGTCTTCAATGGCATAGCCCTTCTGACGGATGATCTCCAGCGCATGAAGGAGCTGTCCGGTATCGGTTATCGTATGCGGCGTAAAGGCATGAAGCCCGGAACTCTGGAGGCGCTGGAGGGCATCGCTGTCGGAGAGATGGCTCAGGAACAGCTTTCCCTGGGAAGTGGCGTGGAGGGGCATACGGCTGCCGGTCTCAGGCACCACGACCATGCCGTCTCCTCCGGCACACTGATCGAAGGAGATCACATGATCTCCCTCCAGCACGGAGAGAAAGGCGCCGGCGCCGGTCTGAGCGGCCAGCTTTTCCAGATAGGGACCGGCAAGACGCGAGATATCCCACCGGTTGGATACGGCACAGCCGCACTCAAACAGGCGGATGCCCAGATCATAGCGGCCTTCTTCTGTCTGCCGGACCATCTCGTGGCGCCGCAAAGTAGCCAGAAGAGCGTGGACCGTGCTCTTGGGATATCCGGAGGCCGCTGACAGATCCTGAAGGGACATGGGCAGGCGGTTCTGCAGCAGGAGCTCGATCAGTTCCATTGCCTTGTCCACAGAGTGGACGGTATGTGTTTCTCTGGCAGGCATTCGGTCACCTCCTCCGTTTCAGCATAGCATGTCCCGGGCAAAAAGACAATAAAATTCTGTATAACAGGATAAACATTCTGTATTGCAGAACAATCGGCTTGAATAAAGGGTGATCTTTCCGGTAGAATAATGAAAACACCTGGACGGAGGGATCGGCGATGAGAAGAGGTACTGCACTGGTGATGGCCCTGCTTCTGGTGCTGGGGCTGGCTTCCTGCGGAGAAAAGCAGGTGAAAAAGACGGAACTGATCGTCTTTGCGGCGGCGTCCATGACAGAGACCCTGACGGAGATCGAGACCGGATATGAAGAAGCGCATCGGGATATCGACCTGGTGTTTACTTTCGATTCTTCCGGCACGCTGAAAACGCAGATCGAGGAAGGAGCTGCCTGCGACCTGTTCATTTCCGCGGCGCCAAAACAGATGAACGCGCTGGAGGAACTGGACATGGTGGACAAGGATACCCGGATCGACCTGCTGGAGAACAAGGTCGCTCTATGCACAGCGGCGGGCAACCCTGCCGGTATCAATTCCTATGACGATCTGGCAGCGGCGCTGAAGGAGGGGACCGTGCTGCTGGCTATGGGAGACGCTGATGTACCCGTCGGCCAGTATACTCAGAAGATCTTTGCTTTTTACGGTATCGACGAAGCTGCTGTGGCGAACAAACTGACATACGGCTCCAACGTGAAGGCTGTGACGACAGCCGTTACGGAGGCAACGGCTGACTGCGGCATCATCTATGCAACGGACGCCTTCTCTGCAGGGCTGACTCCGGTCGATACTGCCACCGCAGAGATGTGCGGTCAGGTGATCTATCCCGCCGCAGTGCTGAGCGGTACGGAGCACCGGGAGGAGGCACAGGCTTTTCTGGATTATCTGACCGGCGCAGAGGCATCTGCGGTTTTCAAAGAGGTGGGATTCACACCGCTCAGCTGACAGCATCATCCGGCACAGTGCAAATCGCTGTGCCGGTTTGCCCGCTCATACTGTTTGAGACAGGATACAGAAAAAGGAGAGCGCTATGGATTGGTATCCGCTCCTGAACTCCCTGCGCATCGCGGCAATCTCGGCGGTGATCGTGTTTTTCACCGGCATTGCCGCGGCGTATTATATCGCAAAACTGCCACGGATCCTCAAAGGCGCGCTGGACGTGCTGCTGACGCTGCCGCTGGTCCTGCCGCCCACGGTCGTGGGCTATCTGCTGCTGTGTCTGCTGGGTCCGAGACGCCCTTTCGGCGCCTGGGTGCTGACAGTCTTCGGGACCCGGCTCACCATGCACTGGTGGTCTGCCGTGTTTGCGGTAACGATTGTGGTGTTTCCCCTGATGTACCGGACAGCCAGAGGGGCTTTTGAGAGTTTCGATGAAAATCTGGCGCAGGCGGGGAGAACGCTGGGCCTGAGCAACACCTATATCTTCTGGCGGATCCGGATGCCATGCTGTCGTCAGGGGATCATTGCCGGTGCGGTGCTGGCCTTTGCCAGGGCGATCGGAGAATACGGCGCCACCAGCATGGTGGCGGGTTATACGCCGGGCCGGACGGCTACCGTGGCCACCGAGGTCTACCAGCTCTGGCGCATCGGAAACGATGCGCTGGCCCTGCGGTGGGTGCTGGTCAATACCGCGATCTCCGCTGCCGTACTGCTTGCGGTGAATCTGCTGGAACGGAGGAGGTGAGCGCGTGCTGCAGGTGAATATCCGTAAAAAGATGGGGGACTTCCGCCTGGACGTGGCGTTTGAGACGGACCGGGAGATCATGGCACTGCTTGGCGCTTCCGGCTGCGGCAAGAGCGTCACACTCAAATGCATTGCCGGAGTCGAGAGACCGGACAGCGGGCGGATCGTCCTGAATGACAGGGTGCTGTTCGACAGCGAGAAGCGCATCGACCTGCCGCCTCAGAAGCGGCGGGTGGGATATCTTTTCCAGAATTACGCGCTGTTTCCCCATATGACAGCAGCGGAGAACGTGGCTTCCGGGGCACATCATCTGCCGGCAAAAGAACGGCAGGCGGTGGTGAGAAAGCAGATGAAAGCCTTCCGGCTGGAGGGATTGGAGGACCGCTTTCCCCGTCAGCTCTCCGGAGGGCAGCAGCAGCGTCTCGCGCTGGCCAGGATCCTGGCGGGTGAGCCGGAGATCCTTCTCCTTGACGAACCCTTCTCCGCTTTGGACAGTTATCTGAAGTGGCAGCTGGAACTGGAACTGATGGATACCCTCAGGGAGTTCTCCGGAGACGTGGTCTTTGTCAGTCACAGCCGGGATGAGGTCTACCGCCTGTGTCAGTCGGTGTGTGTACTGACCGATGGAATGTCGGAACCAAAGGAGGCGGTGCGGCGGCTGATGGAAGCGCCCGGGACTGTCAGCGCAGCGCTCCTGTCCGGATGCAAAAACTACTCCCGGGCGGAAAAACAGGACGGACACACGCTTCAGTGCACGGAATGGGGCGTGATGATCCACTCAAGGGCGGAGGTGCCTGCGGACGTGAGCGCAGTCGGTGTCAGAGCACACCATCTGATCCCGGGGGCGGCGGGGGAGAACGACATCCCCGGTGAGGTGATCCGGGTAATAGAGGACACATTTTCCACTGTGGTGATGCTGGCGACTCCCGGGGGCAGGACCGGCCGGTCTGTACTGCGGATGGAACTGGACAAGAAGGACTGGGCTGAACTGGGCGAACCGGAAACGCTGACGGTTCATGTGCCGCCCGAACAGGTGATGGTCCTGACGGGAGGCGGATTATGATGCGCGACCGGGTCGGCAGGACCATCGACTATCTGCGCCTGTCAGTGACGGACCTGTGCAATTACCGCTGCATCTACTGCATGGGAGAGAACGGAGTCTGTAAGAAGGACCACAGCGAGATCCTTTCCATCGAGGAACTTGCGGAGATAGGCAGGGCCGCGGTAGCGTGCGGCGTGCGGAAGATCCGTCTCACAGGCGGTGAGCCGCTGGTGCGGCGGGGGATCCTGGAACTGTGCTGCCGCCTGAAAGCCCTCGAGGGGCTGAAGGAACTGACACTGACTACCAACGGCTCCATGCTGCCTCAGATGGCGGCAGACCTGAAAGCCGCGGGTGTGGACCGGGTGAATATCAGCCTGGATACGCTTGATGAGGACAGATTCCGGCGGATCACCCGGCGGGGAGAACTGCGGGAAGCGCTGGACGGCTTCCGAGCTGCCCGGGATGCCGGTTTCAGCGGGATAAAGATCAATACGGTGCTGATGGGTGGCATCAATGACGACGAGATCCCGGAACTGACAGGGCTGACAAAGGACATGCCCATCAGCCTGCGCTTCATCGAATTGATGCCGCTTGGAGTGTGTTCGGACTGGCCGCGGGAGCGGTTCGTCAGCGCCGGAACAGTACTCCGGACGGTACCTGAACTGCGGCTGATCCATACGGACGGCGTAGCCGAGATCTATCAGGTACCCGGCTGGGCAGGTACTGTCGGGCTGATCCGGCCTGTGAGCTGCAGCTTCTGTGAAAGATGCAACCGGATCCGTATCACAGCGGACGGAAAGCTGAAACCCTGTCTCCACTCATCCCGGGAGATCCCCCTGCGGGGACTGGAGGGCGAGAAACTGGAACAGGCGATCCGGGAAGCTGCCGCTGCGAAACCGGAAAGACATTATCTGGCGGAGACAGGCCGCAGCGGCAGCGGCAGGGATATGAATGAGATCGGAGGATAAACGGTGGACTTTACTCATTTCAATGATCAGGGAAGAGCCCGTATGGTGGACGTGACCGAAAAGGAAGCCACTACGCGGACAGCTTCGGCCATGGCTTCTGTCAGGATGGACCCCTCTACGGCGGAGGCCGTCCGCACCGGCGGTGTATCCAAGGGCGATGTGCTGGCGGTAGCTCAGGTGGCGGGGATCATGGCCGCCAAACGGACAGGGGACCTGATCCCCATGTGCCATCCTGTAGCGCTGACAGGGGTCGATATCCGCTTCGCGGTGAAAGAGGACCGGGTGGACGTTCTGGCGGTAGCCCGCTGCAAGGGGGAGACCGGTGTGGAGATGGAAGCCATGACCGCGGCGTCGGTTTCGGCACTGACCATCTACGACATGTGCAAAGCCCTGCAGAAAGATATGGAGATCACGGATGTGCGTCTTCTGGAGAAGACCGGGGGCAAGAGCGGAACGTTCCGAAGGGAGGACATCGAATGGCACGAGTGATCGCGGTATGTGTCAGTGAAAAGAAAGGCGAGGTAAAAAAGCCGGTGCCGTTCGTCAGAGTCCGGTGCCGTCACGGTATCGAGGGAGACGCACACGCCGGGGACTGGCACCGGCAGATCAGCCTTCTGGCTGACGAGAGCGTGGATACCATGCGGGCGATGGGAGTAAAGCTGGAAGCCGGGGCGTTTGCCGAGAACATCCTGACGCGCGGTATCGAACTGAAAAGCCTGCCCGTCGGTACCCGCCTCCGGGTCGGTCCGGCACTGCTGGAAGTGACCCAGATCGGCAAGGAATGCCACAGCGACTGCGCCATCCGGAAAGCCACCGGCAAGTGTGTCATGCCGACAGAGGGCATCTTCGCCGTGGTGCTGGAGGAGGGATGCATCCGGAGCGGCGATGAGATCACCATCGAGGAGGGACGAAAATGAAACTGATTCCGACGGAGAAAGCTGTCGGGCACGTGCTCTGCCATGACATGACCCAGATCATCCCCGGAGAATACAAAGACGCAAGATTCCGCAAGGGACATATCGTCACGGAAAAGGATATTCCGGTTTTGCTGGCCATGGGTAAGGAAAACCTGTATGTCTGGGAAAAGACAGAAGGGATGGTACATGAGAACGAAGCGGCGGAGCGGCTGGCAGCCCTGTGCCGGAACGAGCATATGAGCGCGACGCCCGTCAAGGAGGGCAAGATCGAACTGAAAGCCGAGATTGCAGGACTGTTCCGGGTGGACAGCGCCAGACTGCGGGCGGTAAACGCCATTGACGAGCTGATGATCGCGACCAGACACGGCAATATGCCTGTCAGACCCGGAGACAAGCTGTGCGGTACCCGCTGTATTCCGCTGGTCATCGACGAGGAAAAACTCATTGCCGCCGAGAAGGCGGTGGGCGAGGAGCCCATTCTGGAACTGCTGCCCTATCAACTGAAAAAAGCGGGCGTCATTACCACGGGAAGCGAGGTGTTCCACGGACGGATCCAGGATGCCTTTACCCCTGCCGTGGTGAAAAAACTGGAGGGTTACGGCATCGCCATGACAGAGCACATTACTGTGGATGACGGCCTGGCAAATATCCGCGCCGCGATTGAAACGATGCGGAAAACGGATGTGGAGATGATCCTCTGCACCGGCGGTATGAGCGTGGACCCGGATGACAACACACCGGGCGCTATCAGACAGAGCGGCGCCAGGATCGTGACATACGGAGCCCCGGTACTGCCCGGCGCCATGTTCCTTCTGGGTTACTATGAGGATGGGATGCCTGTCATGGGGCTGCCGGGCTGCGTCATGTATGCCAGGGCGACCATCTTCGATCTGGCTCTTCCGCGGATCGCCGCAGGCATTGAGATGACCAGGGAAGACTTTGTGGATATGGGCGAAGGGGGACTTTGCCTGGGCTGCGAAAGCTGCCACTATCCCGTCTGCCCCTTTGGAAAGTGAGGATGAGCGTATGTTTTCAGCGAGAGTGATTACGGTCAGTGACCGCAGCTTCCGGGGAGAGCGGCAGGACGCGGGAGGACCTGCCGTACGGCAGCTGCTGGAGGAGGCAGGGTATGCCGTGGACGGCATCGTGATCGTTCCGGATGAACAGCCTGAGATCGAGAGGGTCCTTGTGGAAGCGGCCGGAGCAGATGTGGCGCTGATCGTTACCACCGGAGGGACCGGGTTCGCACCAAGGGATGTGACGCCGGAGGCAACCATCGCCGTATGCCAGAAAGCAGTGCCCGGGATCCCGGAAGCGATGCGGGCGGCTTCCATGTCGGTGACGCCACGCGCCATGCTGTCCCGCTCGGCAGCAGGGATTCTGAACAGAAGCCTCATTATCAACCTGCCCGGAAGCCCCAAGGGGGCGAGGGAAAACCTGGAAGCCGTACTGCCGGCGCTGGGACACGGGCTGGAAGTCCTGCGCGGAGAGCCCATGGACTGTGCCGCCGTCCGGGATTGACAAGAGCACCATTCTTCGGTACAATTACATATGAACAACAGTTCATTTGTAGGAGGCGGAACCATGGCTGGAAAGTATAGACCCCGGGGGGAGGAGAATCCCCGGTATCCTCTGTCCTGCGTGGGGGAGGATGAGCTCATCGACCTGGCGGAACTGTTCAAGATGTTTGCTGATTCGACCCGCATCAAGATCCTCTATGATCTGACGGCCGGCGAGAAGAGCGTGACGGAGATCTGCGAGGATCTGGAGATGAACCAGTCTGCCATATCTCATCAGCTGAAACTGCTGAAGACCGCCAAACTGATCGCCTGCCGCCGCAGCGGCAGGCAGATGATCTACTTTCTGGCTGATGACCATGTCAAGACCATTCTGGCCATGGGCAAGGAGCACATCGAGGAGTAAGAAAAAGCGGGAGACCGACGCGCTGTCGGTCTCCCGTTCCATGTCAATGGGCATCTATTTGCGGAGCATGGCCTGGCGCCGGCGGTAATCAGGCAGCCAGCGCGCCACCTCGGCATAAAAGGCGGGGCTGTGGTTTTTGTGACGGATATGGGCAAGTTCATGGACCACCACATAATCTACCGCTTCCGGCGGGTACTGCATCAGGTAGAGGGAATAGCAGATGCTGTTTTTCGCCGAGCAGCTGCCAAACCGGGTGCGGGCAGATGTGATCTTTACGCCGGAGTGCCGTACCCCCATGCGTTCAGCCCACCAGTCTGTGCGGCCGGGCAGGTATGCTCTGGCCTCTGCCCGCAGAGCGCTGATCTCCTCCTCTGACAGGGGCGGATGGGCCGCCAGGTGTTCCTGCCGCCTGGCGAGGTGAGCGCTGATCCATTCCCGGTGGTTTTCCACAAAGCGGCGGATGGAGGCTTCAGAAGTCCGCAGGGGAGCCCGGACAAGGATCCTGGCGTCCCTGGTGATCTCCAGAGCCATGGTACGCCTCCGGGAGCGGATGACTTCGTAATCCATAAGCAGCCTCCTTCCTTTTTTCAAAAAGACTATAGCATGAGATCGCAAAAATGAAAAGAAAAATCGATCATTCGGAAACACACACTTTACGGGAATGACGATTGCGAGTATGATAGTATCGTTGAGAGAGGCGGTGGACAGATGATCCAGTCAACTCTGTGCTATATCGAGAATGGTTCCGGACAGTATCTGATGCTGCATCGGGTGAAAAAGGAACACGACGCCAATCGGGACAAGTGGATCGGCATCGGAGGAAAATTTGAGGACGGGGAGAGCCCGGAAGACTGCGTGCTGCGGGAGACCCGGGAGGAAACAGGACTGACCCTGACCGAGTATCATTACCGGGGCCTGGTGACGTTTGTCAGCGACCGCTGGGAGACAGAGTATATGCATCTGTTTACCGCAAACGGATGGACCGGGGAACTCCGGGAATGCGATGAGGGAGATCTGGAGTGGGTCGGAAAGCAGGAGCTCCTGTCTCTGCCCCAATGGGAAGGCGACCGGATCTTCCTGGATCTTCTGAACCGGAACGTGCCGTTCTTTTCCCTGAAACTCCGGTATGAGGGTGAAAAGCTGCGGCAGGCCGTTCTCAACGGGAGAGAACTGGAGGTGGGCTGATGAGGATCCTGATCAGCGCGTGCTTGCTGGGCAGTGCCTGCCGTTATGACGGAATGAGCAAAGGATCCCCATGGGCGGAAGCCCTGGCCGGAGAACACCAGCTGGTTCCGGTTTGCCCGGAACAGCTCGGGGGGCTGCCTACTCCGAGAGTTCCGTCGGAAAAAACGGGCGGCCGCGTGATGACAAAGGACGGCGCCGATGTGACAGAGCAGTATCTGCGCGGCGCACAGGAGACCCTCCGGCTGTGCAGAATTCTGGGATGCGAGGCCGCTATACTGAAAGAGCGGAGTCCGTCCTGCGGCTCCGGCGAGATCTATGACGGGACATTCACCGGCACTCTCACCGGGGGGTGGGGCGTGACGGCGGACCTGCTGCGCTCAGCGGGGATCCCGGTATGGGGCGAGAGCAGGATCCCGGATCTGCTGACCGGACAGCCTGAGACAGAACATACACAAGAAGACCATAAAAGGAGAGGATTGCAAATGAGGAGAACAGACCGGGAGATCACGGATCTCGCACAGATCAGGGACATTCTGTCCGAAGCCAGGATCGTCCATCTGGGAATGGTGGACGGCGAAAAGCCATACGTCGTCCCCATGCATTACGGGTATTCCCTGGAGGGGGAGAAACTTGTCCTGTATGTACACAGCGCCCTGGAGGGCAGAAAACTTGACGTGATCGCCAGAAACCCGAATGTATTCGCGGAGATCGATACCGGAGAGATTCTGATCCCGGGAGGCGATGACCCCTGCAGCTACAGCGCTGCCTACCGCAGCGTCATGGGTGAGGGAAAAGCGGTACTGCTGGAGAGCGCCTCCGAAAAGGCACAGGCGCTGCAGATCCTGATGCGGACTCAGACAGGCAGAGATTTTGCTGTCACGGAGGAGATGGTCGGGGCGGTCTGTGTGATCAAAGTCGAGCTTGACTGGTTCACCGCCAAGAGCCGTCCCATGCAGAAAAAGGCGAAGCGCCATGCAGGAGCGGAAGCCCTGCTGGAGCTGAGCAACCAGGAACTCTTTTCTATCCTGGCCGGTGACCGGGGCGTAATCGCGCAGGCAGGACTCCATGAGATCCTGAAAGAATACCGGGCTGAGCATCAGAAGATCGACGCCGATCTGCAGACGATGGTGCGCGAGATCCTTTCAAAAGAGGAGTGAACTCCCTTTCCGGGCCGGATCCGGGAATTCCATGAAACAGCAAACGACAGCGGAGCCACGCTCCGCTGTCGTTTGTCGTTATCTCATATGATGAATGGTTCCGGAACGATTGCCGCAGCCGCTGCTGATCAATAGGAACCCATATCAGCGGACTTGTCGCCCTGGGGGTTGGAGCCGAACTCGTAGTCATTGCCGGGCAGGACGGCGTTCAGGATGACTCCGGCAAGAGCGGCGATCGCAAGACCGGTCAGCGTGATGGCGGCATTGCCGACCATGAACGTGACACCGCCCACGGAACTGAAGCCCAGGCCGCTGACGAACATGACGGCGGCGATGATCAGGTTGCGGGACTTGGTCAGATCCACCTTGTTCTCAACGATGTTGCGGACACCGACGGCGGAGATCATGCCGTAGAGGATGAAGCTGACGCCGCCAACGATGGCAGCGGGGATGGAGTTGACCAGAGCGTCGAATTTGGGGGAGAAGCTCAGGATGATGGCATAGAGGGCGGCCAGGCGGATGACCCGGGGATCATAGACGCGGCTGAGAGCCAGCACGCCGGTATTCTCACCGTAGGTGGTGTTGGCGGGACCGCCGAAGAGGGCTGCCAGAGAGGTTGCCAGACCGTCGCCCAGCAGGGTGCGGTGCAGACCGGGATCCTCAATGAAGTTGCGCCCTGTGGTGGAGGAGATGGCGGACACGTCGCCGATGTGTTCCATCATGGCGGCGATGGCGATGGGGGCCATGACCAGGATGGAGGTCAGGTCAAACTTGGCGATGACGAACTTCTGCAGACCGACAATGCTGGCGGTCTGTACAGCGGAGAAATCCACCTTGCCGGCTACCAGAGCAACCACATAGCTGACGACGACGCCCAGCAGGATGGGGCTGATCTTGATCATGCCCTTGCCCCAGATGTTGGCTATGATGATGACCGCGATGGCGACAAGAGCCAGCCACCAGCAGGTCTGAGCATTGCCGATAGCGGAACCTGCCAGATTCAGGCCGATCATGATGATCATGGGACCGGTGACAATGGGGGGGAAGTAACGCATGACCTTCTTGGCGCCGACCAGCTTGAACAGCAGTGCCAGCACCAGATACAGGGCGCCGGCCACCACGACGCCGCCCAGGGCGTAGGCCAGTTTTTCATCACCGCTCATGGAGGCGTACTTGCCGGCGCTCAGCTGGGCAACAGCCTCAAAACCGCCCAGATAGGCGAAGGAGGAGCCCAGGAAAGCGGGGACTTTCAGCTTGGTGCAGACATGGAACAGCAGGGTTCCAAGACCGGCCATCAGCAGGGTGGTCTGGATGGAAAGGGGCAGGCCGTAGCCGGAAACCAGGATCGGTACCAGAACAGTGGCGCCGAACATGGCGAACAGGTGCTGCAGACCCAGCACCAGCATGCGGGGTACGCCCAGTGTCCGGGCGTCATAGATGGCCTCCTGGCCAAGTTCTTGTTTCTTCATGTGCGATCCTCTCTTTCTCCTTATATGACAATGGTTTGTGAAAACGATTCCGGGGAATGCGCAGAAAAAAAGTGGCCGGCAATACTACCGGTCACTTGGAAACAGCACATTTGAAAGAGAAGATGGAGCGGCCCGCGGGGACTTTACGGAGTCTCTGCAGCGTCATAGCTCTCACCTCCTCGAATTTTCCTGCTTATTATAAGATTTACGGACCGAAAAAGCAATACGTTTCTTACCCAAGGTTATTGCTGTTTTCCTGAACGGAATTCGTCGAAGTTGCACAAACGCCTCTGAAGGACCGGACAAACCGCTGCGGCAGCGGCGATCTTCAACGCATCGCCGGGCAGAAAGGGCAGCATTCCCAGCTTCAGTATGGACGCCGGGTCCAGTCCTTTACCCAGATAGACGTTCAGGATAAGAGCCATATAGGGGATCCCGATCAGATAAAGAACAGCCAGCCCTGCGGTGCAGGAGAGAGCGATCCTGACAGGGCCGGAGCGGTTCCGGTTCAGGAGACCGATGATCCAGGCACAGGGGATCAGTCCCAGAAGGAACCCGAAGCTGGGCTGAAAAAGATAGGAGGGACCGCCGCCGGCAGTGAAAACAGGAAGCCCCGCCAGCCCCAGAAGCACGTAGACCAGCTGGCTCAGCGCTCCGTACCGGCGCCCTAGAAGGATGCCGGCCATAGCGGTAAACAGAAATTGCAGCGTGATGGGGACCGGGCCTGCCGGAATTCGAAGAAAAGCTCCCGCGGCTGTCAGCGCGGCAAACAAGGCTGTAATGATCATGGCCCGGGTACGCATGACTGTAAACCTCCAAAGATGTGATAGGTTTACAATATACCGGGACGGAAAGAATGTCAACCCCTCGCCGGGAAAACCGTTTACAAAACGGCGACATGGTGGTAGAGTGAGGAAAACGGAAGAGAGAGGTGATCCCGTGAGCCGGGATAAGGTCTACCTGGCGCTGGCTGAGCAGCCCGGACAGTATCTGTCGGGTCAGGAGCTGAGCCGGAAACTGGGTATCAGCCGGGCAGCTGTATGGAAAGCTGTGGAAGCCCTGCGCCGCAAGGGGTATGAAATCGAAGCCAGCCCGGGGCGCGGATACTGTCTTTCCGCGGGAGACCGGCTGGAACAGAGGGACGTGGAAGCGTCTCTTGCCGTGCCCAGAGGCGGATGGAGGGTCCTTACGGAGGTGGATTCCACAAACACGGAATGCAAAAGGCAGGCAATGGCAGGCGCTCCGGACGGTACAGTGATCCTCGCGGACGAACAGACTGCCGGAAAAGGCCGCCGCGGCCGAAGCTTTCTGTCTCCGCCGGGGATGGGACTGTATCTGTCGATCCTGTGGAGGCCGGACTGCTCCCCGGAAAGACTTCTGCCGCTGACGGCGCTCACAGCAGTTGCGGCATGCCGGGCGATCGAGCGGCTGGGAGGCGTCAGCCCTTCCGTCAAATGGCCGAACGATCTGGTGATGAACGGCCGTAAGGTATGCGGCATCCTGACGGAAATGTCCCTGGAAGGGGAAAGCGGCCATGTGGAATATGTGATCGCAGGAATCGGGATCAACTGCCGCCAGAGACAGGAGGATTTTCCGCCGGAACTGCAGGAGACCGCCGGATCGCTGGACATGGCTCTGCCGGTCACGGTGAGGAGAGCGGATCTGGCGGCAGCGCTGATAGAAGAACTGGATCTGCTCCGCCGTGATGTGCTGTTCCGGCCGGAGACCTGGCTGGAGGAATACCGGGACCGCTGCCTGACGACAGGCAGCCGGGTGCAGGTGATCCGGGGCGATGAACGCAGGGAAGCGGAGGCTCTGTCTGTGGACGACCGGTTCGGCCTGACAGTACGGTACGACAGCGGGGAAACGGAGACAGTCCGTTCCGGAGAGGTTTCGGTGCGCGGACTGTATGGATATGTAGAGGAGGGAAGGCATTGAGAGAACTGCTGGATCTGTTTCTGACCTTTGCCAAGGTGGGGGTCATGACGTTTGGCGGCGGTTACGCCATGCTGCCTATCCTGCAGCGGGAAGTGGTGGAGAACAAAGGCTGGGCTACCGACGAGGAACTGGCGGATTACTTCGCTATCGGCCAGTGCACGCCCGGTGTCATCGCCGTTAATACAGCGACTTTCATCGGTCAGAAAAAGCGCGGGGTTCCCGGCGGGATCCTGGCCACGCTGGGAGTCGTATTCCCGTCCCTGATCATCATCACGGCTCTGGCCGGTGTGATCGCAAAACTCTCCCACCTGGCTGTGGTGCAGCACGCTTTCGCGGGCATCCGGGTATGCGTGTGCGTACTGATCTTCAACGCTGTGCTGAAGCTGTGGAAGAGCGCTGTAAAAGACAGGCTGGCCCTGTGTATCTTCCTGCTGGTATTCGCCGGGGCTGTTTTTCTGAAGATCTCGCCTGTTATCTATGTGATAGCCGCTGCTGCGGCAGGCATCCTCATCGAAACGATAAGGGGGCGTCAGAGATGATCTTTCTGCGGCTGTTCTGGGAGTTTTTCAAAACTGGCCTGTTCGCCGTGGGAGGCGGGCTGGCCACGCTGCCGTTCCTTTCCGACATGGCGGCGCGGACCGGCTGGTTCACCGCCGGCCAGCTGGCGGACATGCTGGCGGTCAGCGAATCCACACCGGGTCCGATCGGCGTGAACATGGCAACATATGTGGGATTTACCACCGCCGGCGTGGGAGGAGCTGTGGTGGCGACCCTGGGCCTGATCACACCGTCGATGATCATCATCTCCGCCGTGGCCCTTGTCCTGAAGTCATTTCGGGACAACCGATGGGTAAATGCCGCTTTTTACGGGCTGCGCCCCGCCTCCACCGCCATGGTGGCCGCGGCCGGACTTTCCGTTGCGGTCCTGACATTCTGGAACAGTGAAATGGAAGGCTTTGCCCGTCTAAACTGGAAGGGGATCCTGCTTGCTGCGGTGATCCTTGTGCTGACCCGCTGGGTGAAGCCCACAAAAAAGCTCCATCCCATCGTATTCATCCTGGCCAGCGCTGTGGCAGGTGCGGTGCTGGGATTCTGAAAGGGAAGACCGATATGATCAAGACCGTTACGATCGTAAGCCTGTCCAGCGGCATCATCGGAGAACCGCGCGTCCGTCATGAGCTGGATATCGGGGTGAAGAGACTGGAAGCCTGCGGGCTGAAAGTGAAATTCGGCAGCCATGCGCTTGCCGGCCTGGACTATGTGAAGGAACATCCTGAGAAACGGGCAGAGGACCTGCTGGACGCCTTCCGGGACCCCGAGACGGATATGATCCTCTGTGCCATCGGAGGCGATGACACCTACCGCCTTCTGCCGTACCTCTTTGAAGAGGACCGGCTGCGCAAGGCGGTGACAGACAAGGTTTTCCTGGGGTTTTCCGATACCACCATCAACCATATGATGCTGCACAAAGTGGGACTGAAGACTTTCTACGGCCAGGCGTTCCTGCCGGACATCTGTGAGCTGGACCGGGAGATGCTGCCCTACACCCGGCGGTATTTTGAGGAACTGATCACGACCGGAACGATTGCGGAGATCAGACCGAGCCCGGTGTGGTATGAGGAGAGGACTTCCTTCAGCGAGTCCGACGTGGGAACGCCCCGCATGGAACATGAGGACAGAGGCTTCGTCCTTCTCCAGGGTTCCCCGGTCTTTTCCGGCCGGATCCTCGGAGGCTGCATCGACAGCATGTTTGACTTCTTTGACGGCGGACGGTACGCCGACATGCCAGTGTTATGTAAACGATATGGCTTGTTTCCGCCTGCAGAGGACTGGCAGGGGAGGATCCTGCTTCTGGAATCCAGCGAGGAGCAGATGACGCCGGAGCAGTTTCGCCGGGCTGCCGTGATTCTGAAGGAGACGGGCGTTTTCCGGGCGGTCAGCGGCGTTCTGCTGGGCAAGCCGATGGACAGAGTATACGAGAAGGAGTACTGGCAGGCTCTGACGGAAGTGGTGGACGATCCGTCCCTGCCGATCGTCTGCAACCTGAACATCGGACACGCCACGCCGCGGTGCATCATCCCCTTCGGGGTGGAGGCCACGGTAGACGCCGGGGAACAGCGCATCGTATTCCGTACCGGCGGGAAAGCATGACGGGCGGCAGGAAACACATCAAACCGAAAAACGCGGGCCGGAAGACGATTCTTCCGGCCCGCGTTTCTGAAGCGGGTCATTTCACAGATTCCAGCTCGGAGCGGAAACGCTCTACGGCGGAATCGATTTTTTTCAGCTGTTTTGCCTCCGTCCGGTCTATGATCCCGTCGTCCTCTGCCGCGGCCATCCTGCAGGACTGCTGGAAAGCGTCCAGAAACATCAGCATGTTCCGGATCTGCATTTCAATATGGCTGTTCATTCAGCACACATCCTTAAACGAAGAAAGGACGGAAACGCCTCAGAAACCCCGGACCCAGGCGGCCAGGACCCCCAGGACTTCCCGGGCCCAGTATCCAGGCCCCAGGGCCCAGTAGGAGCGGCAGCCGATGGAGCAGGGCGTCAGGCCTGCCTGCCGGGCGAAATACTGTCCGCGGTATTCATGGAAGTTATCGGTGGCGATCGCCACATGTGGATCCAGCCCGTTCTCGGCGATGACCGCCGCGGAGTAACTGAGGTTTTCCCAGGTGGAACCGGAACGCTCCTCCAGAAAGATCTTTTCGGGGGCGATTCCCATGGATACCAGGGTGTCCCGGATACAGGAGGCCTCAGTGACGGTCTCCGCGTCATCCATGCCGCCGGAAGCCACGCAGACGGCTTCCGGATGAGCTGACAGATAGCGGAAGGCAGCGTTGATCCGGTCCTGCAGCATGCGGCTGGGACGGCCGTCAGCCCTGGCCTGGCAGCCCAGCACGATGACGGTACGGGGAGGGGCATCGGCATCGGGACGATTCATGGACGCCAGCGCCATCAGAACCAATATTGCCAGTGCGGAGGTAAGACCGGCGCCTATGACGGCAGCTGCGGCCCGCCGCAGCCAGAGCGGCAGGCGTTTCGGCCATCGGGGGAAAAAACACAATGACGCAAGCAGGATCAGCAGCATCACCGGCCAGACCATGCCGACATGGAGGATCCCGACGCCCAGAGGCATAAGGAAATAGGCGGCCAGAAGCAGGCAGGCAATGCCGGAAATGCCGCGAAGGAAGGTTTTCACATCAGCCCTCCGCCACGTGATTGGCGATTCGCTGCATGATCAGATCCAGAGCCACCAGATTGTGACCGCCCTCCAGAACGATGAT
>JAEEGL013733836.1_pt1 | contig 44667 bp, 38 predicted proteins | sample 9134231 | NCBI WGS metagenome assembly JAEEGL01 (sample SAMN16246548, study PRJNA631951) | gut metagenome | biome: gut microbiome; feature: rumen; material: fiber-attached | host: Bos | place: Iran: Karaj | collected 2018-10 | reverse complement strand
CCATTGAAGAACCACTTCGTCAGATTGTTGCAAATGCCGGCGGCGAAGGTTCTGTAGTGGTGAACAAAGTTCGCGAAGGCAAGGGTGATTTTGGTTACAATGCCCGCACAGAACAATACGAAGACTTGAAGAAGGCAGGTATTATCGACCCGAAGAAAGTGACTCGTATTGCTCTTGAAAATGCGGCTTCAGTTGCAGGAATGTTGTTGACGACAGAATGTGTACTTGCGGAAGAAAAGAAAGACGAACCGGCTGCTCCAATGGGTGCTCCAGGAATGGGCGGCATGGGAGGAATGATGTAATCTACAACATATCATCCAATGGGAAAAGGCGGAAGAAATTCCGCCTTTTTTTGTGAATGATATTATGAAAGAAAATATTTTCTTGTCGCCTGTAAAGTGCCTATACCAATTGGACGTTCTTTGCAATCTTTAAAGTTCCTCCTTTTTTTGTCACCGAAAGTGTGTATGTCGCTCCAAAAATAAGAGCGTGGTTTTGTTCTTCGTGTCCCGATGGGAAATCAAATGCAACGGGATAATCGTACTCCTTTACCGCATCAAGAATGATGCTTTCTACAGAACCATGATATTCGTCAACTCCGTTTTTCATGCCGCTCATGGTTCCGACAATTAGTCCGCTTAATTTCCCCAAAATGCCCGAGTGTTTCAAGTTTTGAATCATTCTGTCAATATGATAGAGGTATTCGTTGAGGTCTTCAATAAAAAGAACGGCTCCGTCGTAGTCGTATTCAAACGAAAGACCGCGAATGCTGTATAGCATGGAAAGATTTCCACCGACAAGTTTTCCCGTACATTTCCCTGGTCTATTGGCATGAGAAACGGCCGATTTTATAGGTTTTATTTTGCCGAAAAGTGTGTCGTGTAACGTTTGAAGCGATTCTTCGGTGACATTCGGAAAACTTTTTGCCATTGCTCCGTGAATAGATTCTACACCAAGCGAATTCATTTTTGAATGAAAAACAGTTATGTCGCTGAAACCTACAATCCATTTTGGATTAGATAAAAGTTTCGAATAGTCAATGCCTTCGACTATGCGAATTGCTCCGTAACCACCTCTGGTACAGATTATTGCTTTGACTTTTTTGTCGTTTATTGCTTGCTGGAAATCCGTGCGACGACATTCATCTGTGCCTGCAAATACACCGTCACGTTCGTATGCGTGTCGACCAATTTTTACGTGCAGTCCCCACGACGTAAGTACCTGAACGGCAAAATCTATGCTGTCTTTTTGTATTGGTCCTGAAGGAGAAACAAGTGCCACCGTGTCACCTTTTTGTAAAAAATTTGGTCTTATCATTGTCATAATTTATAATATTCTCGTAAAAAATATATCTTTGCGAAAGTAGTAAAAATAATAATTAGATGTCAGAATATAAGCGTTATCTTGTCACAGCAGCCCTTCCGTATGCGAATGGGCCTGTCCATATAGGCCATTTGGCAGGTGTATACGTGCCAGCCGATATTTATGTACGTTACCTCCGCATGAATGACAAAGATGTGGTTTTTGTGTGCGGTAGTGATGAGCACGGTGTGCCAATTACTATAAAGGCAAAAAAAGAAAATTGTTCTCCACAGGATATTGTTGATCGTTACGATGCTATTATTCGTAAGTCTTTTGAGGAATTTGGTATAAGTTTCTCAAATTATTCTCGTACGTCGCACGATTTGCATACAAAAGTTTCTTCAGATTTCTTTAAAACATTGTACGACAAAGGTCAATTTATTGAACAAACGTCGGAACAATACTATGACGAGGAAGCAAAACAATTCCTTGCAGACCGCTATATTGTTGGAACCTGTCCGAAGTGTGGGGCTGAAGGTGCATACGGCGACCAATGTGAAAAATGCGGTAGTTCGCTTTCACCTGAAGAGTTGATAAATCCAGTAAGTAAATTGTCGGGAGCAAAACCTATAAAAAAAGCTACGAAACACTGGTATTTGCCACTTGACAAACACGAGGATTTCTTGAGAAAATGGATTTTGGAAGACCATAAAGAATGGAAATCAAACGTATATGGTCAGTGTAAATCGTGGTTGGACGGCGGTTTGCATCCGCGTGCCGTGAGCCGTGATTTGGACTGGGGCGTGCCTCTTCCGTTGCCAAATACCGAGGGGAAAGTGTTGTACGTGTGGTTCGACGCACCGATTGGCTATATTACGTCAACACAGGAATGTACTCCAGATTGGGAGAAATATTGGAAGTCGGAAGATACGAAATTGGTTCATTTCATTGGTAAAGACAATATTGTGTTCCACTGCATTGTCTTTCCTGTAATGCTGAAAGCTCACGGTGGTTACATATTGCCAGATAATGTTCCTGCAAACGAGTTTTTGAACTTGGAAGGCGACAAAATTTCTACATCAAAGAATTGGGCTGTTTGGTTGAATGAGTATTTGGAAGATTTTAAAGACCAACAGGATACGTTGCGTTATGTACTGACGGCAAATGCTCCCGAAACCAAGGATAATGATTTTACGTGGAAGGATTTTCAGGCTCGCAACAATAACGAATTGGTTGCAATTCTTGGAAATTTTGTAAATCGTGTTGTGGTTTTGACACAAAAATACTTTGCTGGTAAGGTTCCTGCGCAAGGGGCATTGACCGATGTTGACAAACAAGCATTGAATGCAATTGTGGTAGCAAAAGAAAATGTTTCAAAGAATATAGAGAATTATCGTTTCCGTGATGCGCTGAAAGAGGCAATGCAGTTGGCTCGTGTAGGAAATAAATATCTTACAGAAACAGAACCGTGGAAATTGATTAAAACCGACGAATCGCGTGTTGCGACAATTTTGAATGTTTGTCTGCAAATCACTGCAAATTGCGGAATTATATTCGAACCATTTTTACCATTCTCTGCCGCAAAGATTATGAAAATGTTGAAACTCGAAACGGCAAAATGGTCCGATGCGGGAAATATAGGAATTATGGCTGTTGGTAAGGAAATCGGTCAGCCAGAGTTGATGTTCAGAAAAATCGAAGATGCCGAGGTCGATGCACAGATTGAAAAGTTGAAGGCTGCGAAAGCTGCTCGTGAGGCGGAAGAAGCTTTGAATGCTCCTGTCGCTCCACAAAAGGAAACGATTGTGTATGACGATTTTGCAAAGATGGATATTCGCGTCGGAACGATTTTGGCAGCCGAACGGGTTCCAAAAACCGACAAACTGATGAAACTCACTGTGAATGTGGGAATTGATACTCGAACTATCGTATCGGGAATTGCCGAACATTTCACTCCCGAAGAATGTGTCGGACGACAAGTGTGCGTGTTAGTGAACCTGCAACCTCGAAAATTAAAAAACATAGAATCAAACGGTATGATTCTTATGGCAGAAGGAGCAGACGGCAAGTTACAATTTGTTGCGCCAGATGAAAAAATAAAAGAAGGATGTGCAATTTCATAAAAAATTCGCATTTACTTAATTTTTGTTATATATTTGCTAAATATTTGTAGTTCAATAGCCTAATGAGAACGAAAAAACTAATAGTTGGTGTATTGATGGTGGTAGGGTGCTTGACGAGTGCCATGGCTCAGGATACGCACTTTTCTCAGTTCGATGCGGCACCTTTGTATTACAATCCTGCGTTGGCGGGAGTAAATGAGTGTCACAATCGAATCTATACGAACTACAAAGGCCAATGGAATACGTATAGTACTTTTTTAGCTTCGTATGACCAACCGTTGGAGAAAATACAATTATTGGGCGGTACAATTGGCTTGGGAGGACTTGTCGTAGCTGATTATGCAGGCGAAAACTCGTATGGAAATACACAGATAAAATTTATGCCTGCGTATCACTATTCAATCATTCCAGGAACTCTTCGTATTTCGGCAGGGTTAGACGCTATGTTTGATTTGATGAGCATTAGCGAAGACAAAGTTGTTTTGGGAGGCGGAATTGATCCAATTACGGGCGAATCGACGGCAGGGACAGATTTCGAGCACACAAAGCGGTTCTATTATGATATGGGACTTGGCTTGAACTTTCAATACAATATCTCTCCACAATTCCCTATCAATGCAGGTATTACATTTTTCCGTCTATTCGGTTCTGGTGGAGGTGGAATCGCAGTTGCATCTTCGAATGCCGAAAGCAATTATCGACGTTTCTCGTTAAATGCCAATGCAGTATATCCTATCAATACAAGATTGACTTTACTTCCGAGTTTTATTTATACAAATCAAAAAATGTATAATGAAATGAACATCGGAACGTATTTGAAATGTGGCATCGGTGACTTTACACCGTTGATTGACGCATTGTACGTTGGATCTTGGTATAGAGTTAAAGATGCTATTATTTTAGGTGTGATGTTCGACAAACCGATAAATAAAAACTGGACACTTCAATTCGGTTTCAGCTACGATGTCACCGTGTCAAGTTATCGTAAGTCAGACAAATGGACGACGGGAAAAAATGTTAAGGGCGACAGTTTCGAGTTCTCTCTTAAATTGTTGAATTGCCGTCTTCCGATAGTTGTTAATCCAGAAGGTATTGTTAACGATCCATTTAGATAGAATATGAATCGAATAAGTCGCATCTGTACCATAGTTATTTTTTCGTTTTTTGTTGCAATTGGTTCGTTTGCACAAGGAAAGAAACAATATTACGAAGCATATATAGCGTTGGGTGACACGTGTTTTGCTCACGCAAACTATTTTGGCGCTCATCAGGCTTACGAAAAGGCTCTTGCCTATGTCGACAATCCAAATATTGCGTTTAAGTGTGCCGAGGCATGTCGTGGTTACCAAAATTATCCTGATGCTGAAAAATATTACAAAATAGCGATTTCTAAGGATTCAATCACATTCCGTCTTGCAAATTATTGGTATGCCGAGATGTTGATGTTGCAAGGTAAATATGATGAAGCAAAAGAACAGTATGATATTCATTACAAATTGAACAAAAACAAAAATGACTATTATACAAAACGAGCAAAGGAACAATCTACCAACGTTACTAAGAAAATCAAGAAAGTAGGAGAGTCTGTAGGCTTGGAAGTAAAGCATATTAACGACTTGGATATCAATTCAATGTATGCTGAATATGCTCCGTGTCAATATAATGACTCTATATTCTTTTTTGCCGGTGTTCGTCCGTTGGATGCTAAATTGGCGGATACGTCTTTTATTTATGCAAACTATTTGACTCGTGTAATACAGGCAACGAGACGCAATGACTCGACGTGGTCTAATGTAAAGGTTGTGAGTTCGCTAATTGATCCTAATGCCCATGTGAATAATTTGTCTTTTACTCGCGATGGGAAAACAGCATATTTCAGTAAATGTTTTGGATATAATTGTTCAATTTACAAAGCCGACTTCGACCCGAAATTCCTTGATTTCTCGAATGTAACAAAGTTGCCAGCTCCTATAAATATGGCGCAGACAAGTAATACGACGCCACAAATTGCGTATACGTCGCAGGGCGATTACTTGTTCTTCGCATCGAATCGAAAAGGAACAAAGGGCGGATATGATATTTGGTATGCGTCGATAGACTCATCAGGAAATATCGGTTCCGTTCAAAACTGCGGAAAAAATGTCAATACTATCGGCGATGAGGTTACGCCGTTCTACGATGCCCGCGATTCTTTGCTGTATTTCAGTAGCGAATGGCATACGACTTTGGGCGGATTCGACATTTTCTCGTCCAAAGGTGATTTGAGCAGTGGCCGTTGGACCGATGCCGTCAATATAGGTGCTCCTATAAACTCGTCGTATAATGATTTGTACTATGCATATTCACGTGACTCGTTGAGAGCATATTGGTGTTCAAATAGAGAAGAGTCGGTGAAACTTATCGGAAAGGCTTATAGTAACGACATTTATTCTCATTCTTTAATTCGTCGTTCTATTTCTCGAATTACCGATTTGGTTCCAATCACGTTGTATTTTGATAATGACTATCCAGACCCGCGTTCCAAGGATTCTGTGACGGATAAGATTTATGAAAATTTGTATAACGATTTCGTGGTGAAGAAAGATGAATATATTAAAGAATATACCAAATATTCGCCAGAAGAACGTTTGAAATACGATACTCGAAATGTTGAAACTTTTTTCAAGGATTTACAAAGTGAGTGGGAAAAACTTGCGTTGTTTGCCGAGTTGATGGAGGTGATTCTTGCCGACGGTCAAGATATTGTCGTGGCATTTAAGGGATATGCCAGCCCGGTAGGTAATTTGGCGTATAATGAAATTGTTGCAAAAAAACGTATTTCGTGTATTCAGAATTATTTCGTATCATATCACAACGGAGTGCTCAATCAATATTTGCACAATGAGCCAAAATCCGGGAAGGGAAGTTTGAAGTACATTTATGAGCCAATCGGTGTTGTAAAGGCGGAAAATACGTTCTATACAAGTTCGGGAGCTCAGGTAAGTGCAATTTCCGACCGTCGCCAAAAATGGATGTCGGTATATAGTCCGGCGGCTGCATATCAACGTAAAATTGAAATCATTGCCGTTGACATAGAATACGAAAACGAATTGTTTGAAGAAATCAACCGCGAAATCAAGACACAAAAGAAAATGGTCGACGAAGTTGATGGTACGTCGTTGTATAAAGAAGGCGAAGAACCTACCGAAAACGATGAAGAATTGAATGGCGGCGGATTTTCTATTCAACCTGCATCAGAAGAAGACGCGGTTGAAGATGACGGTACAAAGCTGAAATTGAAACCAGCAATTATTATGATTGATGCAGAGGAGGAAGAAGATACGGTTCCTGAAGTCAAATATGAGAAAAAGGAAGAATCTGTAAAACAACAACCGGCGTCAAGTCCTGCACCGAAGGAACAAACAAAGAAAACTGAAACGCCTGCTGAAACTCGGCCAAAAACTGAACAACAATCGAAAAACAACGAACTGAAAAAATACGACGGGACAGAAATATTTAAAGTAAAATAAACGTTATCTTGTTATGAAACGTCTCGTTTCCATATGTTTACTTTTTGTATGTCTTTGCTCGTTCGGTCAATTTTCCAACGATTGGATAGACTATGGCCAAAAGTACTATAGAATCCCGATAACGTCGAAAGGAGTTTACAAAATTACTTATGCAGATTTAGTCGCAAACGGAATTTCCGTCGGCGATTTTGACCATAGAAATTTACAGATTATACATAACGGAGCGGTGCTTCCATTGTTTGTCTCCGCCCAACCTGATGGAATATTCAGGAGTTCCGATTTTATAGAATTTTATGCCGAAGGTGGAAATGATGGCTGGCTCGATTCGAAAGTTTATTATAATAGTAAACCATTCAACGAAGCATACAGCCTTTACAATGACACCGCATCGTATTTCCTGACCATTGCGAATACATTGGAAAGTCCTCGATACGACACTTCGCGTAACACGAACTACGGGAGTTATACACCAGCTCAGTACTGTCTGACAACGGTTCGGTCAAATTATACTTCGACATTTAACGAAACAAAGGCATCTCCGTATATTTACCCTGCTGAAGGTTGGTGTGACGCTTTTTTCGACATGGGCGGAAATGTTACCAAAACATTGATAACACCAAATTATGCGTCGGTAAACGTTCCTTCTGAAATTTCTTTTGGAATTGGCGGATTTTCGGAAACACAACATGATATTGTCGTTACATTGGAATCTGACGAATCTTTTAGATTAGATACGACGTATTACGATTATTCTGCAATACATAAGATTTTCACCTCTGACAAGCCTCTAAGTGCGGTGACAACATTGAAGTTTCAAAGTATTGCAGGTGATAAAACTGCCGACAAAAATAGCGTGTCGTATGTTCAAGTGACTTATCCGAGTACCTTCAATTTCAGTAATAAAAATCTTTTTGAATTTACTTTGCCCGAAGTGAGCGAAGGAGATTACATTCTTCTCGAAATATCAAGTTTCAATGCGGGAGGCGTGCCGCCGATTATTTATTGTCCCGATTTGAAAAAAAGAATACTGACGACAGTCAGCGGAGGTACATATAAAGCATTGATTCCGAATGTTCATAAGAAACTGGAATGTGTAATGGTTTCGCAAAATGCCATGAAAAAGGTGTCGGAAATTAGACCAATCCAGTCGCAAATTTCTAAAAGTGCAACGCAGTTTCTTGATTTTTCGCAAGAATCGAATCAAGGTACATATATCATTATAACGGAAAAATCTCTGTGGTATCAAGCAGTTTTATATAAACAATATCGGGTGCGGACAGGTGAGTCTGTTGTTTTGGTCGATGTTGACGAATTGTATAATCAGTTCGCCTATGGTGTTCGAAAGCATCCGTATGCGATTTCTGCTTTTATAGATTATGCTGTAAAGAATTGGGGAATAACGCCGAAACATGTTTTCATTATAGGGAAAGGTTTTCATTTGACGGCATACAGAAACAACGAAACAATGTACAAGAGAACCTTGGTCCCGTCAATGGGAAATCCTTCGAGCGACATTTTGCTTACGTTGAGTCCGCATGGTTCGTCATTAAAGACAAATATTGCAATCGGGCGTTTAGCCGCAGAAACACCCAATGAAGTCGCCATTTATCGTAAGAAAGTCATGGATTTCGAGTCGCAGGAGCCAAATCCGTGGATGAAAAATGTGTTACATTTTGGAGGTGGTACCACAGCCTATGAACAGTCTCTGTTCCGTTATTATCTAAATAGATATGCGTTGACGCTAAAGGGAGAATATTTCGGAGCAGACGTTCATTCGTTTTATAAGGAAAGTTCCAATGTCTACGAAACGACGGAGCCCGAGGCAATTCGAAAATATATGAACGAGGGTACGTCCTTGATGATATTCTTTGGACATGCTTCGGGAAGCGGATTTGACCAAAATATAGACCACCCATCGTTGTTTAATAACCAGGGAAGATATCCACTCATTTTGGCAAATTCCTGTTATTCGGGTGATATTTTTGCCGACAATGACTATAATGTGAGCAAAATCTGGACATTTGCCGAAGATAGAGGCTCTATCGGTTTCTTGGCGAATGTTGACGTGGGTGTCCCGGCATATTTGAATTTGTTTGCATCGTCGTTCGTCAGAAATATTGCGTATAGCAATTATGGAAACTCCATAGGTTCGAGTTTGGCAAAAGCAATGACAGATTTATCAGGACGTAATATTATCTACAATGATTTGTATGATGGTGTGACAGGTTTCACTTTACAGGGTGATCCAGCGGTAAAACTGCATTCGTTTGAAAAACCAGATTTATCGGTAGATGAATCGTCGGTATTTTTCACTCCTTCGGTAATAACCACCGATATGGAAACTGCAGACTTCAATGTTGCTGTGGTAAATAAGGGACGTGCTTTTTCTTCGGAATATTTGTTAAAAGCGACATTTGAGTCGGCAAAAGGTTTTCAATATGTTATCGACACAGTTGTGTACGGCTCATATTGTCGCGACACAATGACGTATGTATTGAATCTTGTTGATTTTGAATCGGGGGAATATACTGTCACTTTGGAGGTTGATTGTCAAAACGAGATAGATGAATTGTCGGAAGATAATAATTCTGTTCAGGTGAAGTTCTTTGTCAGTTCTCGTGATGTATTGCCTGTATACCCAGAGAATTATGCCATTATTCCAACTGACACGGTGACGTTGAGAATGTCGTCGGTTGATGCTTTTAATCCACCTGCGGAAATATTGGTGGAATTTGACACGTGTTCTTCCTATGATTCTCCAGTTTTGCAGACGGCAAGAATAAAAGTAGAGGGAAAATCATTGGTTTCGTGGAAACCTGAAATAAACTTTATAGATAGTACAACATATTTTTGGCGTGTGACAACGGCAGATGCAGATTCGGCAAAGTGGAATGAAAGTTCGTTTACATACGAAAAAGGGAAACGCGGATGGGGACAAATCCATCGTCATCAATTTGTTAATAATACTCTGACGCACATGGAGTATAATGATACGACAAAAAAATATTCGTTCTCGTCAGTCCCGCATGAAATTACTTTAGAAACACGCGGAAATTGTTCTACAAAAATAGAATATTACGAATGTAAATATTCTATTGACGCCACGATGAAGGAAAATACTGGTTTCCCAGAAAATGCTCCAGCTCTACATGTTGTAGTATTAGATTCCGTAACACTTGAACCATGGCTTTCAAGTCGAAATAATTATGGTCAACGAAATTATCCATCTGCAAACGGACGTGTGCGTTTTCATTTAGCATTTCCTGCTAATAATGTAACAGCTCAAAGGAATTTAGCTAAATTGTTGTTAGACACTGTACCAGTTGGTAATTATATTTTCTGCTATAGTTATGTTAATCCTTATTGCCAGTCGTGGGACCAATCTTTGAAAGATGCAATGGATTCGTTGGGATTTTCAGCCTATAAGACGGCACCTGATAACTATCCATATATTTTCTACACGCAAAAAGGATATCCTTCTTCGTGTGAAGAAGTTGTAGGAACTTCGGAAAAAGATTTGATTCGCTTTCGAAAAATTCTGACTGCAAATCATAACGAAGGACATATTAGAACTGCGAATGTTGGACCTGCAAAGTCGTTCGGCCTATTGCAATGGAATAAAACTTTGCACGACGAAGACAATTCATATTTGACTATTTTCGGTGTTACGAACTCCGACGACGTGTATGCTTTGCGGAATGAATTCCTTTCTCAGCGTGATTTAGATACACTCATCAATACGGACAATTTCCCAAGTCTGCAACTTGATTGTTATATGACCGACCCTGCACGTACACCAGCGGATTTGAATTATTGGAAGTTGTATTATACGCCGGCAATGGAATTGGCGGTGACGCCAGAGCATGAATATTCTTTTTATGAAGACACGCTTCAGCAAGGAGACGTGCTACGTATTACAGTTTCTGCTCACAATGTGTCTTCTTCGGCATCGGATAGTGTGTTGGTTATGTACGAAATACGAAATAGTCACAATGAATTGGTATATTCAAACTATAAACGGGTTGCGGAGGCTCCTGCGTATGGTTTTGTAGTTGATACTCACGAGATTCCAACTAGCCTTTTAGATGGATTATATACACTCAAAGTTGAGTTCAACCCTGTAGATCCGGAAACGGGTGAATATGACCAGCCTGAGTTTAATCATTTTAATAATACCTATTATCAGCCGTTTTTTGTCAAACGTGATGAAACAGCGCCAGTTATTGACGTTGTTGTGGATGGTAGACATTTGATGAATGGAGATTTGATTTCGGCACAACCGACTATTGCGATAACAGTTTTTGATGAAAATCAATTCTTTATGCTGACAGATACAAGTTTGGTAACTGTTTCTATAAAGAATATGGAAACAGGTGCGGTTACTCCGTATTATTTTGCAAGTGACATGTTGAAAATGATTCCTGCCGAAGACGATGAAAATATCTGCCGTGTGTTGTTTTCTCCTGAACTTCTTGTGAAAGGAGTGTATGAACTTCACATTCAGGCAAACGATGTCTCGGGTAATAAATCTTCTTCGCAAGAATATGTGATTCAATTCGTTATAGAATCCGAAACGAAAGTTTCGACTTTGTATAATTATCCAAATCCATGTTCGGATTTTACAACGTTCCGTTTTGTTTTGACAGGTTTGGAAGTCCCTAAGAATGTTTCAATTGTAGTGTCCGACAGCAAAGGGCGAATTGTCAGAGAGATATTTGTTCCTAATGCCCATATCGGTACGAATGTCCTTGATGTGTATTGGGACGGACGAGATAATGCGGGCAATGAACTCCCGAATGGGGTGTATTTCTATTCATTACATTTTGATGATGAATCGTCGTGGGAAAATCTGCCGTTAAAACAAACGAAGCCTTTGAATAAAAAGACAGGAAGATTGATGATTAATAGATAATTATAGGCTGTGTGGACAACGCACGGCAGTCATACGTTTACTTCTATTCGCCTTGTCAAAAATATACGAAATCGTCAATTCAAATGCACCGTGTCCGTTTGATGCGGTTCTCAATGTAGAAATGTTGAGGTCGTAGTCAAGCATAATGTCGAACTCCTTGTAACGTGTGCCTAAGCCAAAAATAATTGCATCTTTGTTTTTGGAACGAAACCACAATCCTGTTTGTATTTGTGAGAAGAAAGGGTTGTCTAAATAAAAAATGCCCATTCCGCCAAGATGGAACTCGTGTTGTTTCCCTTGAAACTGCATTTTTATTCCTGGTACTATGTCAATATTTTGTGTGATGCTTATGTTTGCTGTTCCACAAATCACCGTTCGAGTTTTTAGTTTTACGCCGTCTTCTTTGTAAAACGAAACATTTGGTCTGTTCAAATTGTAAAAAGCGAATCCGACTGTGTATGATTGCTGCTTGTTTGGTTTGAACAGAAATTGAGTTCCAAGACTAAAATCAAAATATAATCGAGAGTTCATGTCAATATCTTCGCTAATTTCAGACTGAGGATTGAATCTGTCTCCTTCAAATTGTTCGAGAAATGTCAGCGAAGAATAATCTAACGAGCAATAGTGGATAGCAGGAAGTAAACCGTACGAAAAAATAAGCGAATTTCCGTTAATCGGAATATGCTGTGCCAAAGGAATCCCGAATTGAACAGTTGTGTAGTCGGCGTCGCCTGCCATGTCATAGTTGAAGAGCAAACCGTAACCAAGTGCCGTCTGCATGTGTCGGTTACTTATTTTTGCATCAAAGTTGGCAGAAAGTGTCTGGTAGGGTTCTGCAACCGTACGGTATTGGTCTCTGTATGCAATGCAAAAGCGGTACGAACCTGTAAAAAAACCTGCGTTTGCAGGGTTTAGGTTCAATGTATTTGTGTAGAAGTTCGAAAAATGAATATCTTGGGCGAAATTGTATTGAAAAAGGCCCGAACAGAAAAGCAATATGACAATAAATCTTGCTTTCATCGGATTAAGGTAATGTTGCCTTTTGTCTCGAATACTTCACCGTTAAAGCAAGTAGCTTTTAGGTAATAAACAAAAACTTGAGGTTGCAGGGGCTTCCCGTTGTATGTTCCGTCCCAAGTGTCAGATAAGTTGTCGGTAAAGAAAACTTTTTCTCCCCATCGGTCGAAAATGGCAAATTCTAAAGAAGATACTACGCCGCTTTTAACTTGAATTACGTCATTTTTACCGTCTTTATTTGGTGTAAAAGCGGTAGGAACAAAAATGAACGGAATGTCGCAAATCCATTCTTTTGATTTTAAGGTTATTGTATCGGAATTTTGACAGCCATACGTGTCAATTGCGGTTACTTTGTATGTTATGTCTAATTCCACGTCGGGAGTTATGGTTGTTATTGCCTTTTGATTGTCGTCTAACCAAATATTCGGAGTCCAAAAGTATAAGGTTGTGTCAATAGGATTTTTTGTTGCATACATTTTCACGCTTTGTCCCACATACAAAATCGGTGATTCTATATAAATATCGACCTCAGGAAGTTTTTCTTCCAATTTGATTTCTATTCGTTTGTCCAAATTTGTCTCGCAGCCGTGAGCATCGGTAATCGCCGCCATATAGTAACCTGGACAGAGATTCCGCAGTTTGTTGGTTGTTGCTTTGTTGTTCCATAGGTATGTATATGGTTTTGTTCCGCCTTTGACTTCTATGTCGATAGAACCGTTGCATGCACCTTTACAAGTTTCGTGCGAACACGAGATACTTTCAACCATAAGAGAGTCAGGTTCGGTAATGTTGAAATTCAATGTATTCGTACAACCTAAACCATCGGTAACGGTGACTGTATATACTCCAGCGCCAAGGTTGTAACGCCCGAATTTCTTGCTGCCATCTTCCCATAAGTATGTGTATGGTTCTATGCCGACGGGGGAGACTTCAAATTGGGCATCGGTCATGCCATAACAACTGATTGGCTGATAATTTTCCGTATGTAAAAATAACTCGTCAACCTCAATTTGAACGGTGTCGGAGTATCTACATCCAATCGCATCGGTGGCAAATACGATAAAATTTGTCGTTTTGGTCGGGTGAACGTAGGCAGTTTCTTCGTCTTCGCCCATTCGAATTTCTTTTTTCGGCATCCAATTGTATGTCAGTGGGTTATCGGGATTCAAGTTTTGTACGGTGACGGGAACCAAATCGCCTGAACAGATAAGTGTGTCGCCAGTAGCAAGAATTTCGTTGTAGAATACGTCTATTGTAATTGAATCTTGAGCTTCGAAATCGCAGTATGTGCTAAGCGTTTTTACATAGTATGTTGTTGATTCTAAAGGAGAAACGTCAATGTAATTAACCGAAAAATCTGGATTGACAATTTTCTGAAATTTGTTGTCGGTCGACCAGAGAAATCTTTGCGATGGCGCGTTGGTTTCGGCGGCAAGACGGATTTTCTCGCCTTTGCATATTTTGGGTACAACTGGCAAATTATTTTGTGTGACATTAATTTGTTTGACAAAATAATTTTCGTTGAATGTGTTGACCGTCTGCTCGTAAATCGTCTGGCACCACCCCGACGTTACTGTCAATTGATATGTGACTGTGTCGTTCGGTGTTGCGTATGAATGTGGCTGCGAAGGGTCGGTAATCCAATCTTCCGGCGACCATGAATATTCAAGTGATTCGTCGTATTCATTAGGAATGCCGATGAGAACACTGTCGCCTAAACAGATATTTTTTGTTTCCAATGTCTCATAATTGGTTTTGTGTGCTATGGTAAATTGTTTTGAAACAGAGTCTTTCTGGGTACACGACGATGAATCACGAACGTACAGTGTTATGTTGTACGTACCAACTGTGTCGAAAATATGAGTCGGAGATTCTTCGGTGGATGTCGTACCGTCGCCGAAATCCCATAAATAAGTGACGTGCGGATTGTTGTAATGAATTTGTGTCGTGTTTTTAAACGTGAGTTCTTTTGTCGCACAACCTATTTCTGGAATATCGAAATCGGCGGTAATTAAGCCAAAGTCAATGACGAATCGTAACACGGCAGCATTACAGTTGCTGGAATTGTTTTTTGTAGACCATACGCCTGGATTAGGATATACAGGGAAACCATTGCAACCTCCGCAACTTGCACAGACGCTTTGATAGACGTATCCATTCGCATCGAAACGGCTGGTTCCTCCGTCAACGTGGTCACGGCCGCTTGCAGCACAGCCGACATCAAGATATTCTTGTGTAAGCATGTCGTAAATTCTTGCTCCGTTGGCTATTTCTCCGAAATAAGTCGCATAGTCCAATTTATGTGCCTCGTCGTCAAGAACCATGATGTAAAAGTCCTTGCCGTCGGTTTCTTTTTGATAAGCGTCAGGAGTTATGTCCATTCCTTTTGTCCCTTGTATGCTCGTCCATCCGTAATCGTAGATAGCCTGCGTACCACTTCCGTTTAATATCCATCTCGGGTAGTTGTTCCATTCTCGGCCTACGCCGGCAAGGTATATTCGGTTGCAAATGTCGACTTCGAATGCGGTAGGAGATATGTTTGGCTCGCCCGAACCGCTTCCGAACACTGTCGACCAGTTTAATTTGCTTAAATCGTTAGAAAATGACGCAAGAAATTGTCCACTGTTGGGGTTATTGTATGTGGCATTGTTGATGAGTGTGTTGCCAGATGCAGTGGTTTGTCCGAATAGGAACACGTTCCCTTCGCCGTTTACACGGACAAAGTGAGCTTGGTCATATTTTGTTGAGCCGAAATAGGAGCCTGCAAGGAGTGTCCCGTCGATTGTGTTCAGATTTAAGACAAACGCGTCAACGGTTCCGCCTATACGGTCTTGCTTATAGCCACCTGCGGGCAGATTCAAGGTTGGAGAACAGGTGCCGCCTGTCACATAGGCATTGGTTCCATGGTCAACGTCAAGGGAATATGCGGCGTCTTTGCTGTCGCCGCCAATGTAGGAGCTCCATTCCAATGTCTGCATGTCGGGGGTAAATTTGCAGACAACGCCGTCCTGCATTCCACCGAAGTCGGGTTGAAAGGCATTCACAATCGGAAAATCGTCGGAAAATGTCGTTGAGGCAATGTAGATGTTGTCGTTATCGTCAATCATGATTTCGCCTCGTGCACCGTCGCCGTAATTGTAGTACAACGAATCATGTCCATATTCCAAATCGGTTTCCCAACTGAAGTTTATGCCGTCGTTTTTCGTGCCGCCAAGGAAAGTTGAGGTAACAAGTTCGGAACCGTCGGCCGATAGTTTTGCGATGAAAATATCCACGCCCTGTTCGAAGAGTATCAAGTTGTCGTACATGATTGAGTCTCCGCCCATAAACGTCGATTGATATGCATTGGCAATAGGAAAATCGGGCGAGCCGGTCGTACCGAGAATCAAAAGTTCGTTTTGGCTGTTTGCAATAAGACTATGCGGCATTTCGCTACTGAGGCCGCCGAGATATGTGGCATAGAGTCTGTTTTTCCCTGTACCGTCAAGTTTTAAAAGTCCAATGTCCCAGTTCCCTCCTGCATATTCGGTCTGAATTGCACCCATGTTGATAGGGTAGCCGAATCCGTCGACAATTCCTCCTAAATACACATTGTTTTCACCGTCATACGTTGCCGTAAATCCCCAGTTGTCGGCCGTAGAACCTGTGTAGGTCGAAAAAATCAAGTCGGGGTCGATGTAGAGGGTGTAGTTTTTATTATACCCTCCAATTTCGTACGACACCGATGTGCCTTCGAGTTTGTACGCACAAGGAATTTCTATGGTGTCGTTGTTGATAATTTGATATGCATACGGTTTTTGCTCATACACTTCGTTTACAGATGTTTTGACTGCCAAAGTTCCGTCGGGACGGACACTTATTGACGACACATACGAGTAATCAAGTCGAATTTTGTCGGGATTTCCGTTTGGATGTATGATGAAGTCGTATTTTAAATTAGCGGTGTTTCCATATAGATGCAGGTCAATGTTTTTATAAATGTTTTCGTAAATCACGTCGTTGAAACTTCTTACGTTTCTTGCCCATTTTCGTTTGTCACTGCCGTGGAAATAGTTTTCGGTGTACGCATTTTGGTTGTAACCGTAAATTCTGACTCGCGAATTCATATTGGCAAATGAAACCTGATAGGCGTGTGCTTTAAGCGAATCGGGATGTTTTTCGTAAACGCGTCCAGGTTGTTTTCCCGTTTCGAGAAATCGATGAAGGCTTTGCTCCATTTCCTCGTCGGACAGAGAGGCTGTTGCATGATGATGGTTTGAATTTTCCTCGGAAAGAAAATAATACGTCAAACAATTTTTTTCGAGAAAAACATAGCCTTGATATAACTGACTGCGAAACAAAATTTTGCTGTCCCATTGCTGCTGATTTTCCGTAAAATATATCGCCGAGCCTTGAGAAAAAGCATTCAAAGCTACAGAAATACATAGAGCGAAAAATATAATTTTGTTTCTCATCAAAATCAATCGACAAAATTTTTGTAAAGTTATAAAAATCTTCTGATTAAAAGACAAGAAAGGTGACACAAACCCTAATGACTATGAGAGTATATTTATTTCGCTAAGGATGACAACCATCTTTTGATTTTGTTTCGTAAAAAAAACTTACTACTTTTGTCAAAACGTTAAAAATTTAAAAGAAAGAAACAGACAAGAAAGTTGAGTAAATACAAGTGCTAGGCACTATGCTTGATTCCTGGAATTGCAAATCTGGTAAATTTATAATGGTACAGGAAGTCCCTAAGTATAGTCCGCGTCGCGCGACGTGGATTATTTCTTCCCTTATTTGTACCAAGGTTACCAGAACCTGCAATTCCAATAAGCCCTAACGAAATAATTCACGTTTTTTTATGGAGAAAATCCACTTTGGAAACGAAATACAACGAATAATGAAGCAGCGGAACGTTAGTGCTGCCGAACTTGCGAAGATTCTCCATCTTCACGTCCATTCAGTATACGATATGCTTAAACGAGACAACATTGACGTACACCGTCTAATGGAACTTTCCGACATATTGAATTATGATTTCTTTCAACTTGTCAGGCCTTCGTCTTCTTCAATGCCTACTTGGTGTAATATCACTTTCGACAATGGGAAGATAGTGATTGAAAACAAACTTTCGTGAGAAAATTTCTCATAAAAGTCAAAATCAATCTCACATAGCAAAGTCTTGCATTATAGGTAATTATGCAATCTTTGTAGCCAGTTAATTTATTCACTAATTAAAATATTTTAAAATGAAAAAAACATTCTTATTCGCAATGGGCGCACTCCTTGGAGGAGCCTTATTATTCACTTCGTGTGGAAAAGATGACAAAGAAGACGACCCAAAACCAGAACCAGAAGTAGAAGTTGATATTCGTGACGCTGCTGTTGGGAATTACAGTGGAACGACAACTTATTATTGGGCAACAGACGAAGGCATGATTGAAGATGAAGAAACTTTCGGGAAACCAAATTCAATAACTGGTTCTGTTGAAAAAGACAGTGAACAGTCAAATGCAATTCGTCTTGCTTTCGATGGTGACGTATTTTATGGCAACAAAATCGCTGAAGCTTCTAATGGCTTTACGTTTGATATTGAAACACAAACGATTGAAGATGTGAAGGTTACAGGTTACAATGTTGCATCGCTCGGAACAGCTGAATACAACGGACTATTTTTATCTGAAGACAGTAAAACGTTAACATTTGGCATTAAAATTTCTGTAGAAGATTTCATTGACTTGTTCTTTGACGAGGAAGACGAAGATTCTTGGATTGTGGCTCTTGCCGTTGCAGCATACGCTGACGAAGAAGGAATTGAATGGGTTGTTGTTGAATATGATATGACAAAACGTTAAACGTAATCAATTAAGTTACATAAACTTTCAAAGTTATTTGACAAGATGCTGTCTTCGGGCAGCATCTTTTTTTTGTCCCTACGGTTTGATTATATGAAGAATTTGTGTGTATTTTGTGTTGTCAAATGTACGATGATACAAAATGAAACAACAATATAAACTAACTCTTTACCGATACTTAGTTGCATTAGCTTTATTGCTAATTACGCAAATTGTTTTCTATGCGCTGAACGCATCGTTGTTCAACGTGACAGGTGGCAAGGAATTTTTCAATATCTGTATCGGCAATGTGCGTTTTGCTCTTTCGTCGGTAAGTTTCTGGTTGTCGCCGTTTCTGCTCTTGGCACTCCTTCCAATACCGCTTCAGCAGAACAAAATTTACCGAATTGCAACTTTCATTCTGTATGTCATTGGAGTAGAAATTTTGCTGTTTACAAACCTCGTAGATTGCGGATATTTCCGTTTCACTTTCAAACGTACCACATTCGACATTTTTAATTATCTGTCGGTCGGTGGTGATTTTTCGGCTCTGATTCCGCAGTTCCTCAAGGATTATTGGCACATTGCCCTCATCTTTGTCGTTCTGAATGTGATTCTATTTGGAATGGATTTCTTTTTGAGAAAAAAATTAACCATTCTGAACGATGAAATTTCATACGGTGGCAAGTCTCTTTTGAAACGGATAGCATTTGTTGCAGTTGCTGCCGTGCTCATTTTTATCACACAGCGAGGCGGTCTGCAAAACAAACCGCTCAGGTTGTTACACGCAAGCAATTATGCGACAACTCAAAATACGGCACTCGTACTGAATACTCCGTTCACCATGTATCGCACGATTGGAAAATCGGCGCTTTCGCCGAAGTCATATTTCCTTGAAAACGAAGTTGATACAGTATTTTCTCCTATTTGTCAACCAAGTTCCAACGTGTGGACGGATACGCTTTTCGCAGTCAAGCCAGAAGTGGGGAAGACGAATGTGGTTGTCATTATTGTAGAAAGTTATGCCGCGGAATATTTTTCGACATATAATAAAACTGACGTAACTTATGTCCCGTTCCTTGATTCTTTGGCAAAACACTCAATTGTGTTCAACGGCATGAGCAACGGTAAACGAAGCATTGACGGTATTCCATCCATTGTGTCGTCGCTTCCGTTGTTGACAGAAGAAAGTTACATTACCTCGCAGTATAGCGAAAATCGACTTTCGTCGTTTGCAGGGCTACTTGAACCATGCGGATACCACACGGCATTTTTCCACGGTGGTTACAATGGCACTATGAGCTTCGACGTGTTTACCTCAAAAGTTGGCTTTTCGAATTATTTTGGCAAAAACGAATATGGAAACGATGCCGACTATGACGGCAATTGGGGCATTTTTGACGAACCGTATCTTCAATATATGGTTTCAAAACTCAACACGTTCTCTCAACCTTTTGCAACCGCAGTTTTTACGCTTTCGTCGCACCATCCTTACACTATTCCCGAACAACATAAGGGCAAATTTCCGAAAGGTACGCTCGTAGTCCACGAAACGGTTGGATATACCGACTACGCTTTGCGTAAATTCTTCGAAAGTGCTGAAAAAACTGATTGGTTTAAAAACACCATTTTTATAATTACCGCAGACCATAGCGCTCTGACAGGCACTAAAGAATTTCAGACAGAACTTGGATTGTACAGAATTCCTATTCTCATTTACTCTCCAATGCTGAAGCATGGCGTAAATACCGACAAAACCATGCAGCAGATTGACATCCTGCCAACGCTTGCCGATATGCTGCACGTAAATAAAAATATATTCGCTTTCGGCAAAAGTGTGTTCTCCGAATTTCCTCATTATTATATCCGATATTCCAACGGTGAGTATATTCTACTGATAGACAAATACATAAGTAAATATCGCGAAGGCTACGACATTCAACTTTTCGATGCCGAGAACGACCCCGATATGCGTAACGATATTGCAACCCAACATTGGGAAACAGCGCGCTATCACGAACAACTCACAAAGGCAATTATACAGCAATATAACAACAGACTTATCCATAATCAAACAATCATAGAAAATCAATGAATTTCTTTGACCAAATATCAAAATCGCTTTCGTATCATGGTAAAGCATTCGGCTTCATCATTGCGAACAAGTTTGCTTGGACGTTGTTCGTCCCGATAGTCGTTTTTATTGTGTTGTTGGGGTTTGGAATTTTTGCCATAGGAAGTTATTTTGCCGACATGTTGGTTGACATGGCGGGAGAACTTTTGGAGGAAAGTCCGTTTCTCATTACAATTTTCTCGACATTCATAATTATTGTCATTCGGATATTGTTGTTCATTATATTTGGTCTGTGGGGCGGCTATGTTGTGGTTGTAGTCATGTCGCCGTTTCTGGCTTATGTTTCCGAGAAAACCGAGACCATTCTTTCGGGCAGGGAATACAAGTTTGATTTTCCGCAGTTCATTCACGATATTTTCAGAGGAATAGCCCTTGCCGTGCGCAATATGTTCATGGAAATTCTCATTTCCATTGTCATTTTTTTCTTGCCTGTTATTCCAATTATCGGAGCATTGACATCGGTCACAGTTGGAACAGTGTTTCTCTTTTTCGTCTCGGCATATTTTTATGGATTTTCGTTTATAGACTACACCTTGGAGCGTCGAAGACTGACGGTAGGGCAGAGCGTAACCCTCATGCGCCGGAGAAAGGGAACGGCGTGTGGTCATGGACTTATTTTTGCGTTGATTTTGTTTATCCCAATTGTCGGAGCATTTATTTCTGCCGTATATGCAATTATTTCTACTGTTGCTTCGACCATGGAATTTGTCGATGAACAAGAAGCTATGGCGCCGACTCAAGGAGCTTTGGAATCTTGAAATAGAAAAATGTATTTTAGCTTTTTATTGTAAAAAGCTATTCTCTTATGAATGTCATTTTTACAAGCCTCGTTTACATCTTTCAACGGAATAGCATAATATGTTGCATAACGATATTCGTTTCCCGACAATACAAATTTTAATGTGTAAGTAACGTGCGTGCAGTATCGCGTTGTTTCTTCGGTGTAGGCAATCACCAGCGTGTTCGACGCATAGCCGATTTCGGCATTGAGAACATTGGTCAGATAATCGATGATTCCGTCGCGAATCTGCTCCTGCGACAGGTCTTTACACGCAACAGGCGTCATGTCGCGACTCGACTGACTATAGGAATGCATAGTCAAGGCACACACAAAACTTATACATAACAAGATTCTGTTCAACACCGATTACAATTCTTTACTCAATGCAATTGTGACGATGGATATGTTTTGTCTGTCCACGATTTCCTGACGAAACATATATCCAACATTCACACCGATTTGTTTTCGGAATTCCACACCACAATTTATGCCATATTTAATTGTTTCTATGGCATATCGGCTTTCGTTTCCAACAAGATGGTATGTTTCGACAAATACGGACGGACGCAGCCTGTCTATTCCCGTGTACACAAGCTTTATTTTGTTCTTATCGACAAAAGACGGACGAACGTCTTCGGCTTTTTTAATGTATGTGTTTTTTTCGAGATTCATTTTATTTTGGTAACCAATGCGGAGATTGCCGAATTTCTTCTTGTACCCTGCAATGGCGGCAAATGTGTGCACGGGGAAATAGCCGTTCTTTCTGTATTTGTCGGCAAATTTATACGATGCACCGACAAAAAAATGTTTCGTGATATTGTAATCCAGACCTAATTCGGCACTTGCCTGTTTCAGCAACGCTCCCGTCTGCTGAAAACGCGATTCCGCCTCAAATTCCAACGACAACTTTTTCGACAAGTCAACCGACGTGCCTATGCTTGTCCATACTTGAAAAGAGTGTGTCTGGGCAGACACACTCATTATTCCAAAGCACGCACATAGTATAAAGAGGCACCGTTTCATTTATGCTTCATGTACATCCGACATGTTATTTTCTCCGTTGTCCTGCTCGTAGTAATAGATTTGAATCCACGTAGAATCGGTCAGATAATTTATGTCGCCAACTTCAAAACGCTCAATTTTCAATCCTGTGCGTTTTTCCAAATCTGCCTTCAATTCGGCATAGCATTCAGGTTTTACAAGAGCGATGTTGTCGTATTTCACACGTTTGCGCGATTCATGTTTAATCATCCACACCTTTTCAAGGAAGAATGCAACCGTAACAATAGCAAGGTTTGTAAACACAAGTTCGGCATAGCTTACTTTCTTGTTCGACAGAGCATTGATAACGGAAATACCAATTACAAGGAACAGATATGTCATTTCCTTAATCGGCATCAATTCCGTTCTGTAACGTATGATTCCAAAAATTGCAAACAAACCGAGTGCGAAACCGACTTGGATTTTTACGTTTCCAAGCAGGAAGCACAACAGGAATACGATTGTGGAAATAAGAATATACGTGAACAAGAAGTCGCGACGTTTTGTTACCGGATAATACAGGCATCTTGACACCACAAAGATGATGAGGAAGTTAAACACAAAACGAATAAGCAGTTCTGCAAACGATGGCACGTCAATAAGTGCAATTCCAAAAAGTTCGTCCATATCTATTTGATTAAGAGTTAATTGATTCTAAATATTTTACTTTAAGTTTGTCTATATAGCGAATTTTCTTTTTAAAACGGTTCTTTTTAATTTCCTTGTAAACCACCGCTGTTCCGATTGCGTATTTACTCATTCCCCGTCTAAAGATTCTATTTTTAAGCAGTGCTTCCTGCATGTACGAAACTGCGCTGCTTTTGTCGCGTTTGAGTTCTATGATGCAGATGTGCGAAAAATCGGCCTTCTCGCCCGTAATGCAGTTTGTCACCATTAAGTCGGTGTCGACCGTGCAGCGTTCTCCGTGAACAAGGTCGACCAACGTGACGCGCGTATATTCCACCAATGTTTTCGGGAACAATTGTTCGCCGGTAAACGGACTGTGCTTTTTTATAAATTCGTTGGCTTCGTACAGCGGATTTACAAACGGAAATTCTATACGTTTCTTTTTGGTCCGTCCCTTGTTGTTCTTGAATTTTATTTCAAGAAACTCCGCTCCAGTAGAGAGGTACGTGCGGTGACGGACTTTGTAACGGTTCAATTTGCCGTTTTGGTGAGCAATGTACATTTTATCGTCGGCAGTATCGAAATATGTTGTCCTATACTGTTGATACGGCGTATTGTTTATATGAAGCACGGCATAGTTCGGTGCAATGTGCGAAAGGACATCAGCAAGCTGCGTTCTACAGAACACATATTTTGTGTCCGTTCTGTTGAGCAGTTTCACAGAATCCATTTCGTCCAATGTTATCGGACGCATTGCATCTACTATTTCCCGAACAGTTTGTGCCATTATTCAGCGTAATAAGTGTATTCGTATAATTTCTTTTTCAGGAGTTTTCCTGTTGAATCATAATATACTTTTGACACTTTCTTGCCAGCTGTGTTGTATTCGTAAACTGCTTTCTCTTTCAGTTTTCCAGAAGGTGAATACTCGTATTCGGCAGTTTCTTTTTTGCCTTTATATTCGTAGACGTAGTATTTCTTCAAGTCTCCGTAATCGTCGTATTCGTAGCGTTTTACTACGCGTCCGCGGTCGTCGCGTTCTTCTTTCGAGTCAAGGATTTTCTTTCCCTTTGCATCGACTTCGTAAACTGTTCTTGTTTTAACTTCGCCAGTCTGGGCGGATACTGCCGTGCAAAGGAACAATCCAAATGCAAGACATGCTAATGTGTGAATTGTTTTCATCTTTATCGAGTTTTAATAATTTTTAGTTTTTATTGTGTCGAGAACAACCGACGAGGTATTCGAAACAATTTCGAAAGACCTGTAGCAAGCAGAATCGCCGTCAGCCGGCAGTTGGTTTTCGCTCAGCACGAACAAACGGTATTTCCCTGGTATGAGATTGCCGATTACAAAATCGCCTTTGCCGTCGGTACGGTATCGGTCAAGGATTTCGTCTTCGTTTGCAAACTGAAGGAATACTGTTGCATCTGGGGCGGGAATTGTGTATTGTGCTTTGGAACCAATGTAATATGTCTCGGTTACGTTGCCTTTTACCGAACCGCCACCGCCGTCGTAGTCAACATGTTTATATATAATCATTGTATCGGCAACTGCCTCGCTTTTCTTTTTATCCAGTGAAACTTTTTGCGAGAATGTCAATTTTGGATATTTTGTATTCGAAAGCGTGTCGTCGGAATACACAAAAATAGTGTAGTCGCCTTTGGTCAAGTTAGAAAATTTGTATTTCCCGTTGTAACCAGTACGTACCTTGTCGTCGGCAAGTCCCGATTCTCCATACGAAATGTACACGTCGGCATCGGTTGCAGGATACAAATCGCCCGATTTTTCTTGGAGCGAGTTAATGTTCTGCGTCATAACAACACCCTCAATCGAAGCAAGTCCGCCCTTTCCTTCGTCGGGTGCACAAGCAACGCAAATGCTTATGACAGAAACTAAAAGAAGTATTTTTTTCATTTGTCAGAATATCTCATTTTATAGTTTTCAAAGATAGACATTTTTTTGTAAATTCCTAACTACGGCAATCAAATATTATACCATGAAAAAAACGTACTCTGTCGGCAAATCATTCCCGAAATTTATTATTTTTACCTTTCAAAATTATATCGAATGAGATTCTATAAGTTTGTAATAGTAAGTATGTGTCTGTTTATTTCGGCGTGTACGCAGGCACAGCAGCAGAGAGAAATCAAGTCTTCGGAGTTCATGAAGAATCTGAAGAAGGGTAAGAATATTGAAATTGCGAATAAAATTATTCTTGACGATGTAGATTTTACGTCTTCGGAGAATTTGCAAATGCTGAGTTCCAACCAGTTACAAAATGTTGTCGAGGGTAATATATTTTTCACAAACTGCATTTTCATGGGGAAAGTCACAGCCGTCGGCGAATACAAATCGGTAGCCGTGCAGACAAAATTCAACAATAATCTCGTTTTTCAAGACTGCGATTTTCGTGGCGATGTGGTGTTCGACAATGCGGTAATTATGGGTTCGGCAAATTTCTCAAAAGCAAAATTCCGAAAAGATGCGTCGTTCAACAATATCATGGTGTGGGCAAAAGATTCCTACTTCTCGGAAGTGGAGGCAGAAGGCACGATGAATATGATTTATGCCACATTTAACGGCAATCTCTATATGCGTGATGCGGTTTTTCAACAGGCGGTTTCGTTCCAAGGCATGACCGTACAGGGAATGTTTGCTGCAAGCGGAATGAAATGCTCTAAAATGGCGGAATTCGATATGCTCACCGTCGGTCAGCGGGCAAATTTCAATTATTCGTCTTTTGCGCAACAGCCGACGTTCAATCAGGCTCGCTTCCACGACGACGCTGAGTTTGTGGGCGATACAATAAACAATATGAATGAAGTTTTTGAAAAAACATATATTTACGGAAAATTGCAGATTGGCGACACGGTTTATCCAAGTTCGGGAAATGTGGAACAAATTTTGCAACAAAAGGGCGAATCAATAAAGTAAAAATTAAAACGATACGACAATGATACGGAAATTACGAAGCAAATGTCTGCCGCTGCTCTTGTGCGGTTGTCTTTTTTTACAAGGTTGCGGGAACGAAGCTCTCAATCAATTATTAGTGGAAATTTTAGTAACTGCCGCTTCGGGTTGGCTGATTGACGATGAGGATATGGACAATATTCCCGAAGACGTTGTTGTGGTAGACCCCGACGATGAAACCTTTGCTTCGAGAGTCGATTTGTCGTCGAAATTTCCGCCAATTGGCGACCAAGGAAGTTATGGAACATGCGTTGCATGGGCGGCAGGATATAATTTAAAAACTGCTCTCGATGCAATTGATAACGGCTGGACAAGTTCGCAGCTTGCAAGCACTTCGTACCAGACAAGTCCTGCCGATTTGTGGGCTGCAATTCCTTCAAGTTCAAGAGGCTCCGGCTGTAACGGAACGAATTTCGAGCCGGCACTTACGGCATTGATTTCCAAAGGTGCGGCATCGTTGGCGTCTGTTCCATATTCAAGCCTAAAATGTTCAGGCAATTCCCCAAAAGGAAATGCTTCTCAAAAACTTGCCAACTATCGTAAAATTTGCGACGGCACCCAAGGAATGACGCTTGCGAACTTTAAACATTATCTGAATCAAGGTCGTCCTATCGTTATTGGCGCACGTCTGGGTGACAAATTCATGGAATGGAACAGCTCTTCGCCTATAAAGTCAGACACATATTTAAAAGAAGGTATGCAGCATGCGTACCATGCAATGGTGGTGACCGGTTACGACGACAGCAAAAGTGCGTTCCGTGTACGTAACTCATGGGGCAAGTCGTGGGGCGACGCAGGAGGCATTTGGGTTGATTACAACTTCTTCCTAAAGAATTTTGTCTTTGCCGCTTTTGTTGCACAAAATGCTTCGAGCGTATCGTTCAGCGGCTCTTCCATTGCCTCTACGGATTTGACTTCGGGATATGACTTGCTGGCATATAAGGCAGTAGACAATGTTAATCCCGACGGCGGCAGTGAACTGAGCAGAACATTCTCGTACTCAATTTATAACTCAGGAACGAAAACTATCACGGCAAGTCAAAAATGGTCAGTCATCTACATGTATTACAATGCCAACAACGCTGACGACTATAGTGTGATTTACGAAGATTATTACACTACAGAATATGGTGACAATGATGACCACATGGGACAAATTTCGCCTGAAGAAATGGGAACATTGCAGGGCGGTTATTGGAACAACTTCGACGTAAAATCGGGTGAACAAGTTGGCGACGAATATGACATTAACTATACGATGCCAAAAATTTCGGGTAAATACTATCTCGTTGTTATTGCCGATGCCTACGACGCAATTGCCGAAGGAAACGAAGACAACAACTTCTATTTCATCACGTCGGAAAACGGTAAGCCGCTTGAGTTTGAAAACGGTGTGATTAAAAATCAGACAATTTCATCGTCGCTTAAAGCAATGAAATTGCCAAAACCGTTTGGAAACACCGAGACGCAGACGCCTGTGACTAAAGAAAATCTCAACGCATACACACCTGCCGAAATCAGTCGTCTTTTGCTTCACGACAAATCTACAGGAAAACTTGATTCAAAAGTTGCCCAGTATCGTTTGAAATCGGCAACCGTGACGGCGAAGAAAACGAAAAAGAAATAATCGATTTATTTCTGAACGAAATACGGATTTTATGGGTAGAGACGATGTTGCACATCGTCTCTATTTGTTTGTCCTTGTTCGGCTGGATTCTCTGTTCGGCTGGATTTGTAATCCAGCCGCTGTCATGGGTCGGATTACAAATTCGCCCCAACAGAAGTTATTGCAATCAGAATATATTTTTTCATGGTTGTATCATTTAACTCTAAACAAAAGTATTTCCTTATATGTTGGTGGATAAACTGCTGCGTCTGATTTGTAAAATCGTTTTATTGTTATGCAATCGTTGTTGTGGACAATAATCGGACAAATAGATTTTTCATTCTCTTCTAGTTGATATATTTGCAAGGTATCTTTAGTTAGGAAACTATATATACTCTTATTTACAATATTCCCCGACTGATAGTACAGTGTGTCATTGTCAGAAAAGGTTAGTCGCGAAATTTCTTTTCCATACATAATTTCACGCCAATCACCATATAGAGATAGTGGTTGCTCTATAGTATTTTTTATATTTTTAGTAAATATCAAAACACCATTAGACATAAGGAATAATTTATCTTTAGTCACAAAAACTTTATTTGTATCCTGTAATGAGAGAAAAATCTTTGAATTTAAATCTGAACCAAACACGTGTGTTGGTTCAATATGGGAAAATATAATTTCACCATCAACAAAACCATACTGATTATAAATGTCTTCATCTCTTGGGGTATTATTTTGTTCGTCATTCGGTCGATAATCTATACCACCAATCATACTGCCTGAAACATGGTTGTTTTCCAGAAATTTCAGGGTCATTTCTGGAACATCTTCATCAGTTATGATTTCACAATTTGCAGTATCAACAAATGCGTCAAAAATCCATTCTCCCAATATTTCATTTAGATTCGCATTCCCCCATTGAATGGTATCAAAACTAATGGTATTGTAAAAACATTGACAACTTGTTTTTTCGTTGTCATTACGTTTTTTTGTGTCATCTTTTTCACAAGAGCAAAATGCAATACAGACAAGGTAAACTATAAATATTTTTTTCATATAAGTATCATTTAAATAAAACTTTTATAGAAAGTTTAAAGACACATCAAAGATATGAAGAAAAATAAAAAGACTGCATCAAAGATGATTTTTTTAAAAAAAGGGTCTAATGGTCAAAAAAGAATATACAAACATTTGTTCGGCTGGATTTGTAATCCAGCCGCTGTTCACGGAGGGAATTACATTCCCGTATAGTTGAACGGAGTAATTTGTCGAAGTTCAGCTTTCACTTCTTCGCTCACGTTGAGTGTTTCAATGAAATTGTGAATTGACGTTTCGTTGATTACATCGTTTGTACGGGTGAGTTCCTTCAGCGTTTCGTATGGTTTCGGATAGCCTTCGCGACGGAGAATTGTCTGAATTGCTTCGGCAACCACAGCCCAGTTTGCTTCCAAATCGGCGTGAATGGCAGTTTCGTTGACGAAAATCTTGCCAAGTCCTTTTTTCAGCGAAGCAAGTGCAATCAACGTATGACCGTAAGGCACGCCCACATTGCGGAGCACGGTTGAATCCGTCAAATCGCGTTGCAGACGCGAAATAGGAAGTTTTGCAGCCAAATGTTCAAAAACGGCATTCGCAATGCCTAAGTTTCCTTCGGCATTTTCGAAATCAATCGGGTTCACTTTGTGCGGCATGGCCGACGAACCAACTTCGTTTTTCTGAATACGCTGCTTGAAATATCCCATCGAAATATATTGCCAAACGTCTTTGCACAAATCCATCAAGATTGTGTTGATTCGTTTCGACGCATCGAACAATGCGGCAAGATTGTCGTAATGCTCAATCTGCGTGGTAGGGAACGAACGTTCCAAACCGAGGTGATTTTTCACAAAATCGTTGCCGAACACTTGCCAGTCTTTGTTCGGATAGGCTACATGGTGAGCGTTGAAATTGCCCGTGGCACCGCCGAATTTTGCAGAAAATGGAACGGCCTTCAACTGTTTCATCTGCACGTTCAGACGCGAAACAAATACGTTGATTTCTTTTCCTAAACGTGTCGGTGAAGCAGGCTGACCGTGAGTTTTTGCCAACATTGGAATGTCTTTCCATTCGTCGGCCATTTTTGTCAACGTGTCGATTATTTCCTGCAAATTTGGAATAATCACGTCGTTCATTGCTTCTTTGAGCGACAATGGAACCGACGTGTTGTTTATGTCCTGCGAAGTCAGTCCAAAGTGAATGAACTCTTTGTATTCCTGCAGGCCGAGTTTGTCGAATTTATCTTTGATGAAGTACTCCACGGCTTTCACATCGTGGTTGGTGATTTTTTCCGTTTCCTTGATTTGCGTGGCGTCGGCTTCGGTAAAGTTCCGATAAATATCGCGCAATTTTTCAAAGACTTGAGCGTCGACGTTCTTCAACTGCGGAACTTCGTTGCACAATGCAATGAAATATTCAACTTCAACACGCACACGATAATTGATGAGTGCAAATTCAGAAAAATAATTGCCCAAAACCTCGGTTTTGCTTCTGTAACGCCCGTCAATAGGGGAAACTGCCGTAAGAGAGTCTAAATTCATATCATTTTTGTTTTGTGCGGCAAAGGTAATAATAATCAATTGCATAGACTTGGAAAAACGATGTTTTTTCTGTTACTTTGAACGATAATTCAAAATAGCACTAAAAATGAAATCACAAGTGTTCAATCCGTTTCTCCCGTTGAACGAATATGTTCCCGACGGAGAACCGCACGTATTCGGCGACAGGGTGTATATTTTCGGCTCGCACGACAAAGAAGGCGGCGACACATTCTGCATGCTCGACTACGTGGCGTATTCGGCTTCTATTTATGATTTAAAAACGTGGCGATACGAAGGGGTGATTTACCGTGCCGACCAAGACCCCGACTATGCGAACAGAAAATATATGTACGCTCCCGACGTGGTTCGGGGCAACGACGGCCGTTACTATTTATATTACAGCATGTCGGGATTCCGCGGCGTGGGCGGCTATTTCGGCCCCATAAGCGTGGCAGTGTGCGACGAGCCGGCAGGGAAATACGAATTCATAGGCTACGTGAAATATCTCGACGGCACACCTATGAAGGATTATGTGCCGTTCGACCCGGCGGCTATAAACGACAACGGACGAATCATGCTGTATTTCGGTACGCAGTATCCGTTCGAAGAGGAACCCGGTTTCTTCGAAAACGAGGAACATATTCAATGCGAAATGGATATGTTCGGGAAAAGCCGCGACGAAATTCTTTCCATGGCACGCAAGGACAGCGTGATGGGACCTGTGATGGCGGAACTCTGCGACGATATGATGACGGTGAAAGTCCCCCCGAAACATATTATTCCGTACAAGACCAAAGGCACGGGCTTCGAGGCTCATCCGTTCTTCGAGGCAAGTTCCATACGGAAGGTGGGCGACACATACTATTTTGTGTATTCATCTATGCAGAACCACGAATTGTGTTATGCAACAAGCAGCTGTCCCGACAAGGATTTTGTTTTCGGCGGCATAATAGTGTCGAACGGCGACGTTGGCCTGAACGGGCGGACCGAAGCGCAGCGCCTCAACATGACGGGAACCACGCACGGCAGCATAGAAAACATCAACGGCGAGTGGTATGTTTTTTACCACAGACTGACGCATAAATCCGATTATAGCCGGCAGGCGTGTGCCGAGAAAATCTCAATTCTTCCCGACGGCTCAATTCCACAGGTGGAAATAACCTCGTGCGGACTGAACGGCGGAGCTTTGACGGCGCAAGGCACATATCCCGCCGTAATCGCCTGCAATATTACGAATGGAAACATGCCGCACGGCTCGAATAAGATTTATACAGAATCATTTCCCAACGTGAACAACGACGGCGACCAACGCTTTATAGCCGAAATTTCCGACGGCACGCTCATAGGCTTTAAATATTTTGATTTTCAAGGAAATACAACCCTTCAAATAACATACAAAGGCGACGCCGATGGAGTGATTGAAGTCTATCAACAGACCGACAAAGCCTGCCTTGGTACATTGCAGATAAAACCCTCGAAAGAATGGCAGAGCACAAAGGGAAACATACCGTTTGAAAACGGCATATCTCCGCTGTTCCTTATTTTCCGAGGCAAAGGACAGATTTCATGTAAGGAGATTTCGTTTTAACAGTTCGGCACAGTTCTGCTGGATTTATAACATAGTTCGGCTGGATTTGTAATCCAGCCGCCGTGAATATAAGGATTTGTAATCCGACCGAACGGAGCTATTTTTGTTTTCAAACGTTTCGTGACGAGATTCCTTGCCTCGCATTGCTCGGCTGCGGAATGACGGTTATCGTATGAAGGAGGGGAAGGGGAAGAAGAATTTTTGCGGAGCAAAAATTCTTCTTCCCCCTTTTACTTCCCCCTCTTTGCATCGTCATTCCGAGCGAAGCGAGGAATCTCCTCAACACAATCACCTCTTCTTGTAACTTGTTCGGCTGGATTTGTAATCCAGCATCTGTTCGGTCGGATTGCAAATCCGCCCGAACAGATGATTACATTTTCAAGGATTTGATAACTGTGTGAAGATGAATAAAAAAAAAGAAAAGGAACGACTAAAAAACACCACATAACCAATCATGAAAAAGCCGCAACACCATGAAAAAAAAGAAAGAAGTCCCTTTCGGGATTCAAAGATAGCCGTTCCTCTTCTTTGTTGCCTTGCAAAGATAATATCTTATTTTGATTTACAATAGATAATTCTAATTTTTTTTCTTGTAAACTATATTTTTTTGGGAATTATATACTTTCGTCGTGTAAATAACCTCATTTTCTTAACGCTCATCTGCAAAGTCGCCACGCTATCGTTACGTGAAGAATATTTTTTCTTTGTTTCACCAAACGAAAACATTGGTCAGCACGACAGTCCGACTGAGCCGGGCGGCGTTAAAAAAATCAATGGAGAGAACGTTAAAAAGGCGTTGGTGCCTTGGTACGCTACGGGTTGTCTAACGATAGCGTGGCACTTCAACGCCTTTAGTGAACGACATTGATTTTTAGCCGAGCGGGTCCGTCGGCGGCCTTTCTTTGGGTTCCGTTTCTTTCGCCGCCGAAAGAAATGGAACAAATGAAGACAGAAAGTAACAGAACTAAATTTTGCTATATCTGTTGCGGTCGGAGGTCGGATTACAAATCCTCATATTCTCGACGGCTGGATTGCAAATCCAGCAGAACTGAAGAAGAATTTTAATAAAAAAAAGGAGATTTTTTCAATCTCCTTTTTTTGTTCTCATCATTCCGTAATCATCACGTTATATCCTTTCGAATCAATACGCACAATATATTGCCCTACCGAAAGTGGCAAAGAAAATGAATCTTCATCAACTTTGCGAGAAAAAATCAATTTTCCATCAATCGTAAAAATCGAAACGTGAGATTTTTTTACATGTTCAAAATGAATTTCTCCATTTTTCATAGAAAAAATCGGAGTTGAAAAAATTTCCGTAAAAGACACACTGGATTCCGTTCCCGTAATAACTTCCGTTGCATAATACGCAACATAACCGTGCGTTTCTGCACCAATTTGAATATCAAGATTGCTGTTGTTGTTTACTTTTTTGAGCGATTCACAAAAATAAAAAGCCTTATCGTCAATCAAAGTCAAACTACTTGGCAACGTTACAGATGAAAGCAACGAACAATGACTAAAAGCATAACTTCCAATCGTTTTTAAACCATTGTTTAATGTTATTTTAGACAAATATTCACAACTGGAAAATGCGGAATTCCCAATAGTTTGCAAAGAAGCAGGAAATTCTATTTCTTGCAAAGAAGAACAAGAACTAAAAGCATCTCTTTCAATAGAAGATACTTGATTTCCCATAACTACATTGTCCAACCAAATACAATTATTAAATGCACCATCTTTAATCGTCGTAACACTTTCTGGTATAATTACTTCTGTAATATTACAAGACTGAAAAGCCGAACTCGGTATTGTTGTAATTCCAGAATAAACCTCGATACTTCCACTTACTGCTCGTGGCACAAAAAACAAACTCAACGGATTTCGTTTATACATAACTTTATCATACATGAAAAAAGTCGAATTTCCTTCATCAATGTAAATTGTATGCAACGAATTACAAAGGGTAAACACTCCTGTACCAAATTCCGTAACCGTGGCAGGAATTACTAAAATTTCCAACAATTTACTACCAATCAACGCATCATCATCAAATCCAATAACGGTATAAGTGTCGCCCTCATACACAACCGTTTCGGGAACATTGAGAATTCCTACATATTGTTCCTCTCCGGTGTAGTCATACATCCAATCATCTTCAGCTCCTTTATACGTTACTTTTGCCGTAAAATTTGTTTTATCAAAATTATAATAAATCCCATTAACTGACGTTTCTGACGCAACAATGGAAAATACATAACAAAAAGTAAATACTACTAAAAAACAAAATCTTTTCATACGTATTTATTTTTTATAATGATTGATTTTTTCAAAAATAAAATTGTCCATCTTTGGTATTCTCTATAAAATTTTAATCTTTTAAAACTTTCGCAGATTCGTAAAATTCATTGTCTACGCACAAAATAAACAAAAATTCTCTAACATTCCAAAATATTGAAATTTAATACAAATTCCTTTGAATATCTGGTATTTTATTTTCTAAACGTTTATCCCATCTTGAAAGTTGATTACAATAAACGCTTCACCAAACAAATCTTTTCGCAACACTTCATCATTTTTTATTGCTTCTGCATAAGGACCACATGCCAGAATAACTACTTTAAATTGATTAAAAAAGTTTGTTTCTCGCATCCAATCTAATCTTTTCCTAATATTACTTTCAATTTCCTTATGCTGTTCTTTTGTAAGATTCTTGTCATTAGGACGACATATCTCACACATTTTCGTGATAAAACAATCATTGAAAAGGCTGGATTGTTCGGTCGGATTTGTAATCCGACCGCCAGCCGAACTGGTGTTGATTGAAATTAAATAAAACCAGATAACTATATTATTATAGTTCATTTCAATGAGAACGACTATCTTTGTGCCCAGATATGCATAAGATACTCTTTGGTGACATATGATTACTTTTTCAACAGATAGAAGAATAAGATGAATATAGAGGATTATCGTGAGTACTGCCTGTCGTTGGGTTCAGACGTGGAAGAGAAATTACCTTTCACAGCTTTCCAGTATGCTTCTGGTGTTTTGGTTTTTTACGTGCACGGTCACATGTTTTCTTTTTTCGATTGCGATAATTTCAGCATAGTCACTCTCAAATGTCAACCAGATCGGATAGAAGAACTGAAAGCAAAGTATAGTTGCATTGGCAAACCATTCAATCTGTCAACTAAGTATTGGATAGGTGTAGACGCAAATACAGCTCCCGATGCACTCCTTCAGGAACTTACACGCAACTCTTACGAGATTGTAAAAGCAAAATACAAGAAATAAAAATTGACATACGCAGATTTTCTGTTCGGGCGGATTTGCAATCCGACCGAACAGAAAAGTGTACCATTATTTTTTTTACGGCATAAATTCGATATATATGCCAAATTTTTCTATCTTTAGGAAAAGAATTATTGTTTTTTTCCTATTTTTACACCAATGCCTATTCAACAAAATAGGCTGATTAGAAATTAAAGTGGTCTTTCCAATATTATTAAAACTAAAGAGGAATTTTTAATAAAAGGTGTGTATGAAAGATGTATTAAAAGACTTTGTGAAAAAACTTTTGGCAGAAAAACATTATTCTGAAGAAGTTCAAAATATTTTGAACCTAATTTTGAATGATAAGATGTTTTTCCCTGAAATAAAATCAATTATTGATAAAAGTTCATCTGACAAGATAGAAATCAAAAAGGAACTTGCCAATGTAGTATATGACTATATTGAATTGTGTTTGGAAGATGGTCTTGTAACAAAAGAAGAATTTACAACGGTAAAAAAAATGAGATTGTTTTTTGACATCGAAGAAGGTGATTCTTATAAATTTGGCTTAAAAGCAAGAATAGAACAATTATTAACAATTGAACTTGATAAGATGTATGCAGACAAGGTTGTTAATGAAGAAGAAGCACTTACAAAAGTTGAATTACAGGCGTTATTCGGATTATGTTATGAAGATTTCTATGAAATAGATAAAAAGATTGCCCAAAAAGCAATCAATAATGGAGCAAAAATGAAAGATTTAGGAACGTATTTTGATGTGTAAATGGCTTGGTCTTTTAGAAAACGGATAAAGATTGCTCCTGGCGTTCATATGAATGTAGGGAAAAACGGACCCAGTTTCTCTGTTGGCGGGAAAGGAATGAGTGTAACCTATGGAAAAAACGGAACATATTTAAATTCAAACATACCAGGAACAGGATTGCGCAATAGACAAAAAATCGCTGATGGAAAAATAAATGATATCAACGCATCTCAATTTATGGAGAATAAGAAATCTGAAAACTCAGGATGTTTGCTTAATGCAGCTTGGCTTTTATCATGGATAATGTTGATAATTGTTACTTTACTTATATTTGCTTTTAGTTCTACTTGGGGAATAATTTTTATTCTTGGTATAGTAGGATTAAAAATTGTAATCAACAAAAAGGAAGAAAAGCCTTCGGAGGAAGTAAAACAAAGTACACCTCTGAAAATGAATATTTCTGATGAATTTGACAATAGAACTATTACGAAGGATTATTTTTTTGCTGTTACATCAGAAATTGAAAAAATAATTCTATTTCTTGATATTTTGTGCCAAGACCAAGATTTTTTTGTTTTTTTAAAAACCGTAAATGGTTTAAACATATCGATACAAGGAAGAACTGCAAAGACGGAAGAGCAACTGCGAGTTCTGATTTTGACGGATATGACAAAATGTCTTGTGGAATTGGATCACAAAGTGAATGTAAAAGAGAAAGAATGTTTTGGGTTATTTTATTTCTTTTGTCGTACAAACGGCATGGATAGATTTGAATACGATAAACTGGATTTTATCATGAAGAAAAATGTGTGTGAATCCGTAGAAGATGTAATACAACAAATAATTTCTTCTATAAATATGAATCAACCTGTAGAGGAAATATTTTTGTTATCCACTCTATTAAAAGATTATAACACTGATTTGAGAGATAAATATCTTGTTATGTTATATCGTTATGCGTCCTTAACCGCAAAGGCTGATGGCGTTGTTAATGAGAAGGAATCAGAATGGTTGAGTAAAATACTAAGCTTGTCGGAGAAAAATGTTAACAATACAACTGAAAATTCTTCGACAATTCAAAGGAGTAAGAATCAACAAAAACTACCACAACTAAAATCGTTAATAGGATTATTTTCGGTAAAAAAAGAAATAGAATCACTAACAAATCTCATAAAAATCCAACAAGAAAGAGAAGCAAAAGGTTTGAAAAACTCCGCCGTTTCATATCATTGTGTATTCACCGGAAATCCTGGTACTGGAAAAACAACTGTTGCAAGAATCGTGGCGAGTATATATAAAAAACTTGGTATTTTGAAAAAAGGACACCTTGTGGAAACAGACAGGTCGGGATTGGTCGCCGAATATGTCGGACAAACTGCAGTGAAAACAAATAAGATAATTGATAGTGCATTAGATGGTGTATTGTTTATTGATGAGGCATATTCTTTGATTTCGTCGAGTGAGAATGATTATGGGAAAGAAGCCGTTGCCACATTGTTAAAAAGACTAGAAGATAATCGGGATAGATTGGTTGTTATTCTCGCTGGATATTCAAATGAAATGCAACACTTTATTGATTCAAATCCTGGACTTCAATCAAGGTTTAACAGATATATAGAATTTCCTGATTACTCGGCAGATGAATTATATCAGATCTTTGAAAAAAATGCAAAAGATTTTGATTATACAATTTCAGAAGAAGCAGAGAAGCGGTTGAAAGCATTATTAATAAATGAAGTTGCGAACAAAGATAAGAATTTTGGCAATGCCCGTTTTGTACGCAATTTATTTGAACGGACTATAGAACGACAGGCAAATAGATTGTCAAAAGAAAGCAATCTGACTGACAAAAAATTAGCGGAGATTTGTTCTGTTGATATTCCAATGTAAAATGTATGTACTATGGCGTCTGTTGAGAAATCACTAAAAATCAATTGTTTTATGGTTGTAATCGGTACCATAATACTAATTTTTTTACTATCAAATGAAACAAATGATACCGATAAATTTGATTTTACAAGTCCAGGAGCGAATATTCAACATAATGAAAAGATAGAAATTCCCACAAAAATCAAAAATAGGACTGAACAAATCATAACTCATATAGGTTATACGGTAAGTTATAATTCCGATTGGAAAATCCCTAATTGGGTTGCATACGAACTAACAAAAGAAGAGGCAGAAGGCACTGTGCCACGTGCCACAGCGTTTGTCCCCGACCCCAAAGTCCCTTATGGTAAATCGGCGGAAACATATGATTATTCAAATTCTGGTTGGGATAGAGGACATATGGCTCCTGCAGGTGATATGAAATGGAGTGTTGATGCGATGAAAGAATCCTTTTACCTTTCAAATATCTGTCCACAAAATAAGAATCTCAATAGTGGTATTTGGAATGATTTAGAGGTACAAGTACGAGAATTGGCACGTCAAAAAGGGAAAATCTATGTGGTTTGTGGTCCTATTGTGTCGAAAAATCCTAAAACAATCGGAACTAACAAAGTTGCAATTCCCGATGCTTTCTTTAAAGCGTTGCTACAAAATGATAATGAAGAATGGTGTGCTATTGCATTTATGTTTGCCAATGTTAGTGGACGAAAACCACTTGCTTCGTATGCTATGAGCGTTGAAGATTTGCAGGCTATTACAGATATTGATTTCTTTCCTTCTTTACCCGATAGCATAGAACAAATGGTGGAAAGTAAAGTTGACTTCACGAAATGGAATATTAAATCAAATAAATAATCGGAATATGAAAAGTAAATTCAAAAGCATATTAGGTGCATTGCTTGTGACGGCAACAGCCAAAGTTATGGCAAATCCCCAAATAGACGCTTCGTCTGTTGCTACACAATCCGACAATAATAACGATAATAATGTGGAATTGAAAAAAGGGAAACAGAAACTTCTACAAAAATATATCATAAAATTCCATACTGATAATACTTACGGCATTTTCGGGCACCGTAGCCATAGTTCCCATCGTAGTCACAGTTCTCATCGTTCTTCAAGTTCGGGAAGTTATTATTCTCCGTCAAGTAGCTCAAAATCTTATTCGGGTAGTAGTTATTCGTCTGGCTCATCAAGTAGTAGTACATCATCCTCAAGCAAGACGACTACATCGAGTTCCTTTAAATCCTATAATGTCACTAATGCTTCAGAAGCAAAAATTTGTCATTTAGGAGATAGAACAATTTCATTAGGTTCGTGTGGTACTGATGTGAAAGTGCTTGCCTCATTGTTGGTAAAACACGGTTATCTTGCCGAAAGTGATATAGAAACAAATGCCGATGGTTATACAATCTGTAATGCGGCAATGGTAACTGCCATCAAAAAATTCCAAAAAGATGCAGGATTAACCGTTGATGGCTACGCAGGTGCTACGACAATAACAATGTTGAAGAATTGGAAGAAATAAAAGTAAAATGGTTCAGTCATTTTCAATAGAAGTGAATCGTAATGTGTACGATGACGTTGTTATAAGTCAAGTTGTGTATTGGCATTCCGATGACTTTGTAATTACTCGAAACGTGAATGATAATACGGAAACTATTACATTACATCCGAGAGATATCCATATAACAAATGAAGAAAAAGAAAGAGTTCTACAACAATTCCAACAAGATTTGAATGATTTTAAATTACGGCAAATTGTAGCACAGGAAACAAAAGATATTCGTACTATTCTGTACATCAAAGCATTTGCAAACAACGATGATTTTGTAGATTATGAGTAGTGCTTCGTATTATTTGTTGCCCTTCTATTTCCGACGGCTAAATCACAAGGAAATCCTTGTTAATGAAGTTGGGGATTATATAGTTGCCCCACAAGGGACTGTAGAACGAATAGTTTATCGAAAGATGGAAGAAAAGGAAGACTTGTTTCACGATTTATTAGCCAACTATATTATCAGTCTAACACCAATTCCCGACCTAATAGATATATACGCAGTAAGAGTACGAACAAAGAAATCGTTTTTAGATGGTTTTACAGCCCTGCACATATTTGTATTGACATTGCGTTGCAATCAGAATTGTGTTTATTGTCAAGCATCAAGTCAAAAAGAAAATGCTTGTTACAAGGATATGCAAGTAGAAGATTTGAGAAAATCAGTAGAACTGATGTTTAAATCTCCTTCACAGCATCTGACAATGGAATTTCAAGGTGGCGAGCCAACTCTAACACCTCATTTGATTCGAATTGCAGCGGAATATGCTTCGCAAATCAATCTAACTCAAAAAAGAGAACTCACTTTTGTCCTTTGCACGAATTGCGTAAATTTAACTGATGAGGTCTTGGAAATCTGTAAGCAGTACAATATTCTTATTTCAACATCGTTAGATGGACCTGCAACATTACACAATCGCAATAGAGGTAAAAATGATAGTTATGAAAAAGTGATTGCAGGTATAGAAAAAGCCCGAACCCTTTTGGGTATGGATAAAGTTTCTGCTTTGATGACGACATCCATTGAAGCATTACAATACTCAAAAGAAATAGTCGATTCTTATATAGAAAACAATTTTCATAGCATATTTATTCGGGCGTTGAATCCATATGGCTTGGCTGTAGAAAACACCAATTGGGAAGATTACAATTCTCGCTTTATAGATTTTTATAAAACAACATTGGAATATATTCTTGAAATCAACAAAAAAGGAGTATTCTTTGTTGAGGAATTTGCTTGTCTTATTTTACGAAAAATACTGACACCATTCCCTATTGGTTTTGTTGATTTACAATCTCCTGCAGGGGTGATAAATAGTGTGATAGTCTATAATTATGATGGATATGTTTACGCTTCTGACGAATCCCGAATGTTGGCAGAAAAACAGGATTTTACATTTCGTTTGGGCAAAATAAGCGATACATATGAGAATATTTTCTATGGGGAGAAATCTCAAAAAATATCACAAACTTGGTCTAATGAGTGTCTTGCAGGCTGTTCCAATTGTTCATATCAGTCCTATTGTGGAGCCGACCCAGTGAGAAATTACTCCACACAGGGTGATATGTATGGACATCGCCCAACGTCATTGCTATGTAAAAAGTATAAATCCATTATTGATTATATTTTTTTACTATTGATGGAAAGAGAAAACGAGGTTTTACCTATTTTTAAGTCGTGGATAAATAAAACTGATGCATAGTGAGAGATACCATTGACATACATTCAAATGACAATACTTTATTTGTTACAGGTCAATGTAACAATCGTTGTTTGATGTGTTGTCAGCCACCGACTAAAAAAGACGATATTGATTTCTTTTATCAAAAAAATAAAAAAATTATTGAAAGTGCTCCCGAATCATTAAGTGTTATTGGCATTTCGGGCGGTGAACCTACATTGTTGGACGAGAAATTATTTATGTTGATTTCGCTTATTCAAAAAAAAATGCCAAATACATATATCCATATTTTGTCAAATGGACGTAAATTTTCCGATTGCACATACACTGAGAAATTTACATATCTTGCAAAAGAAAAAATCACTCTTGGAATTCCACTTCATTCAGATTCTGCCTTGATTCACGACAAAATAGCAGGAGTAAAAGGTGCTTATACCGAAACAATGTTAGGACTATACAATTTGGCGGCAAACGAAATGGACATCGAATTACGTATAGTATTGAACAAACAAAATTATTTTCGCCTGCCACAGATGGCTCGCTTCATATCAAAAAATCTTGTTTTTATTTCAAGTGTTGCTTTTATGGCGATGGAAGATATTGGATATACCATAAAGAATAGGGATTTTATTTGGATTGAACCTATTGAGTATATTGATTATTTACAACAGGCAGTTCTGTTCCTGTCCCAATTTAATTTTGATGTTGCATTATTCAACCTACCGCTTTGTTTATTACCAAACGAAATAAAACCTTTTGCAAGAAAATCAATATCGGATTGGAAAAATACTTTTCTTTCTCAATGTAATGATTGTACATTACAGAAGGATTGTTGTGGACTTTTTTCGACTTCACAAAGTGTATATAAAGGACTAAAAACTATTAAAACAATATAAAAATGAATAATTGGAGAAAAACAATATTTGAGATTGTAGAAACAGATAGAGAAACAACAGCCAGTAGGATATATGACAAAATAATGCTCCGTCTGTTCGGTCGGATTTGCAATCCGAGCGAACAAGGGAAGTTGGAGGAGTTGTTGACATTGTGTGAAAAAATAGGGAGGTAAGGTAATTAACAGACCTTTGCTCTATACGGGACTTCCGATCTTTTTATCGTAACATGTTTGTATCCAAGGTTGTCAAGATAGGTACGTAAAGATAATTCGCTTTGTTCCATATTATTTGTAGGACCAATGATAATTTCTTGTAAGGCGTCTTTGGGAAAATGCTGTTCTATATAAGGAACTATAATGTTTTCCTGTTTTCTAAATTTAATGTTTGTCGGATTAAGATTCATTAGTCGAACTTCTTCTTCATAAGAGTATGCGGAATTCTTTGCAGCGCAAATTGTACAAATCATTCGATATAAAGATACCTCCAAATTTATACTACTAGTCATGAGGTCTGATTTTATATCTTTGTATGACGTTTTTTCTTTCTTGTGTTTCTTTAGTAAAAAGGCGTTGTCAATCAATGGATTTATGATTTTCATAAGAAAATCAACTATTTTTTCAGGTTCTTTTTTTGAAAAATATAGGCAATTAAAAAAAAATTGATTCTTTGTTGTCATTAAGTCATGTTTGAACCCTAATGAAATTCCTGCCCCATTTTCCCCATACATACTCCACATAGGAAGGAAGTCGTTTTTATAAGAAAATGATGTTATAAATGAATTATCCAGAAAAAATGGTTTTATTGAATCAATATCCTTTTCAGTGTCATTATCACAAAATGCTTTAGAACTTAAGTTAAGACCAAAGAGAATATCTTGTGGGTCGTTCATATATTGTGCATTAGTTGCCCAAAGGCAAATGTCGTTTTCAGTTAGAATACCATTAAACAATGCCGAAATTGTTGTGTAATGGTATATAATCTCTTGCTTTGGCGTTGTAAACGACATCAATTCTTCTTCTAAAGATGGTTCCATACTTTTCTCGTTTGTTGCAAGATACAAATATCTTGTTTCCAAAACAACAGAATAGAAAAAATCGTTGTCAGTACGACACTCCGACTGAGCCGAGAGGCGTTTAAAAAATCAACGGAGAGAACGTTAAAAAGGCGTTGGTGCCTTGGTACGCTAAGGGTTGTCTAACGATAGCGTGGCACTTCAACGCCTTTAGTGAACGACATTGATTTTTAGCCGAGCGGGTCCGTCGGTGGCTTTTCTTTGGGTTCCGTTTCTTTTTCCACAAAAAGAAATGGAACAAGAATCTCGGCTGTAGACAGAAAGTAACAGAAAAAGAATTTGCTTTTTCCGTAAATGTTTGTACATTAGCACTGAAAAAATCCAATTATGGAAGATAAAATCATACTATCGGGCTTGACGCTGGCTCAAATACAGAGCAAAGCACAGTATATACTTGAAACAGAAGTGAAGCCACGTTCCGAGTTGTTTCGGATTCGCAAGCGAGAAGGTCGTTTAAGCAAAGAAGTAATGGATCTTATAAAACAACAAAATGCCTGAACTAACCATTATCGCAGGGTGCAACGGTGCCGGAAAATCCACATTCGCAAAATCATTTTTGCCAGCAAATGAAACCTCATTTGATTACGATAGAAATTTCTTGGAATATTATAATTCATTGCCTGATAGCGAATTTCGCGACGCTTTTGCTCAAAAAAAAGTAAACGATTTGTTTCAATCCGAGATAGAATTTGCGTTAGCCAACAAACTGAATTTCTGTTACGAAACCAATTATGATGAATATCCATTGTATTGGGCTGAGAAGTTCAAAGAGCAAGAGTATTCTGTGACACTTGTCTTTTTCTGTTTGGAAAACACTTCGATTGCAACCGAACGTATTTTAATGCGTAAAGAGTTTAAAGGACATTTTATCGATAATAGAACCGTTGGCGAAAAATGGAAGAAGGGATATAAAAATCTTGATGAGACATTTCATTTTTTCAATAAAATAATTGTGGTTGACAACTCCGTGGATGATTGTATGTACAAAACGCTTTTGTACATGGAACAAGATTCCGTTCAACTATTAACCGAATTACCCTCTTATTTTGCAGAACGTTTGCCAAAATTGTACGCAGAGGTTCAAAAAAAGAATTTGCTTTTTCCGTAAATGTTTGTACATTAGCACTGAAAAAATTCTGTTATGGAAACAAATACTCGCTATTTAGAAATATTGCAGGCAAACAAATCATATCTGCAACAGCAGTTTGCAGTTGATTCGTTGGTCGTGTTCGGTTCGGTTGCCCGCAACGAGATGACCGAAGATAGCGATGTGGACATTTTCGTACAAATGCCTCCTAAAATGCTCTTGGTCATAGGCATAAAACAGTATCTGGAATCCCTGCTAAATCGACCTGTTGACGTCGTTCGCAACCACCCCAACATGAACCCATTGTTAAAGAAACAAATTGAAAAAGATGGAATTCGAATCTTTGGAGCAGCATGAATTGGTAATTTCGATTCTTCAACAAATAAAGAAAGCCATTCTCGATTTACAGGAATGGAACAACGATGTTGTATCGAT
>JAEEGL011021769.1_pt1 | contig 44669 bp, 39 predicted proteins | sample 9134231 | NCBI WGS metagenome assembly JAEEGL01 (sample SAMN16246548, study PRJNA631951) | gut metagenome | biome: gut microbiome; feature: rumen; material: fiber-attached | host: Bos | place: Iran: Karaj | collected 2018-10 | reverse complement strand
ATGAGTATTAGTTACAGTTAAATCATTTGAATTATTATCTTTAGTGTAACCCGTTGGTACACTTGCTTCATCAGCGGTATACACGATAGGTGTTCCACCATCATGATTTACTGGCATGTTAGGGAATGTATATGATTGACTATTGCCATCTTTAGCATTTAATTCGATAGTTTTAACTTGCTCACCATCTGCTTTTAAGATAAGAGTAATCTTTTCTGGTCTTACACCATCACGGTCAGAATCATCTTCCCATACCTTTGTAACTGTTACATCGTCAGTTTCAATTTCATGAGTATTATAGATAATTTTGTTGCCGTCGTCGTCGCAGCCTTCGCTACTTGTGTAATCATCAGGAACATTTTCATTAAGTTCTACGACTTCATAAGTAATTTTATTACCATTGGCATCTAATCTATTTAGATTTTCAAATGTATATGTCCAAGAATCTAATTCTTTTTGATTTTCATCTAATTGTCTTGGAATAGTTACCGTTAGTAATTCTTCATTATTAGCTTTTAATGTTAATTTAATTTCATCAGGTCTAATACCATCACGATCACTATCATCTACCCATTCTTTTGTTACAGGAATATCAATTGAATCTAGAGTATTAGTAACCGTCATACCACTAACACTTGGTTCATTATATCCTTTTACTGGGGTTTCAGAAAGTGTATAAGTAATAGTATTTCCACCATTTACATACGTTGGAACATTAGGAAATTTATATGTCCAAGTATCTAATTCTTTTCCCTCTTCATCTAATTGTTTATTAACAGTAGCATTAGCTGTATAGACTGGTGTATTACCATCTTTACCAGTTAAAGTAACACTAATACTATCTGGTCTGATACCATTAGCATCACTAAAGTCATCCCAAATCTTGGTAATTTCAATGTCACTTGCAGTAATACTGTGAGTATTAGTTACAGTTAGATCATTTGGATTATCATCTTTAGTATAACCTGTTGGTACACTTGCTTCATCAGCGGTATACACGATAGGTGTTCCACCATCATGATTTACTGGCATGTTAGGGAATGTATATGATTGACTATTGCCATCTTTAGCATTTAATTCGATAGTTTTAACTTGTTCACCGTCAGCTTTTAAGATAAGAGTAATCTTTTCTGGTCTTACACCATCACGGTCAGAATCATCTTCCCATACCTTTGTAACTGTTACATCATCAGTTTCAATTTCATGAGTATTATAGATGATTGTATTTCCGCCATCATCACATCCAGTTGAACTTTCATAACCTTCTGGAACATCTTCATCTGCTTCTTCAACTGTATATGTAATTTCTTCAGCATTTTCATCTAATCTATTTAAGTTTCTAAAGGCATCAGTCCATGAATCTAATTCATTTCCTTCTTCATCTAATTGTTTATTGATAGTTATTGTATCAATAACTTCGCCATTAGCTTTTAATGTTAATTTAATTTCATCAGGTCTAATACCATCACGATCACTATCATCTACCCATTCTTTTGTTACTGGAATATCGATTGAATCTAGGGTATTTGTGATTGCATAATTTTCAATTGAAGGTTCTTCATAACCAACAACAGGTGTTTCACTTAGAGTATAAGTGATTAGCTCACCTTCAGCATATTTATCTAAGTTAGTACCATCATCTTTTAAGAAAGTATATGTCCATACATCATTATTATCATTATCTTTAGATGTAGTTACGCCTTCAGTATCAGCTCCGATAGTAACTTCTTTCTCATATACTTTTTTAGTATCATTACCATTTGGTATAGTACCAACTAGTTTAATTTTGATAGTTTCTGGACGTATTTCATTTTTATTATTAAAATCAACCCATGTCTTTGTAACATCAAAACCTTCATCATATTTTTCAGGGACATGTTTATTACTGATCACAAAACCATTATTAATGTCACCAGTAATGCCAACCTTTTCATAATCTGCAGGGACACTATCTTCATCAACAGTATATGCGATTTCTTCACCATTTTCATCGAAACGATCAAGGTTTTTAAATGTTGCAACCCAAGCCTCTGTTTCACGTTTATTTTTATTTGTTTCAGTTTCTTCATCAGGTGTTCCATCAACAGTAATACTCATATTTTCTATTTTTGTACTACCTTTATATAAACTAAATGTTACAGGTACTCTTTTGCCATCTTGATTTTCGTTATCTTGCCAATCTTTGGTTACTTTGACATTTGTAAGTTCATATTTATTAGTATATGTTATTTTATAACCGCTATTTGTTTCAGCAATTTCACCAGTAATTTTCTTTTTATTACTTTCATCAACTGTTCCATCACCAGTTACAGATACGAAACTAAAGTGTTCTGGCATAGCACTTTCAGTTACTTCATAAGTTGTTTGGGTTGGAAGGTTAATAAATCTTAAACTCCATCCCTTTTGAAGTAAAATTGTTAAATCTGTAGCACTTGGAGCTGTATAGAATCCTGTGTAATATCTGTAAGTATCATTTGAGTTACCACTTACATATTTAACTGTATGTGCTTCCCAATCTTTACCATTTTCACTGCAATCATTGCTAGTATTTGAATGATCACAATATTCATATGTAATAACATCAGAGCCATTAGCGTGATTAATTTTTCTAAAGTTTTCAGCATATTCTGGTTTTTCGATTAATAGTTTTACTTCAGGTCCTACTCCAGTACCACTAATATAATTAACAGCTGGTTCAGTTTCACTTCCAGGATTATTCATTATATATTCTTTAGTAGTAGGATCATAAATTGAAAACCATACAGCTTTTCCTTCACTATCAGTTACTTTTATATTATAAGTAAATAGTGAGTCAACTGGAGCATCTTTACCATCTACATTTTTCGTAATTTGTAAGTAACTACGACGATTATTAGTAGCAGTTAATTCAGCCAATTGATTGTCAACGACATAATAATTATCCCCAATTTTATAGTATGTCTTACCATTAATAGTAGCTTTAACAGCATCGTCAGCCATACCTTCTGGTTTCGTATCTTGTTTAACAAGCATAGTTGTTACTGCGTTTCCTTCGCTATCTACTTCACCATTAATCCACATTGGGTGAACAGTAGGAGCATTTAATTCCCAATAATAAGCAATTTCTTGCTCTTCAGCAAATGAATAATCATGACCAGGTGCTTTAATAAATACACCTTCAGCTGTATCAGTCATAATACCTACTGAAGCATAGACACTATTAGACCAAATAGGATTATCATCTTCATCTAAGATACGATTACCATTTTCATCTTTTAATGGTAATTCAATATCATATCTAACTTCACTACCTCTTTTTACTTTCAAACTAATATCCGTACTGTCACGGCTATCTAGAATGTTTTCCCATTCTTTAGTAACTGTTAGAATCTTCGTAGATGCTGTTGCGATAGGATCTTGAGTTTGGAAATTAACTTTATGTGGTGTGTCATTTTCAACTCTTGTATCCGTATATTCAACATATGCTTCATTAGTATTTGTCTTAATACCATAGTTACGATCTAGATATGTCCAAACTTTAGGATCAATTGGACGACCTTGATCATCGGTTGAAGCACCATAAGTAATTTTTCCATTCTTTAAGTCAGCAATTAAGTCTAAAGCTGCTTGGCTAGGCCATACTTCAAAGGTTACACGATAGGTAACTTCATCAAACAAAACGCCTAAATCATCAAGATTCCAAACAACTGCATTATTACTATCTAATTCAGCTGCTGGAGCAGTTCTGTCATAGAATGGATTATTTTCACCACTCGTCCAAGCCATTTTAAAGACCGTAGCAATTTCATTGCCGTTATCATCTAATTCTGGTACTCTAACAACATTATTAAATACTTGATTTTTATCATTAGTTATTTTATAAGTACCATCACTATTTTTTTCAATACTTTTGATTCTTTCAGCCCCACTAGTTATGGTATTACCATTAACAGTTATAGGGAATGAAAGATAATATTTAAATGAATTAGTATCAACATCAATTAATCCACCTTGTTCAGTACCTGATGATACTGATACATTCTTAGTTGTTCCATCATTAACTGTAATATCTCCGAATCCAGCTAATTCAATTTTTTGTAAAATCTTATTTAAAGCTTCTTGTAATTTAAATGTATCTTCAGCTTTAAAATAATTTTTATTTTCAACTTCATCAGTTGTATTTAAAGCATATTTTGTTAGATCTTCCATACGATCAACATTGCCATATACACCGATAGTATAGAATTCATATTTCTTTGGATCAACCAATGCTCTGGCATCATCTTTTGCAGAATTGTAACAATTCGTAACATTGGTATTGTCTTCTTGACCAGTACCATATATTCTAGTTCCACCATCAGTACCATAATAATCGCCATATCCATCATCAGTAATATGGAATGTTGGGTTACCATCAGATACAAAAATGACATATGTGGTGTTTTTTTCATTAGCTGGGTCTTCAAAATCAATACTTGCTGCTTTTTGAAGTGCTGCTTCCCAGTTAGTACCACCACCTTGCTCAACACCAGCTAGACTACTAACAAATGTATCGATGCTAGTTGTTGGTTGTTGAACAATTGTAGCATTCGTATCAAAATCAATTAGGGCTATTTCAATAAGATCGCTACCATTACCACTTTCGGTATTATTTGCTAGTAACGCTCTAGCAAGATCGGTTACAGCTCCTTTAGCGGCTGCCATACGATTTTCGGCATCACTATATAGGTAACGTGTACCAGTATATGTTTGCGTAGTGCCATTACTATCTACATACGTATAATATGTTTGACTAAACCATCCTCCATGACGTGTTAATTTAACATAGTTACCATCTACGTAACCGTACATGTTGTCGCCATTAGTATTAGATGGATAATATCCTTCACTAGTTGTGGCTTCTCTCATACTACCAGATGAGTCAAGGATAACAATTACATTGGCCTTATTATAATTCTTTTCGGCATCTCCTTTTACATCTAGTGAGATAGTGTATGTTCCATCACCATTTGGAACTACTTTCTTTTGTACGCTAGGCGCACCTGCTGCTCTAGCTTGCATATAATTACCGATGCCGTATAGCCCTCCGACAATCGATAAAATTGCAAATAGAACGCTTATAAATATTTTGTTTAGTTTTTTTGCTTTTTTAGATTTAATTCTTGTCATTATTTAACCTCCCTAATCTCTTTAGCTATTACTAATAAATATTTCTTTTTATAATTAGCGTATTCCGCTTTGTTGCTACATGTTTGTAAGATCAAGATGTTGTCATTATCTTCAACATTTACTTTTGTATCATAAAATGATCTATCTTGATAATTTCTTAAATAGGTATTATATGTTTCTTTATCGAGTTTTAAATTCATATAACTGTAATCTGATGTTTCAACGTACACTGAGAATATTTCATAATTATATGTCTTATCCTCACCTATTATTTTGATATACCGATGACTTTTATAAAAATCTTCGTCATAGTATCTTTCCAGTTCATTGAATGGAACATTCCATCCTGGTGAACTGTGTCCAAAGATTAAAACTTTTTTACCCCCTAGTTTGGTACGATAATCTTCATAGATACTACCTTCAGCTTGATACTCTCCATAAGCATTATGATTTAAGTAGTAACTATTATTAGTTGATTTTAATATTGGTTCATTAATACCAGTACCGGGAATTATCAGTTTTCCTTTGATATCATCATTGTGATAAGTATTTCTTAACTCTTCAACGACATTTATTTTTTCAGTTTGTTCTACAACTATATTTGGTTCATCTTCAACCATGACGTAACTAATAAGAACGTCAGTTTTGAATGTCTTATTATATAAAAACAAACCAAAAGTCATTACGCATAATAAAGTGACTAATGCTAAGAAATGCTTAGTTATTCTCTTTTTAAACATAATACCCCCTTTGATTTGGCTAATTATTATAAATCAAAAATTATTTTTGTCAAGTCTTTTTCTATATATAATAGGAAAATAATAGGAAAACATTTTTTACCATTAAATATTATGTATATAATTTAGATTCTTAAAACGATTTCGACATATTTAGACATAAAAAAGAAATGCCATTTTATTTGACATTTCTTATATATCATATGATTGTAAATGCTTTTAGTAAACTAAAACAACTTATTTGGTATGTCAAAAGTAAAAAGTGACATATCAAATAGTTAATTATTTTTTAAGCTTTTTAGTATATCTTTCCTTGTCAAACATCTGCCAAGGTGTAAATTTACGTCCTTCAGTATGGCCAGAGATAGCAAATGAATCAAAACCACTATTTTTTAGGATTTCTTCACGTTTTTCTAATTTTTTTAAAATGTTTTTGATGACGTCAAGCCATATAAAATCTGGGATTTTAGTATATTTTGTTGGAATTGCATGATCTATCTCTTCATAAGGTATACCAACGGATGTTAGGAAATTAATTCTTTCATTTCTAGTCTTTAGATAGTTATCTTGATCTGTCAAGTAAGTACAAAATTTATGAAAATTATCAATTGTACATTCTCGTAATTTATACCACGGAATATAATAGCGTTCATGTGTACAGATACTTTTTGATACTTCACGGCCATCAAAGCCCTTACCAACGGCATCGATGTAAACACTTTTGCCAAGATCGATGCCAATACTGATGCCGGCATAACGCAAGTAACGCTTGCTTGATTTGATATTGGTATTAAATAGTACTATAACACCTAATGGATCAACTTTTTTTATTTCTTTTAATAGATTTATTATTTTATTTTCATCATTAAAACCAGAATTTTCTATTCCTGTGATTAGTCCTCTTGTTTTTAGTGAGTCTATGCGATTTAATTCTAAGGTATCAAGGTATGTTTTATTCTGATAGTAATCATCGATATCCATAACAATTGTTAAATCAATTATGGGACTAACTTCTGGGAAATATAAAATTAAATTAAGCATATCACTAGTTCGGTAGTACTCTTTCATCTTACTAATGTCGTCATGATTATTCATACTTAGCATATTGCCACCTCTTTATTTAATTGTAGCAAACTATCATAATAAAGTAAAATATAAATAGAAAAAGCATTTGATAAATCAAATGCCCTTTAATTATTTTTCTTTATTTAAGTGCTTGAATACAAAAGCTGCTAATGCCGCACCAACAAATGGTGAAACAATAAATACCCAAACTTGTTTTAGGGCTTCGCCGCCTAAGAAAATAGCGGGAGCTAAGCTTCTAGCAGGGTTTACTGATGTACCTGTTAATGGGATACCTAATAAATGAACAAAAGTTAAAGTTAAGCCAATTACAATACCCGTGGCATGACCATTTGTTTTATCACTTGTTACACCTAAGATAGTATAAATAAAGAAGAATGTTAATACTATTTCGGTGACAATAGCACCTAGTAATGTAATGTTCGTGGCTGATAAGCTTTCAAAGCCATTAGCGCCTAGTGCTAAAGTACCTAGATCAGTATTTGTAAGAATTAAATACAAAATACCTGTTCCCGCTAAAGCACCAAGTACTTGGGCTAAGACATAACTACCAAACTCCTTTAATGTCATTTTTTTAGATATGTACATTGCTAGTGATACAGCTGGATTAACATGACATCCAGAAATATTACCAATCGCATAAGCTGACGCTACGATAGCTAAACCAAAAGCTAAAGCGGTAGCTACAAGGTTGCCACCAGAAACTACAGCAATACCACAACCAAATAATACAAGTGTTAAGGTTCCCATAAATTCGGCAATATATTTTCTCATAATTACCCATCCTTTCTAATTATATTATCTACTTAATTCTATTCATTGTCAAGAAAAAAAGAATTGCTTAGCAATTCCTTAATTATTATATTAAACTTTATTAGTAATCTTGTCTATCTCTAATGAATGGAGGAATATCTAAATCATTATCGTCATAATTATCCTCTTCTTTATACATTTCTTCTTTGTTGGTAGAATTGAAGCTATGATATAATGGTTCTCCAGGTTCTTCAAATCCGGTGGCAATAACAGTTACGATAACTTCATCAGTTAAGTTTTCATTAATTACAGCACCGAAGATTGTATTGATATCAGTGTTAGCAGCTGTTCTAATAACTTCAGCGGCTTCTTCAACTTCAAATAGTGTAAGTGATGAACCTCCAGTTACATTGATAATGGCATCGGTTGCACCGTTTATTGAAGTTTCTAGTAGTGGTGATGATACCGCTTGCTTTGCAGCTTCAACTGCTCTATTTTCACCAGATCCTACACCAATACCGATAAGGGCATTGCCACGATCCTTCATGACAGCTTTAACGTCAGCAAAGTCTAGGTTTACTAGTCCAGTAATTGCAATCAAGTCTGAAATTGATTGAACACCTCTATGTAAGACATTATCAACTTCTCTAAATGCTTCTAACATTGGGGTTGATTTATCAATTAATTCCCTTAATCTATCGTTTGGAATAACAATTAAAGTATCTACATGTTTCTTTAATTCATCTAAGCCTGCAATGGCTTGTTCCATTCTTTTCTTACCTTCAAAACTAAATGGTTTAGTAACAATACCTACCGTTAAAGCTCCAAGGTCTTGAGCTATTTCAGCAATAATTGGTGATGCTCCAGTACCAGTTCCGCCACCCATACCACAGGTAACAAATACCATATCAGCGCCTTTTAATGCTTCTTCAATTTCTTCTTTTGATTCAAGGGCAGCCTCTTTACCGATCTGTGGATTAGCACCAGCTCCAAGGCCATCGGTTAGGTCGCTTCCTAATTGTAATTTAGTTGGGGCTAAGGAATCATTTAAAACTTGCAAATCAGTGTTAGCAACGATAAAGTCTACACCTTTAAGTCCAGAATCAATCATGCGGTTAACAGCATTACATCCACCGCCACCAATTCCAATTACTTTAATTTTTGCTAACTGATTCATTTCCAAACCAAACATATTATTCATATTTTTCCTCCTTATTTCTAATAAAGCCTTTAAATATCTTAGAAACAACCGTTTTTTCATTCTTTTTATTATCATCAGGAGTAAGTAATAATTCTTCATCTTCTGGACTTACCATCGAATACTCTTTTCCCCTAATTTGCATTTTATCGTGGAATGCTTTAATCATTCCCATAGCGGTAGTATATTTATTATCTCTTATACCTACCACATCCATTAAATATATTATAACATCTTTTCCTAGAATTTCATATACTAAATTTTTAAAAGATTTAATTTCAGTAAGTCCACCAGTAATAACAATATAATCAATATCTCTTTTAGTAAGTAGGGTTATTTGTTTTCTTGCTAGTTTTAAAATTTCTGCTAATCTACTTTGAACTACTTCGGTAACTTCTAATTGATTTAGTTTTACTTTTTCATCGATGTTATTAATCAATTCGTATGTCTCATTTAAATTAATGAATCTTTTATTACATAACGCAAATTTTTCTTTTATTTTCCTTGCGTCAATTATATTTGTACCAAAGACATATGCAATATCATTTTCAATATTAATTCCACCTAATTGGATGGTTTCGGTGTTCATAATTTTACCATTATTGATAATTGAAACATTTGTCGTTTCGTGTCCTAAATTAATTATGGCTCCCACTTTTTTATCTAGCTTTTTATTTCTTACTTGATAATAATCAGCTAATCCAGAAATAGTAATATCAATAACTTCAAGTCCAGCACCTGATAAAATACCTATAACTGAATAGATATTTTTCTTGGGAACAGAAATCATTATTCCTTTTATTTCAAGGATTTTACATTCTTTTCCAAGTGGAGTAACATTTCCTTCTTCACCATCACAAATAAAATCAAGTGGAACTACCGTTACTAGTTCATAGTCTTCATCTAATTTGTTATATACGGAATCTTTGATTACTTTATTGATATCATTGGTTTCAACGATACCATTAACGGTAATTCTACCGGTTACATACATAAATTTAACATTATAATCTGGTACATTAACAATTACTTTTTTTATTTCAAAGCCAAGACTATCATTAATTGTTTTAATACCATCACGTATAGTGTTAACTGCTAAATTAGAATCGACTACTAACCCCTTTCTAATACCTTTAGCTTTAACTGAAGTAGCGGCAAGAACATTAATTCTATCTCCTTGGGCTTCTCCAACTAAAAATTTAAATGTATCAGAACCAATATCGACACTTGCATATATTTTTCTCATGATATCGACTCTCCCTAAATGATACAATATAATTATACTAAAAAAATATATCAAAATCAACTATATGTGGATATTTATGTAGAAAAAACTGCTAAATATTTAGCAGTTTATTTACTTTTATGTTTATTTTCGTCTAACTCATCATTAAAGTCTTTTTCATCGAAGAACTCAATTGGCACGTCTTTTTTATTTTTGTCGTATGAGTATTTTTTACTACTACTCTTTGTTGGTTTTGTTCCACCATCTTTGACAATGCTACGGCCATACGCTTTAGTGTGTTCATCTTTTAATATTTTTAAATCATCACTATAGGTTTTGGCACTGCCTTTATATATCTGCATTGAATTATAATTTTGGTAAATGGCTGGTAGTTGCGTAATTGCGGCTGCAGCACTTACTAGAAGCGATACCATCATCCATTTTGACATAGCGGCGGCGATGGCACCAATGACTGCTCCACCCATAAAAATTGCTGCAATAACTACTACTAGTTGAGCAATTATTTTACCATTAATATTTTTAAAATATTTAGCTAAACGTAAATCATTAGCAATGTGATCTTCAAGTTCTTTTTTCTTTAAATTATATAATTCTTCGTTCATCTTATCACCTATATTAATAATAACATACTTTTATCTTGTATGCAAGCCTTCACTCTTTGACATATCAGATAATTCAGCACTTAATGCCATGGCATCAATTGTCTTTTTAACAACAGTATCGATTCTTGAACCATCACGATAATCAGCTGGAGCCATGTAATTTATTCTTTCGTCCATATATAAGTCATGCGCTATTTTTTCTGATTTATCGGTATAGACGGCAATACTTACACCGCCACCTTCTTTAGTTAATTTCATGCATGGGACATCCGTAATTCCATCCCCTATATAAATCATATTATTTAAAGCAATACGGCGGTCTTTCTTTTCCATTCTTTTATTTATACCATAGTCATCACTAGTATCTAATATCCCTTTGTTTATTCTCATTAAAAATTGGGTTTTATTAGTATAATTAATAGCTACATTCGGCCATACGGCATGACCTTTATCATCATAATGAAACTCAGAAGCATATACTTTTTTAAAATACTCCCCTATTTTAGAACCTTCAATTATTTCTTTTACACCAGAAGAAATAATATAATGTTCAATGGTTATTCCTCTTTCTTTTGCATATTTATTGATTCTATCAAACCAATCTAATACTCCTGGAAATAGTTCTATTTTATCTCCCATATCCCTTAGGTATTCTCTAGTTAAATGATAACCAATATCCTCAGTTTTTTTAACCATTAAATACATATATGTAAGCACTTGATCCATTTTGTCTACTTGGCGTAATTTATTAGCTTCAGTCCAAAACTCACTAGGTGTTATCCCTAAATTAGGAATAAACGTATACTCTTGCATATCTTTAGTGCATAATGTTTTATCAAAATCATACATAATTGCTACGATCTTATTATTCATAAATTCCTCCATAATTAACTTAAATATAACATAATTACTAGTCTTTTGTAAATAAAAAACCTATAAGTTACTTATAGGTTATTCCACAACATATGGATTAGTGCTTGTCCCGTCTCCACCAGACGAGAACTTGGTCCCAGGTTTTAATGAAACTGCGGGACGGACGCCAGAGACGTAATTGACATAGTTGCTATTGAGGTTACCCATTGAATTGGCGACGAACTCAAGGGCATTGCCGTTGCTGAAATAGTCAGGGGACCAGGACCACCAATTTTGATTGGTATATAGGTAATATGTTGAATTGTTTGCGCCATATTTGCCACCTGCCAGTCTTATCTCATCGGCTGTAAGTAATCCAACAGGATATGTTAATTTACCGTTACCATTGCTATTACTTACTGTAAATGCATCATTTGTATTACATGTTAGACTTGGAGTGTATGTACTATATGCTCTCCCATATGGTGAAAAATATAAAAGACTAGTTGTACTTCCAGTTGGGCTCCAACCACCAAGCTCGTAGATTGTTCTATCATTACAATATGGAGTATCTTCTAGTTTTGAAGTATAACTTGTCATATTGGCTGCATACCAAGTATCTATCGCTGTCTTTATTGTTGAATTGTGTTCATTAGTTGAACTTGTTAACATTTCATCTAGCATTCCACTTATTGTCTTTCCACTTGGTATTTGTACATAATAAGCTTTTGTACTAAGTGTATAATATATATAATATACTTGATTACATTCTCCTGTTGTATTAAAACATGTATAATGATTATTATTTAATTGGTTATAGTATGTTCCCCAATCAGTACCAGCAAAGTTCATCGCATTTGTAGTTACTAATTTGTGAGTATTTTCATCATAACCAGTTCCGTACATATAGGTATCAGTTAAACTTGTCATTGTTTTTGACAGATATTCATATCTTGTTCCATACATATAGCCAACATCTGCTGGGGATTTATAATTTGAATTAAATGTACTAATAGTTGCTAACTGAGTATCTGTTCCAGTTGTATTTGTACACTCATTATTATTAGTGCCACTAGGTAGGCCATTATAGATTAGTTTAGTACCACCGGTACTGGTAGTTCTTACTATTTTCCAGCAGAATCCTGCAAATAAGACATTGTTGTTATCGACTGCTCCACGGTAATAATAGATAGGATGAGCATCATTTTGGGTACCGGCTCGGATATATAATCCTTTACCATTCGTATCTGATGAAATAGCATTAAATTGTATACCATTTGCATTTGTTACATAAGTACTGCTTGTGTTATCGATGACAGCATTTTCAGCTATTGTAGATACAATACTAGATGGTGCTTGATTTGTACATACACCAGTTAGTGATAAGTTGAATGTTTTATTTTGGGTATTATTATTTGATTCGGCTTCATCTAACCAGATATATAAGTAATATGTTCCTGTTGCTGGTGATGTTTGATATTCTTGATCTTCTAAAATAGTAAATGTACTATTTGCTGTAGCTCCTGTAAATGTTCCCGATTCTAAAACACCGGTAGTACAACTAGTTGCGTTTGTTGTTAAGGCATATTTAAAGTTTTCAGATGCTGCTAATTCTGAGGCCATTTGATTTACTTTTAAACTGAGTGATAAATAAGCACTTCCACCATTATCATTTGTAACACTTGTCGTAATTGTTCTTTGTATTGCATGTTCAGAGTCAGTACATGTTGCTGGTGCTAACTGGGTATTGCTTGATGTAATATTTCCTCCACCATCAGCTGAGCATGATAAATTATCTGATAAAGTAAATGAAATAGCTGTTGATTCACTACTGCCACTAGTCCATGAGAAGTATGCTAAAGTAGAACCAACGATTAAAAATAATACGATTGATATAGCTAAGAAAATATATATTATTTTGTTACTGTTATCTTTCATGATATCTACCTCTATTTTTCTATATAAATTATAGCAAAATAAGATATTATTTGCAAGATGTTTATCTAAGATAATATAATATGTCCTTAAGCAAGATGTTAAGGACTTTTTTGTCTTATTTTTCTAATTTTTTTAATAATATCTTTTTCATAAAAATTATAGGTTGTTTTTATGATTATTGCCATTGGTAGTGATAAGACAATTCCCCAGAATCTTGCAATCATACCGCCGGCTGAAACTGAAAAGATAACTAATAATGGATGTAATGAATTAGTTTTACCATATACTTTGGGACCAATGACATTACCATCAATGATTGGGCATATGATGCAGACTAAAATAGTTAGGATAAATAATTTAGTACTAATTACGGATGAAACTAATAGAGATATTATTGCCACCAAAAAACCACCAAACCATGGGATAATAGCCGATATTCCTGAAAGAACTCCAAGTATAAGCCAGTTGGGGTGTCCGATAAGAAGGAATGCTAGTGTATATTCAATTCCTTGAAGCAAGATATTTAATCCCATACCGCCAATATACTTTGTTAATTCATCATCTAATTTATCAAAGTAATTAGCTGTTCTTTTACTTCTTAGGTTAAGATATTTCTTTATTTTTTCTCTTATTTTTTCCATATCAATCAAGAAATAGATAGCGGCTGCTACGGCAATAATTAATGTTGAAAATACGCCAATAGATGAACTTACTAATGATATGGCACCATTTGAGATACTGCTTCCTAAATTAGTAATTATGTTTTTGGTAAAATCAGTTAGTGATGATTCAATTCCACCTAAATTGATTTCATATTTGGTGGATAAATCTGATAATAATACTGATATATTACTTAAAAATAATAGTATTTGTTCATAGATTAAGGGAATGGTAATAAGGATAATTATTAATAATCCTCCAATAATTAATATTGATACGACTAATATTGCTAACCATTTGGGGCTACCAGAATCAACTAATTTTTTTACTATGGGGTAAATTACATAAGCAATAGCGAATGCTAAAAGGAATGGCGCTAATATTTTAAAAATACTGCATACCATTCCTATCCATAACGATCTTATAAAATATAATATTGAGATAATTGAAATAATTAATAATCCATTTAGTAACTTATAATTTAGTGTGTCTTTCATGGCGTCCCCTCATTTAATTATATTTTTACTAACGATGATTTTTACTTCTTTCTTTTCCATTTAATAATGCAATATATTCTTGATACATTTCATTGTATTCAGTTGGAATATCTTTAATATCATATCCTTTAGTTAAATAATAGTGCATAATTAAGCCATATAATTTTTCTTTTTGAATTTCTTTTTGCATATTTTGACGGCCACCGTGTCTATTAGTAAAGTAACCATAGTCACCAAAGCCAGCCATTCTAATTGCAGTTATTGCTTGACTATCATCATATTTTTCAATTGTATCTTTCATTGCACTTTCTAAAACTTTGCTTTCATGTATCTTTTCTGGCAAAGTTATATATAATTCTCTTACCATATCTATAGTTATATTATTATCAGTCATATAATTTCTTATACCATGTTCTCTGGTAAAATAATTATAATTACCGGTTTCTAAAAATCTGATAATACGTACGTCTGCTTCATATGAACCATATTTGGTAACTAGCATATGATATATTTCTTCAAAATCACTTTGTAATTTTCCACTAAGGGCTTCTTTACCAAAGACGATTCTATCATATGTTTCAAAGAAATCTTTTTGTTTTTTATCTGGCATCATTGATTCAAGTAATAATTCAGTGACTTTTTTATAGTTATCAAGTTCTAGTGCACTTTCAAGTTTATCATATGGATCTTCAAAGCCCATATCTATCATATATTTATCTTGATCCTTCTTATCTTTAAAGACAGTTTCATATACTCTGCCAATATAGGCTACAAATCCACGATATGATACTTCATTTAAACGATTTTGTTCTTTAAGTTCATTTATGTAGTTGCTAATGTATTTTGATACGGTATCATTAAATGATAGTTCACCATCCCAAGCATAAGAAATATACCCGTTGTTAAAAGCAAATGGGTTGGGTTTCATCATACCTTCCATAATGTATTGATCACGCATGACAAAATCTTCAATTTTCTTAGCATTTTCCTTAGAATCAATTCTTATTACAATATCATCAAATCTTACTTCAGAACCAATTCTTGAATGATGAATCATATTATTTTCACTCATAAAAGTAAAGATTCTTTTAGCTGCTTCGTTAATATGTTTATCATCTACAGGAATATACATTTTTATCATATTATGTGGTGTTATTTTATGATAATCATCGTTTGTGAATTGACAAAAATAACGCCAATTGTCTTGTACAAAGACATTTATATTGGGTATGGTTTTAAAATAATTAATCCAATCTTCGAAATTATCTGAGATTCTACTTGTATCAACTACTCTTCTCCCCATTCTTATAAGGTTTGAATAGACAAATCTACTACTGATATATTCACCATTTTCAGCAGCAGTTTTAATAATATGTAGAAATCTTTCTATTTCTCTTACATCATCCATTGATATCACCATTATTTGTTTTTTCTTTAATAACGTCTATTTTTATAGTATCTTCAAGTGACTTGTCTCTTTTAAAAATATCGCGATTATCTTCCATTTCTTCATCGGTAATTTCACTATAAATTTCCACTTCTTCATCATCAACAATTATTTTTTTTGTTTCCATATATATTTCTCCTCTACTATAACTATACCACATTAAAAGAAAAAAAGATATAATTATCTTTTATCTATATGAATTAAATTAGCATCGACTTCTTCAAGTGCCCTACCGATAGTTTTTACAGATTTATAATCTTTAATTGGCATTTGATAAAAATCAGTTTTAATCATTTGTTTACTTCTTCCTGCAGCTATATAAACTAATGCATATTTTGAGTCAACCACCGTTAGTAGTTTATCAATAGATGGATAAATCACTATATCACACTCCCTTATCTTATATATTTATCATATAATATGAATTTGATAATTACAATAGATTTGACAACAATTAGACATTTATTTTTTTAAAATTTTATGTTATATTATTTATGGTGATAGTATGGCTAGATATAAAAAGCGAAAACTAAGTATTAAGAAGTTGTGTCGTGTATTTATACCCCTAATTTTAATTGTGGTTATAGCCATTAATTTTACAAGAATAATTACTTTTGTTGAAAGTAAAATAACCGGTTATGAATATGATACAATTACAGTATTTCATGAATTAGATGTTTATCGTGATATAAAAAATCATGATTATTCAGAAACATTAGAAAGAATAATTGTTAGTGAATACTATAATCCAAAGTATTTGAATAGTTATTTAGATATTAAATATCATGAGAAAGAAGATTTCTTTATAACTATCAATAAACTTTTAGATTTAGGATATGAAGCAAAAGAAATAAATACCATATATGATACTTTTAGTGATAAAGAAATTGTATCATTTACTAATAATAATTATTTAAAAGATATTATTAATATCATTAATTTAAGCTATTTTCATCAAGAAGATATCGAAAGATATTTAAAATATAATAATGATAATGAATTAGAATATACTGATTTAGTTACATATGTTAATGCTTCATTAGATTATAAATACTATACAAATGTAGTTGATATAAAAGAACCCGATGATATTTTAGTTTTAGTAAATAAATATCACAAATTAGCTAGTAATTATGTGCCTAGCGATTTGGAAACAATTAGTTCTAAATACAATCAGGGGTGGAATAATAAGATGCGACACGTTGCTAAGGAAGCATTTGAAAAAATGTGTGAAGCCGCTCTAAAAGATGGTATTACTATATATTCTGGGTCAGCTTATCGATCATATAATTATCAGCAAACTTTATATAATAATTACGTATATTCAAATGGCTTTGATAAAGCGGAAACGTTTTCAGCTAGGGCTGGATACTCTGAGCATCAAACGGGACTTGCTACGGATGTTATGAATAAGAGTGGTGATTTTATTAGTAAGGATGATAAGGAATACACTTGGTTAGTAGACAATTCATACAAATATGGTTTTATTTTAAGATATCCAGAAGGAAAAGAAAAAGTAACTGGCTATATGTATGAAGAGTGGCATTTTAGATATGTTGGCGTCGATATTGCAAATGAGATAACTAAATTGAATCTTACGTATGATGAATACATCGCAAGGAAATAGTTCAAAAGAGTTGACAAAACGCATTCATTATTATAAAATTAAGTATGTAGCGTTTTGGAGTAGTACTCAAGAGGCTGAAGAGGCGCCCCTGCTAAGGGTGTAGACCGGAGAATTCTGGTGCGAGAGTTCAAATCTCTCCTACTCCGCCATTTAAAAAATAACTAGGAAATATTTTTTCCTAGTTTTTTTCTTTTAAACTATCTTTATATACTTTTACAAATCGTAAAAAGTCATGAACGGATACATTTCCTATTTTAAAAATAATATTCTTATTAGGAAAATTGTATAATTGATCGCATTTAACTATACTGTCAACTTTTAATCCATTCATTTCGTTTGACATAAGGAATTCGTTATATATGTATTTTGATTTGTTGCGTCGTTTCTCAATGTGCGAAGAAACTAAAAAACCAAAATACTCTAGTGGAATTGCCTCGTTGTCGTCATTAATAATTACAAATAGATGATTATTGCCTTCTTTTTTATTGCTATAAACGTACTTATTTACAAATACAATATCCCCAATATTGTATTTATTTTGCTTGGCTTTAATCACTGATACTAACTGGTGTAGTATTCCTTTCTGCCTTTGTGAACCTCTAATGATACTGGATTTTCATTAAAAGCGTCATCAAGAGATTTAATTGCTTTTTTCTTTTTTGCTAATTTTGTTATATAATTAGCGATTCTTTTGATTTTTGAATTGTTTTCTTTTGATGAATCCATATTATCTACCTTCTTTCTTTTTGGCATATTACCATTCATAATTTACTAATGATGGTTAAATATGAAAGTTTAGACATTTATATTATATCTAACAACATAATTTTATTCAAGTATTTTTCAATAATTATCTAGATAAAATTATCTTTTTATAGTATACTATTTTTAGGTGAAAATATGATTACAATTAAGAATAATAAACTTATAAATTATGGTAATAGAGGAATGACTTTAGAAAGTGATATTAACTTGACAAATGAGTATTATATGAATAAAAAGATCGCTTTAATTTATAAAAAGCCTATTCCCATTAAGGTATTAAAAATCAATAGTACTAAGACTAGAATATTAGATGCTTTTTATGAACAAAAATCGACGTTGGATTATAGTGGCATATATCAGGAAAAATATATTGAATTTGATGCTAAAGAAACTAATAGTAAAACAAGCATTCCACTTGCTAATATTCATGCTCATCAAATTGAGCATATTAGAAATGTCTTATATTTTAAAGGAATTGCATTCTTGATTGTTAGATTTAATTACTATAACAAAACCTTTGTATTACCAGGAAAAATGCTATTAAATTATATTGATAATACAAAGAAGAAATCTATTCCATATAAGTTCTTTTTAGATAATTGTATGGAAGTACCACTTAAATATAGACCGAGACTAGATTATTTAAAAACAATTGATATTTTATAATTTATATATTATAATATAATAGAAATGAATTAGTAAGGAAGTTGAGAAAGTGAAAAGAGTTAAAAAGAGAAATGTTTTAAATCGTATCGATGACGCTATCAATGATAGAATTGATGAAGTAAAAGAAAAAAACAGACAAAAGAAATTAGCTAAAATGGAAAAGGAAGAAAAAGATATTAATGTTGCATCTAAAAAGAAAAAAGATGCTATTAAAATAGATAAGAAAAAGAAAAAAGAAAAAAATGAAGTTATTCATGAAACTGATAGTGATTTAGTAAAAGTAGCTGAAATCGATGAAGAAGATATTGTAAAAGAAAAAAAGAAATTTGTTTTTCCTTTATTTAAGAAAAAGAAACATGTTAAAAAAGAAGATAATGAAAAAATAAAAGTTGAAAAGAAAAAGAAAAAAGAAAAAACTAAAGTTATTCAAGAACCTGATAGTGATTTAGTAAAAGTAGCTGAAATCGATGAAGAAGATATTGTTAAAGAAAAAAAGAAATTTGTTTTTCCTTTATTTAAGAAAAAGAAGTATGTTAAAAAAGAACAAAAGAAAAAGGATAAAGTTGTTATTAAAAATAACAATGAAAGGAAGAAACGTCCTTTTTGGAAAAAATTACTTACTTTCATTTTGATTATGTGTATTATTGGTGTTTTATCAGTAACTGCTTTCTTAGCTTATATTGTAGTTACAGCACCAGAATTTAATGAAGCTGATTTAGTAATAAGAGATCAGACTGTTGTATATGATATCGATGGTAATATTATTGCTAAATTAGGAACACAAAAAAGAGAAAGTATTACTTATGATCAACTACCACAAGTATTAATAGATGCAATTATTGCGACTGAAGACTCTAGATTCTTCCAACATAATGGTGTTGACTTATTTAGATTTATAAAAGCAACTATCCAACAGTTACTTGGTCAAGAAAGTGCTGGTGGTGCCTCTACTCTTACAATGCAGACTGTTAAAAATAGAATTACCCAAAAAGGTAATACTAATGAAGGAAAGATTGAAAAGGTAGTTCGTAAATTCCAAGACGTATACTTAGCAGTATTTAAAGTTGAAAAAGAATACTCGAAAGAAGAAATTCTAGAAATGTACATTAATGATAATGGTCTTGGTAGTTCATACTATGGTGTTGAAGAAGCAAGTAAATATTATTTTGGTAAAAATGCAAGTGATCTTACTTTACCAGAAGCAGCAATGATTGCTGGACTTTTCCAAGCTCCTGGTAGACATAATCCATATTATGATATTGATAGTGCGACAAAGCGTCAACATATTGTTTTAAGACTTATGTATGATCATGGTTATATTACAAAAGAAGAAAAAGAATTAGCAGAAAAGATTCCGATTGATAAATTATTAGTTGGTGCTAATAATAAAGATAATAAATATCAAGGATATATCGATACTGTTGTAGCTGAAGTACAAGATTTAACTGGAGATGATCCGGCAACGACACCTATGAAGATATATACTACAATGGAAAGAAGTATCCAAGATGGTATCAATGATATATTCACAAGTACAGCTAGTTACATATGGAAGGATGATAAGGTACAAGGTGGTGTGGCTGTAATTAATTCTGAGACTGGTGCAATTGCAGCCGTTGGTGCTGGAAGAAATAAGACCGGTGAAAGACAATTCAATTATGCAACAATGGCTAAACGTCAACCTGGTTCTACTGCTAAACCATTATTTGATTACGGTCCAGGAATTGAATTTAATAATTTCTCATCTTATGAATTGTTTGTCGATGAGCCTTGGACTTATACGAATGGTCCAGCTGTTAATAACTGGGATGGCGGATATTATGGTTTAATTACAGCAAGATATGCTTTACAAGTTTCACGTAACGTCCCTGCCCTAAAAGCATTCCAACGTGTTGGTGGCAAAAATAGTCAAAAATTTGTTGCTGGTTTAGGACTTAATGTTTCACTTAATTCAAGCAGTGAAAACTATGAGGTATTTAGTAATGGCCTTGATAATACGATTAACGAAGCATATGCAATAGGTGGTGTAGCTGAAGGATTTACTCCTTTAGATATTGCTGCAGCGTATTCATGTTTCTCTAATGGTGGATATTATATTGAACCACATACAGTTACAAAAATTGTTTATCGTGATACTAACGAGGAAAAAGAATATAAATATACTAAAGAACGTGTTATGAAAGATTCTACAGCATATATTATGAATAATATTCTTGAATCTGCTGTTACTAGTGGTTTCAATGGTGGTGCTAATATAAGTGGATCTCATGTAGCTGCTAAAACTGGTACTTCCAACTATGATGAAGCTACAATGAGGGCTAAGGGAATGCCTGCTAGTGCTGTAAATGATTTGTGGACTGCGGCTTATACTTCGAAGTATTCTGTTGCTGTGTGGTATGGTTATGATGAAGCGGATCCAAAATACTATAATGACTGGGGGGGATTTAAGGATTCACTTACTAATGAAGTAATGCATTGCATACCAAAAGACCCCGTTGGTTGGTCAATGCCAAGTTCAGTTGTAGCCGCAACGGTTGAAAAAGAAACTTGGCCAGCACAATTACCTAGCGAGTATACTCCTTCTGATATGAAGATTACTGAATACTTTGTGCGTGGTACCCAACCTACTGAAGTATCTCCTAGATATCAAAAACTAAATGATATTAAAAATTATAATGTAACAAACAATGGAAGTAATAGTGCTACTATTACATGGGAATATGATACTAATAAAGTACTTACTAAAGCATATTTGGAAAACTACTTCAATCAATCAGTATTTGGTAATAGTAAAGCATCTTTATTAAATAGTAGACTTGATTACAATAGAAATACTTTGGGTGAAGTTGGATTTGCTATTTATAAGCAAGATGCAAATGGTAGCCTTACATTAATTGATTATGTAAAGGATCCTACTTATACTTATAAAGGCTATGGTACAACTAATTTGGTAATTAAAGCAGAACATAGTAAATTTAAATCAAATGCTTCAAGTGGTATAAAGATTACTCTTAACTTGGATGAACTTAATGTCAATAATATCGTTGCAACATTCTTTACAAATGGAGCTATTCAATCTAATGTTGGCGCTTATGAAGAAAAAGGATTTAAATCAATTACTTATGGTAATATGGATATATCTAATAGTGTTACGATAATTTATTCAATTAGTGGCGATACAAATGTTTATACAACTGCTACTGAATTTGAAACATTTGTGAATACTTTACCTGCTGGTTCTTACACAATTACTTATACGCTAACATATCAAGGTCAACAACTTAAGAAAAATAGAAACTTAATTTTGAGTTAAAAGAATGCAAATGCATTCTTTTTGCTATAACTATGGAGGAATTATATGGAAAGAAAACATACGCATATTGGATCTTATGGAATAATTACTAATAAAGATAATATTATTCTTATAAGGAAAGCACGTGGAGGTTATACTGGTCTTTTAGATCTACCTGGTGGTGGAATTGAACACTTAGAAAAACCTGAAGAAACTCTTAAACGTGAAATTATGGAAGAAGTTGGTATTACAATCAATAATTATCAACTTTTAGATGTACTTGCTAGTAATCTTACATGGCTAGTAAGAGATGATTTATATGAAGATTTGCATCATATTGGAATTATTTATTTAATTAAAAGTAATGAGGCAAAAATAAAGGAAGAAGCCGATGGAATAGATTCTAATGGTGCTAATTGGTATAGTATTAGTAGTTTACATGAAGATGAATTAACTCCTTTTGCAAAATATGCCATAAATTATTTAAAGAATAATCATCTCTAGTTTGACACGCGAACTAATTTATGCTATAATTTTACTTGCATTGGGGTCGTCTTGGCTTCGACAGAAGTATGCGTCTCTATTTTGCAGGCCGAGTGCCTACGTAAAAGGCAAACAAAAATAACTGGAAACAGAAATAATTTAGCTGTTGCATACGCCTAATTTGGCGGCACAGACTTCTCTACTACTTTGCTTATGAGTGGTAACAGAAGTTAATAAAATAAGCTATAATATACTCTATTCCTATAAAGTATATCGAATTTAATAGGATAATAAATATTCTTTTTGTTGATTTATAAAATATTTATGATTTCATAAAATTAACTAAGCCTGTAGATAAATATTGTACAATTACTCTTGGACAGGGGTTCAACTCCCCTCGACTCCACCATATTAGTAAGGACTCCATCTATTACTTTATAGGTGGATTTGCATATAGAAGAGATTTAAGAATACATAATAATTCTTGCAAATTAAATCAGTTCCACCTAACTAATATTTAGTTAGGTGGATTTCTTTTATATTAGAACTATAAATAGCAATAATACTAAAAGAAGGATAATAATGAGTAGTAATACTCCAATTAAAAATCTTTCTTGTCATCATATCGCCTCTTTTTATAAGAACTTTGAGTTCTTTTTTATGTTAAACTTGACAAATGAATAAATGTATGCTATTATATTAAGCCGATTTGAGGAGGGGTATATATGTATATCGACTATACTAGAATAATTACTGAGGATTTTAAATCATTTATTACTGATAGTGAATTAGCAGAATTAAAAGAGGTTGCAAGAAAGGAAAAAGCGATTTTAACTGCTCGTTATAATCCTGATACATTAAGAAGAATACTAGAGCGTAGAGCAAATGAAATTGTTACAATTAATGCAAAATATCAAGCATATAACGATTATGAAAAAGCAATTGTTGCAAATAATATTGTTTTAGATAACAAGAAATTTGCTAGCGTTTTGAATAGTGGTAATTTTGATGCTGAATCATTAGACTCATTTATTAAAATGCTTAGATATATTAAAAACAGATTAGCTAATGGCGATTATTCAGAAAAAGATCAAAAATATATGAAAATTGCTGATAATTTTGCTAAAAAGTTAGTAGCTCATTTTGCAAAATATCTTGGTATTAATAATCAAAACTTATTAATAAATAAAATTAATGAGATTCTATCATATGAACCAGAACTAATAAACAAAAAGAATGATAGTAAACACAAATAAGGAGGATAATATGGGAAAAGAAATGTTTGAAAATTTAGCCCAAGAAGATCAAATTAAATTAATATATTGCAAATCACATATTACGAACGAAAAAGTATATATTAATTATACACTTATTTGTGATGTTAATAGTGTTACTGAGGACTTACCATTACTTGAAAAGATTGCAGCTACGATGTTTGTAATTAGGGAATTATTATCAAAATATAGAATTGATTTCAGTTACACTATTAAGTCAAGTGATGAATTTGATAATGAAATTAGAAATAATCGTAGGGCTATTGTAAATAGACTTAATGATAGCGAGATTATGCATTGTAAAGATCAATATTATCAAGATATTATTGACGAAAGTAAAAAGCATAATACATGTAAAAGAGCTTAAAAGCTCTTTTTTTTTGGATGCTTTTTTAGTATAATAGTATTTGAGGTATATTTATGAAATCAAACGGAGAAATTAAAAAGAAAATATTAAACAAGAAAATGGTTGTTTTAGTTGTTATGTTATTTTTATTTATAGTTTTAACGATATTAACTAAAACACATGTAATTCGTCCACTTGATGATATGGTTGAATCTTTTGTTATTGGTATAAGGAATAATAAATTAACAAATATAATGGTTGTTATTACTAATTTAAGTAGAGCGTATTTTCTTATATCTGTAAGTATAATTTTATTATTTATATTAAAGAATAAAAAACATGCTGTTTTGGTAATAATTAATCTTATTACCGTATTTCTAACTAGTCAGTTATTAAAACTAATATTTCATAGAAATCGTCCTGATGGTGAATTTTTGGTTGGTGCTAAGGGATATAGTTATCCATCTGGACATGCAATGGTTAGTCTTGCCTACTTTACTTTAATTTTATATTTTATTAATAAGAGGGTAAAAAATAAAACCACAAGAATTTTCTTATCAGTCATTACTTATGTTTTAGTTTTATTTATTGGACTTAGTAGAATTTATTTAGGGGTACATTATACTTCTGATGTACTTGCTGGTTTTATTCTTTCAATTGCTTATATGATGATATTCTTGAGTATTATTAATAAAAAGGAGAAACTATGAAAATTATTGGTATAATTGCTGAATATAATCCTTTTCACTTAGGTCATGTATATCAAATTAAAAAAATTAGAGAATTATATCCTAATTCATTAATTATTGCAATTATTAGCACTAATTTTACCGAGCGTGGCGAAATTTCAGTATTAAATAAATGGGATAAGACACAAATATGTCTTAATAATGATATCGATTTAGTAATTGAACTACCTACCCTATATGCAACACAATCAGCTGATATGTTTGCCTATGGGGCATTAAAGATACTTAATGATTTACATATTGATACACTTGTTTTTGGAAGTGAAACGGATGATATTAGTGAACTTGTTAAACTAGCTAAAATACAATTAACAGATAAGAAATATGATTTATTAGTTAAAAAGTATTTGGAACAAGGGGTTAATTATCCAACTGCAATGAGTAAGGCATTATTTGATATTAATAAAACTACGGTTAATACTCCAAATGATTTATTAGGCTTATCTTATGTTAAGGAAATTGTTAAAAATAATTATCCAATTACACCAGTTGCTATTAAAAGAACAAATGATTATCATGGGAAAAAGGTTCTTTCTAATGTTGTCAATGCTAGTTTAATTAGAAAATTATACTTTAATAATGAAAATGTTTCTAAGTATTTGCCTGATGATACGTTACATTACTTAAATCAAAATGCAACTTTTGATAATGCATATAAATTTTTAGTTTATAGTATTATTAATAATAGGAATAACTTAGATCAGTATTTAACAATTGATGAAGGAATTGAAAATAGAATTCTTAAATATATTAATGAAGTAGATAATTGGCATGATTTGGTTATGAAAATTAAAACTAAACGATATACTTATAACAAAATAAATCGCATGCTTATTCATATTCTTTTAGGTATTAAAAAAGATGATAATACAATGGATACTTATATTAGAGTTTTAGGTTTTAATAAGCAAGGTATGAAATATTTAAATAAGGTTAAAAAAACATTAAGTTTACCAATATATAGTGGTTATAAAGAAAGTATTTCAAGGGTATATGATATTGAATATAATAGCACATATATTTATTCATTAATTACTAACAATTTGTCTTTGATTCAAAGAGAATATAAAAGCAAACCAATTATTAAAGATTAGTTTGCTTTTTTTATTGTTTTAATTAAAATATTAACAATTCTTTTATCAAGAAATGTTTTAGCGTATTCGATGGCTTCATATTCGTTTAATTTTAATAAATATGCTAATTTATTTAATTTAATATTTGAATTCTTAACTGTTTTTACATTAATATATGTTAAATAAACACCATCAAATAATTTATTTACGTACTCTTTTTCACTATCAAATACAAATATGTAACGATTAAAGCGATTAATACTAATATTATCATAAATATCCATTATTACTTCACTATTGGTTTTTGTTAGTCTAAATAAATAATTATAATTGGTTAGATTCTCATAATTAAACATATTACTGATAAAGACTGTTAGTAATCTATTTCTTTCAATATTTTTGATAAAACTATATATTAAATCCTTTTTATTCATACTATCACCTATTTAAAAATAGCATATTAAGATATCATAGTCAATTTAAATACTTAAAAATTGGCAAAACGTTCCCTATTTGGGAACATTTTCTTTGAAATTTTGTTAACTTATGATATAATAGCATTTCCAGAAAGGAGAATCGTTATGAAGATAGTTAATTTAACAAACACGGAATATCGTAATTATGCTAAAATTCATAGTAGAAGAAATTTTGGTCAAACTATTGAATATTCAATGCTTCGTTACAATGTTGATAAACGTCGTTATTTTCTCGGATTAGTTGATGATAATGATAATATTTATGCTGCAACATTATTGCTTATTCATAGCGTTCGTCCTGGTATATTTGAAGCAATAGCTCCAAATGGATATTTAATTGATTATGCAAATTTTTCTTTGGTTAAGACTTTTACTGACGAATTGATTAAGTTTCTAAAGAAGGAAAAAGTAACATATTTAGTTACTAATCCGATGTTTAAGTATCATGTATATGATAAGAAGAATCGGATGATAGTCAATAATGAATCTTATCTTAATAATTTATACAGTTTAAACTATAAAAGTTTAGGTTATTATTCTGATTTTGAAAGATATGATGTAATGATTTCTGATAATAATTCAATTAATGAATTATATAATAATTTTAATCGTAATACCAAAAGAAATATTAAGGAAGGAATTAAGTTTGGCTTAACATTACATAGAGGAACAATAAAAGATTTAGATGTTGCATATGACATTATAAAAAAGAAAACAAATAACAAATTAGCTTTTTATCAAAATTTAATGACTATATATGATAATAAAGATAATAAGATGGAAATCTTTTTAGCAAAATTAAATCCGCATCAATATTTAGTTAATGTTCAAAAATTATATAGTATTGAAAAAAGAAAGAATGAAAGATTAATTGCTTCACTGAATAGGCACGTTGGTAATATTACTGAGAAACAATTAAATCAAAAAATTAACTCTAATAATGCTGTTGAGAGATTAAATCAAGAATTGCAAAAAGCAATTAAGTTGGATGCTAAATACAAAGATGATATTGTTGTAGGTACTAGTATGATAATTAAAAATAATCATGAGATTTATTTTCTAATCGATGGTTATAAGGAAGAATTTAGACATATTCATTCAACACATATATTAAAGTGGGCAATTATTAAAAAGTATTATGAATATGGATATCGTATCTTTAATTTAGGGGAAATATATAAAAATTATCTCGATAAAGATAGTAAGTATCATACACAATATTTATATAAGATGGGGTTTGGTGGTAATGTTATTGAATATACCCCTAACCTACTACTTGTTATTAATAAGCCACTATATTCAATATATAAAAAGATAAATCGTAAGAAATAATTCTTACGATTTTTATTTATTTTTTTTACTATTTTTAATCATCATAATACTCATGGCAATAATTAAGATACCTATTACAAGAAGACTCATAATTAAGTATTTATAATATTTACTATTATTTGCTTTATACATATCTAGAACGGCAAGATTGTATCTTTGAACTGTTTTTTCTAATGCATCATATTGATATAAGTTTTCTTCACCTGTTTCAAGATTTTTAGCATAAAATAAGTAAAATTGATTGCCTGTAATATCGTTATTATCAAGAGCATAAGTATTTTTGATTAAATCCATTTTTACTTCTTGATAACTGGTTATTTTATCTTTATTATATGTAAATGATGTCTTTTTAAAGTGTTCTACTTCCTTATCTAGTATTTGTAGTGTTGTACCATTAAAGGTATATTCATTATATGGTGTATATTTATTGTTTTTATAAATATAGTATTTAATATTTCCATCTTTATCTTTTAAACCAACTAAATCATAATTTAATTTTTCATTATAATAACCTTCGATAATATTATCTTTTATAGTGATATCTTTTTCAATATTATATTCACTTATTTCAGGTAAATCTTTACGTTTTCTAATGATGGTATACTTTTCATTATCAATATTAACTTCAATTGGGGTTAATTCTTCTAATGTGGCTTTGATGACATATGTTTTTTTACTACCATTTTCAGCAGTAACAACGATTTCAAATGTATTTAAACCGACACTTACGCTGTGTTCACCAGTACCTGTTACTTTGGCATTTGAATCAGCTAATTGGGCATTAATTTTAATTTTTTCAGTCTCTGCTGGAATGGTTAAAGTATATTCTAATTTTTCTTTATCAAACTCTTCATTAAGTTTTAAATTATCAATAGTTAAACTTGATAAAGAATTATTGGATGATTTTGGTTTTGGTGTACTTGGATTATTGTTGGTACTTGGTGGCGTTTGTTTAGCATTAACGGTGATTGTGACGCTTTTTGTGCTAATGCTTAGTTCGTTTGTATCTTGATCACTAATAATACCATGAGGGCTAACGGTTATAACGGCACTACCGGCACTTTTAGCATTTAAGGTAATGTATTCAGTTTTAGCATCAATCCATACGCTATTTGAAGTTGGACTTATAACACCACTATTTGATGATGAAACATCAAATCTACCAGTTATACCACTGCTGCCATCTACTTTTAGTGAGATGGTATTTCCAGCAGTTACGGTAGTACTTGTTACTGATATAGATATGTCTATGGCAAATACTTTAGGTATAAAACCAATAAACATTACTAGCATTAAACATAAATAATTAATTGTTTTTTTCATACGTCCTCCTTATTGGGTAATTTTTTTAATATCCATGATATGATTTTTGATTGTTACGTAGTCAGTAGCGGCTACTTTATTATCATGATTAGCATCAGCACATAATAGTTCAAAATCATTTAATTTTTTAATATCCATAATATGATTTTTGATAGCAACATAATCGGTAGCAGCAATTTTACCATCGCCATTTACATCACCATAAATAATTAAAGTGTACGTTTTTTCTTCACGATCAGTTTTAATTTTTAATTTATCACCGCTAGCAATAATACCATTTGTTTTACTACTATTATTCTTATCAGTATATGTTACTACTGCTTTACTTTCTTTATCGGTTATACTTTTAATAATTGTACTTACATTAGTGTTTAATTCAAAGCCATAGAAATAAGTACCATCATTTTTAATATTTAAAAGTCTTAAGATTTCACTAATATCTAATGCTGGGGTATTAGGATCAGATGTTTCTACTTCTTTTTTAGTGATATTAATTTTATATATTCTTTTATCACCATTACCAGCTGTCACGGTAATATTTATGGTATCTTTATTATTAGGTACTGAAACACTACCAGTTCCTTCAATATTAGCTTCACCATTTACTTTGGTAGCATCTATGGTAACACTACTGGTATTGGCGTCTAGTACTAAATTAAATGATGTTTCAGTAGTTGGCTTTTCAAATAAGTAAGCACCATTTACAGATAACGATGACAAGTAATTGTTAGGGTTTTTGCTACTTGGTAAACTGGTCTTATCAGGCATATTTTTATATACCGGGATTGAAAAGACAAAGCTATTACTTAAGGCACCTCTATTGTTATAACTATTATAGGTTTTAATTGCTTCATAATATGGTGCTTCAATATTTTGCATATATTGATGTTTTCCAGGATTTGGAACGATTAAATCCCATTTTTGTAAATACAAGGTATCTTGACCAATATTAATATATCCTTCAGCCAAGAATTTAGCACCACCTAAGATAGCTTTATAAGGGCTATCCCAACCCATTTCTTTGGCATATTTTAAACCATTCACAATTATTTGTCCTTGGCTGCCAGTAGCTTTAATATTATAAAAATTATAGTATCCTTCATAACCACTTACAGTACCTGATACGATTGTACTACCGTTTGCACCAACTTCTTGAATAACTCTAGAAACTAGTAAATATGGACTTACATCATATTTAACAGCGGCATCTATAAAGGCATCGGCATAAGTTTTAGTATTTTCACTATCAGCATAGCCTGTCATAAAGGTATTTTTTAGGATAGCTTCGACACCTTCTTTAGTCTGATAATTTTTATTATATGATAATGTTTCAAACATAAATATTTGTTTTTCAGTTAGAAAGTTTCTTGGATCCATATAGTAAGCAATAACATCTTTTCTTGGGGCATACCATGAACTCCCTCCCCCATCAAAACTATTATTGAAGGTATCGGTTAGATAATTATATGACCAACTAGCTGTTGATTTATATCCGTCGATATATCTGCCGGTATCCTCGATTAAACTCCATCCACGGACGTAACCATCATATTCAAAATTATTCATATATTCGAATGTTAAATCAGTATTAAACACTTTAAATTGCCATGTCGGGTGACTATTGTGAAGTTTTATTAAACTAGGTATATAACTATCAGGAAATCCTAGTTCTTTTAGATATGCTGTATAATCTTCATAATCACTTGGATCAATATCTTTAATTATTTTAATTTCAGCAAATTCACTACAAATATATCCGGTAGTATTATTATAACTTGCTTTGTACCAATTAGCATCACAGCCATTACCACTAGCAATAGATTCATCAATTAAATCCAATTCTGCTCCGCTATTAAATTCTCTAATAATGTTGTTAGCGCCGGTGGTGGCACTACTTCTAAATCTTACCCCATCACCAGTAATAACTACTACTTTGGTATCCGCTAAAACATTAGATGCTAAAAGAAGAAATGACATGATAAAAATGACAATATATGATATTTTTTTCATTTTAGCACCTACTTTCTAAATATATTATAACATTAAGTGCTTCTTTTTTTATGTTTTTAATGGCTACTTGACACTAAAAAACCATACAAAATGTATGGTTAACGATTCATATCAAGTAAAAAGATGGCAAGTTCATCAATATTACTCTTTCCTTGTTTATTTCGTTTATCAATTTCAGCTAATTTATTTATATAGTGACATAAGTCATTTTTAGTATGGCCATATAATCTTTCAAGCATTTTTTTGACATAAAATTCTTTTTTATTGATAATTTTAGCAATGTCAAAACTACTTTTTCCTTCGTCTTTTAATTCTTTAATTATAAGTGCTTGACGGAAAACATTACTTAGTGATACCAAAAGATAATCAATAGAGATACCTTCAATAATAAAATTATTATACATTTTAGTTATGATTTCCTGATTGTTTTCTAAGACAGCATTTGTAAATTCATAAATTACATTATCTATATTATCAGTTATTAGTAAATCAATATCTTCTTTAGTAATAGTTTTATCTTCTTCTTTATAGATAAATAATTTATTTAATTCTGAGTTAATATTATTAATGTCCTTACCTGTTTTTGAAAGAAAATAATCTAAGTTTGTTTTATCGATACTATAATTTTTTTCTTTTATTAATTTATTTACATAAATTAGTAATTCATCTTGATTATCAGTTTTAATTGTATCGATTATTTTAAAATTATCTTTAAACACTTTATATGTTTTTAATCTAGCATCAACTTTATTAGTTAATAAGATAATATAGACATCTTTATTAATATCTTTTACATATTTTTCTAGATATTCTAGATCATTATCACTAATCTTACTAATATCTAAATTGATACCAACAATTACTTTAGTATTAGCAAATAGGCTTATCATCGATGCTTCGTCGAGGATATCGGCAATGCTACTTTGGTTTAAATCATATGTTATTTTATTATCTTCAGTGTGCTTGATATTATTTAATATTTCGGTTAGATAAAAGTCTATTTGTTGTTTATCTTCTCCGATAATTAAATACATATTATTCATTATATACTCCCTCTACACAACTATAACCCTCTTTTTTCATATATCTAAGTATTTCATCATACTTATAAATTACTAATTTATCATCATAAATAATTTTTAATGTTAGTTCATCATCATTGTATTTATAGGCACCTTCACCTTGAAAGTATTCACTTTCTTGATTGTTTTCTTTGAAACTATAATAAGCTTCAGATTCTTTAAAGGTATAGGTGTTAACTTTTAACATTTCAATTAATTCATCATTTTTATTAAATTTTATTGTTACTTCACTTTGATATGGTAAATCAATTTTCTTATCATATTCGCTCATTACACAATCTATTTTTTTTAGGGGTATTGATAAAACATCAGGATTAAAATGAAGATATACTACTCCCGCTAACATAAGAAATAAAATTATTAAAAGAATATATAAGAAGATTGGTTTTTTAGCTGGTAGTTCTTCATCTACTTTGTCATTTATTCTTTGTATTGACAATTTATCTAATTCCATTAATTTATCAAAATCAACACTTGTACTTGATACGAGTTCTACTTTAGTTATATTACTAATATCGATAATTTCATATTCGTTAGGATCAACTTTAGCATTAAGGTAATCATTTACAAATTTTTCAATATATTCTTTTTCGTCATCACGAATACCAAAAGTTACTATGGAGTTTTCTTTTAAGTGAATACTGGCATAATATAATTTATTTTTGTTATATTCATTTGTAAAGGTAAAAATAGCATATTTATTCATATACTTTTTATGGGTAAAAGCGACAAATAGAGAAACTAATCTATCATCGACATTACCATATAAATCATTGCTTGATATTTTTAATATTTTTCCATTCATCTTTATCTATCCCATCTATCTTTTATATTTAAATTATATAATAAATAACTAGATTATTCAATATTTTTTAGATATTCTTTGAAGCTAATTGCAACACTTTCTGGCATTACTTCTTTTAATTCTTCAAGTGTGGCATTTTTCATATTCGATATGGTTTTGTATTTTTTTAAGATGGCTTTTTTTCGCACTTCACCGATACCTTCAATATTATCTAAAATACTTGATAAAGCTCCTTTACTACGAATATCTTTATGATAGGTAATCGTGTAACGATGGACTTCATCTTGCATTTTTGTAAGGAGTAAAAACAAATAACTATCTTTTCTTATTGGTATATCTACTAGCGGATACTTACCTATTAGCATATTTGTATTATGTTTATCATCTTTTTTTAAGCCGGCAACAGGAATTTTTAAACCAAGACTTTGAATTACTTCACGAGCAACATTTACTTGGCCTACGCCACCATCGACGATAATTAAATCAGGAGCTTCTAAATTATCTTTTAAGACTCTAAAGTATCTACGATATATTACTTCACGCATAGTATTATAATCATCATTTTTGTCACTAGTAATTTTGTATTTACGATATAATTGAGGGGCTTTTTTGCCATCAATAAATGTTACCATTCCAGAGACATTAAATGAACCAAAGATATGGGCATTATCAAAAATTTCAATATGACGGCATTCTTTAATATTTAATAATGTTGCCAATTCAATTAAACTATCATTTAATTTTTGTTCATCATTTTTTATTAATGATATTTGTTCCTGATAGTAATTTTTAGCATTATCATATGCTAAATCAATTAATCTTTTTTTAGTTCCTTTTTGAGGGATAACAAAGTTTAGATTAAATGTTTCTTTTAATAATGTTATATCGACAATACTTGGGACTAAGACTTCTTTTACTTTTGATGGATGTTTATCATAAAAGTTAGATAAGTACGTATTAACTTCTTCATTTATATCGGTGATCATTGGAAAGATATTGCTCTTTTTATCTAATAGTTTGCCACCACGAACAAACAAGATGTTGATAGATAAATAATTGTCTTCTTCAAAGTAACCTACGATATCGCGATCATAATTATCATCTAATTCTACTTTCTGTTTTTCTAAGGTTATTTTAATATAATCTAAAATATTACGATATTCCAAGGCTTTTTCAAATTGTAATTTTTGAGAGCATAATTGCATTTTATTTTCTAATTTATTAATTATTAGTTCACTATTACCATTAAAGAATGAAATTACTTCATCTAACATTTCCTTTACTTTTACTTCATCAATATCATGGATACAATAGCCCAAGCATTCACCAATATGATAATATAAGCATTCTTTTTTAGGAATATTTGTACATTTTCTTAATGGATATAGACGATTTAAAATTTCAACAACTTTTTTAGCAGCTCCGACATTAGGATATGGACCAAATAATCTACGATTTTTGCCTCTTTTTAAGTTGGGATTGCGAACTATTAATAGTCGTGGATATTTTTCGTTTGTAAGTTCAATATATGGATATGTTTTATCATCTTTGTATAAAATATTATATTTAGGGGTGTATTTTTTTATTAAATTTAATTCCAATAATAATGATTCAACTTCAGAATTAGTAAGGATATATTCAAAATCAAAAATATCTCTTACTAACATAGCTGTTTTACCAGTATGAGTTTGTTTAAAATAAGAACTAAGTCTATTCTTTAGATTTTTACTTTTACCGACATAGATAATACAGCCATTTTTATCCTTCATTAAGTAACACCCTGGATTATGGGGAACAGTTTGTAATAATTTGTCGATATGTTCACTATTATTCATAATTACACCTCCTTAAAAAAGATTAGATGTATTTATTACATCTAATTAAAAATTATGATCATTATTTTGATATTCAGTTATATAGTTTTCAATAATATGGCCATAATCAACTGGGCCTGTTCTAACTATTCCATATGTAAGATATATTAATAGTGCCAAAACAGCAACGATGATAACTGAGAAAAACAAACCAATAGCATTTAAGACAATACCTACGGTGTTATTAGTTGTTTTGTTAGCTTTTATTGCTAAGATTAAACCAATTAAACCTAAAATTAGAGAAATTGGAGAAAAAATTAAAAGAACAACGCCTGCTAATGACAAAATACCTAAAACAATTGAAGCAGTACGTTTGCCATCTCCTTCTTTAGGGGGAGCGGTAGTAGTTTCTATCACATTCTTTTTATGTCCACATTTCGTGCAATATTGGCTGTTTTCAGTCAATTTATTTCCACAATTTTCACAATACATATTATCACCTCGATTTAATTATATAATAAAATATAAATTATTTCAATTTGAAAAAGCACTTACGTGCTTATTTAATAATTATTAATGTAACTGTAGTAACAATTACTAATGTAATACTTATGATGATACTTAAATTATATATTTTTTTATCATATTTTAGTTTATAACTAATGCGTTCAATTAGTCCTGATAATATGGTTATGCCAATAATCATAGATACTAGTACGGCAAAATCTGGAATAATAAATTTCAAAATTACAGTAATTACTCCAAGAATAATACCATATAGCATTTGTGCTAAAGAAATTGTTGGACTATTTTTGTAATCAGCTAAAGCATATATTGTTAAAAAGAATAAGCCACTAGCTGCAAGTTCAAAAAAGCTTAACCATGCAATTTCTTTTGAAGCACAAAAAGCAAGTAACATTAGAAAGATAGTAAGAATATAATAAATAACAATATTATATTTAATACTCTTTTTATAAAATAAATAGATAAACATAGTTATCGCTAATGCCGGTGCTAAATAATCAATACCGAATAGATAATTTAAGGTATTATCAAAAAAATCTTTAAAAGTTATGGCATAATTATCATGGATTGCTAATAATAGTGGATTTATGGGAGAATTCAAGATATAAGCATTATACGCTGTGATTATTAAAGCACCAAATAATACGGATGAAAATTCAAAATTTTTAAAAATATTTTTAATTGCTAAAGTAATTATAACAGCAATTAATAATATAGGAATACTTTGGCAAGTAAACAATCCCAAAACGAGGCCAATTGCTATGGCATTATCTTCTAAAAATACTTTTTTAATATCATAATCTTTTTTTATAATATTAATAATATAAGTAATAATAATTGTAGATAATAAAGAAATAATTAGCGATTTTATGGTATTAGTGATACTATTTTTAATAAGAGCATTGATAATTAAACTAATTATGGTAAAGAAAGTTAAGGTATAGGTATAACGATTTAACAATTTGCAAGTATTATTATCTGATTTTACATATACTTTTTGTTTATTTTCATATTTAGTCATGATGTTCCTCCTTAATCTTTCTAATTATTTCTCTTACTTCAATTTTAGAAGGACAAACATATGAGCATAATCCACAATTAATACATTTATCTATTCTTAATTCTTTACTTTTTTCTTTATTACTAATAATTAATGACGGAATTAAATTCATAGGACAAACTTCACTACATTTGCCACATTTGATACATTCAGTTATTTTTTCTTCGTTATCTTCCATAATTAAGATACAATTGGTATCCGCTGTAACTACTAATTCATCACTAGGGATAGATACACCCATCATTGCTCCACCAGCAATAATTAATGGATGTTTTAGATTGCTTTCAATATGTTTTTTTAGTAGTATTTCATTGAAATTGGTACCTATTTTAAGGAGATAATTGGCTTTTTCTTCTATACCATTACCACTTATTGTAACAATTCTTTCGGTTAATGGTTTATGATATTTTAATGCTTCATAGATAGCATAAATTGTAGTTACATTTTCATTGATTACCCCTACTTCAATTGGTAACTTATCATAAGTAAGTCCTAAGATTTCATGAACTAAATATCTTTCATAACCATTAGGATAACCATTTTCTAGTGGATATATTTTAATATTAGGATAACTATTAATGTGTTTTAATAATTTCTTAATAACTAATTCATTTTTTTCATTGATTGCTAGGTAAGCTTTTTCAAAACCCATTATTTCAATAATGGCATCGATACACTCTAAGATATCCTCAGGATTTTGATACATTCTGGCACTATCAGCTGAAGCATAGATTTCACATTCAGCGCCATCTACGATTAGATATTTTAATTCCTTATTAGTATCATATTTTATATATGTGGGAAATCCTGAACCAGACATTCCAGTAATGGCACATTTTTTAAGTAGATAAATGAATTCTTTTTTTGAATATTTAGTAATATCTTTAATTTTACCTACTTTATCTTGATATTTTTCTTTAAAATCATTTTCAATAGCAATACAATTTACTTTTTTGCCATTTGATATGTATTTTTCTTCAAAGCCAATGACAGTACCACTAACGGAAGAAAATAAAGGTATTTCGGCAAGTTTGTTTTCACCAATAGGCATACCGATAGTTACATAATCACCTGGTTTTACAATGGCTTTATAAGTATACCCCATTTTACTTTCTAAGGGAATATACATAATTTGAATATCAATGTCATCAATTATTTTTGTTTGAGGATTTACTTTATAGTCTTCAATAGTTACCATATTAATTCTCTCCTTATTTTAATTATACATAAAAATGAGAAAAAAAGAAATAGTTAATACTACTTCTTATTTTTTATTTATATTCAACTTTTGTAGCCTTTGAGATATCTTCATCATACATTAGACTAATTGGAAGTGTTTGATTTGATGTAATATTTGTATCTTTAATAGCTAGAGCACTAATCTTTTTACCATCAACAGTAAAAGTGATATAAAATTCATCAATATATTTTGTTTCACTGGTTTCGTTAGTTATATTTGCTGTGTATGTTGATATACCATCTCTTGTAATAACTGCTTGATTAGTAATATGCAAGCCATCAACGGTAGTATCTTTTAGAATGTTCTCATTTAAAGTATCAACTGGTTCTGGTTCTTTATTTTTTTTACTAATATTTATTGCAATAATTCCTAGAATCACTATTAGAACGAGACCAATGATAAAGAGTATTTTCTTTTTATCCATATTTCCTCCTTAATCAGCATAATTATCAAAATAACCCTGGATGAATACTACTGGTGTTCCTTTATCACCAGAGCCGCTAGTCAAGTCACATAATGAACCAATTAAATCAGTTAATCTTCTTGGAGTGGTTCCTTGTGATAGCATAGATCCAGTTAAATTACTTTGTTTAGCTTTAATTTCTTTTTTTATAGCTTCTGCTAATTCTTCACCACGTAAATTATCATATACGTTATCAGAAATATATTTTAATTTTATTTCATTTGGTGTACCATCTAAGCCTTTTGTATGGGCTGGAGAAACAACGGGATCAGCAAGTTCCCAGATTCCACCAACGGGATCTTTGAATGCGCCATCTCCATAGACCATAACTTCAATATTTTTACCAGTTAATTCGTGCATTTTCTTTTGAATTGTTTCCACTAATTGTTGACCTGTTTTAGGGAATAATTTTAATCTTTCTTCGGTAGATTTATTTGAACCAAGTAGCCCATAGTCAGGATTATAACCAGAGCCATTAATTGGTTTATTCATAATTTCATATAGACCATATACATTTGCTCCCTGAGCTTTTAATTTTTCTTTAGTTTCATATCTTGTGTGAATGTCACAGTTAATAACATTCTTTTGATATTTTAAAATATCGTTAGCGTTATTTGAAAAGACAAATTCAACTTTACAGTTTTCACTTTCTATAAGTTCACGGTAAAACTTAACCATATTAATTCCTGTAAATGGATGTAAGAATTTACCAAAATATTTTTGATAATCTGCTTCACTAATGATATCACCTAAACCAAATGGTGAATTAATTAGATCATCTTTATCCATGATACCATTACCTACTTCATCTTTTGGGAAAGATAATAACATTGTTATTTTATCCATACCTCTAGCAATTCCCTTTAAAATCATTGAAAAACGATTACGACTTAATATTGGGAATACTAAACCAACCTCTTTATCAGGAAATAAATTAGTAACAAATTCAGCTATATTATCAACAGACACATAGTTACCTTCTGATATTCCTACGACTGCCTCTGTTATCGCTATAATGTCACGATCTCTAAATTCAAATCCTTCACTCTCTTTTGCTTTCATTACTGAGTCAATTACGGTATTGACTAAATCAGTATCTTCTTTGATGATTGGAGTTCTAATACCTCTAACCACCGTTCCTACACATCTCATAAGTACCTCCTTATCGTACATTAAAATTTTATCACATTTTTGGGATTTTGAAAATATTAATTATCAAATTTTTGTAAACTGCTTGATTTATTTTTATAATTTATCTATACTTAAGATAGATGTGTTTCCGGGGGTAGTATTATGGAAGAAGAAATATTATCACTTATTAAAGCAAATGATGGAAGACTTACATTTAAGAATATTGTGAGTAAGATTAATATTAATAAAACGGAATTACAAGATATACTTTTAAAGCTTAAATTAGATGGACAAATACTCCAAAATGGTAATAGATACCAAATATTCCCAAAAGATTTATATGTTGGGAGAATTACTATCTCACAAAATGGAAGAAAATATATTTTTCATGATGGTGAGAAAATAACTGTTTCATCTGATTTTTTTGATGAAGTAATTTTAAATGATATGGTGACTTTTAAAATTAATGAATTTAATGAAGCGGTAATTACTTCAATCGTCGATCGTCCTCTTGGAAAAATGACTTGTGAGATAAAAGAAATTGATGGTAAAAAGAAAATTATTCCTTTTCATAACAATTTAACATTTAAGTTTGATAATAGTTTATTAGATACATTTATGGATGGTGATATTATCCTTGTAAATATTGACCAAAGCGATATAGATAATATACTAGAGGCAAAATTTATTAAGAAAATTGGAAGACGCGATGATCCTCTTATGGATGATGTTGCAATTGCTCTTAACTTCGGCTTTGATAATAATTATGATGATGATTATCTTCGTGAATTAGATACTTATCCTGTATATGTATCAGATGATGATATTAAAGATAGTGTTGACTTAAGAAATCAAAAATGTTTTACAATTGATGGAGCCAATACTAAAGATATGGATGATGGAGTTTATGCTGAAATGCTTGATAATAATGTTATTAGGATATATGTACATATAGCAAGGGTATCACATTATATAAAACCAGAATCAAAAGCATTTCAAAGAGCGTGCGAAAAAACAACTAGTCTTTATATGAATAATTCTGTTTTTCATATGCTTCATCATATTATTTCAAATGGTATATGTAGTTTAAATCCAAATGTCGATAGATTAGCAAAAACGGTTGTTATGGATATCAATCCTAATGGTGAAATAATTAATTATGATATCGTAGATACAGTTATCAATTCAAAGAAAAAAATGGTTTATGAAGATGTTGATGAAATACTTATGAATAACAAGATGGTAGCGGGATATGAGGACTTTTTAAAAGAATTATATTTAATTTATGATGCCGCTATTCGTTTAGAAAAAAGATATGTTTTAGAGAATGGTAAAATTAATTTTGCTAATACTGAATTATCAATTACATATAATGATGATGGTACCATCAAAAGTGTGGCTAATAAAGAAAATAGTGTCGGAAGAAAAATTATTGAAAACTTGATGATAGCCGCTAATGAGACAGTCGCTAATTGGTTTATCAATATGGATATGTTTACTGTTTTTAGAGTTCATGAATTTCCTGATTTATATAAAGTCAATAGTGTTATTGAAAAACTTAATAAAGAAGGTTATCATATAAAGCCAATTAAAAATATCGAAGATCCTAGGGCTTTACAAGAGATACTTCAAATACTTAGCACATATCCTGAATATCCAATTATCAGTCAATTAATTGTTATGACGATGCAAAGGGCAAAGTATTCGACTGAAAATTTGGGTCACTATGCTTTGGGATTGCCAGCCTACTTACATTTTACAAGTCCAATTAGGAGACTTGCTGATTTACTTGTCCATACGATGATTGATTTAATTATGAAAAAAACTGATAAATTGACACCGGAATATTTGAAGGAACTTGAGAGTTATTTGAAACACTTATGTGATGAAGCATCTAGAATGGAAAGACAAGCTGATATGGCAGAAGCCATTGCCGAGAGAAGGCAGATACTTAAGACACTTGCTAAAAATAAGGATAGTTATTATGAAGCAACTGTTATCGAAATAGGAAATAAAATTAAAATTAGATTAGAGGGTGTTGAAACTTATTTTGATAGTCACACTCTAACCAAAATATTTGGTTATGATAGTAAAAGAAAGCGCTACTACGACAGAGAAACTGGTGGACATTTAAAGATTGGTAGTAAGCTATGGGTAAAAATTACTAATGTCGATGCCATTAATGATAATTTTAGTGTTAAAGTATATGGCATGGTAAATGATAATTGCAAGAAAAAAGTTTTAAAGAAATAAAAAAGAAGCAATGTGTGGTTTAAACATTGCTTTTTTGTGCTTCGAAACACATATATATCAACCACAGGATGGTTTTTTATATCTAATATTCTTTATTGTAAGTGATTACTAGATATCCTATGGATGATACCATAAAATTATAAGTTGGCAAGTTTCTCTTTGATAAGAGCATTGACTTTTCCCATATCACATCTACCCTTTAGTTTTGGTGAGATCTCTTTCATAATTAATCCCATGTCCTTTGGACCCGTAGGGTTAACACTTGCAAATGCTTCGTCGATTATCTTATTTATTTCATCATCAGATAATTCTTCTGGCATATAGTGCTTCAATAATTCAATTTCTTTTTGATATTGTTCTACTAAATCAGTACGATTTCCTTTAACAAATTCTGCTATTGAATCATTACGCATCTTTATTTGCTTAGCTATTACAGCTACTACTTCATCATCATTTAGTTCACGTTTTAGGTTTATTTTTTCTAATTGAATAGCCCCTTTTACCATACGAATTACTCCAAGTGAGAAACTATCTTTACTTTTCATGAAACTAATCATATCACTATTTATTTTTTCTGATAAAGTCATATTAATCACTCCTAGTATTTATTCTTGTTATTTCTTCTTGAATTAATGGTATTAATTTTCTTTTCTTCTCTATGACGAACTCCAGGTTTTTTATAACCGTCAGCTCTTTCTCTAGCTTTAGAAAGGGTGCCACTTCTAGCAGTCTCAGTTTTAAATCTTTTTAAGGCAAACTCTAAGTTATTATTTTTAACGATTGTAGACATTATTTATCCCTCCCTTCAACATGACAACTAGATTATATCAAAAAAATCCAAGATATTCAACAAAAATCGATAATTTTTTCAATTATCGATATTTATTTTCTTTTGCTAAATCTCTTGCAATATCTTTTTCTTTTAAAGTTTCTTTTTTATCATAAGTATGTTTACCCTTACATACTCCTAGTGATACTTTTGCCAAGCCATTTTTAAAATATATTTTTAAGGGAATTAAGGTATAACCTTCTAAGGTGATTTTATTATTTAATTTTAGAATCTCTTTTTTATGTAGTAATAGTTTTCTAGTTCTTGTTTCTTCATGATTAAAGATATTACCTTGTTCATATGGAGCAATATGAGCATTTAAAAGATATGCTTCATTATTTTTAATAATGGCATAACTATCTTTAATGTTACATTTGCCATTTCTAATTGATTTTATTTCGGTACCGGATAAGGCAATGCCAGCTTCTAAGGTATCCTCGATAAAATAATTGTGACTAGCTTGTCTATTTACGATTTCCATAAAATCATCCTTTCTATGAAACTAATGGAACTGTTTTAATTCTTTCATCTTCTGATGCGATTATTTTAGCATAGGTGTTATATACATCGGTATAACCAGATAAATGATCTTTGATTTCTTCACTTGAGAATGGAATTATTTTAAAGTAACGCCATCCGGTATAGTATGTATAAATTAATTCATTTTGAATGTTGTCGATTTTAATGGTTACTTTTCCATTGTCATCGGTTTTGGTAATGTCTAAGGAACTCATTAAACCGACCATACATTTATAATAACTACATGTGCCTTGATTTTGATACTGGGCACTAATAAAGTTTCCTAATGAGTAGAAAATAATCGTATCCCCTATCCACTCAACTGGTTGAATGACATGTGGATGGGTACCAATAATAATATCTACTTTATTTTCTGCTAAAAATTTTGCCATATCTTTTTCATAATTAGTTGGCGTATGGGTATATTCGATTCCCCAGTGCATAGCAACCATTAAAACATCAACTTTATCACGAATAGCCGCAATATCTTTTTTGACTGTTTCTTTATAGGCTTGATATTTTTCATCATATTCCGGATTACCAATATTATCAATATCGGTTGGCCATACATTAACTTGATATGATTCATATACCGGCATACCATTTGTGCCATAGGTATAATTTAGCATAGCATATTTGATATTATTTACTTCAAGTACTCTTGTCTCAATTTCGTGCTTTTCTTCATTAGAACTATAACTACCGACGGCTTGAACACCTTCTTGTTTATTCCAATATTCACGTGAATTTTTAACTGCTTGGCTACCTCTATCCATTGTGTGATTAGTAGCTAAACTGACTAGATTAAATCCAGCATCGATAAAAGCATCGCCAACTTCTTGTGGTGAATTAAAGGTTGGATAATCAGATAATCCTAAACTTGTTCCACCAAGGATGGTTTCTTGATTATAATATTTTAAATCATAGTCTTTTACTTTTTCTTTGATTAAAGATATTTGGGGCTTAAAATCATAGCCACTCCAATTAGCTAATCTATTGGCATCATTATAGACACTACTATGAATTAGGGCATCCCCTACCATTACTAAATTAGCGGTATATACTTTCGGAGGATCTGGCTCTTTAACTTCCGGTTCTTTCGGAGTTGGTTTCTTAAAATCTTTTAATATTTTAGGTCCATAGATAACTCCTCCAGCAATTAAACCAATTATTAATAAAAATATAATTACGGGAATTATTTTAATTCTTTTTTTCTTTCTACGTCTCATACTTCTTTTCCTTCCTTAATTACCTATTGGTAATGTCTTTATTCTTTCATCACTAGATGAAATTATTTTCGCATAATTATCATAAACGCTTTGATAATCTTCCAAATACTCTTTAATAATTTTATTTGAAAATGGAATTACT
>JAEEGL014259220.1_pt1 | contig 44675 bp, 46 predicted proteins | sample 9134231 | NCBI WGS metagenome assembly JAEEGL01 (sample SAMN16246548, study PRJNA631951) | gut metagenome | biome: gut microbiome; feature: rumen; material: fiber-attached | host: Bos | place: Iran: Karaj | collected 2018-10 | reverse complement strand
TCGGCGTCGTTGGTGCCCGGCGCTTCCCTGATGTCGTCCGTGTTGTGGATGGTCACGAACTTCGGCACGATGCTCGTGAGCCTGCGGTTGGGCTTGTGGGAGCTGCCGTCCGGGATGATTTTTTCCTTGATCTCAAGCCCGTATTCAGTCCGGATCTTGTCCGGCGTCAGAAATGCCATATGAATCCCTCCTATAATACGCGTGTGCTTCCGATATATACTGCGGTGGCCTTCGTGCCGCCGACATAGACTTCGCTGACTTGGGACCCTCCGACGTAGATCGAGCTGGACGGCGGGATTGTATATTCGATCTCGAGCTTCGCCCAGTAAACTTTTGCGTACTTAAGTCCAAAGCGGAATCCGAAATTGCTCCCTGCCGCGACCTTGGATTTGTTGTTATTCATCCATGTAATAAGGGTGGACGAGGGATCGTCTATTGTATACGTATATGTTGTTTTTGTCTTCGCGATCGGAGCGGCAAGGGTGTAGGTGGTGCCGTCTATTTCGGTATATTGCGAAACGCCTTTAATTGCCGTCGCAAATTTAAAGTCCGTCAAGGACTTTGAAACAGACGAACTACTGGAACCGTACGTTTGAGCCGCACAAGATACGATTACTTTGGTAATTGTCGCGTTTGAGGGGATCGAAATAGGGAAATCGAACAAAATGATGTGATTAGTAGAGCTATCCAAGCTGTTATACGTATAATTGTTGTCATCTTGGAGAATGTTCGCATGGCTCGCGGTCCCGAATTCCCAGTCATGATCCCTCGCAAGCAGTGCTCCTGTCGTCGCCATAAGATCACCGCCTTACGTCACGATGTAGATCGTGTTCGCGTCCGGGCTCGCCGGGAGCGATGCCACGACGCTCACGTGATACCCGTCGATCTTGTCCGCGTTGCAGGCACCCTCGACGGCGACCTCCTTCCACGCGTTCCACGAGTTGGCGAGAGAGGTGCGGTAGAACATGGAGTTCGGCTTCGTCGAGTCGTCGCCGTTCGGCAGAAAAATCTGTGCGCCGAAGTCAGGTTTGCTGTTCCCGGATGCCTGCCGGTACGGCATTGTGAAAAGCGTGCCGTACTGACTTCCGCTCGGGCAGTTAGTGCCGGACGAGACCAACCACACCTTGCCGTCATACCGTGTGTCACAGTTCCACGTGCTTTTCGTACTGAGCGTCAGCGGGTCGGTCGGAACCGTCGGCAGGTCGGAATAAAGCGCAAGGTCTGCTGCCGTGCCGCTGCCCTGACTGTACTGAGGTCTCGCCGCGCTGCCGCGCAGTTTCATCGCGTATCCGGTGCCGCCTACGGTGAGATCGGTCGTGTTGTTAGACAAGAATCCGAACAGCGTGCTCGTGCTTTCATCCGTGATCTGCCCGCTGTTAGTTTTGTCGAGCGATATCTTGCCCGCGTTTGCGCCGTCGCCGCCGGACGCTACAAGAGGAGATTCCAGCGCGTACTTCGCGTAGCCGGAGAGACTCTGATGCGAGGTGAGGAAGCCCTTGCCCTCCACGAACTCCTTCACAGCCTTCGGAGACATGACCTTGGAGTCGCTCGTCATATTCGACGAGTAATTCGAGCTCGTAACGAGATCATTGCTGCCAAAGTATCCGGCATACATACCAGCCTGATAAATAAACTCACCAACCGCCTTAGGACTTATCGGCTGGTCGTCGATGTCGTCAATATCTTGGATATCGTTGAAATCATCGAAGCCAACGATGTCGCTCGTTTGCAGATACCCGGACAGACTCTGATGACTCGTGAGGTAGTTTTTCCCTTCGACGAACTCTTTCACAGCCTTCGGCGAGATCGCTTTCGCGTCCTCGGTCATGTTGCTGCTGTAGTTCGAGTAAGTAATAATATCCCGCAGGATCAGCTTCGATACGGTCATCCCGCTCGACGTCCACAGTGCGAAGAAGGTATACTTCTTGTCGCCGTCGTTCAGGTCGCCCGAAACCGTGCCGGAGAACAGCATAAATTCGTTCTCCTGCGAGTCGTAACCGTATCTGGTCAGCGGCAGCTCGATTGACTCCGAATAAGGGGACGACGCCGTGCTGACATACCCGAGGTTCAGCGTCACGATCTTGCCGCTCTCCATCGCCGAAAACGCCTGACTGAGCGACTTCGACAGGTTCGTCACCGCCATTGTCGAAAGATTCAGGTCGCCGGTGATGGTCAGCTCATCCACACCGCCCCCGCCGCTCGGGCTCAGACCGGAGATCGCGTTGTCCACGTAGGTTTTGATTCCGCTGCTCTTGACGGGATTGTCGCTGTTCGCGGTGGGCGTGCTGTCGAAAGTCAGAGTGTCCTGCTTTCCCGAGAGCGCGTTATAGATTTTCCCGCTCTTGACCAGATTATCGCTGTTCGCGGTTGGCGCGTTGTCGAACGAAAGCGTATCCTGTTTCCCCGAGAGCGCCGTGTAGATGCCGCCGCTCTTGACCGGGTTGTTGCTCCCAGATGTGGGAGAGCTGTCAAAGGTCAGCGTGTCCTGTTTCCCGGATAATGCCGTGTAAACGCCGCCGCTCTTCACGGGATTGTTGCTCCCCGACGTGGGAGAGCTGTCGAACGTGAGAGCGTCTTGTTTGCCGGAAAGCGCAGTATAAACGCCGCCGCTCTTTACAGGATTGTTACTCCCGGAGGTCGGAGAGCTGTCAAACGTCAGAACAGACTGGTATCCGGACAGGTCCACCTTCGTGGTTTCAAGAACCTGCACCGTTCCGGGCGTTGTGCTGCCGTCCCACCAATAGTCCGGCACGTCCAGCGCACGTATAAGAAAAACGTCACCTGTGTGCAGAGTTGCCACGTTTGCCGCTACGCCGAGCCACGTCTCAAGCTCTGAGACGGTGTTGAACACATAGCTCGCAGTCTTGCCGCTGGCAACCTGCATGACCTCGGCAATGCTGGAATAGACGCCGCCGGACTTGACCGGGTTCGCGGAGTTCTGCGTGGGCGTATTATCAAACGTGAGCGCATCCTGCTTGCCCGCAAACGCTGTATACAGTTTTCCGCTCTTCACAAGATTCTCGCTGTTCTGCGTGGGAGCGTTATCAAAGGACAGGGTATCCTGCTTGCCCGCCAACGCCGTGTAAATGCCCCCGCTCTTTACCGGGTTATTACTCCCGGAGGTTGGCGTACTGTCAAAGGTGAGCGTGCTTTGCTTACCTGCGAGCGCGGTGTACACGCCGCCGCTCTTAACAGGGTTCGAGCTGCCGGAGCTTGGCGAATCGTCAAAGGAAAGGGAATCCTGTTTGCCCGCCAGCGCAGTATACACACCCCCGCTCTTAACAGGGTTCGAGCTGCCGGACGTCGGCGAGCTGTCGAAAGTGAGCTTATCCTGTTTTGCCTCGAATGCGGTATACAAAGCTCCGCTCTTTACGAGGTTGTCGCTGCTCTCTGTTGGGGAATTATCATACGAAAGCGTGCCCTGCTTGCCGGTGAGGGCCGTGAAGATCCCTCCGCTCGTGACAGGGTTCGTGCTGTTTTCGGTTGGAGATTCATCAAACGTCAGGGTGTCCTGTTTCGCCGCAAACGCTGTATACAGTTTTCCGCTCTTCACAAGGTTCTCGCTGTTTGCGGTCGGAGCGTTGTCAAAAGACAGAGTATCCTGCTTTCCCGCAAGCGCGGTATAGATCCCGCTGCTTTTCACCGGGTTCGAGCTGCCGGAGGTGGGAGTGCTGTCGAACGTCAGGACCGTCTGATAAGCGGACATATCCGGCGTGGAACCGGTGTCGCCCTTGTCGCCCTTATCGCCTTTATCTCCCTTGTCGCCCTTCGCGCCGGTGTCACCCTTGTCGCCTTTATCTCCTTTATCACCCTTATCGCCTTTATCGCCCTTGTCGCCCTTGGCTCCGTCGGCGCCGTCAGCGCCGTTGAAATCCCCGCGCTCGACGGCAGCCTGCAATGCTTCGATATAAGCCTGCCACTCGCCGTAATCTTCGACGATCTGGTCGTATACCGACGGCAGGTCCTCAAGCTCTTCCTGTGCCTCGGGATCATAGAGATCCTCGGCGATTTCAAGGCGGATGATGGGGGTCGAGAATGCTTTCGCGTCGTTCTTAAAAGCCTCGAGCTGGCACTGGACCTCGCCCGGAGCTGTCACGACGGTAAGCCCAAGCGGCACAATGGCGCAGTTATCGGCAACAGTTACGATATAGTTGCTCTGCGTCCCGCTCGGGAGCTGATAAACGAACGTCACGGGAGATACACCGTCAAGGTCAATGTCCGCGCCCTCGAAAGTGAGCGGCACGATCAGCCTGTGCAGGACGTTGCGTTCGCGAATATGCACAACGCCGGTGGTCGCTTCGCGACCAACGTCTGCGTTGACATAATGGTCCAGATTCTGCAGCACGTCGACGCCTCCTCATAAAAAAATCTCATCTGATGTACATCATACACCAAATGAGATTTTTTTTAGATAGACGCCACGCGTTATTGCGTTAACCACTTGTCGATGTCTTTCGACTTCTTCGTGCGGTTATATCCAAGCGCGACGTATGCGTTCAGCAGGTACCCTTTCAGCGCGGCACGCTCCGTATTGTTCATGCTCTTGTAAATGGGCTTGAAATACGTCGTGATCTGCCCCGCCATCGTTTCAGCGGTAACGCCATGCGTGGTGTACTCATTGATCACGGACTTCAGATTCACGCCGGACTGGACCGCCTTGTAGAAAGTCGTGTACTTCTTATACGACGGCGCGTCCGGGTTGTTCTTGTTATCCTTGTTGTACTGCCATTCGCGCTCGAGCCAGTAGATGTCGTTCTCGTCCGTCTGCCCGCCGTACTGCTTCAGGTAGTTCGTGACCTGCGTCATGTTGATGTCGCCGTCCATGAACATGTCCTTGATCGCGGTCCTGAACGAACTCTGCGCGGACTTGATTGCATCCTCGCGGACGTTGCCCTTATTGATGGCGTCCTGCACGAACGAGTCGTACACGAGCTTGATATCCTGCGCGTTCCCGGTCGCAAGCACACGCTTGGCGTCCTCCGCTTTGATATCGTAGTCCCCCTCACCGCCGGAGAAGTTCTCCTCATCGAGGTACCACAGCGGGTCGGTCTCCTTCGGCTCCTTCCCGATTGCGCTGGTCTCGGCCTTGATGGCCTCCACCACGAGCTCCTGACTGAAGTAACCGTCGTCCACGATGTCGTCCACGAGCCGGATATACTCACTCGTATCGCCATCGTACCGCGCCTGCGCGGCCTGCTTCACGCGCGGATCATACTCACGCAGCGCGCTCTTCACGGCGGTTTCGTAGGCGTCCTTCGTCTTGAAGCCTTCCGCCATGTCGCGCACCGCGCCGTAGTCGCCCGTCTCGAACGCGTGGGTGACGTCCGCTGTCGTGTAAAGCCGTGCCGGCTCGGATTCCTTCTCGCTGTCCTCATCGTCCTCGCGCAGCTTGTTCACGACGCTTCGGATCGCCTTGATCACGTCGTCCTTCGTGTATGCAGGATTCAGGCGGATGGTCGTAAAGCCGGTCGCGCTGTCGCCCGTAGCCACGTCGCTGTAGATTTCGTCCACGTACCGCTCGTAGGTCTCCGTGTCGTTTGCGTCAAGCGCCTCTGCGGCGAGCGTGATGCGCTCGTCGTATTCCTTGAGCACCGTTTGCACGTAAGAGCTCCACTCGTCGCCCTTGGCGTTGCGGTATTCGTCGATGACTTTGTAGTTGCCGGCGACGATGGCCTCGTAAAGACGATATTTGTCCTGCGTCGCATTGCGCTTCACGCCGGACTCGAACGACAGGAACTGGTCGTTCAGGAGATCTCGCACGTGGTGGTAGACGCCCTCGCCGATCCGCTGCGCGTTCGCCGCCGGTACGCCGAAGAGCGAGAGCACCGTCGTGATCGCGGTCGAAACCGTCTTGTACGACGGGTTCTGCAGGTTCTGCAGTGAGGAGATAATGCTGTTAATCTGATCGACCACCGGGTCACTTACGACGTCATACTTCGTTCCATTAAACACGTTCTCAAAGATTGAAAACATATAGTTGCCGATCACCGGGAAGATAGCGCTCACAGTGGAATTGAGCACGTCGAGTCCGTACTTTTTGAGCACGCTCTCCCACGTCAGCTCCTTGTCGTCATCGTCACGCCACGGATCGAGTCTGTGCAGAAGCCCCGCGGACAGGGCCGTCATCGCAGCGAATACCATGTGCGACGCGAGCTGGCTCGTGCAGGCGCGGGCAAACTTCCGGGTCGCCGCCTTCGACTGCTCGCTCTTCACGCCGTACTTCTTGGCCATCACGCGGCGCTCCATGAACGCCTCGCGCAAGATCCCGCTGTTCTGGATGGGTTGGGTTTGGAAGACGATGAAGTTTTGCGCGACCTTGTTCTTCGCGATCTCGGCACGATGCATCGGGTCGTACATCGGCTGGGTGTTCTCCACGACGGTCTCGAACAGCTCCGCGACGGCCTTGTAATAGGCATCGCTGCCGTATTTAAGCTCCGTCGTGCGCTTGATCTCACTCTTGCAGGCAATCCAAAGAGCCGAAACCGTTCTCACGTCCATGCTCTGAATCCAGTTCATCGGGCTCCAGTGCCCCATGCTGTCGGAGATCTGTTTGACTCGGCCCTTCTGCTTCGAGAATTCAGCGATCTCCTGCGTGGATTCCATGCCGGTCCGGCGCGTGTAGAGCGCCGCCGTCCATTTGTCTGCTTCGTCGTAGATCTTCTGCCGCTGCTTTGCGCTCAGGCTCTTCGCGAAATAAGGCATAGCCGCGAGCAGCGAGCGGTACTGCAAATACGCGCCTGCCGTCGGGAAGGACGCCGCCTGCTTCATCCATACCGAGAGATTGAATGCAAGCGTCGCCTGCACCCAGTTCGATTTGACCATCTGGAAAACCGGAACGGTGTCGCCGCTTCTCGCGCCTTGCGCGTCCGCGACGGCCTGACTCAGGAAGCGCACGGTCTTATCGTTCCAAGTGTTTCGGACCGCCTCGCGCACGGGCGTCTGCGTCCGTTCGCCGGAGCCGAAGACCTTGTTCCAGTTGTAAACCGGGATCGCGGTGCCGTAGTAGTTTGCCACGTCCTTAATATGCTTCTCGAGAATATCGTTGAGCCCTCTGATCACGAGAGGCTGCGGCGCGTTCTTTTTCAGCGCCTTGGTAAAGCCTGCGTTCAGTATGCTTCGGTCGTAGGCGACGTTCTCGTCGATCTTCGCAAGGAAGTCGTCGTTCACCTCATACGGGATGTACGCCTTCTCCGTCGCGATCGGTCTGCCGATGAGCTGCATGCTGATCTCGTTGAGCGCCTCGTTCGACATCTTGTTGAAGATATCGCGCGCGGCTGCCATATACGCCTGATCCCATTCGGTGTTGAGCCCCGCCTGCAGCTTGGCGATCGCCTCCGGGGTGAGCACCGGCATGATCTGTGCGTTTTCGCGTGCCTTCTGCCAGTTGCCCTTGCGCAGCTCGTCGATGTCGGTGATATAACAGAACGTGGAAAGGTGTCTGTGATCGTCGTTTTGCGTCTCGCGCTCGTACAGCAGGATAAGCGTCATGGCCTGCATCTTGCTGAGCTTCAGGTCGTTGCCGTCGATATCCTTGAGCCCAAAGTCATATGCCTTCTGCGCCGCGTCACGGTACAGTTTCTGGTTTTCTTTCCCGGTCGCGAGCGGTTCAAGAACCTTCGTCATTTTCATCGCGAGCATCGCAGCCTTGCGCTTGCCTGCTGCAACGCCGTCGATGAGCTTGCGCAGCACGGCGTTTTCATCAAAGCCGGTGATCTCCTTGACGGCGCGCAGTGGGTTCTCAAACCAGCGCATGCTCCAGTTCAAAATCTTCCCGTGCGTCAGCTTCTTCTCCTTGACCTCGGCCATGTTGTCGCGGATGTTCTGCTTCGCCGTCGCGACCTCATACGCTTTCTCGGCGCCGAGCAGCTTGTTTGCGTTAACGATCGTGTGCCTGATCTGCGCAAGGACGTCCGCAAGGGCTTCGAGCTGATCTCGGTTCATCTCCCGGAGCGGCGTATCTTTCAGTGCCTGCGCGAGCTCGTTGATCGCCTTTGAGAACTCCGTGCGGAAGCTCTCGCTGAAACCGGAATCAGCGTCCGTCTCGATCGCGTCATACGCGCTTCTGAGCCGAAGCAGAGCCTCGCACCCGTCGCGGTACTTTTGAGCGGACTGCGAATCCTGATTCACGCCGGTCGGGTCGATAGCCACGCAGATGTCGATGATCTCCTGCGCGACCGCCGCCGGAATGTGCGTCCGGTCGTTCCCGCTCTTCAGACGCTTGATCAGATCGTCGCGGATCTTGCGGATCTTGACCTTCGCGTCCGTGCTCTTCCGCTGGTCGATACCGCGCTGCCGCATATCCTTGCGGTGCTCGATATCCGCCTCGAGCCGTTCGATCTTCCGGTTCAGTTTGGCCTCGGCCGCCTCTTTGCCCTGCGTGCGGGCCTTCGCTGCGGCGCGCTTCGTCTCGTTCAGCAGCACGTTCTTGAGCGGTTTGGTGCTCTCCAGCTCGAGCAGTTTCTTGTCCGCGCGAGCGATACGGTCGCTCAGGATCTTCGCCTGATTCTGCAGCTTCGCCATCTTCTCCTTATACGCCGCGTCCCTCGGGCCCTTCGCGAACATCATCTCGCGAATCTGATCGCGCAGCTTCCCGAGCCGCACGTCGTCCTTGTTCCGGTCGGAGATCTTCGCCTGATACCGCTGCAGGAAATCGCGCTCCGCATCCGTCTGTGCCGTCTCGATCAGCGCGTTCGACAGCATCGTCCGCGCGTCCGTACCGTCATTGTCGCGGGCGGAATAACTTATGGCAGCATCCTTGTTTCCGTACAGCTGCAGAATCTCATTCTTTTTCGACTTCATCAGCGGAATGACGTCAAATACGACTGCGGAATCCCCGGTGTCATACTGGTTTTCCAGCTGCAAAATGATGAGATTTTTTAGCTCTTTACCGTATCCGTTTTTCTCTTTTACAATGTAGCCGTTTTCGTCTCTGAATTCGATCTTGATCGGGACAGACTCAACGCCGGCCTTTTCGAGCGCGCGCATACGGTGTCTTCCTTCGTGACCGACGACTTGGCCGGTTCCCACATCTACGGCGAGATATGGCGTTTCCCGAACATTCGATTTCAGCTCCGACATATAGTCGTAGCTTTCCATCGTGGTCCCGTATTCCGTCTTTGCTGCGTCGAATTTCGTTCGGTCCTTCAGTTTGTTCAGAGTCAAATTGAGGAAATCTGTCGGGCTGATTGAGGTGATCCAGCCCCGAGCATAATCGGTACGAGCGCCGGCACCGTTGTCAGCAATCAGGTAGTCGATACGTTCCTCGGTTAAAGAGGCGTCATTTATTCCACGTTGTACTTTTTCTTCAAATCTCCTATAACGATTTCCGCCGTTTTTTGCTCTATCTCCGAAGAATTTGGGGTGCGATGTAATGAATTCATCCAATTCATCAAGGAAGCTATCTGGTTGTCCGTTAAACAATGAACCGTATTCACCGCGGTATCCTTGTCTATTTTCATTCCCTTCAAAATAGCCATCAAACCGATTTGAGCCTTCGAAAACTTCATCGTACAATTCCTCCTCAGCGGCAATTTCATCCAGCGCGATTTTATCATATATAATTCCCTGCATATAGCCTTCTGCAAAAACTATATACCGATACTGCGCCGTGTTAATGCTAATAATACGAGAATCTCCGTCCTTCATTCCATTGGTTTTATTTGCAAAACTTCTTGCAAATACACTCCATTCGCGGTTTGAATCAGGATACAGAGATGGATCGGTGAGCCGTAGTTTTTCACCGGAATGCGTTACATAATCATTATAATCCGTAACGAAACCATTTTCAAGACCGTTTCTCCCGGAAAGGCTCACGTTCGCGCCCTGCGCATCGGAATAATCAATCCCGTTGGGGACCACCTTTTTTCCATCGCGCCATCCGATAGGCATGCCGTCGTCGTTGTAGACCACTTTGCCAGACTTCTCGATGGGCACCCCAATCTCAATCAATGCTTTGAGCAGGTTCGGAGGAACAAGGTTGTCCGGCATTGCGATTCCGGCAATTGAAAGATTCTCCTTATAGTTCTGCGCGACCTCCTCGACAGGCACGATTCGCGAAAGTTTCACCCAACGGCTTAAAAACAGTTTCCGTTCAGGACCGCCGGCCTTTTTGATTTTCGCTGCCACCGGTCCGGCATGCCAAGAATTCCATCCTGTCGTTAAAGCCGCTTTCGGCGCTCGATACTTAATTGAATCCTCGCTTGCAGGAACTTCAAATTCGACGAGCACAAGATTCGGGCGCGAATATGCTCCCGTAAATTGATCGTTGAACATGGAGTCCGTCTGATGCTCATAAGGGTTGTAATCGACGGCAGGCAATGCGTTGTTCTTCTTGAACTTTTCATCCTGCCCACCCTTAAAGAGATCAAACTTATATTTGACCTTGCCGTTTTTGAGCGTGACGGGGTATGCGTGATCAGGGTCTTCTACAGACCTATACCACACACCGAATTCGTAAGGGTTGCGAAGTTTCCCATTCGCGTCAAAAGTTGACATTGGCGAATAAAACTTTCCGTTTATTTCAATAAGGCTGCGGTATAGTTTGAGTTTCGGTTCTGCGTCAAGACGGTCTATTTCTGTCTGGTCCGTGATTCGGAGAGAATTACTTACGCCTCCGACATATTCCTGCATAGCACTATCAGACTCGAACTCGGTAGCGGAAATGTTACCGCTGCTTCTCGCGTTCAGACTCGCGTCAGGTACCAGCCTCGCCTCGACCTTCTTCGCGATCTCATCGACCTTGTTCATGTCTTTGGTCGAGTCGCTCTGCATGTACTCGGCATAGTTGCCGGTGCCCCACGACGGAAGCAGGTATTCGGTCTGCATGGACGTCGCGTTGATCTTCTGCTGCTCGCGGTAGGTGCCGTCCAGCGCGTACATGGGTCGGTCGATCAGCAGCTTCCAGTAGCCGGTCTTGTTACGGAAGTCGCCTGCGTTCGACGTCTGTTCTCCCTTGTTGTTCCACTCGCCGGAGAAACGGGGATAGAGACCGAGCGATTCGCAGTATTCGATAAAGCGCCTGCCGTTTTCGTCAGCCTCGGCGAGTGTCAGGCTCTTATCCCAATACTCGAACGGGAATATCTTCTCCGCCTGCGACTTCGACAGACGCACGCCGGACTCGGCGCTGTCCTCGTTCTCCCACATGCGGTCGTAGAGATCCGACAAATAAGCGTTCTCTCGGATCAGGGATTTGTCTGCATCCTTGAACGTCGCCTTCTTCTGGCCGTCGTTGCCGGTCAGGATCATCATTCGCAGTTCGCGCAGGCGCTTGTGCTTTTCGTACAGCTCCGTATCTCCGTGATACGATGCCTTCGACCGTTCCTTGTCGTTCTGAACAAGAGAATAATCGTGCGCCTTGGTAACGTCCAGCGTCTGGTGCAACAGGTTCATAAGGTCCGCAATGACCTTCACCGTATTGCCGGACCCGTGGAACGGGATGATGAACCCGATCCTGCCGTCCGCCATCGCCGCGGTGATATGCTCGTCGCTGATGCCGACGAGGATCGCCTGCACGTTGTCGTATTTCGAGATCAACTTAAAAGCACCGTCCGGGTGGATGCCGGTAACCTTCGAGAACGCAAGCACACGGTTCCCGTTCTCGTCGATTCTGAAACCGTCGTTCTCCGGCATGAGCGACAGGTTGATGTCCGCGCCCATCGACGCGAAGAAATCGACCGCCTCGATAACCTTGGTGTACAGCTGTACGGTCGATCCGATCGCCTGCAGCTCGAGGAACGCCATCAGATAGTCCGAGCCGTATTCGTAACGGAAGTCAGACGTGCTCTGGAAACGCATGCCGCCGATCAGATTCTGCGCCGCCGTTTTACGTATGGCGCTGTCGATCAGCTTCTGCTGTGCTGCGGTGTCGCCGTTCATGAATGCATTGTTCTCGCCGCGCTGGATGTCTGAGATGTCGCCGACAATGCCCTGAATGACCTCGCCGGTCCACATATCGGAATACGGCAGGATCGCCTTGCCTGCGTTGCACCCGCGGGTGCTGCGGTAGCGCCAGAGCGCAGGGTACTTCGTTGCAAGCCCTTCTGCGTTGTTCAGGTCGAACAGCACAGACGCGAGCACCTGCTCCGCCGTTTTGCCATTCTCGCCCTGCACGGGCTTGTAGTTCTCGTTATACGTCCCGTCTGAATTGAAGCGCGTGTTCTTGATGAACTGATATTCCTCAAGAGGTTTCAACTCGCGCCTGCCAGCCTCGATCGCCGCTTCCTTTGCGGCGAAGGTCTTATCAGAAAGCACCTTCTTCTTCGCGGCCTTCAGGATGTCGCTGTATTCTTTCTTCTTCGCCTCAGAGAGGTCGGATTCCGCAAGGCGGGTCTGCACATACGCGATGGTCTCCAGCGCGTCGTAATGCGCGTCGATCGCCTTTTGCGCACGCTTGATCTTGCCGTCCGGGCTGTTCTTCATATCGGCGATGATCTTGCCGTACTTATATCCGCCGTTCTCGTCGAAATACGCCGCCTTGCCCTTCTTGTCCGCAAACGCACGGATCTTGCGTTCCGTGCTCTCGATCAGGTTCATCACGTCCGCCTTCGACGCGTCATTGTATTTCAGCTGGAAGTCGTAGATGTTCTGCAGAATCCCGCCGATGCCCATCCACCGGCTGAATACATAGCACACCGGGCAGGGCGTCGGTTCGCCCGCCTCGCCGACTGCCTTATATACGGTCTCACGCACTTCCTTCGCGGTAAGTCCGCGGCCCATATCGAGCATGACGCGGCTCATCACGTTGATGATGGATTGCGTCTTCTTGCATATTGTCGAGAAGTCGATCGTGCGCCCGTACTGCGCGTCGGAGTTCGCCTTGATGGCGCTGAACATCACGCTGCCTGCGATCTCCCACGGGATCGAAAAATCCTTGTATTTGACGCACATGTCAAGGAGCTTCGCGAGCATGTCATACTGCGTGTCGGCATCCTCCTGCGAAAGGTTCCCCTGCCGCACTGCGACGTCAATGATATTTCCGAGCGGGCTGTCCTTGATCACGTCCACCGAGACCGTCTTCACGGGCTTGCCGGTCCTCGTGTTGACGACCTGATAGATCCCGTCCACCTCTGCGATATCGTACCCGCAGCACACCGCGTAGGAGCGCAGAGAATGAGAGTGGCTGCTCATCTCGCCTTCCGGGCTGACCTCGCCGGTCTGGATGGCCATTTCCTGCTGTTCGGCGCTCATCGCCTCATAGTTCTGACCGGCTTCCACGCTCGCCTCAACGAACATATCGGCGAGCTTCTGGAATGCCTCTTCGTTTTGCTTGAGCAGACGCGCCTCTTCGCTCTCCGGCTGGACCTTCTTATAAAACGCCTTGATGTCCGCGAGCAGCTTCGATACGAAGTCCTTGAACTGCTGCCACAGTCCGGGGTTCTCGCCCTTGAGCTTGGCGAGCCGCTCCTCAATGTCGCCGCGGGTGAACATCTCCTGCATAGAGTCGCAGAACAGCTCGATCGCGGCGTCGCGGGAGCTGAGTTTATAGTTGCCGTTCTCGTCCTTGCCGCCCTTCTCGAGCTGGGCTTTGATCATCCTGTCTGTCGTCTTCTCGCCGTAGACCTCGCGCGCAAGGTAGCTGAGCATTTCTTGGAATCTCGCAGGCGCGTTGTCCGCGATATGGTGCCCGTACTCGTGCGCCGCGTGGAAGAGCATATAGCCCTGCCCGCTGTTACCGGCGTTGATATCCACGTAGACGTCGCCCGTCGCGTGGTCGTAAAACGCGTGCGGCGCCTTCGTGCCCGCTTCGTAATCGCCCGTCTTCGTCGCGAACACGCGGGTCTTCCCGTCTTCGGAGAGATTCGACGCGTAGAAGACGACCCGGTTGCGCCCGACGTACCGCGCGAACTGCGTGATATAACGCATCTGCGCCCGCTGCGAATCGTTGACGGTGCTGTCGGTATACTTAAATCCGACAAAGTTCATCGTCGTCTTCTTGCCGCCGATCTTGACGTTCTCCGACCGGACCATCGACGCGCGCGCCTTGGCGATCCTCGCCTGCCTGTTGCTGTCTTCCGCCTGCATGACATTGTTCCCGAGCTGATACGCCACGTTCTTCTGCGTGTCGTTGAGTATGCTGGTCAGAGCCCCGCTGCGCACGCCGGTCGCCTTCGCGTAGGTCAGGATCTCGTCCATCGCCCGGAGCTGCTGCAGGGCGCTCGCGTCGCCCTGATAGTCGATCGCGCTCACGAGCTTGTTCGCGGTCTCCACGTCGTACCCGAGCTGCGCCACGACGTTATAGACCGCGGCCTCTGCCTCGGTCTTGAATTTTGCGTCCGCAAGGTCCACGATCCTGCCGTCCTGCGTCGAGAGTCGGACCTTCCCGTCTTCAATGCTCGCTATCGCCGTCGGCGTGATGCCGCTCGACTCGTCCACGCTCTTCTTCAGAGCAGCGTCGTCGAGTCCCCATAGCTTTTTGATCGCGTCGTCAGTCTGCGCCTGCTCTTCCAATGCTTTATTCAAAGCAGACTTGAAGCTCTCCACGCGCGCGGCGTTTGCCTGCTTATTCAGATCAATGCGATACTGTTGAGCTTTGCTCGGCTCGTTATCCACCCAGCGATCGACGTTGACGAGCTTCTGAATAACGCTTTTGGGTTCTGATTCAGCGACTTCATTTACGACGTCATTGATAATCGCGCCCTGACGGCGCATTTCCTTCCTCGTCACGTTTTCCTGCGCGAACAGATTCTTCGCGTTTGCTGCATTCTGCACTGCTTTGCTGCTGGTCGGAAGATCCTCTGTCAGATTAAGCAGATTCCCGTAAAGGCTGTTCGGGTTTACGTCCGCGCCTTCGCTCTTCTGTTGGCGAAGCTGCTGATACGCCGCCTGATAATCCGCCCCGGTCTGAATGTTCGCGTTGTAATTTCTCGGCGCATTCGACAGCGTCGTCCACCCGGTGCCAAGAAGACCGGAAATGCCGCCGACGATTCCGCTTTCGAGGATCTGCATGCCGAATTGAGACGCGTATGCCTGCCTCGCTTCCGCTTCCGTCGCGCCTCTGTGCGAATCCATATATTCCGTGACAAATTTCTCATACTCGCTCAACCCGCCGTGCGCGAAATAGTCCCACGCCTCGTTCAAAACGTCCGACGCAATTTCTTCGCTTCCTTCTGTGATAAAGGATTTGACGAGATTAAGCGGGAGATTCTTAAGCCCCGCGGTAGCTTTCAGAGCGCGAAGGTTTTCGAGCGATAGGTGCTCCGTTAAGGTTTCGATCAAGCCAGCGATCGTTCCGGTCAAAAGGGCATCACCATAAGAATGCCCGTTAACCAGTGCTTCGTTGTATGCCTGCGAAGCGGCGCCTGCTCCAAGGACCATTTCCCCCAAAAAGGGAGTGCCCATAACGCTGCCGAGTCCCATGGCTGCGGCGCTTTGTGCTGCAGCCATGGCGCCGGAATATCCGTATCCCGCTGCCTTTACCCAAAATTCGGAAGCGCCTGTCTTGCGGACAGCGTTTTCGATTTCATCCCGCACGGAAGACTGTATGGTGCTGTTGTAATTATTAAGCGCGGTAAATGTCGGGTCGTTACGGACGCCCGGTTCGACAACGGCGCCCAAAAGGCCGGTGACGCCGCCGACGAGACCGATCGGGATCGACGCAAGAGAAGACATGATCGGGTGCTTACGCGCATCCTTATCCGCCTGAATCTGTTGCTTTGCTGCGATTTTATCGTTTCTGACATTTTTATACGCGATCAGATACTCCTTGATTTGATCCTCCGTGTATCCCATGTCGAGAAGTTTCTGCTTCGCGTCATCTCTTTCAGTCCCCGCTTCGGCGACCTTGAAGAGAGAAGAATCAAACGACGGAGTCGATGGGGTGCTGCCTCCTGTCCATGCCTTTTGAAATCCTTTCGCGGATTCATTCATCATGGTCTGATGCGTCGTGTCGTCGCTTTCCGCCATAATTGCGAAAAGATCCTTTTCTTCGTCAGTCATTCCACCGACAATTTTAATGCGCTCTTCTGCTTTTTTGTGCTCAAGATTAAGTTGATCAAGCTGAGCCTGCTTGCGTTTTTCCCATGTCTCATACTCTGTAACTGCAGACTTCGCGTCCCGATACGAATTGAGCTGCGATTCCGTCAGTTTCCCGCCGTTGTCGATCATCGACTGGTAAGATGATGCGGTGTTTTTATACGCGTTATACTGCGCCGAAGAAAACGGTCTTCCTTCGTTTTCAATCGCAGTTTTCTTCTTGTTGTAATTTCTTAAAACGCTGCGATAATAATCCTCTTCGGTAACAGGCTTATACGCGGTATTCGGAGTAAAAATAGGCACAAGACCCTGCTCCTCAAGGTTTTTGTTCATGGCCGCGGTATTGGTGTTTGGGATCCACGTGGTGTTCCTCGCAGATGTTTCGTACCTCTCCAAGGAATCAGCAATCATTGAGCGCATAAGCTCGTTGCGATAATCGTAGTTTTTTTTGCTGTTTACAACCAGTTGCCGCGCATACTCCTTCAGCACGTCAGCGTTGTATTCGTAGGGGTTATATCCCTTCGACTTCTGCGACGATTCGCTCTGAGACGATTTCGACCCCGAAGTCTTTTTCTCTTCGGGGTTGTAGTTCGGATTCGTTACATGTTTTCTGATCGCCATGTGCGTTTCCTCCGTTATCGGATGACCTCAATGTAAGATCCCGTCGTTGCATCCCACCTGAATTTGCGCGTGTCTCCACCCATGCCGCGGAACTCAAGCACGCCGTTGTTCTCTTTAACGAGCTCGTATCCATCAGCGAGCTGGATGTTAATAAAGGTTGCGCGCTTGTCTTCCGTCGGGTTCCCGGCGGGATTGTCACTCGGATTCTCTTTTCCGGGCGTGTACGTGTAATTGTACGTCCCTGTGCTGCTGCTGCCCGTGCCGTACCCCTGCGCCGCGAGCAGGTTCGCGTTGTACTGCGCGCGCAGGAGCTCGGTCGGGAAGCCCATCTCTTCGAGCATATCGAAGTTGCCGTACTTCGCGTAAAGCATCGCGGTCTCCAGCTTATCTTGCATCGCCTGCGAGCTGAAGTCGAGTCCGGTGATCTGCGAGAGCATATCGTAATTGCCGAGGTTCGCCAGCTGCATCGCGCGGCTCCACTGGTCTGCCTCTTTCTGGTTCGCACGGTCCTCTTCGGCCCATGCGCCCTGCTGCATTTGATACTGGCGATACCAGTCGTTGTACTCGTTTTCTTTCCGCATCTGCTCTTCATAGGCGGAGGTGTCGATGCCCTTGGCGTTGAGCCCGCTGAAGTCCATATACTGCGCCCGGAGCTGCGCGTCGGCGAGATCCTTGTTATACTGGTCCTGCGCCATGTTATAATACTGGTTCGCGAGCGTGAGGTTTTTGTTTTGCTCGTCCGCCCAGCGCGAATACGCCGCATTCTGGAGACCGGGCACGATGTCGTTGAGCTGCGCGAGGCTTTGGTTCATAACGGACTGCGCCGCCACGGTGCCGTAGCTATTGCCGTATCCGCCGGTCAACGCTGCCGCCTGCGCGGACACATTTTTCGCCGACAGCTGTCCCTGCCGCATGTATTCATCGCGGTACTGCTGGTAGACCGGATCGGTGTTGAAGTCGTAGCTGAACTTATTGTTCAGGTACTTTCCCATATAATCGTTGTACGCGCCGAGCAGTCCCTCCTGCGTCATCTCCGGCGCCTTGTACTGCTGCGCAAGCGCGTCGCCGTTCACGGTCGCAGGGGCTGGCGTTTTGGTGTTCAAAAGAGCAATTTTGGGCCCCTGCAGAATGTTGCCGTTCGCATCTATTTCGTTGCCGTTTTTGTCCTTACGCAACACCAGATCGTGGATTGTGGACCGGTCGAAGGGGGGCCCGCTCTTGTCCGTGCGGTACACCAGATCGTCGTATTCGTTGCCGGACATATCATACTTTTTCGCCATTGACTTTCGCCTCCGTCTTAATTACGCGCGTTTCGATGCGCTCGGTGTCTTCGTTTATTTTCGCCACGAGCTCGCGCAGGAAGCGTTCGAGCTCTGCGGCCCGCACCTGCGCGTCTCTGATTTCTCCGAATCTCGGGATATTGATGTACATACGCGCCCTCCTTACGGCTCTCCGCCGTAGCTTCCGGCGTTCTCGTACTCATCGATGATCGAATAGAGCACAAACGGGCCTTCGCCCTCGAGCTTCAGCCGGTAGATGTCGCACCTGCGGCTCGGCTCGTACCGCATGAGGAAGGTGCCGGTGCGCTTCTGGCGCTCGTTGATAATTTCGTGCCACTGACCGTCCTCGTCATACATAATGCTGACTTTGACCTTGGTTCCCGCGTCTGCCTTGCAGCGCATCTGGATTTTCCGCACCCGCTTATAGTCGGCGAGCGGCGCACCCTTCACGCTGGTCGTCACGGTCCCGCGCATGCCGGTGATGCCGTACCAAGAGATTAGGTCCTCCGATTGTAGTTTTGCAATATCGACAACGATGTTTGTGCCGCTCCACGGAGGTTTCGCATTTGTCGAAAACCCTCCCAAGATGTCACGGACGCCGATCGTATAAAAGTAAACGTCGTAGTACAGACGGGAATAGCGCACCGGGTTTGTGTTCGGTATAACAACGCCTCTTTCAGAAGGCGTATCTGACTCGTGAGGCTTCTGGCCTACGATCAAAGTCCCGCCCGTGTTGTTTGGCAGCAAAATGACCTCGGCGCCCGTGGAGTTTTCGACGGTCCACATGCCTGTGTAGGTGTCATACACAAAGATCCGATGTGTTCCGTCGTAAATAATCGAATCGTAGACGCCGGTGCCGGGCTCCATCGACATATAAATGCGACGTCCGTCTGTACCGCCGATTGCTTTTTTCCATATGTCTGTGTTAAGTTCATTGCTGATACAAACCGGACAATTATACGGCGACATGCGCATGATCCCGTTCAGCGATTTGTAGTAAACGTATTCCCCGAGGGTTACAACACTACGGTCGCTTCCGTACTGAACGCCGGGACCCGGAATTTCTTTCAGTCGATAATTCGACGGTTCGGTGCCGGACAGCAGGAAAATACGATCCTCCTTAAAGAAGTACACGTAGTCGTCTGTTTCTGCAATTCCGGTCCACCTCGTACCGTGACCGACGCTTGCCATATATGAGTCTGCTGCGGTCCCCTCGAAACGGAACCAGTTGAGCGGATCGCCAAGCGCCGAGGCGTATATCTCGTTGACGAACTCTCCTTTGTCGTTGTTGCCGTACCGGCAGCCCCAGATGCGATTGTTGTGCTCGATCATATAGTCGAGCTCCGGCATCCTGCGCTCTGCGGTTATGACCATATTCAGTTCGTTGTCATAAATCTTCGGGTTGAACATACCCCGCAGGATCATCACATATTTGTCGGAGGGCTCTGCGGTTTCTTCATCGTATGCCCGATACGCTCGCTCGACGATATAATTCGATGCGAATCCCTGCGCGACGAGGTTCATCGTAGTCCATTGCAGAAGCAGTGCCTCATAAGCGGCGATCGCGGCAAGTTTTTCCCCGAGCGTCATGCCGCTCAAATTCGCAGGCGTCGGGAATTTGTAAAGCAACGTAATTCCGACGCAGTCGTTGCGCTGTCCATCGTCAAACAGACTCGCCACGTCCCCGGTCATTTCCCAGTCCAAAGGCGTTTCCGAGTCGCTGCAGTCGAATTCGAGCCGGAGATAACAGTCGGTCATAGCAACCCACTCGTCGATTGCTTCGGAATAACGATAAAGACCTGCCGTTTCGGAGTCATAATAATAGTCTCCGTTCGCAGGCGTCGCAGGCTTCGTCGTTTCGATTGTAATGTCGGTGCCCTCCGCGTTGACGGGCGTGACCGTACACGGCGCCTTCAGTTTCGCATAAGTCTTGACAATACGCGTATGGTCAGAAGGGCTGGGTGTGTTTCCATCCGGGTTTTTCAAAAAAAAACCGTTGTTCAGAAACAGATCCCGCCCAAGAGTAACCATGCGTTTCGGGACGGTAGACGTGCTGACGTCAATTGAATCTTGCCAAGGCGAACTGGAAAATTTGCGCAGTTTCCCGGATTCGTCCAGAATGAAGAACGAATTATCCGTCCATGCGGCGTCTTCGATGCTGCCGTCTGTCATCGGGAAGATTTCGGTGTCTCCGCCGCTGGTGCTTTTGAAAATAAACCTTCTGCGCTTCGGCCTCACGACCGCGGCGGGATACTCCCGGACGGACAGGTTCTCCATTTCGGCCCATTCGCCGTTGCCTATTGACTCGTGCCGGTTCAGCCCAGCGAAGGCGGTCGCCCCGCCTGCGCGGGACGGGATCTCATTCTGATAAGGGACCATTATCGATCATCCTCCTGCCGAAAAAACACAGTTTCTCGCCGAGCGCCATGTGCGTGCTGTTATACCAGTTGCGAAAATCTTCATACCCGGCGTTGAATAAGGCGATGCTGTTGTTAAAGTTGCCCATCTCACGCGTGTGAAGGTCCGCCTGCGCCGCCAGCCACTTGAAGTAGATGTCGTCATAGGGATAAGGCGCCAGCAGTTCGGTCGTCAGCGCGGTCGTATCGTCGTACCCAGTAAACGTCTCTGGCGTATCCTCGTCGTATACGTGCGTATCGATGATCTCGCGCCGGACCTTACCGTCGAGCTCCGATAACCAGCGGATCTTGTCGTGCCTCGTAAAAATATTCGGGCGCAGCCGGTCGAATGTCTCAAGCGCCTCTCTGATGGTCATGTCCAGCACCTCCTGTGCTCTTTCGGTAAGAGGGGAGCACAAGGCTCCCCGCTGGTTTCTTTGTTACTGTGCGTGTGCGGACTCGAACTCGTAGATCTTGTCCAGCATGCGTTCCTCGTGGTCGAGGACCTTCGCGACGGCGATCGGCACTTCTACAGGCACGCCGCGCTTGATGATATAGCGGTCGTTGTTCACCCACACGACCTTGTCCTCCTGATCCTTGCGCTCGCGCGGGATCTTGATGGTCACGTATTCGGGTGCTTTGAACTCGGGCTCGATTGCGGGCTCGTTTTCAGGCTTATTAGCCGTTTTCTTTTCTGCCATATTGCTTGGCTCCTTTCTTAGAAAAAGGGGGAAGGGAGGCGCCCCTTCCCCCGGTCAGGGTCAGTTCGACTTCGCAGTCGCGCTGAATCTGGGCGAAACGCTCTCGACACGGACGAGGTAGTCCGGGATGAGCAGCTCCGCGGTCTTGATGGCCTTCCAGCCGACGGACGAGCGCTGATCAAGGGGATCGGCGGTGCCGGCGGAGCCCTTCTGCTTGACGATGGTCTGCAGACCGCCGCCGGTGACCTCGGTGATACCGTAGGCGCCCTCGGCGATGAACAGGGTGCTGAACACAGCCTGCCCGCCCTTCGCGGCGTTCTGCCCGCAGACGATCGCGCCCGCGGACACGTTGGCGCTGAGTGCGGTGACCGTCAGCTTCGTGCAGGCCACGGACTGGCTATTTGCGTCGGTGTAGGTCGAAGCCTCGATCTTGGTGATCGTGTTCTCGACACCGTTGATGTAGCACGGAATGGAGCACGTAGCTTTCGCGGTCAGAATCTCAGTGACCTTAATACTGGTCGCGGAAGAACTTGCGCCGCCGTAGACCACGTGCAGTCTGCTGTACCCGTCCGAGATCTCATCGGGCGCGATGATCAGGGCCTCGGAGCTCTCCACGAAGCGGACGCCGCCGATCTTGCCGATCTCGCCGGTATAGATGTTGTCGGGGTTCGCGTAGACGTGTGCAGCGATCCAGTCGGGATCGCGTTTTAACTCATAGGCGTTCAGGGGGTGAATAATGGAGACGTAATCGCCGTTGATGGTGGGAGCGTTGATGCTCTTCAGTTTTGCGACGACCTGATTGACGGTATCCACCTTCAGCACGGCGGTGTCGTCGAGGTCCTCACGTTCGTCGACGGCGACCTCGGTCGTGCCGGACCACTTCGACGCATAGCTGACGTTGGCGGACGCCTGCAGCACGTTGCGGGTCACGGTGTCAAGGGTCATGCCGGCCTGTCTGCCGAGCAGCTTGGTGGCCTCAAGGATGGTGTTGTCAAGAGCGGTCAGCTCGAGCACGTCGGACTGCGTGATGTAATCGCCGTACTGCGATACGGTCGCCGTGATCGCGGAGACGTTCAGCACGCTGCCGTCGGGGGTCACGCCTTCGGTGAGGGGCGTGAGGGCCTTGGCGAGAGGCGCAAATTTGCGGAACTCGATGGTCTTGCCGCCGTTCTTGGGGATGGGCTTCTTCTGACCGAACTGGTCGTGGACGAGGTTTGCCTGCGCCTCATCGATCAGCGTCATGTCATAAAAGGTTTTCATTTCGGCGGACAGGTCGTTGCCGGTCGTCGCCGTGGTGTCGGTCGTCACGTTCACGTGGTTCGCGAACATCTGAAGACCGTAGACAAATTTCAGAAACTTCATGATATTATCCTCCTTCATGATTTTGAAGCGAGGAGGGCGTTAAAAGGTGATTCGTTCTCCTCGCGCGACCCGGCGGGCGATCTCCTGCCGGTCTGCCTTTGTGAGTTGCGACACATCGCTCTTGACGACTGCGGTGCTTCTCGCCGCGATGGCGTTCTCGCTCGGGCGGTTCTGCCCCGCCTGAATGCTCTGCGCCACCTGCTGCTGGGTCTTGGCTGCCGTATACTGCATGACCTGCGGCACCAGCTCGCGGTTGTGCACGGCGAAGTACGCGGTCTGAAGGTCGATTCCGGTCCTAAGGAGATCAACAAAGCGCGGGTTCTGAAGCTCCACTCCGAGGTCGAGCCCCGGAAAGATCTTCTTCGCCTCTTCCTCTTCGTGCATCCAGCGGGCAACGTCGGCTTCCACCTGCGCCTGCTGGCGGCTCGCGTCGATCTGCGCCTTCAGCGCAGCGTTCTCGCGCTCCATCTGTTTGACCTTCTTCAGGTCCTTCACGCTCATGCCCTTCTCGAGAGCCTCATCCTCGTAATAGGAGTCGTCCTCCTCGATAGCCTTGTTGAGCGCTTCGGCGTCCGACGGGTCAACGCCGTACTTTTGCCCCAGCATCTGGAGCAGCGGCGTGAGCTTCTCGTACTTATCGACCGTCTCTTTCGTGCTTTTCAGCCGTCTCTGGACGATGTTCTGGGTGTCCGCGTCCAGCTCGGCCTTGAACTCACGTCTGAAGGCCTCATACTGCTGTCTGCGTTCATCCGGCACGTCCGGTGCTTGGTTCGCCGCAGAGGCGTCCTGCGACTCCGCCTGTTTGCCGTACACAACGTCGGCGAGCGGATTTTTTGCGCCCTTGCGCTGCCCGGCGTCGGCAGCAGTTACGCCCGGATCAGCCGTTCCGGTGCCGCCCTCTGCCCCTGCGCCGGCGGCCGCGCCGCCATCCGCGAAAAGCTGGAGGTCGAAAAAGCTGATGATTTCGTATCGTGCCATAAAGGTGGCTCCTTTCTCTGCGTGAGGTGCAGGCGCCCGTGTGTATGATCACGCGCCGGTCTCCGGTGCGGTATCACCCGAATGAATGATAAACGGACGGACCTTGACGAACCGCGGCTCGTTGGCCGCGAGCACTAAGAAGCCCTTCTGGATGATAAACAGCGTGTGCAGCGCCTCGGCTGCAGCGGCGTCGGTCGGGACCATCTCCACCTTTCCGCGCCCGCTCTTGAGCTTCAGATACGGCTTTTCCTTGAGCCGTCCGTCCGTGTACAGGTCGTGCGCGTCCTGCGCTGCGGTCATCATGAGGATGCTTGCCGCGGCGCACACGAGGTCTTCGCCCCGGTTCGCGGCGCCGGAATGCCCGGTCACCTTGAGCGTGAGCGCGCCGGTCCTGTCGTTCTTATAAAAATGTGCCCTGATCACTGTGGCTGCGTCCTTTCTGCGGCCTGCTGCCGCGCCTTCTTCGTCACGGGCGACTCGTCTGCCTGCCCGCCGAAGCTGTCGGTCTGATTGCCGGCGGCCTTCACGGCCTGCTCGCCCGCTTCCTGACTCGGTCCGCCGGGCGCACCCGCCATCGCCGCCTGCATGGCCATCATCTGCTGATACATGGCGCCCTGCTGCGCGATCTTTGTCATGATCATTTCCTTGCGGTCGAAGTCCATCATGTCGAGGCACAGCAACGCCTGATCGGCCATCGCGGGATTAAACATCCCGGCGGAGTAGAAGCTGAGCGCCATCTCGTTTTGCGACAGCTTCGAGTAGGGGCTTGAACGCTGCGCCGACACCTCAACGTCGAACAGCGGCAGACGGTACATCTGCTCAAGGCCCGGCACGCCGAAGGTCTGCTGCAGCGGCTGCGCCTGAATGCCCTGATTCGAGTACATCACATAGCGCTGCGCACCGTTCTCACCGAGGATGCGGAACGTGCGCGGCATGTCGTAAAACTGCCTTATCAGCTCGATGATCATGAGGATCATGCGCCGGTACGCCCTGTACGCTGCCTTCGCGTTGTCTCGGCTCAGCTTTCCGCCGGCCTCCTGCATCGCTGCGATCGCGCTGGCCGCCGTCACGCCGGAGGTGTGCCCGCCGGTGTTGACGTCTCGGTTGCCCGTCGTCTCTTTCAGCTCTTCGATCTTGCCGTTCATGACTTCGTAATAGATCGAGGCGAGCGGCTTGCCTTCGATGGGACGGATGCTGTCGTCCCCGAGGCTTGAGTTTCCGACGTGCACAAACGGTTTGGTCTGATCGGCATACTCCGCCTCGTTTACGCCGCCGTCCTCACGTGTGAAATACCGGGGGCGCGTATTGGCAAGCGTATTTTCGAGCACGGCCTTTCCGATCCGGTCGATATATGTCTGTGGGGACTTGCCAATATCGATGTATCCAAAGCCCGCGGGCGTGCCCTCGACCTGATACAGCGGGTCGAAAATGAAGGGATACAGCCCGTGGTCGTACCAGCCGCGCTCGCGCATCTGCGGGTCGTTTTCGCTGGCGTACAGCACGATGTCATTGCAGTATTTACAGAAGTGCAGCACGGTCTTTCCGCCCGTGCGCTTTTTGTAGTACCAGTCGACCACGACGCTCTTCTCCGCGGTGTCCACGGAATCGTCGTAGATATACTTCGCGACGTCGATGGTCGGGGTGCTGAGCTTCCCTGCGAGCTGCGGATACTGGTCGAGCAGCTGATCGTTGTCGGCGAGCTGCACGCAGAAAAGATGCGGGCTGGACTGGATGTCCGTGATCCCCGGCTCCCAGAACAGGTTCAGGATGTCTGTCTTCACGACGCTGATGTCGCCGAGCCCGTTGAGCTTGGCGTGGTCCCAGAACACGCCGTACACGCCGGTGCCGCTCTTGAGCTTGTACATCCATACGTCGGAATACGTCTGCTCGAAATCGTTCTGATCGAGTACGACCGGGATCACGCTTGTAAGCATTTCCGCTTCGCCCTTGTCTCCCTCTTCGCGGGGCAGCACGGTCGGCGCCGGGTAATTATCCATCGCGTCGGCGTGCTTGTTGGCAAGGCAGTTGAAGAGCCACGCGCTCGTGGGCTCCACCTCGGTCGACTTGTCGCCGATCATGCCCCAGTGCCGCAGTTTATACCACTGCTCGTTCTCCACGATACGCTGCTCGAGGTGGGCTTTCCCCTGCTTATATGTGAGCAGGATCTGCCCGGCGCGCTGGATGTCTTCCTTTTTGATGACCTCTTCGAGCGCCATGAATCCGTTCAGCGCACCCGGAGCCGCCGGAGCGCCGGCGCCCATGTCGCCGCCCTGCGTCGCAGGGTTAAAGAACGGGCGCGGTGCGCTCTGCCGGCGGAACATCTGCTCCTCGTTATTGGGCTGCCATGAAGACGCCGCGGTGCCCTCGTCCTGCGGCGCTTCATTCTGCGCCGTGACGGGGGCCTCCTGCGGGTTTCGCTGCTCGTCCTCTCGTTTATTCCTTGCCATGTGTTATGACCTCCACGCGCTTCCTGCGCGGTTTTGCGATGATATCCTCTTTGGGGATATCGAGATTGACAAACATCGGGCTGTGTCGGTACGTATCCGGCGGCGGCGTCATGCGCGGCTTGATCGGTCTCGCCATGCAGAAGTAGCGCACCTCGTCCGCCACGTGGTCCTCGCCGTCGGTGTCCAGATCCTCGGGCTTATGCTCGTCGTACTGTAAGAGCGGCATAGTCCGTATGAACGCCTTGCAGTTCTTGAATATATACATCATCGGGAACCCGGCCTCGTCGAACGCGAGTCGGTAGTGGACCTGCATCCATCCGGGCAAGCGCTCGTGGTCGCCCTTGTCGAAGAACACCTGATGCCGGGCTGCGGTCTCCGCGATGCTCTCTCCGTACTCCGCGTTCCAGATCGCCGGGTCCGCCACGCCGTGGATCCGGCGCCCCTTCAGCCACCTGTGCTCGGTCTCGATGCGGTGGATCTCCGCAAACACCCGGTCTGCCGTCCACTTGAGACCCTCGTTCGGGCTGTCGTCCCGGCCGCCGTAGAGCTCGAGTATCCGGTAGGCGACGCCGTCAAAGTCGATCGCCCACCAGCCGCAGGAGAACGGCCGCGCGTATCCCCAGTCGAAGCTGCGGTACAGCGTCCATCCCTCCGGCACCTCGAACGGCTCTATTACGTGGGTCCACTGTCTGCTCTGGTACTGCTCCGGTCTGTCAACGAAGTCCTCGAAGAACTGCCCCTCGAAAATGTCCCAGTCGCCGTCGAGCCACGCTTTACGCAGTTTCGGCGGCAGGGCCTCGAGCTGGCGTATGTAGTCGGGGTTTGTATCCATCAGCGCGGGGTTGTCCGTCACCTTGGACTTGATAAAGGCGTAGTCCGCGGGGTTCTCCGCGTCCTTGTATATGCGGTCCACGAACAGGCGCTTTACCCACGCGTGTCCGATGCCGCCGGGGTTGCAGGTGAGGTAAATGCGCTTCGGAAAACCATTGACGCCGCGCACGCAAGCCTTGAATTTATCGTACTGTTCCTCGGTGAACTGCGTCGCCTCGTCGATGAACAGCACGTCGCACTCCGTGCCCTGATATTTGTCGAGATCCTTTTCGTTTGCGGCATACCGGAACAGGATCACGCTTCCGTTGATGAACGTCAGCTCTTTTGTCTGCTCCCGGTATTCCGCCATGTCGCCGGTCTCGGCGCGCAGCTGGTTGATGTGGTTCGCTCTGAGCTCCGGGTACGTGCGCCGCACGATCATGATCTTGATGCCGGGATAGTACGCGGCGAGCAGCTTTGCCTTCGCACGCACGGCCCAGCTCTTCCCGCCGCCTCGAGCCCCGCCGAACGCGACATACTTTGTGCCGGCGCGCATGAACTCGGTCTGCTTCGGGCTCGGCGCCCGGTCACCGAGCGGTATCGTGCAGGTTTTTGTCATATCTGCGCGTTATTATTCCTCGCCGCCGGAAGGCTCCGTCTCATCTGCTTCTTCCAGTGCCGCTGCGATCAGTGCGTTGACGTCGTCCACGGTGAGGATAGTCGTGTTGGCGGCAGCTTCAGCGATCGCCGCCGCAATCAGAGCCTCGACCTCCGCCACCGTCGCAGGCTGCTTTTTCGCGATATCGGGGTCGGTCTTCGGTTTCGCCGCAACGATCTGGTCGAGCAGCGCAGCCACCTCGTCGGGCACGCTCATGCTCTTGCCGGGCTGCAGGGTGTACTTATTGTTGTTGATCTTCAGCTCGATCGGGTAATACCCGATATCGGGCACGGTGATAGTCTTCATATATCAAAGCCTCCTTGCTTACTTCGCCAGCTCTTCGAGCTCGGGCGTCATCACGATCCTGATCTCCGGCGCCGTCTGCTCCTTTTCCTTCGCGTCGTGCAACAGCTTGTCGATGCGGGCCTCCTGTTCGCGGATGTCCCGTGCGCCCTTGATGCTCAGGATCTCGCGGATATCCTTCACAGCTGCGGTCAGATCTCGCAGGTCTCTGGGCGTCGTGATGAGGTCGCCGAGCATGTCGACCTTCCTGAGCAACTTCTCTGCGACGCGGCACAGCTCGTTTGCCTGCTTTGCCTCGCGCGAGGCTACAAGGTCGACCACTTTTGCGTCGTATTTTAGCCGCTTTTGCTCACGGAGCTTGACCCAGCCCTCTTCGCGGCTGTGTTTGGCGATCTGCGTCAGGCCGACGCCGTATTTTTTGCTCAGTTCTCTGTGAGAGATCCCGCCGGCGATGTAATCGGCGCGGATTTTGCTCCAGATATCCACGGTGGAACCCTCCTTTTTTCTGTATGGTAGCACAAACTTTCCGAAATTTAGATAGACGCCACGAGAGGGGTGCAGAGTCCGCTTTCCGGGACACCGAAGCCTTGACTTTTTTATTCTTAGTGTGCTATCATCTATTCAAGAAACAACACAAAGGAGTAAACAATATGGAACAGAGTGATAAGATTAAAGAGATCCGCGCGCGCACGGGGCTCTCGCAAACGAAATTCTCAGAGAAATACGGTATTCCGGTCAGCACGCTGCAAGACTGGGAGCGGGGCGTGATGAGCTGCCCGTCCTACGTGGTGACGTGGCTCGACAGCTACGTGACCCTCACCGAGGCGCCGCTCCTGTTTCTTTTTGCTGAGCGCGAGATCCCGCTCAAAGAGATCTTCACCGGCGACTGGGAGGAGGCTCTGCCGAAGCTGAGAGTAGCAGATCCGGCATGCCGCATGTACGTGATCGACCTGAGCGCCGGCAAATATGTCGGCACCGTCGGTCACTTCCACGCATAAAAAAAAGACCCTTCACGGGGTCTTTTTCTCTTCTCCTGACAGTTCAAACGACACCATCTGGTGCACCGGGCAGTCCGTACACCCGGATAAGGACCGGCAGCAGGCCTCCTTGTGGGCCTTCGCCTCGCCGGCGGAGGGAAATGAGATCGTGAGGTTCACGTCCTCCCTCCAGCCGGCGCAGAACACGTGCAGCGCGTCCTCGCGCATATAATATGGGCAGGCGGCGAGATAGCTCTCGTATGGTTTTCTCAGCATGGCGTCGCCTCGTATCAGGTCCCGGCTTCCGGGGCCTTCTCCTGTTCTTCCGGTTCTTCCCACACGCCGGCGGATATGCCGTCGTCGTCGGGGTGCTCCATGCGGTAGTGCGCCGCGTCGTGCATGATTGCCACGAACAGTTTTGTCGGGATCACGGCGGCGTGCGCGCCTGCGATCCACTGTGCGATCCTGAGTCTTAATCTTATCATACTTCTACCTCCGTAATAGTAAGATTCGGATATTTCTTCTCAAACAGCTTCTTTTTGAGAAGATATTCTTTTGTTCTGACGCCCTTGACGTCCTCCACGACGACGCGGTCTCTCTCGTTGTCCGTATACGTGAAGTCCGCAACGTACACGATGGGCCGGTAGGTCTTCCCGTTCTTTTTGAAGCCGTCCTGCAGGACGAACCGCACCTGACAGGCGAGGGCTGAGATCTTCCCGGCGCGCTGGAGCAGGACGAGTTGCCTGTACCTGTTCGCCTCCGCCCGTGAATCAAACGTCCGCCCGTCCACGGTGAGCTTCCTTGCATGGTACTTACTCTCGATCATGCTTTTTCTTCTCCTTCAGTTTGTCAACGTGCACGGAATACTCGAAGCCTCTGTAGGTCTTCAGAAACCACTGCGCCATGATGGGCTCGATCTCAAGGTCCTCACTGTTCGGGGCGAGTCCGCACACGTCGTGCCAAAGCAGGTTCACGAGCAGGTCGTGCTCGCTGCGGATGCGTTCAAGCGTCATGATGTAATCGAGATTGACGGTCACGTATTCCGTGGGCCCGTGCGCATCCTCCGGTCTGCATTCACAGATGTTCATCGTTCCACCTCCTTCTTCAACCAGTCGCGCCAGCAGTTCCGGCAGTCTCGGTCCTTCGGGCATTTCTCCCGTTCGCCGGGCGGGCACGAGAAGACCCACAGAAAGGCGATAAGGTCGTCCTCCGGCGCCGTTCTGAGCCACTCAAGGTTTGTCATTGTGTGCTCATGCGGGTCATACATTTTTCGATCGCTGTCTGAGCAGTATTCTTCGGGGTACTTCTTCACATGACGTCCAAAACAGCAATACCCGTCCTCGTAGTATTCGCAGTTTTTACACCGAGTCACCTCGACAACATCTGCGGCGGGGATATCATTTAGATACGCCTCAATCATATCATCGCGGCTTGTAATATAGCCGCCGTCCCAATCGTCAACCGCCTGTACTGCCTCTCTTATGGCGTCCTCGCGCTTGATATAGTCACTCATCGTTATCCTCCAGCCACCGCTCAAAGCCTTGTAAGGCTTCTCGCATGGTTTTGCCCTTAAATGTATAGTGTCTTGCAGGTCCTAAAACATAGCAGTGCAGCGTAATCGTATATAGGCACGGGGCGGGAATGGTGTTTTCTTCACTCTCAAAATAGTTCGGGTAATATATTCCAACATCTATCGCGCCCTCATACGATTTGCAGCCATCCAAAAAGTCAACCTTTGATAACATCTCCCACAACTTTTTCCGGCAACGATCAAACAACTCTTGGTCACTCATGCCTCCACCTCGTTCCGTCTCCATCCCCACGATTCTGCTCCGGTCTTCGGGTCCTTCAAAACATGTATCGTGCAGTTCGGGATCTCATCCGTCACGATATAGGCCTCCGGGACATCGGTGCGCCGGTCCCACATCTCTCTGGCCGATTCATCGTCCTCATCAAAGAACCTGCGCGTCTGCGCCCCGCATGTCGTACACTTCACTTCCAGATAGTTTTCCGCGTGCATCACTTCAAGGTACTCATATCCCTTAAACAGACCTGCCCTTCCCCCGCAAAACGGGCACGGTCTCAGAAAAACTTCCTCCATCGTCACACCTCCCTTGTTACGATCAGGCCGGCGTCCTGCAGGTATTCGAGCACGATGGCCTTTCGCTCGCTCTCGGTGAGCACTTCGCTCACGTCGTAGCGCTCGATGGTCTGTCTGGCCTTCCTGATGCGCCTTGCTGGCGCGTTTCTCTTTACGAGGGTGATGATATACCCCACCGGGTCGAACGTGATCACGAGCCCGATAAGGCACGATATCGCTGCGATCACGCAAATGCTCGTGCAGATTCGATAAAATTCATTCATGCTGTTTCTCCTTTCTTCCTGAGCTGCGGCACGGATGTCCTCATTCTCGCCTCCGCAGCTTCGATGTCATAGCTCGCCCCGGTCTCGATCTTTCCCGCTGGCTTCTCTTCCTTCAGTGGATAGAACCCGAGCCAGCCGTGCGTGATGCTTTGCTTCACGATTTTCAGGCGAATGCTCTCCGGGTAGTTGTTCAGTTCTTTGAGCAGGTTTTCCTTCTCGATCTTCGTGCAGGCCCGGCCCTTTTCCGCTCGCATCGAGAAAAACTGCTCCAGAGCCTTCTCGATCTCGCTCTCTCCCTCGCGCGCGCCCGCGCCCGCGCGCGGCTGCGCGTGCGGAGTTGGATTCGGATTAGGATTCGGATTGGATTGGATTGGATTGGATTTAGGCGGCGTTTCGCGGCGAGTTGCGGCGAGTTGCGGCGAAATGGCATTTCCTTCCTCTTTCGACGGGTATTTTGACTTCGCGTCCCGGATTCGCTGATGGTTCGCCCAGCTTGGGAACTCATAGTAGGGCTTACCGTCTACTTCGTAGAGGTCAACGCAGCCATGAGCCGCCAGCGCGTGAAGCGCCTTATCGATATCCGAGCTTGTCGTCCGCTCCCTGAGAGCGAAAACTCTGCCCTTGATGATGGCGGGACGGGCGTCTCCCCGCCCCGCGTCATCAGCCTGTGTTATTAAGCCCACCCAAAGCCGAAACTCAAAATCCGAGAGCTCTGCGATCCGATCGCTTGTGAACGCGCTCTCCTTTATGATCCTGTTCGGCATGCGGCGCCTCCTTTAGTACGGGAAGCCGTCGTCCGCGTAGGACCGGTTCTCCGGCAGGGCCATCTCCGCCTGCACTTCCGCGGGCTCAGCGGGGGGCGTCGTCTGCACCGGTTTCGCGTTTGCGGCGAAGGCGACCTCGTCCGCGTTGACCTCGTAAGCGGTCCGCTTCTGTCCGTCCTTCTCATAGCTGCGGCTCTCAAGCCTTCCGCGCAGCATGATCATGTCGCCCTTATGGAACCAGTGCGAGATGAAGTCCGCCGTCTGGCGCCACGCCGTCACCGGGATAAAGTCGGCGAGCTTGGCGCCGTCCTTCGCTTTATAGTTGCGCTCGATCGCGAGCTGGAACCGGCACACGCTCACGCCGGTCTCCGTCTGTCTCATCTCCGGGTCGCCGCACAGGCGTCCCTGCAGCACGATGCTGTTGATCATGACATACCCTCCATTCTCAGGTTCTCGTTGTTCCCGGCCTTGAGCTGCAAGACCTTCAGCTCCCACAGATGCCTGAGCACGGCCTGCTTCTTGCGGGCGGCGAGCTCGGCGATCTCCGCGGGCCTGCAGCACTCCACGCCGTCGTACCCGGTCTTGATATACGCGTGCGGGAACTCGTCGCTCAGATTGATGGCCTTGATGTCCCGCGTCAATATCCTGCGCTCGCGGCTGTTGTGGAACCTCGCCCGGTCTCCGAGCTTCTCCTCACTCACACCGCCGAGGCGGCGGGCGAGGTCCGTCATATGGATGGGCCCCGCCTGCAGTTTGAGCACCTCAACGAGCAGTCTCTGCCTTGCGCCGGTATACTCCGGCGTCCAGATATCCTCACTCTTCATTGATCACAGCCTCCATGACCTCGCCGTTCTCGTCGGTCTCCACGGTCGAGCCGGTCACCTCGATCACGGTCTCGTCCGGCACCTCGCTCATGTCCTCGGCGATCGAGCTCTTGATGGTCTCGTCAGCGCTGATCCCGCGCACGAAGTCCGATTTCATGGGCGCGTATTTCAGAACCTTCTTCAGCACGGTCTTCTTCGCCATCTCCTCGAAGTTGGTCTGCCACGGGCCGTAGTTATACGCCTTGCTGTACTTCTTGGCGTGGGCCCTCACCTCGTCAATCGAGCACACGTCGAAGCCGTAGCCGCCGTTCTTCGTGCGGAACATTGCATACACCTTCACGGGAGCGCCGCGATCCCCGGCAGCCGGCACGTGCCTGAGCTTCGGCTCAAGGCCGAATTCGCAGTCGAACTCGTCGTTCTCATACACCACGTGCGCCTGCACGATCTCCACCTCGCCGGAGCGGTACGCGAGGTCCAGCAGGCCCTTGTACCCGATCTGGAACTGCGCCTCGGTCTTGTTGGTTTTGCCGTTGTAATAGGGGATGATGTAGGCCTGCCCGAGCTGGGTGTTGGGCTCAAGGCCGAGCTGCGCGGCTGCGAGCATGGCGCCGATGAAGCTCATCGGGGTGCAGTCGCCGAGCTTCGGGTTCGTGCTGATCGCGGTATTGATCATGCGCGTGAAGCGTTCCGGCGTGAGCACGCTCGGCAGGGCCTTTTTGATCTCGCCCTCCGCGCTCTTGATCAGCGCTCTGAGGGTCTTCGTGTTGTCGTTCGCGGCGGTGACCGCCACCTGATTCTGGATTTTGTTCGCCATCGTTGTTTCTCCTTTCAATATCTGATTTCGCCGGCGGCGTCCACGTAATACGGCACCGCGCGGTGATGGCATTCCTTCTCTTTGAGGCAGTGCATCGCCTCACATTTCCACAGGTTGAAGCAGCCTTTACACTGCTCCGGGATCTTCGTCTCTGTCTGTTCGGTCTTCGCTTGCTCGTCAGGCATTGGCAGCCCTCCTGTTCACGCGCATCGTGCGGGATACGCTCGTTTTATAGAACGGTGAAAGGTCGATGCGGTAGGCCCTCTGAAACGCCTCTTTGTCGAACGTGGATCTCGTCGAGCTCGTCCAGCTGACCTTCCAGCCTTCTGTCTCGCCGTAAGCGGCGTCGCCGAGCGCGCCCTTCAGCTCGTTGGCGATCCTGCCCTGCTCGTCCTTCAGCGCCTTGATCCGCTGCCCGAGCTCGTAATAGGCGTCGAGCCTCGTCTCAAGCCCCATCAGGCTCACGGTCGCGCCGTTGTCTTCGGGGTGCAGGGCCGCGATCGTCTCGGCGCAGCTCTCGCTCCCGTCCACCGGCGGCTCGGTGTCGCTCTCAACGTGCAGCCAGAACAGCCGCTCCGCCTCCATCAGCGCGTCGATCTCGTCCTCGTCTCTCTCCATGCTGTAGATCTTCAGCTCCCGGTTGTTGACGAGCACGGCGAGGTAGCACTTCTGCATGCCGGTCACGGCGAGGTAGTGTACGCACTGCGCGTAGTATACGTCGGGGAACTCCTCGCCGGCCGTCTTGAGCGAGCGCATCACCGGCAAACTGTTCGTGGTCTTGATCTCAAGAAAGGCGTCCTCTCCGACGACCACGCGGTCAAGGTTCGCGCAGGCAAAGGGATATCTGTCGTTCACGAGCGTCGCGTTCTTCCGCCTGACCTTCTTCCCGGTCTCTCTGGTGAACAGCGTCGCCACCAGCTCTTCAAGGTAGCTGCCCACCTCGGTGGTCAGGTTCCCGGCGAAGCCCTCCACGCGGCCGGTCTTCTCCGCCCAAACCGCATACGCGCTGCGCCACGGGTTCATCCCGATCACGGCGCCGGCGTCGCTGCCGCCGATATATTTCTTCCTGATCGCGAGCCACTCGTCGTGGTCCTTATACTTCAGTTCCTGCAGCATGCTTCTGTTCCTCCTTCGTCACGTAATACCGGCCTCGGCCTTTCTTTTTCTGCTTCTGTTTCTCCGCTTCCGCCTCCATGATCTTGGCGTGGTCCTCTTTGCTGAGATAAAACGGACACGGGCGGTTAAAGGTCGTATCTCTGAGGGCCACGCACTGGCCGCCCTTGTTGGCGCAGCAGTTGCGCCGGTTCTGTTTGCAAACGGGCATTCTGTTTTCCACCCCCTTCAAAATCAGGCGGGCGTCGATCACGTCCCGCACCTGCGGCCCCAGCACGTCCTCCAGCGCCTCGAGCTGTTCCTGCGACGGCAGCAGGCACCCGCGCTCGAAGAGCGACAGCATCGACCTGCTGCATCCGATCATCTCGCCGACCTGATTCTGCGAGAGATTGCGCGCCAGTCTCAGGTCCCGCAGCGTCACCTGTCTCTTCATGCGGCGCCGCCTCCTTCCACGTACCGTTTCAAAGCGTCGCGCTCCACGCGCCAGCCCCGGCCGACCTTGATCGCGTTGAGCCTTCCGTCCCTGATCATCGACCTCACGGTCTGCTCGGTCACGCGGAGTACGCAGCAAACTTCCTGCGTATTCAGCATAACAGGGAGCTGGTCCCAGCCGTAATACCGTCTGCTCATGCGTCTCATTCCTCGTCGGCCTCCTCTCCCAGAACCTTGGCGAGCAGGTCTTCGTAGAGCTTCTTATACACGTTGCGCTCGGTCGCCAGCCGGACCATGCGCTCGGCGGCCTCCGCCTGCCGGACCGCCGGCGCCGGGACCGCCACGAGCATCTCCGGTTGCGCCGGCGCCTGCTTCCCGTTGAGCCCGAGCCCGATCGCGAGCGCAATGTCGATGTTCACCAGCTCCGCCTGCGTCGCGGCGCCCCAGTATTCCGTCAGCCGCTCGGTGCTGATCGTCTGCACCATGTGGCACAGCGCCGTGCTGGGCCGCCGGGCCGACCGGATCGTCACGTTCGTGTTGAGGTCGTGATACTGCACGGCGCTCGTCAGCGGCACCACCATCACGGTTTTGAATGTCGCGAGAAAGTCATCGTCCGACACGATGATCACGGGTCGGTCCATCGGGATCTCGTCGCCCTTCGCCGTCCACGGCGCCTCGATGCGCCAGATCTGTCCTTTTTTGAGTTCCATTGTTGTTTCTCCTTCCTGTTCAGCATCCCCAGTCGGGGCCTTCCACAAGACTATCCAAAAACGCGACGTCCACGTCCGCGTCGGCGATCGCCTTGCCTCTCTCTTCCAGCGCGTGCAGCTCTTCGAGCTGCGCCTCCAGTTGCTTGCGGACCTCCGCGTCCTTCCGCGCGAGGGCGACGTACCGGCTCCGGTTCAGCCGCTCCAGCTCGCGGATCAGGTCCTTGATCGTGCGCTCTTCCTTTTTCTGTCCCGTGGTCATCTGTTTGCCCTCCAGAACTCCCGAAGGAACTTCCATAGCGACTCCACGACGGGGTCCTCGTTCGCGCTTGCGTCGTTCCTCTTCTTCTCGCAGCAGCAGGTCGTGTCTGCGGACTCCCTGTAACCGGCGTCAACGATGGTCTTCAGCCGGTCAAAGTCTTTTGCGATCCTGTCCCGTTGTTCCTTCGTCTCTGCAAGTTCCTCCGTAAGGCGTTTGACTTCATCTTGCAGCTCGTGGAAAGAAATTTGATTGATTTTGTAAAATGTTTCCAAGGCGGAAAAATCGCAGATTCTTTTGTCCTGCACCCGGATGATCTCATCCTTCTTATCAATCTCTTTCAGCAGGGCGTCTCTGTCCTCGGTTATGTGCGCCGTAAAAGCCTTTTTCTTCATTCGTCTCCCTCCTTACTAAAAAACTCCGGCGCCTCGTCCTCGGCGTCGTCCCAGACGTCCACGCGCTTGACGCATTCGTCGCAGCCGAGGCAGCCGCCGTGGCGGTCATAGTAGCCGTACTGCTCGGGCTCCCGCCCGCAAAACGGGCACCGCGGGTGCTTCGGTTCGTCCGGCTCCCGCAATAGGTAGTCGTCGATCATTTGTCCGATCGTTCTGATCATCGTTGTTTCTCCTTGTCTTTTTTCTTTTTTTGTGCTATGCTCTCCCCGAAGGGAGGTGAAATGATGGACAGAATCATTCGCTCCGCGGTTACCGTCTATTGCCCGCTTTACCGCAAACAGGAGTCCGTGCCCTATCAAAAACTCGGCTCACTGATTGACGTAAACATTTGCGACGACGGCTGCGGCGCGGCTGAATGCCTTCAATGTGTGGCAAAGGTCAAATCAGATCTGATTGAGCATCCGCGCTCAGACGGTCCTCAATTGCCAGAATAGCCACCCGCAGAGACTGCCAGACCGGATCGCCGAACACGTCCATCGGGCAGTTTTCTTTTTGACAGGATGCGCTGTTTACAAAACCGTTCCGATCCTGCGCTGCAAGATAAAAATTCAAAATCTGATTGAGGATGGTCTTTGCGAAAGCAAAGAGCGCCTCTTTTTCTTCTTCCGGCCGGGTCTCCCATTCTTTACGGAACTCCTCGGCCCGTTCGCTTGCCAGTTTCGGCATAGGTTTCTCCTTTCATATCTGTCAAAACTGTGTTCCCTGTTTGACGGTCAAACACTTAATCCAAAAAAATACGACCAACCGGCACCTCGAGAGCGTTTGCTATAGCAAAAAGGGTATCTGACTTAATATCCTTCTGTTTGCCATGCTCAATGCAGTTGATCGTCTGTCTGCTGACGCCGGCAGCCTTAGCTAATGCCGTTTGCGTCAGTTTTTTTTCAAGTCTGATGGCGCGAAGATTGCAGTTACGCATGTCCTCACCTCCTTCGTGTTTGATCGTTTGACACCATTGTAGCACCGTTAAACCGATTTGTCAAGCACATTTTACGAAATTTTTCAAAATTCGTCAATCGCACTTGACAAATCGTCGAACATGGCGTAATATAGGAATCAGAGGTGAGGAAAGATGACAATAGGAGAATACTTAATAACGTATAGGCAAAAGCGAGGAATCTCGCAAAGGCAGTTCGCAAATATATGTAACGTGTCGAACTCCTATATTTCTATGCTTGAATCTGGAAAGAACCCGCACACCGGGGCCCCGATTAAACCTTCGATTGATTCGCTTTATAAAATTGCCAGTGGGATGAACCTTTCCCTTGACGAGTTGCTTTCGTCTGTAGATTCTTTTTCAATCAACATCAGTTCCGATTTCGATCCGCTTATGTACGGTCTGTTCCCGATGCAGCCGCGCAAAAAGGTCCCGCGCCTCGGCCTGATCCCGTGTGGCGAGCCTACGGTCTGCGACGAGAATATCGAAGGATACGACGAGCTGCCGGAGGGCCTCACGGCGGACTACACGCTCACGTGCCACGGCGACTCCATGATCAACGCTCAAATCCTCGACGGCGACGTCGTCTACATTCGCCAGCAGGAGACCGTCGAGAACGGTGACATTGCCGCGGTCTGGCACGACGGCGCAACCACGCTCAAGCGGTTCTACCAGAACGGCGACGTCGTTACGCTCATGCCCGAGAACCCGAAGTACGCCCCGATCTTCCTCTCCGGCAAGGCGCTCGAAGATCTCCGCGTCCTCGGAAAAGCGGTTGGGTTTACGCGGATATTTAAATAAAAAAAGGCCGCCTCTATCGGAGACGGCCCTTATGTAGGTGTTATAATTTTGGAAGTTGGCGCAAAGGGGGATGAGAAACGATATCGAATCTTCTGCCGCTTATTCCTTGATAATTGTTTCTTACTGCCATGTGGTACAATTTGTTCGCAACAATGTCCGCGGCGCGCACCAATGTGTTTGTTTTTGAATCTCGGTATTCAAGATGGACGCGCTCTAAGTTTTTGAACAAAGGGGCATGAAAGTTGTTTGCCTTGTAGTCAAACGAACCTGTCTTAAACTCCTGTTCCAGTGATTCCTGAAGTTCATAAACGCCGTCTGTCGCTGTTGTATGCTCATCGACATAAAAGTACAGGTGCTTTACTTCATCAGGGATAATTCTATTCTGTTTTATCAAGTATTCAAGTTTATTGCGAACGGCAACCTTGTATGCCCAGTCCAAATACCTTTGCTTGATCTTCTTTGAACTGAAAGCCTCATCTTTTAGCGCTTTTTGTTTTACTACGATCCCGAATTTTTCGACTTGATTTACAGAACGAAACAAATGCGACTTTGCCGAGTTCGGAATGATTGAAGCCTTGATCTCCTGTTCTCGTTTTATAGAACATGTTTTTCGGGTTACGTTTTCGGCAGCAAGATATTTTCTCGCGCAATTATCCCTTTCTTCTTTCGATAGAAAGACAAGGCCGCCAAAAACAAAATAGTCGTTGTGTACTTTATCAAAAACGCCTGACTCATCAGAATAAACATAAATATCCATATATGTTCTCCCAAAGAAAAAGCCGCCAAGACGGCGGCCCCCGTGGTCGGCGATATTACATATCGCTTAAACGTTAATTCGATTACACGGGTATACAGCGCATTACTGCCTGCATCATTATTATATGCGATAAACAATAAATAGTCAAGTGTTTTTTTTGACAAAAAAACCACCGACCCGCCGGAGGAGCGGCGGGTCGGTGGTGAAAGGTCGGTGTGATATGGAAAATGCCTGACTGGCAAGATCAGCTAAGGGCGGGCGCCGGAGAAACAACAAGACCGCGCCCGCTTGGGGAAGAGTAGGGGAAGGGGGAACAAACCTTGCCCTGTTTTCATCATAACCGATCCAAAACGCAAAATCAACAGGATCCTCATTCGCATCAGCACGATTTTTATTCGCACGGAGGTGATATCTATGGCGAAACGCAAGACCCGGTCCGACGGCCGCTATCAGGGCAAGATCCTTGTCGGCGTCATCGACGGCCGGCAGAAGTATAAATACGTGTACGGGAAGACCAAAAAGGAAGTGGACGAAAAGCTCGCCGCCCTCCGCGTCGAGCTCGGCAAGGGCGCGGATCTGACGCAGAACATGTCCCTCTCGTTCTGGATCGACCGATGGCTGTCTCGTCTCGAGCAGACGCAGACGCCCGACTGGCATGCGGTCTGCCGGGTGCGCGCGGAATACTGGCGCGCCGCTCTGGGTGACCGCGACGTCTCGCAGCTCAACACGGCGGACCTCGAAGACGTCCTGCTCGGTCTGAAGCGCCGCAACCCGTCGACCGGCAAGCCGTCCTCCAAAAAGACGCTCACGGAGTACCGGAACATTATATGCCGCATCTTCGCATTTTGCCGGCAGGCGCGCGTTTTGACCTTCGACCCGTCCGAGTTCCTTACCGTTGAGAAAAACGCCTCTGTGGCCCGCAGAGACGCCGTTTCCGACGACGTGATCCAAGCGATCCGGTCCACACCGTGCGAGGCGCAGCTGCCGTGCCTCATTATGATCTACGCCGGGCTCCGGCTCGGTGAGGTCTGCGCCCTCACGTGGACCGACGTCGACCTCGATAACGACCGCATACTTGTAAATAAATCTTACAATTTCAAAGCGTGTGCAGTCAAGTCCCCGAAGACGGCCGCCGGCACGCGCACCGTCCCGGTCCCGCCTCCCCTGCACGACGCCCTCGCTGCGGCACCGCGCACCTCGCTCCTCGTCTGCCCGCACCGGTCCGGCAGGATCTACACCCGCTCCGGCTGGGATAATGTCCTCACCGTGCTCGACCATAAGCTCTCCGAAACGCACCCGGACTTCCCTCCCCTGCGCGCACACAACCTGCGCCACACCTGCTGCACACTTTATTACGAGGCAGGCATCGACGTACTCACCGCACAAAAGTGGATGGGCCACGCAAACCCGCAGACGACGATCGGCATCTACACCCACCTGCGCGAGCAAAAAGAGGCGTCCAACGTCACCCGCCTGAACGCGTTTTTCTCCCCTCAAAAACCGGCAGAAAAAACAAAGTAGGGTGTCAAAAGGGTGTCAAGAATGCCACTTTTCCCTTATATATCAACAAATAAGTGTGGGTTCAAGTCCCGCCACTCCGACCAAATATGCGGCAAAGTCCGCACAAAAGCCGCAGAAGCTCGTTCCTCTGCGGCTTTTTATGAAGAGGTAACATAATGAGGGAACCGACAAATACAGACGAAAAGCAGCCGGCGTTGAAACCGGCTGCTTTTCGCTTGTCTTACAGAGCGCGCGCGGAAAGATTTGAATCATAGCGTCGCGGGTATCTTTTCGGCGGCATTGATTGTTTTTGGATCTTCCCGTCGACGGGATGCGTTTACGCGGACAGACCGAAGGTCTGCTCAGTTATCCGCCGAACGTAGAATACATACACGAAGAACACAGAATCAACCGCTCCCGGGCGCCGCGATAAACGGTTTTCGGGAGCGGTTTTTTTGACCGCACAGACGACCGTAACGGGGACAGGCGCGGGCGGAGGCAGTGGAATAATGCGCGCCGCAGCGGCAAGCATGGAGAATCAGGATCGATTCGGCGGAGCGCTTTATACCGACCGCCGTTTTTATTGTTTGATCCGGTAGCGCATGGAGGGGCGGCCGCCGGTCTCATAGTTCATCTCTCCGACGACTCTGCCGGTTTCGGCCAGATAATTCAGGTACCGCCGCGCGGTGACGCCGGTAAGCCCGGTGCGGGCGGCGATCTCGTCGCCGGTCAGCTGTTCATCCGATTGCTTCATTTGGGAGAGGATCAGCTCCAGCGTTCCGGACTGGATCCCCTTCGGATGCCGGTCCTCCGCCGTGCCGCGGGAAGCCTCGATGATGGAGTCGATGCCGCGCTGGTCGAAGGTTTCCCTGTCACGGAAAACGTCGCTCTGCGCGGCGAATTTTTGCAGCGCCATCCGGAAACGGTCAAAGGTGAAGGGCTTGACCAGATAGTCCACGATGCCGAGCCGCAGCGCCTCCTCCACCGCCTCCCTGTCGTTGGCGGCCGTTACCATGATGACGTCAATTGCCTTCTGGCGTTTGCGGATCTGCCGCAGCGTCTCAAAACCGTCCATGCGGGGCATATACACGTCAAGGATCAGCAGATCGGCGTCGTTCTTTTCCAGATATTCCAGCGCTTCGCTGCCGTCCCGGAAGCTGCCTGCCAGCAAAAAGCCTTTGGTCCGCTGCACGAATTGCTCGTTGATCATGGCGACCATGGGGTCGTCTTCCGCGATGATGACCTTATACATTTTCTTTCCCTCCGGTCTTATCGGTAAAACTGACGGTAAAGGACGCGCCCGCCCCCGGCTGGGATTCCACGGTCACCGTGCCGCCGAAGCCGTCAACGGTCTCTTTCACCTGCCACAAACCCGTACCGCGGTTCTCACCTTTGGTGGAATACCCTTTTTCAAAGATATGCGGGAGATCGGCAGGGTCGATACCGGTTCCCGTGTCGTCCGCTGTAATCAGCAGCGCGCCGGGGCGGGAAAAGACGCCGAACAGCAGCTCGTTGGGCTCGTCCGGAGCATCCTGCCCGCGCATGGCTTCAAAGGCATTGTCGATCAGGTTGCCGATCACCCGGATCAGCACCTCCCGCGGCAGCGGGCAGTCCGCAGGGTCGAACCGACAGCCCTCCCGCAGGGTAAACCGGATATTCAGCTCCGAGGCGCGGGCGTTCTTGCCGATCAGCAGCGCGGCCACCGCCGGATCGCCCACGGCGTTCATGATCCTGCTGATGCTGTCGCGCTGGACCATGGTGATATTCTGGATATAGCCGGTGGCTTCGTCGTACATCTCCATCTGCAGAAGACCGAGGATCACGTGCAGTTTGTTGGTGAAATCGTGGTTGTTGGCGCGCATGGAATCCACCAGATACTGGGTTCCCGTCAGCTCTTCCATCAGCTTGGTGTACTCCGCCCGGTCGTGGAGGATGGCGATCGCCCCGACGGTGCCGCCGTTCTGCTTCACGGGAATGCGGTCAATCAGCAGCTCCGCGTTGCCGAAACGGCCGTTGAACTCTTTTTTGCCTTCGGCAACGGTTCTCGCCAGCAGCGTGCCGTCGCCGATCTCAGCCGCGTTCATTCCCACCCGGGCGTCGTAACCGGACAGCATCCGCAGCGCCGCGTCGTTGGCGAACTGGATCACACCGGTCTCATCCACGGCGACGATCCCTTCCTCCAGCGAGGCGAGGATATGCTCCCGGATCCGGTACATAGCGGAAAACACGTCCGGCTCATAGCCCATCAGCATGGTTTTCAGGCGTTTGGAATACCAGAAGGACAGCAGCAGTTCGATGCCGATGGCAGCCAGCGTGATAGCGGAAAAGGCCAGCACCGTTTTGGCCAACTCCCCGTGGATGGTACCGATCAGGGTGATAGCCATCACAAAGCCCCGGCCTTCGCCGTTCTCACCGTATACGGCGGCGTAGGCGCGGCGCTGCCTCCCGGAGGGCCCGGAATCCGTGGACGCGTAATAGGATTGCCCGGTGAAATCCGGGACCGTGCCGTCGTAGACGGTGCCGATCAGGTCGTGATTGGAATGATAGCGCCGCATCCCGTTTTCGTCCACCACGGAGATCACGTCCACAGCCTCCAGCGAGCCCTTCAGAGCGTCCAGATAGGCGGCGACGGCGGCGGTATCGACGGCCCGGTCCGTGAGGATCGGAGACCGGGCGATGGTCTCCGCCACGTTTTGCAGATCCCGGTCGCGGCGCTTCGTTTCCGACGCCAGATTGATAGCTGCTCCCGCGAAGCCCAGCAGCAGCGCCAACAATATAATCAGCGCCAGGTGCGTGCCCAGCAATTGTTTCTGGATGTTCTTTTCCGCCGTTCGGCGGCGCGCAGTTTTCTGTTCCATGGATAGATTTCTTTCTTTTTCAGTATATATGATTCATTTTATCATCATTATAATGGCTCCGCAACCGTTTTGAAAGACTTTTGAAAGTAAAATAAACGGCTGAAAAGCTTTTTTTTCTTCATTTCTTTCGTATGATTGCCTTTTTCATGCCGTCGGCGTAGAATGTGCCGCGGAACGAACGAAAAGGAGTGTTTGGAAATGGGTTCTGTATTTGAAACGGTGATGCTGCTGTGCTTTGGGTTTTCCTGGCCGCTGAACGTCATCAAGGCGTATAAGGCGCGCACGGCGAAGGGCTCAAGCCTTCCCTTCATCCTGCTCATCATCGTCGGCTACGTGGCCGGTATCTCGGCGAAGATCACGGCAGGCCAGATCAACTACGTGCTGATCGCCTATATCGTCAATCTGACGATCGTGCTGGTCAACCTGGCCATCTATTTCAGGAACGTATCACTGGATAAAAAAGCCGGACGCGAACCGGCCGGAAAGCTCGCAAAAAGACTCGCTTAACGGAGGAAGCCAATATGGAATCAAGAGAACTTAACCGCTATTTTTCTTTGAATCAACTCGCCGGCAAGGGCGGCACCGTCATCCTCGGCGGCACGGAGGACCGGAACATCCCCCTGTGCGAGCTGAAGCAGGCCTTTGAGCTGGAGGACGACCTTTACAACCGCAGCGTGACCGGCGTATCCGTGGAACAGGCTGTTGAGGTGTACGACGCGTGCGTCGCCCCGCTGTCTCCCGACACGGTGCTGCTGCACATCGGCGAAGCGGATCTGCCGCTCTTTGAGAAAAACGCCGCAGCGTTCGACGACGCGTACCGCCGCCTGATCGCCCATATCCGCTCTTTCAACAAAAAATGCCGCGTGGTGGTGATCGCGCTGCGCAACCCCGCGAAGGCCCCGCTTGTCGCGGAGATGAACAAACACCTGAAATATCTGGCGGAATCCGAGCGCTGCGATTTCGGCGACATCTCCGGCAGAGTGGTATGGAACCCCGTGGAGACGAAGGAAGTATTCTCCTTTGTCAACACCATCGGGCTGACGGGCGCGCTGCGGAACAACCGTCCGATCTACGATCTTATCAAGATCCTGTTCTGCTGCGAACCCGCCCTCGCATCCTGAATCAACTGCAAGTAAGGCAGCATCGCCCGATCGGGCGGTGCTGCTTTAATCATGCCCTGTCATGCGGCTGTTTTTTATGACCCCACCGACCTTGATACGGTTCGATATCGGTCGCATGAACCCGCGTTCGAGGTCTGAGCCGCCTCTTCCCGCTACTCTCTCCCTGCAAGACAAAAAAGACCGGCGGACCGCAAGATCCGCCGGTTTCGTTCTGTGCAGATATCGTCGCGTTTACTCCGCGGCTTCGGGCTTTTTCTTTTTTCTGAGAAACGCCGCGGGCAGCAGGACCAGCAGCCCCAAGAGCGCCAGGCCCTCGAGCACGAGGCAGACGGTGAAGAGCGCGAGGTGGGACGCAAGGCCGTTCATCATGTTTTTGCCGAGCACGATGAGCACGGCCGCGAACGCCCCGGCGAGCAGGCACAGGGCGATCGCCCCGCCGACGATCTTTTTGGCGCGCCCGGGCTTGCGGG